>Ga0070693_100000048_pt1 | contig 45898 bp, 65 predicted proteins | sample KBSK1103metaG_FD_65472 | JGI IMG/M metagenome (GOLD analysis project Ga0070693, IMG submission 65472) | Corn, switchgrass and miscanthus rhizosphere microbial communities from Kellogg Biological Station, Michigan, USA - KBS K1-10-3 metaG | ecosystem: Host-associated > Plants > Roots >...
CTTACCGGAAACACAGTCAGCTTTCTCGACAAGTCCGTCTTCTACGCAATGTTAGTCCCCTCGCACGACGCGCCGGTTGCCGACGTGCAGGAGTTCCTGATCAAGACGGTCTTCCTAACCATCGAAGGTGGCAGCACCGCTTCCAATGGGGAACAGGGGGCGAGCGGCGGCGGCGGGGTCATCAATCCGACTGATAATTTCATTCCGATCCGGGTTGATGCGACTACTTTTGACAACAGCCGGATAAGCCAGAACGCCGCTTATACCAAACATGACGGGGTGTTTCGGTCGGATTTTTTTGCAACACCAATCACCACAACCACCTTAGATTCTGATAACCTTACCAGGTTTCCCGCCAGCACGTTTTTCATATCCTCTGATGACGCAACAGCGGCAAATCGCACGTTCCATATTAGCGATGGTGACGTGGCCAACTCTTTAATGCTCCTGGTCTGGAGCGGTGCCAATGCCGGAGAGTTGCTCGCGTCAGATTCAAACCTGATTCTTTCCGCGGATTGGATTCCGGTGGACGGGGACCAGTTGCAGTTGATGTGGGATGCCATCGTTTCCAAATGGCGCGAGCAGTGGCGCTATCCTTTTCCTTCGCGTTTTACCAAGGCCCAGCGCAACAATTTCACCGCTGCTGACGGATTGATAATCTACCAGACCGACAACACCCCTGGACTAAGAGTTTACGAAAACGGCGCCTGGGTATCCTACGCCGCCACCGCCGACCCGTGACGCACTCACATTTCCAGGTAGGGGTTGTCGCGCTGCGACAACCCACCGCCGCGTGCAGCGGCGGAAGCGTTTGGCGTTGCGCCGCTCTGCGCGGCGCTACTCCTCGCAGCGCGAGGAGTTCTACCAGCGCTCTTTTGATATGCCTACCGGCCTGAGTTCTTTCCCGATCAAGTCCGGCTTGGGGTTCGTGAAAGCTTCACGGCTGAGGTTCCGGCGCGTCGCTGGCAAACCCAAGACCGACAAGAAATACCAGGAGATCCGTTTCATAAGCCAGGTCGCGCTGTTTGGCTGGCTGAACTTCTTGAATCCCGACGCCCCCGACGATCTGATTTACACGAAGCTGCATCTGCGAGTCAGCATCTCCAATTTCCCGAATTCCAGCTTTGGCGACTTCGTCAGCATAGTCACTCCGACTTCCAGCTCCGCGACAGTTACTTACTACCCGTCGAAGGAAGTTCACATGGCGAACTACGATTCTATCATCGGGGCTGACGGCACGACCACCAAGACGGCTACCACCATGACTCAGACGGGCACCGGGTTTACGCAGGTCTGGACGCTGAGCGATCCGTTGACGATTCGCGAATGGCAAAAGCGCATGGTGGACAATCTCGCTTACATGGTGCCCAAGGTTCAGGCAGATTTCGACGCTGTCATCGCCGCATCTGGCGGGACGATCACCATCGAGGACATGTGGGACAACATCTGGTTATGTAACGCGGATCGTTCCATTCAAAATGTTCCTGGAGTTCACGTCAAAGATTACTCAGGCGGTCTTGTCAGCGACAATCCGCCGACGGGAAATCTCCCAGAGATAGCCGGACGCATTCTGCAAATCGAGCGCGGGCCTAACGCGACAGGGAACGAAACATTTATCGACATCATGGGTGTGTCGGGCGGTTATTATTATCCTGGGTCGCAACTCCCGATGCGACGCAATTTCACAGCGCCGGAAACCTTTGAGTTCCCACTCATTCAATACGAATCTGAAGACGCCGTTTACCATACTGAAGAAACTCTGAGTTGCAGCCAGACAAAGCACCGCATTCAGGTGCCGATTTGCAAAGCGCTGCTTCATGGAACTCTCGGACCCACTGAGCGCCTCACACCTCCTGCTGATCTTCCGGCCGTCTATTCTTACGGCGCCACCGTCGGCTTTGGGTTCTCTCCAAACGACCCGGGCGAAGTAGAAGTCGCCACTCCATGCCCGGCGCTGAGCATTGCAGATTTTTGGAACGCAGGAACAGCCCCCGACCAGTATTGGGAATATCAACTCTCCAGCAACGACCCCAGCACGAACATCAACGACTATGTCATCCCCCCAACGTGCGGCCTGCCCCCCTCCGACGACGACGACGGAGATCCGACAGCGTAGGACAAACGTCTCGCCTGTCTGCTCGGCAGCGCGATAGAGCGCTGCCGAGCAAAGACGATTACCCATGGCGAACCACTGTCCCCAGACAGGCGAGACGCCTGTCCTACGTTCCACGTGGAACAGTTTGACTAATACCACCTATTAGACAACTCTCAGGCTATGGGTCTGCCAGTCGAATTTGCGATCAACACCAAGCGCGGCGTCCTACATTCCTCGCCCCTTTTTCAAGATACCTTCCAGCTCTCGCTCTTTTCCGGTGAGGTTAAGACCTGCTCGATCACCCTCGTCGCGGATGCGCCCTTGCTCGGGTTTGGCCGGCTCGCAGTGCAATCCGCCGCCGGCATCGCGCTGACCATCGGCTTAATCGACGGCACGAAAACCAACGTCATGACCTCGACGCTGATGACGAACGATGTGGGCAACACCTTCACCGGCGACCTGCTCCTGAACGTCGCGGCGATCACGGGCATCACGGAATTTCCGTATCAGGCCTATTTCGAGGCGAACATCTCGACGGCTGGCAACCCGCTCAAGATCCAGGTTCCGTGCACGATTCAGAAAGGTGCGCTGGCCATCGGTCTGGCGCCGACCGTCGCCCCCGATGTCGCGATCGGGGTCAACGAAGCCCGCGCATCTTTCGTTCTCAACCGGGGCACCAAACAATTCATCATGACCGACCAGGTTGACGGCTCGGAACATCTAATCTCGATCCAGGACGGGCAACTGACAGTTTCGCCGGTGACGTAGCACCCCAATGAAAAATAGAAAATGCTCAATGCTCAATGCTCAATGGTCCCTTCTGCGCAGAATCATTGAGCATTGCTCATTGGGCATTGCTCATTTGCTATTGCCGATCCTGCTGCTGAGCGGCTCGCTCCGCGCGGCGGACCAAATCATCACCGCAACCGTCGTCGTCACCAACACCCCTGCCCACAGCGACACCATCACCGTCAACGCCGTCGCGCGCACCTGGACGACACAGCCCGTCACGACGCCAGCCACGCAGATCGGCATCACCAACTCCATCGGTGCCAACGCGACGAACCTGTTCGCGCAGTCTGCCGCTTTCCCGTTTTCGAGCCTGCAACTCACGCGCAGCGGAACAAACGGCATTGCGCTGACGACCCTGCTCAACGGTGCTCTATCGGTGACGTTATCGGGAACCTGGGGAACGGTGAGCTATTTCACCAATACGGTGACGCCACTCCAGGTCATCCGCGTCCCGTTTGCCGGCGTGCCAGGCGTCGGGAACCGGACGAACCAAGCCAGCCTGTTGGTTCTCGGGATTGACGATTATTCGACAAACAGTTTCCAGCCGGGCTCGATCGCAATGGCCCTATTCACCGACCTGTCCACCTTCCAGGAACTCACCGGCATCAAACTATTCAGCGGCGGCCTGCAGTTGAGCAATGCGCTCTCGGAAATCATCGGGCCGACCGAGTTGCGCGCCGAAACAAATAGTCTGGTGCGCTTCATAAACGGGGCTAGGCTTGAAATCTCCACAAACGCGATAGCGCGCTTCTACGACGGCGCTGTGGTCCAAGGCACGGTCGCCGGCTCCGTGCTCACCAACTGGGATTTCAACTACGTCGCTGGCCCTAATACCGTTGTTCGCCGGGACGACCTGACGAACATGGTTGCCGATTTGATTCTGAACCCGTCCCCGCTAGCGACCGCGACCGTAACAAACCTGACGGCTTACGGCGGGACAAACTCGGATATGGTGCTGACCAACTCGACGTTCAAGCAAAGCACGTTCGCCCAAACAAACAAGTTCACTGGCGACATTAGCTTCGCTCAGAGCATCGTCACGACGCTGGCCAACGGGAACAACTCCGGCCTGGACTTCGGCACCAAGACCTACATCAAGCTCAAGGCCGGGCCATCGGCAGCGTTCACCATTTGCGGGATCCAAGCCGCCGCGCGCGACGGGCGCACGCTGATAATCGATAACGTCACCGGGCAACCCTGGACCATCGCGCACCAGTCCGGAACCGACGCGACCCCGGCCAACCGCATTATCACGCCGACCGCTACAGATTTGCTGTTGCCTATGGGAACGGCCGTTTGCCTGATTTACGACGTCGACGTTTCTCGCTGGAAGGTTATTTGGTCGAGTGGCCTCACAACCGTTCTGACCGCGACAGCGGCCCTGAATTTTGGCAACACGCTTGCGCAAACCAGCTCGGACTTGACGATCTCGCTCACCGGGGCCAACGACGGCGACCTCGTGCAACTCGGCGTCCCGAGCGTGGCCGTCAACGCGGACAGCTCATACTCGGCCTGGGTGTCCGCCGCGGATACCGTGACAGTGCGCTTTTCAAACTTCTCCGTTGGCGCGATCAACCCGGCCTCGGGGACGTTCCGAGTGGCAGTGACGAAATTCTAAAGGTAGGACGGCTCGCGCTGCGAGCCGGTCGCCTCGCAGCGCGAGGCGACCCACCTTGTGAAACTCGGGCTCGGATTTACATTGTAAGTAATCCTTATCAGGTAGATTCTCCACTCTAATGCGGTCAACCCCGCGATAGACACTAATTTTATGGCAAACGAAATCACGTTCAGCAGCCGCATCGCATGGTCGCGGGGAGGCGAAGCGGTATCAATGACTGCGGGCGACACTTATTCCCAGATCGGCAACTCGGCTTATGGCGCGATCCAACTGATCGGACTGACCAGCGTTGCAGTCTACATTGCGCCCGCAGTGACCGACCCATGCTTCGTCGCGTTCCGCAACGAAGCTCCTAAGGTCAATGTCGCCACCGGTATTCCTCTGGTGCAAATTTATCTCGGAATCGTGACGCCGATGACGAGCATCGTCGCGACCATCGTCCTGGATGGAGGCCAAGGAATTGTGGTGCCAAACGGCGGCATCGTTTGGTATGCGCTTTCGACTGCCGCGCTGACCCCATTGGCCGTAGTCGCCGTCGACCGGTAAGCCAAAGCCTTTTATGGCTGAATCCATCATCGGCGCTTTTCTGGGGCTCGACGAGAGTCTCCTCTTGTCCATGCGGACTCAGTGGCTGGATTGTCTGACGACCATCGCCGCTGGACATCAGTCCGTCAGCATCGCCGGCCGCCAATACACCCGGGCGAACCTGATGGAAGTCAAAATGATCATCGCGGAAATCAATTACGCGCTCCGCGGCGGGACTGGTAATTTTTCCGCTGGCGGCAGTTTCAGCGGCGGCAACAGCGTTCCATTCCCGTCCTTTTCCGCCCCGACCACCTTCGCTTCGTGAGGCCGCACCAGAACGCGAAGCTTCCTACCGTTCCGAAAACTGTTGGAGAGTTGCCCGTCATGCCCGTCATTGCTGGCGTGTTATCGAAGCCAGCGCAAGTGGGCGACAAAAACATCGCGCCGACCACTACCGCTGCCGAAGATGATGTCAGAAAGGGCCAGCGCTTTGTCAATCTGATCTGGGAAACCATGCAGGCGACAATCGCGGCCAGCGTTGTCGGCGCCACTATTTACGTTTCAAGTAGTATTGCCCTAATGATTCTCAAATCGGAATCCAGCGACAAACAAGGAGCAGCTTCATTCACTGCATTTATGCTGATCAGTAATCTTGCAAGTCTGATCGTGGGCTTCTACTTCGGGCGGACGAACCACCAAAAGACCGGCGGAGTCGAAACCGGAGACACTGGAAGATGAATCCTTGCGGTTGGACATAGAATGTCCTATGGTCTCCTTATGCAAACTTTCCACCACCCAACTCCACACCCACTACCGCCACCGCATCCACACCCGCACCCCAGGCCAACGCCCCCGCGGCCTCATTTCCCATGACAAACCTCGAAGAGATTCAGGCCAAAATCAAAGCGAAGTGGGATCTCACAACCAATGACTCGGCCAAACAAATCTACAGTTCAGTTTACGATCTGGCCGGTGAAGTGATCCGGATCGACCAAAAATCCGAGGCGCCTGGCGGACCGATTCCCGACCAAATAACGAACCTCAAGATCGAAAACGCGAATCTCAGAGCGCAACTCGGCGCGCTCAGTGAGATGGGGGATATTGTCGAAGGCACGCGCACGGCGTTGCGACAGCGGGAAGAAGCGCCGGAAGAGGACAAGACCGGAAAGCGGCTGCCGGTTTACGCGGCTAGGCTGATGGCCGAATTGGACCGGTGTCGAGGAAGGTAAAACAATTTTATGACAAAGGGTTTACTGTTTTGGCTAATAATGTTCGCGTGGCTGCTTTTTGGCCTTTGGGCATTCTGGCCTTCCGGCGGCGGCACCTTTCGACCCATTGGCTTCAATGGCCTTCTGTTCGTCTTGTTGGCTCTACTAGGCTGGCAGGCATTCGGAGCTGCTGTGAAATGAAGCTTTCCCTAGCGCTGCTGTGCGTCGGTCTTTGCTCCTGTTCCTCGGTGACCTACAATCGCAATGAAGCCAGTGGTGAGAAAGTTTCGTTCAGCGCATCCAGCTTGTTTACCCGCAAAGCCATCAAGGACCTTGAATTTGAAACCGGGGCCAATAGCACGCGCAGACTGAGGCTCAAGGGCTACAACGATAATCAGACAGAAGTAATGCAAGCCGCAATCGAAGCAGCCCTTGCCGCTTACATTCGTCAGCAACCGCCAATCGTAGCAGTTACCAACACTTCAAGACCTTGAAAGTATATATCGGACCTTGAAAGCATATATCGGCATCAACGAACGTTACCCGGACTTCCAACTGGAAACGAAAACCCCGGCGAACAACGAGGTCGAAGTATCTCCGGCCACTCTGGTTCGCTGGAAGAAAGCCATTGCCGACTACAAAAAAGTGCAGGCCGAAATGAAAAAAAAGGTGGACCCGAAACCACTTCCTTCGACTGCAAAAACATCCTCAAACCGCAAATAGGACCAATCTTTGAAAAACTTGGGCATCTTCCTATTTGCGGTCTTCTTTTCCGGATGTGCGTTTGCCGGAATGCCGCAACCTAAAACGGTCAAAGCTATTTGGGACCCTTACGAGAAGGCGGCCGGAACTTCCAACCTCGTTTTCACACTCTACAAAAGCACCTGGCTGGGAACCGTGGCCACTCCGTGGAAGAAAACGGCTATCGCAGTCTGGCCGCGAACCAACGTCACTTGTTTGGCAATGCCTGGGATCTGCTATTTTCGCGTGACGCTTACCTCGGCGCCTTACGGCGAATCGGCACCCTCGAACACGATCACCAATCTCGTCCAATGACACTTATGGTCCCGAGTCCCGAGTCCAAAGTCCCGAGTCGCAAGACCCGACCCGGGACTCGAGACCCGAGACCCGGGACTTGTTGCCTCATTTTCCTTCTGTTGTTCGGCCAGTCCGTAAGCGCTCAACTCATCGTCAGCTTCACAGGTGGAGATCCGTTGTCCGTCGGTCCTGGGACCGCTGGCTATAATTTCACGATTGGTCAGCAGCCCTACACGGTGAACGCTCTCGGAGTTTGGGACGAGTCCGGCACGGGCTTAAGCACCTCGCACACTGTTGGAATTTGGGATGTGACCAGCCGCAGCTTGCTCGCTTCGGCCGTCGTGTCGCCGAATGGATCCACAGACCTCAATGGCTTCTGGTATGTGCCTGTGGTTCCGCTCACGCTCCAAGCCGGCGTCACCTATCGGCTCGGAGCCCAATACGCCGACGCCGACTTTGATTCGGCTCGGGGTAACGCAACATCCGTCGCGGTTGACCATGGAACTTTAGGCGACGCCTTTTTGTCCAGCGGCACAGGGTTCGAGTTTCCTGACGTAAATGTTGCCGGGGCAAACGCGGGATTTTTCGGGCCGAACGCCGCGTTTGTCGCAGTCCCGGAACCTGTAAGCGCATCGGTTGCGAGCGGATGTCTGCTGCTTGCTTTCGCGTGGCTCCGGCGCGTTTTCAAACCATCATCATGAGCAAATCAAAAGAACCCGTCATGCGCCCGCACCCGGGCGAAGGTAACCTCGATAGGTTGGCGAAATTGATTTCAGAGCCGATCCAAGAGATCGCATGTGAATTGAAACGATTTGGTTCAGATGCCGAAGAGCGACGGGCATTGAGACGCATTGAAGAGAAGCTGGACCGGCTAACTAAGGCGTTTACCGCAATGCAGGAGGACAAGGCCAAGATGCAAAAACTCTTTGACCTTGTGGACGCTCAACAGGAGAAACTCAAACAACTTTCTGCATAAAGCAGAAAAAGGCGGGGGTTGCTTTCCGTTCCTCGGGCACCTGTCTGAAAATCCAGAGGGACGATTTCAAAACGAAAGGGTCGACAAATTATGGCATCCAAAACTATAGATGACGTGCTGGCATTGGTTACTGAGGAAGACACAGTGGTTGATGGGGTGGCGGTCTTTATTGCAAACCTCAAGCAGCAAGTGATCGACGCTGCGGCTGGAACTCCGGCACAACAGGCGGCAATCGCAGCGGTATTCGACAAGTTGACGGCGCAGAAACAAAAATTGGCAGAAGCAATTGTGGTTAATACTCCACAGGCATAGTCCTACCTCGTCACATCCATTCAAGAGGAACCGTCGCTTCAACGCGGCGGTTTTTCATTTTCATCAGGGGGCAATGCGCAGGTTGGTCGGTGGTGGATTGATTGTAACCAGCGGGCCCTGATGATTGTAGGCGCCGATGTCCCAGGCCGCGCTTGTGGGTCGCGCGCGTCCATCGAAATCATCCGAGAAACCAGCCAAGACTGCCCCCGCGCTAAGCAATGGCGAACCGGCTGCCAAGTGAAAGTCGTGGCTTGTTAGATTCACCACGGCGGCGCTGGCCGCGGCTGCAGTCAAGTTCAGCGTGTGCGGCCCTTCGCTGGGTGAATCCCAGGTGCCCCCGCTCCAGGCGTTGTAGTCGGAAAGGACGCCGGTGGCGTTGGCGTGCCCGGATGGGCTACCGACTTTGAAACAGAAATTGTTCTTCTGGAAGCAGCCCGTCGCGTTGGCGCCCATCGAGACGCCGTATTGGCCGACGTTCCAGACCGTGCAGTTATAGATGGCGCAGTTGCTCAGGCTGTGGCCCTGGCTGGCTCCGACCAGGATGCCAAGGTCGGTGTTGTAGACCACGCAATTACGCACCGTCAGTCCGGAATGGCCCCACAGCGAAGTCGCCGTCGCGCCGTCTGTCGTTGCTGTCATGGCTCGGCCGCCCTCGCTTGCAATGAGCGGCAGGTCGTGAATCAACACGCGCTCGACCAGGTTGTCTTGGTTCACGGCGATCGCCGTTTCCGGCAGGATGATCCCGAAGCCGTTGATCCCAAAACTGATTTCGCCATCCACAATGTGCAGCCCGGTCAAGCCGTGCTTGCAGTCGATGCTGTCGCCCTGTGCCCCGTTGGCGCCGGCGCCGTAGATGTAAAAGTTCGTGATCAGAATCCCGCTGTGCTGGTTTCCGTGGGCCAACTGGAACGCCGGCGTCGCGTCCGGGTTGATCGCCCCCAGATAAAGGGCTTCGCCCGTCGTGTTGACGATCCGGAAATCGCGCAGCGTGATGTTCGTGCTCGGCCTAGCGATCATCTGCGAAGAGCTGCTGTCCGGGTAGGACGTGTAAAGCAACGACAGCCCCGGCCCGTCGCCGGTGATGTCGTGGATATAGTTGTGCTCCCAAACAAAGTTGTCGCCGGCAAATGAACTTCGAGCCACGTTTCCGGTGATTTCAAAACCGCGCAAGGTGACGTTGTCCTGTTTGCAGCCCACCTTGTAACTGGCCCCGCTCGTCCAGGCCGCGCCGCCGGCGCCGTGCTGGTCCCAATACAGCGGCCAGTTCGCGCCGGTGCCGGGCTGGTTTGCCGCGCTGGCCAGGTGCGAGCTGATGCAGTAGTAGGTCAGCCCTCCGCTCGATACGATGTCGTTGCCGTCCCGGCGTTCCCAGCCAATAGCACAACTCCCACCACCCGTCAGCCGGAATACCTGGTGGTTGGTGAATGCGACCGCGATGTTGCTCTGCGGGTTGGCTCGCCAGGCTGGGCTGGTCAGGCTCGCGTTGTAGAACGAGTAACCGTCCATCGTCAGCCGGTTGGCTGTGTAATCGGACCGCTGAATGTGCAAATACCACGCCCTGGATTGCTGCGTCTGGTCAGCCTTGAGCGCCGACAGGAAAACCGTTACCGGCCCGGCGGCGAGCGAAGCGTTGATCGTGGTCCACGTTCCAGCGGTCAGCGAAGTCCAGGGCTGACTCGCGGTCCCGCTTTGGGCTCCGGTCCAATCAGGGTCAACATAAAAATCAGTCTGAGCTGCGGAATGAAGAACGGTCACGCCGAACAATAAGCCGAACAATCCAAAGAAATTTCTCATTGAGAGCAGGATACCACGGTCAAACTCGCAATCCAGCAGTTCGCGCGTCCAATGGGCTTGGAACACTGCACGCTTCCGCGTGGCAATAGCCCATGGTGGTATTCACGTCGACGTGGCCCATGGCGCTCTGCAGCGCTTTGATGTTCACACCGCGTTCGAGCGTGTGGGTGGCATAGGCGTGGCGCAGTTCGTGGGGCAGAACCATGATGCCAATGCGGCGGCGGGCGGCTTTGATAGCCCGTTGCACGTTTGCTTCGTGCATCCTGTAACGAACCATCTCGCCGGTGCGCGGATGTCTGCACGGCCAACGAGCCGGGAATAGCCAGGCCCACGGAAGGGCAAATTGATACTCCGGATATTTCTTGGCGAGCTGATGAGGCAGCGCAATGGGCATTTTCATTTCGACATCGCGCTTCCAAATCATCCGGGCGTAATCGAGTTGAAGTTTCAGTTCCGGAGCCAGCGAACAGGGCAAGGCCACCACCCGGTCTTTGCGGCCCTTGGCGCCCATGATGAAAAGCCGGCCCTGAGCGAATTGGATGTCTTTGACACGCAGATTGAGCGGCTCACTGACCCGCAACCCGCAGCCATAGAGCAGCCGCGTGACGAGATTGTTCGGATACCCAGGCGCATCACGCACCTCGGCAATCAGGGCTTGAGTCTCTTTAACGGTGGGCGCATGGCGCAGATGCTCGGGCCGGGTCGCGCGCAAGGCATCGACATTCTTGATCGGTTGGCCCAGCACATCCTTGTAAAAGAACACGATGGCATTGAACGCCTGGTTCTGAGTAGAAGCGGACACGTCATGCTTGAGCGCCAGTTCGGTGAGGAAACGTTCGAGCTTTTGCTCACTCGCCAGCGTGTTCGGCATCTGGCGAACCGCATCGATGAACCGCCGCAGCCAATACAAATAAATGTCCTCCGTGGACAGCGCCTTGTGCTGGCGCCGGATGACTTCGCGGGTCTTCGTCAAGGCTTCTTCGTATTTCATAAGTTGGCTGGGGGTTGATGTTTGTGATTTCTGATAAACGAACATGTGTAGCTTAATCACTGTTAGGCGCAGTTCACGGACGTTTCGGTTCGTCGGGTTCGGCCCACATCGCTGGGCCTTTGACCACCCAGTGCAAATTTGTCCCGGCGCTGTTGTTCGGGTATCGTTTCCAGTCGAGTGCCCGTCCCACAAGGAGCATCGGCGAGTCCTCGAAGCACCCGTCCTTCGTCCACTGAGTTTCTATCACGCCGATGCGGTTTGTCCCGGCATGGATAGTCGCGGTGCAGTCGTAGTGCGGCTGACCCAGTGGATTTGTCAGCGGGACACTATAGGCGTTGGTGCTTTTCAAGTGGTAGCTGACCGTGTAGATGATATTCGAGACCTCGATGGTCCTCTCCTGTTTCGGAAGCGGCTGGTCGGCGCCTAACCATTCGATGATTCCAACAGCCGCAAGCCCCACCGCGATTGTGAGCTTTGTTTTCATTCTCAGTTAGACGGGATTTCTCGGCGGCTGTGGCATATCTCCAGCGTTAGGCGAACAGAGAATGTCGATGAATCGCTCCGCCGTTTTCTCCGTCCAGTTGCGTCGGCCAAGCTCCAAGTCAGACACGAAAGGCGCGGACAGTTTCAGCCGTCTCGCCATTTCCCGCAGTGATAGTTTTGCTTTCTTCCGAGCCTGCCGGAAGAGGTGTCCGGTGGTCTCATGATCTACTTCCCGAACCATGCGATAGACGATTCCCACATCAATCCGCCTAACCATTCGCTGATTCGAACGCCGGGCGTGCGGCTCGGTTTCAATAGTGGCTGGTTGGTTCCGGCGTCGCATACCTCAATCGTTCGGTGCCTTGCGTTGGGCAGTTCTCACTTTGCGAACGAACTCCCGCTCATCAGGTAGCATCGGGTGGTCGCGGCAGACTGGATCGCCCGCTTTGAACCATCGCCGGCCCGTCTTCAGAATGAACATGCTTTTCCGAAAGTCCGACGCCTTGAATCGCACCACGCAAGTCCAGTGGTATTTCGACCGCCGTCCGCACAGCAAGCACGGAACCGTTTCCTTGTACTCGACGAAGCGCACGCAGGCGGTGGTAAGCGGACTGAACATCGGATTCGCCTTAGCCTCCATATATCTGCGTGGGACGCCATTGTCATCAGTCCGCAGGGACGGCCCCGAACCACTCTCTGGAGCAGACGCGAGTTGAGTCTTGGCCTTTTTCATATCGTTGGTCCGCGCTGCTCAGTTCAGTCGTTCTGTGACTTTTAATCAGGTCGGAAGCTATCGGGCATTATCCACCCTTCACAAACGTCACCTCGATCACGGTTCCAGTAAGCAATGTGCAGCATGGCTCCGACAGCATCCAACACCCTGCACGGACACGATCTTCCACTCCCGTCAGTGAATTCCCCGAGCGTTCCAGCCTTCGTCTCAGAACCATTCGCTGATACCAACGCGCCTTTGCGGGCCGGTCGGCTACTCGGACGTTTTGTTTTGGCGCGTGGCATACCTCAGGCGTTCCCTGACTTCGCCTTTCGGCGTTTCGGACGTTTGGTTTTCGGGCGCCCTCCGAGTTTGCCGTTGTCCCGCGCTGCACGAGCCTTCGCCGGGGAGGATACGCCGCCCATCAGCGCACCGATGTTTATTTCGCGTCCGCAGTGTGGGCAGTTCATTCGGCCTCCACAGCATCCGACCAGCGCGGTTCAATCTTGTCGTCGTCAGGTCCGAGGTACATACCCGACGAGGTAAAATAGTCGGACACGTTGTATCCCTCCATTGTGCTCAGCGGGGTGCCGTCTGCATCTACCCAGCCGGCGGCCTCGACCTCTACATAGATGAGGTTTGCATCTTCCTTTGCGATCTGCCGTGCTACGCCAGCGGTGACGATGCCTCCGTCGTCGAGTGGGTTGGCGTAGCAGTGAATGGTGAGTTGGTCGCGCTCGGCGAGGCGAATGGCGTCTGCTCCAGTGATTTTGTAGGTGTTATTCATGTCCACAGAATAACCTAACAGTTGGGTTATGCAATGAGAATCGCAAACTATTTTTCGGCCAGTCAGGGAACCATTCGCTGATGCCAAAGCGCCTGAACACGCTGGTTTCAGTCGTGACTGCTGGTGTGGCGCTTGGCATACCTCAGGCGTTAGGTGTCCTCGCGTTTGGCGGTGTGACGTTTCCGCCGAGCCGCGGCCAACTGCTTGCGCCGGAAAGCACGCTGAGCGGGGGTGAGAGTTTTGGGGACGCCCTTTGCCAGTCGTCCGAGGGCTTGTGCGGCGCGGTTCATGCCGAGACCTCTGTTTCGATCTCCTCAATCGATGCGTGGCCGGGGATTAGGATGTTGAGGCCGCGCATGAGCCTGTCGGCCGTGGCTTTGTCCATTCGCATCGCCGCCGATTTGTCGGTTGTCCAGTTACACGCCAGTCCGAGGTCCCGATCGTTGGATGCGTAGGTGCCCTTTTTCGTTTTGATGATGCAGGTCGTTTTCATGTGCTCAATCTACAGGAAAGCGCTTTCCTGTCAAGCACCGTTTCAACATTCCTCCGAACACCTAACAAATCGTTGCAGAGGACGGCCCAGAGCCGCCGCCTCTGAACTCATCGTTAGACGACATTCTCGATTCCTAGATGCGTGGCTACCTCTTTGAGTATTTCGAGTTGGGCGAACGTGCATTCCTCAGCCGGGTCTTGCACCAAATCCGAGAAGAAAAGCAGCACGCGCCGCTTGGATCGTTCGGAAAGTGGATCGAGTGCTTTGACGATGTTCGTTGCTGCCTCGCTGATTTTGAGCGCCTGTTTGGTTTGCTCTGAGTAAGTGGCCATGTCGTCTAATCAATGTTCTGTGATTCCAAGGCAGAGCTGTATTTTATCGCCGCCTCAGCTAGTGACCGCCAATTGGAAAGGTGCAATTCGAGCCAATACATTTTAGGATGCACCGTTTGGTCCCGGCCCCATTGATGGGCGAAATCGTTCGCCGCTTTCATCAGCACTCCCTCGGCTTCCATGATAACTGCTGCACGTTCAGGAATCACAGAACCAGTCGATGAAGGTAATTCACTTAGGGTTTGCTCCAACGGCTTGGCCAGTTTTGCGAGCCTGTCGTTCTCCTGCGTCCCTCGTCTTATCGGTAGATCGTTCATACCTTATCTCCAGCGTTCGACAATTTGTGACGATGGCAGATCAAATTAAATCTGTGCTTCCCATGCAATTCGTAAGCTCCAGAGACCATCTCGGACGTGCTTCGCCGGCTGCGTATCCTGCGACCACAGATCGAGCAGCGTGCTTCCGAGTAGCCAAAGAGCTTTATTATTTTGATGATCCAGCCACCAATCTTGGGCTTTGGGGTCCGGCGTCGCATACCTCAGGCGTTCCGCGTCATCTGTTTCAGGCTTTGCTCGTATTCAAATTCCGCCTCGCGCGCTTCTTTTAGGACGATATCCAGCACCCGGCTTATCCTTTCTGGCCTTGCCTTGAAGCGCAACGAGAGGTTGGGCGCCTCGATCCGCACTTCCGCGAAAGACGCCGAACCAAGCGCCGCACCTGAGCCCGGCGGTTCACTTATGTTGTCACTCTTAGCTTTCATACCTCGATCGCTTTGCGCTGCGTCCCAGCGCGCACGCTGGCGGAAACGATTGGGGTCGCGGTGATACCTTTGACTTTCACACCCATCTTGAGCAACTCCTTAATTTCCGAGATGCGCGGCTTGATATCCACGCACGTCGGATGCGACCGGGCCAACAGCCATGCATCGACCACCTCGATCGACCAATCGCTTTTGATAATCTGCCCATCCGCGCGCACCGCGGTTGCAATCGGCAAATCAGCTGCCTGCCGATTGAAATGTTCATTCACCGCATCCAGCGCCTCATGGCTGTTAGCGGCCGCCAGCGATTTCTGCCGATCGATCTCGATTTGTTGCGCCCGCGCGGCCGCGGCCTCCTGCTCATTCCTGGCCGCCTGCAAACGCGCTTGCGCGGCTTTGGCCTCCTCCGTCAACCGCTGTTGCTCGGCCCGTTCCGCGTCGATAATTCGCTGCTGCTCCGCCAGACGTTCCTTCTCCAGCTTCTCCTCTTCGAGCCGTCGCGCCGCTTCCGCCGCGCGCACCTTGGCTTGCTCAAGAGCGGCGAAATTACCAGCCAACTCCGACACGCGCACCAGTTCAGCTTGCAACTCGGTGACAAACCCGCGCGCCGCCGAGTCAATCGCCCGGCCATACTCCAGCACGGGCTCCTTAGCCTCCTTCCGCGCCTTTTCCACCGTGGAAATGATGAGCTTCAACGCCGTTTGCGCATCCACCGCCACCTGATTCTCCGCGGGATTCGTGACCCTGCCAATCAGCGCCGCAAACGTCAGCGCATCCTCCTTGAGCCTTTCCGCTTCCGGCGAAAAGGAAATCTTCAAATTCGCATCATCCCGAACAAGAATCGCGCTACTCATATCAAAACAGAAAGGTAGAACTCCTCGCGCAGGTAGAACTCCTCGCGCTTGCCTGTGAGGTAGAATTCCTCGCGCTGCGAGGAATAGCGCCGCGCAGAGCGGCGCCACCCAATGTGCTCATACCGCTACCCCCTTCGTTTCCGCCAACCCCTTCAAAAGCCCGCCCTTGGCCCGAATCAGCCGTTTGCACACATCCGTCGGCACATCCGCAAACCCGCCGAGCGAATCCCCGTCTGCAATGTTCCCCGTCGCCTGCCCCCATTTCAGGAGATCATCAAACGAAAACCCGCCGCCAATGACCAATTCCTGCAACGAATCCTGAACGGTGTGCATCGGTTGTTCACCAGCGGCCAGCTTGTGAACTGGTTCAGCCGCCGGCACGGTCGTAGCCGGTTCATCCGCCACCTGGCGCGCCGGCGCATCAAACGGAATATCATCCTCGCCACCTGGATCCTGAGCCCCGCCTTGGACATACGAGCCCCTGCCATCTGGCTCCTGATCCACCAGCGGGTCCGGTATCAGCGCCCCATCTGCGCGTTCAATCGCGTCCTGGATTTCCGGTTCCAAATCCAGCCATTTGGCAGCACGCCGAAAAGTCGTTTTCTTCCACATCTCCGGTTCGCTCTGCCGATCCGCCCAGACGCTGGTTTTGACCTTCCCCTTCTTGAAGGCTTGCCACCCCGAAGATTTGTCACGCACGAGATAAATTTCTTCCTTGCCCATGACCTCGCACTTTTCGCCACCGTCCTTGAACCGGATCAGCGAATAGGCGGCGTAAGGAGTTCCGCGCGGTTTCATGAAATCGACCTTGTGTTTCTTGAGTTCGCCGCGGTCATATTCAAACTCATCGTTCTCGCAAACGACATCCGCGTGGATGCTGGCCACCGAGCCCGATCGATATGCCAGGGCGGCGAGCCCTTTGTAGTCCGCGATCCCCTGGCATTCGTAGCAATTCAACTGCGAATTCCAGTAAGGGATCAGGTGAAAGCGCCGGCCGTCAGGTTCCAAGCCAAGCTCGGAACACGTCATAAGCGCTTTCATCACGCTGGCCCAGGAACATTGGGCCAGCTTCGGAATGCGCGTGAGCGCCGTCAGCGCGACCCGGGTGAAGCGATCGGCCGTCAAATGTTTGGGCAGCGTCAGCGCGACTTGCTGCCGGAAGTAATCGCTGGTCAGCCAGCTCTTGACCGTGCGGGGGATTGCGGGGGCGGTTGGTTTTTGTAGTGTTTCGGTGCTCATATTTTGGATTTGCTAACAGTCTGGTTTTTTTTTTGACTTGGCGATCTCAGTCAAAATCCTGATCGGCGCCATGAGTATCAATTAACAGATCCTGTGGCCAGAGTTCGGGAATACCGAGGGGCCTCTCCAGACCAGCCAGCCCGGCTTTTTTCAGCTTATCTTTCTCCTCCGAGGACATCGGTGACCCAGCAGCTCGCCGAATACCAAAATTCCCATCTTCGAATGACCAAACATTCCTCCTCAACCAATGTGAAAAACCCAGCTTCAGCCATCCGCTCCGCCCGATTACATCGAACAAATCCGCAAGTCCGTTGAGTTCTTCGATTTCTGCATGGTGGAGCGAGCGCAACAATCGTTTCTCAGCTTCATCCCGTTTAGGATGGCAGATTTCACACAGAACCTGATAGGCGTCATTGGGGTATTCCCAAAGCAGTAATCCTTTCTGATAATAGCTATGATGCACATGCAGTTGTCGAAAATCTGAGTAACACTGTTGGCACCAAAACGACGCGAGATTCATCAACTCAAGCCTTTTCTTCTGCCAAAGCGGATGCTTCAGTTGTTCAAAGTAAGTCACGCCCCGGCCTTTCTCGCTTCGGGCGCCGAATCGTGGACAAATTGGCCGGTGGTTTTATCGAATGTCGCCCGCGCGCAGCTACGCCCCAGTTCCATCAAACGCCGGCACGTCGGGCAGCGGTGCTTGCGGCGCTGGCGGGCTTCATCAATCCGGTCTTTTGCTGCCTGTAGAGTTTGGCTTTTCATCGTCTTTTAGTGTCGTCCTCAATGCTGAAATTGGAGCAAGAAATCCGGGCGATAATGGCATTCAACGTCCGTCTGAGCTTGAACTTGGTTCTGTAGGCTTCGCCAGAGTCGGCGACGATTCGCCCTCGGACGATCATGCGCCAGCGGAACCCGTTGTTGGCGTCGCGATAGATTTGGATCTTCATCGTCAGAGAGTTCATGTTGTCATCTCGCAATCTTGGCAGAAGGCCGCCGTCATGCGGCGCCAAGCTTTCGTTTCGTGTTCATTGAGGGGCATGTCGCACTTTGAGCAGCGGCGGGGCTTTTCAAGGAACAGTTCGATCACCGTTTTTTGCTGGTCGAGCCGGCGGACTTTGACTTGTTCCGTTTCGAGGATGATCCGCCACGGTTCGTCACCAGGTATGAGCCCAGCGTGGCGTAAGCCGTCGAGTAAATCCTTGACGCTGCCGGCGAAATTGTCTGGATCAAGCGGTCTGACGCGATGGCCAACAATGCGGATTCGAGTGCGCGAAAAGCCTTTTGCTTCTCGTGATATTGCTGAGCCCAATGCTGCCGCTTCGTAACGTTCAGGCTTGGGGTCAGGTAGTTCAGTTCGAGTGTGAGTTTCATTTGGACAATTGAGTTCCACGGTTGCCGCCGGTGCGTTGGGGAATCGCTTGATGCATTTCGCGCGGGTCATGGGTGACTGGGTTCAACTTGGCATTGCGCAACGGAATGGATTTTTTGTTTGCCGGTGAACGGGTCGAACACCTGGCATCCGCACTTCGGGCAAGTTTGGTCCGGCGCTTGCGGTTCGTCGTCGTCCCGCCAATCCAAGCAAACCAGACAAAGGTTTGGCGACGGGCTCTTGAGAATGAGGTTCCCGCAACAGCGACAGATCATAAATTTACGCTCTTTCCCATGGTTCGAGAAATGGCCAGCCGAGAAATTGGAACAGGTCTTCCTCGCTCGTGATCTCCCTGGCCGACCCTGATCGACTGAACCCGTCCCCATACGGATGCCACATCCAGCCCAGCTCGCGCGCGCGTTGCGCCACGCGAATGTTAAAGCTCGCCGGGCCGGTTCGGCACACCAAGTAGTTGAACCAACAGCGCGCATCCGTAGCGAACAGGTCCACCGGGATCCCGCTGGGACAATGGCGCAGCAGTTTGTTCTTTGGGCCGAAAGTCTCCGAGCCATTGACATTAAGGCGCCGTTCGAAAACTCCCGCGCTTTCCAGCCATACGATCGCTCTGGCCGCCAGATCGGTAGGTTCCTCGAACAGTTTGCCCTCGGGAATTGCCGGGCCGATCTTTGGCACATACACAATCTCGATATCCCCGACGCGCGGCAGGCACCGCCGGAGACTCCCGGCAATGGCGACCCGTTCGCAGGCTGGTTCGAGAGCTTCCACCAGCGCCATGGCCGCCCGCATCGCCTTAGAATAAGTAAATTTATCACTCATGGGCCGTGAAACCCGTAGTCCATCCATAGTCCACAACTGGTCACCAATATGGCCTTTATGCCCTCCAAGGCCGATTCGGACATGGCCGAAACCCCAGCATTTAGGCCATAATCGCCATATTGCGTTAGTGCGAGTGTTGGCATGATGACTTCGGATCAGAAGGTTACAGGTTCAAGTCCTGTCGGACGCACCATTTCTAAAGGGTTCATTGGGGGTCGCGTGTCACTCGGTTTGGGACGTAGTCCATTAGTAGTCCACGAACTCCACGAAACACAAGACGGATGGATTGCGGCGCTTGGCCATCCTCAAAGTGGCAGGCTACTGCTTTGCCCACGTTGTCTTGAAGCTCGCCTAGGGTGAATCCATGCGTGGTGATGCCCCCTTTGCCATCCGGACTATCCCACGAAGCGACATAGGCTCCGCTACATTCTCGTTCTACAATCAATGTGATTTCTTTCATTAGCCTTGCCCGGCGTTCGCCTTGATGTGGTTTTCCAATTCGCTCTTGCTGATGAAAAGCAACTTCCCGTGACGATAGGAACGCAAGCCGTTCTTGATGCACTTCCTAACGGTGTTCGGCGACATGCCCACGCTCGTCTTTGACAGCGAGATTTTGAACAGGTCGAAGCTTACCGGGGTCATGCGCGTGGATTCACCGTGTTGTGCTGCTTGAGTGCAGCGATTACAGAGGGCACGTGGAACCGGACGAAATGCCCGATTTTAACATACGGGATTGTGCGGTTCGCTTGTTGCTCTCGAATCCAGCGGAGACTCGGACGGCTGTCTTCGTCGAAGAGGGCTTCAAGAAGACCACGGGCGTCAACGAGCTTCATTGGTTGGTTCATGTGATAACGGTTCGCGAGCGCTCAAGCCAGGCTTCGATGTCACGGCGGCGAAAGCGAATGCATTTGTTGGTGATCTTGATGAACGGCAGCGAGCGCCTATTTCGCCAGAGCCGGATTGTCCGAGGCGTAATCGACAGGTATTCGGCAGCTTGAGCCTCGGTGAGCAAGTCGGGTTGGTCGTTCGGGGTCATTGGGCTCATCCCATCTGCGCCAAAATGTTCGCCAGTTGCTTTGAGGTAAGCTGGCATGGCTGCATGACTATCAGTTTATGTCCGGACACTCGGAAAGGTTCGTTGAACTGTTTAGGTGCTTGTTTACTCTTCTTGTCCTCCAGGTAAGCGCGCTGCTCGGCGATGCTGCGAATCCGATTGTCCGCGAATACTTGGACGGCTTGGTCCGGTGTTAAATTGCGGACATCTACTTGCAGTGTCTCGCCATTATCGAGCAGTAGTTCCACCGGTTCGATCTCGTGCTTGGCTTGAGTTGCGTAGGGCAACCGAGCAATCCTGCGCGCGCCTGGACCAGTGTTAATCACCCAGGCCGCGCGCACCTTTTTTAATCCGACATCGGCCATGCGTTTGACGAATTCTGGCGTAAGGTCACGATATTTGTCGCAAACCTGATCCACGAATTTCGGGTTTCGCTTCATGGCCTCTGCCGCTAGCTCGCCCGCCTGGAGTAATGCATCCATGCCGCCCAAGAGGAGCGAACCGAACTTTTCGACATCACTTTTATTTATCTCGTCACTCATAGTTTTGGTTGTGTTGGTGGTTCCTGCTCCTGCAGTGCCAGTCCGATGGCGATAAACTTGAAAATGTTTCGGGTCTTTGATTCGGCTGCACGGCGAGTCCGCCGCTTTGCTTTTTCTCGCAGTCGGTTGGCTTCGCTGTGAGTCGGTCGTCTGGCGTGGTAAATCATCCTCCGCGCTTTTTTGCGCTTCAGGAGGCACTTTTTGCAAATCCTACGCCATCTAGGAAGACAAGGTTGGCCACACGAACACAGATGCGTTGGAATTTCCCAGGGACGTGATGTGACTTCGCTTATCACGCCGTTGCCCTCCGTGGAGCCTTGTGTTCCTTGGCGAACTCACCAGCCTCCGCGCGCCTGGTGAACTCGGTTATCGAAGCGTCGGAAACGTATACCCGCCCGGCAATGTTCACCGTTTGAATCCAGCCGTCGCGACGCCAGCGCCAGCCAGTCACGGTGGTTCTGCCGAGTGATTCGATCCACCCCTTGAAGTCACGCAAGCCGTTCGCGTTCACGCCACGGCCTTTCTCTCTTCGGTCTTTGGTTTCCACCGATGCCACGCGGGAGTTGCGTTATCGGGCCACATGCTGATTTTCTTCTGCCCTTGCCAGTTCGGTGGGCGCGAGCCGTAGACCTGCTCGAGCAAAGCAATGCTGGTGATGCCCATTTCTGCCGCGATCTGTGCTTCGGTGGCGCCGTCGCCTCGGCGGCGGGTCGCGTAGAAGCTCCGTAGGCCGTGCGCGGTCCGTTTGGGCAAGCAGAGGTCGCGTGTGGCTCTGCGCAGGGCATGGTTTAGCGAGTCCACACCGATAGTGTTCAAGCCGCGCCCGAGAACAAGGCCGGGGAACCACCAGGGGCTCTCGGGGAGGGTAAGACAATGCCATGTCCGATGGCACCCGAGATAATCCGCGAATTCCTCCGTGATGAGCACAAACGGATTAACGCCGTGCTTGGACCTCGCCAGGAACAGGTGATTCCCCTGGATGAAGCCGGGCTGGTCTTCGTTGGCCGCATCCATGCGCAGCCGGCGCGTCTCGCTAGTGCGGCAGCCGGTGAAGGCCTCGAAAAGCATCTGGAAGCCGATCGATTGGCTGGCTGGCCTTCCGGCGAAGAAATATTCGGCAATCAGATTGAGTTCATTGCCGTCGGCCGGCGCGAACTGGCGGCAGTGCTGGATTCGCTCGGCTTTGCTGGACCTCGCAGGGTTATTCGCACGCAGGCGCGGTCGCCCACTGCGGATAAAGTTGAAGCTCACCCAGCCGTGGCGCACGGCGTAGTTGATGACGTTCGAGAGTGTGACCCAATCCATCTCGACGGTCCGGTTGCCGGTGCCGCGCGCAACTCGTTTGGTTCGCCACTTCTTGTAATCCATCAATGACGGCAGTTTGATGTCGTCGATGGGCCATTTGCCGTAGAACTTTTTCAGGTAGCTAATCCGCGCTTCCTCCAGGCTGACAAATCGCGCGTCGCGCGGCTCACCGCGGCTATTTGGGCAATCCGCACCGATGTAGGCCTCGGAAACGCTCGCGAAATCCTGCCCGCGCGTCAGCGGGCTGCGGCATTCGCCCGAAATCGACCGCCGGTGGGCCACTAGAAGCCCCGAGGCCTCTTCACGTGCGTATTTGAGCTTCAACGCGCGCAGTTTCCGCCAGGTCCGCCGGCCAGCGATCTCCGGACGGATCCAGAAACGTCCGGACTCGTCCTGGTAAATGCCTTCGGCGACGGCGGTGGCTTTCATTTTCTAGCGTCGTTCACTTCGTCCCTGAGTTTCTCGTCACTCAAGCGGTTAATTGTCTCGACCCCGTAGGGGCCAATGAGGCTCCAGATTTTGGCATCTTCCCCGAGCCTGTGTGCAGTGGCGATCGTCAGAATTATGTCGGCATAGCGCTGGTCCCTCTTCCGCTCGATTTTTGAGTAATCGAAAAGGCTCAGCGTTGAAAAGTTGATAAAGACGACAGCAATTCCGCCAAGTAAGAGGCCAGCCAAAAACGGCATAATTCCGTTCTTCATAGTGTCCTCGTTTGTTCGGACGTGTTACCAAAAACAACAGTGTGCCCTTTTTTTGGCCAGAAGCTTTTTGCACGGGACAAGACGCAGTGGCTTGTGGATCGCATGTCGGTCAGATTTGTGGACACGCAAATTTCGGGCATTCCGAGTGCTGAAAGAGCGTGCATGATTGTGATTGTTGGGTGCCTCATTTTTGTTGCTCCGAAAGTCATGAAGCCATTGAAAGTTAGACGTTCCCTCCAGCGGCCTTGCCGGGGTCATAGCGACCGGGCTTCGCCTTTTTGATGCCTTTATCTGGATTGTGTTCGGGTGTGGTCGGGGATTCTCCCCGCCCAACTACTTTGAATCGAATTGGCAGATCCATCCGATAATCATCTTCTTCGATTGCTTTTAGCCCGGCCTGTAAAGCTAAACTCATTACATCAATCACCGATAGACCGGTTCGTTGCGAAATTATTTCGGCGATTTTTTCATCTCCGGAGAAAGGCCGAATTCGAACTGTCATGGCCTTTTTGGGTTTCATTGGCTTCAACTGTAGACTCCCTATTTCCAAATGCAAGAAATTTTGTTGACAATATATCCTTATTGACTTCAACTGGACACATGAAGCTTCAATTGCCCAAAAACAAAAGCCTGAGCACTGCAACAAGGATGCGCCTTTTTACCGTCGACCAGGAACGAATTAAGGAAATTGCAGCATGCTCTATGCACGCTGAAGTGGCGGTTGCCCGACTGGCTGTCAATGCTGGGCTGCCGCTAATTGCTAAGCAGCTAGGTATAAAATTGCATAACGGCGACTCCCCATCAGCATGAAACTAACCTGGCCAGAGCGGGGGTATCTTGCCCTTTGGTATTTCACATTGTTCGGCTTGGGGTGGTTGCTCGCACGCCTGGTGCTATGAGTGACCCCGAACTCTCAACGGTCGTGGCGTCGTTGCGCTTTGAAATTCAACGCGGCTTTGAGGAGTTGACCAACCAGGTCGCCCGGGACCAAAGCCCTTGGATGAGCGCAAACTCAGCCGCGCGGTATGCCGATTGCAGTTCGAGTGCAATCTTCAAGGCCGCCGCTCAAGGCTTCATCACACGCTACGAAACGCCCTTCGCCGGCCCGCGCTTCAAGCGGGACGAAATTGACGCGCTAATCGAGAAATCTAAAGCTTCCAAAATTCCTTCCCTCTCCCACACCCCACAATGTATGCAAAGGTCTTCCGACAAATTTTCGACAGTTCCATAGCCGACGACTACCGCGTAAGGCTTGTTTTTGAAGATTTGCTCAAATTAGCCGATCCCAACGGCGTTGTTGACATGACACGCGAAGCGATTTCTAGGGTCACCAACGTCCCACTGGAACTCGTTAACCAGGGAATCGCTGCCCTTGAGAGCCCCGATCCAAAAAGCCGTTCCGCAGGACATGAAGGCCGACGGATTGTTCTCCTCGACGAGCATCGCGATTGGGGCTGGATTATTGTCAATTACGATCGCTACCGACGGCTCGGCTCAGAAGAACAACGGCGAGAGAATACCAGAACCAGGGTAAAGCACTTTAGAGATAGAGAAAGAGAGAGGGGGGGAGAGCAAGTTGTTGATGTTAAAGCATGTAACGCAGATGTAACAAGCAGTAACGTTTCCCACTCTACATCTTCTTCTTCATTTACCTTAAAGAAAGAGGGGATTGTTAAGGGGGGAAAGAGTCCGAACCCCGGCATTGAAGCGGTCAAATTGCAGGGGGCAAAAATAGGACTGCCGGACATCGAATGCGAGAAGTTCTTCGACTACTACGAAGCCAATGGCTGGCGAGTCGGCAAGAATCCGATGCGACTCTGGACAGCAGCGCTGGCGAATTGGAAACGTCATTGGCTCGAATACTCGACCGAGAGTGCGAGATCTACCGGGCCGCCTCAGCCGAGTGCAGACACGTTCTGGAAGGACAAAGCCCGCCTGGACATGATCGAAAAGGAGATTCAAGCGATCGAAGGCCGTGCCTCGCATACCGCAATGAACATGCTTATCGAACCTCAGGACAAGGACCGATACAAGCGGCTGAAGTCGGAACGCAGGGATTTGAAAGCCAAAATGAAACTCTGATCTATGCCAAAATCTGTGAGCCAAATCCTGCGAGGGGCGTCCAACTATACGGAGAAACTCGACACCGAGCAGTGGCGCGCGTTCAGCCAGGGAATTAAAAGAAAGCAGGGGAACTGGTGCGCATCGTGTCGGCGCTCGGACATTATTCTCAACGTTCATCACATCTTTTATGAGAGCGACCGCGAGCCTTGGGAATACGCCGATGACGAAGTGATCGTTCTCTGCACCGCATGCCATCGCCAGATCCACGAACAATTAAAGAAATTTAGAAAGTTCGTTTTTGCAAAGCTGACGCCGCAAGCTTTTCAAATTCTAAACGGTGCCCTCGCCGTGGCGTATGAAAAATATGACGGCCTGGTTTTCTCTCACGCGCTGGCCGAATTTGTCTGCACGCCCACACTGCTTGAAAGATATGCGAAAGCGTGGGAGATGACTGCCAAGCCGAAAGAAGATCGCCCCTACGTAACAAACGATCCAGTCGTGTTGACGCGAGCCACGTTGAAACAGAAACAAGGGGACCACAAACCCGATTGGAAGAACCAAAAATGATAGAGCCCGCAGATTTTATCCGAGCCGCCTGGCAGCCGGCGTCGGATTTGACAATCGATCGCTGGATCGAACAGAACGTCGAACTCGGTGGCGACTCTGACATGCAGGGCCGCGTCAGTTTTGAGCTGTTTCCAATGGTTCGTTACTTCCTGCGAAAATGCCAGGACCCGGCCGTCCGCTCGGTGACTTTGATTTGTTCGGCGCAATCCACAAAAACTAAAAGCGTCCAGTTTTACCTGATTCATCGGCTGATAAATAACCCGGGCCCGACGATTTGGTATGAAGACACGCAGGAGAGCGCCAAGGAATTTTCCCAAACGCGGCTTTACAACGATCTGCACGGGTGCGAACTGGTTCGCGATAAACTCCCCGCCGACCGGCATCGGCAAAAGTGGGCGCTCATCCAATTCGATGACATGGATCTTTACGTCCTGGGAGCCAACACAAAACGCAATCGCGAAAGAATTGCCGCGGAAGTCGTTCTCTGCGACGAACGCAGAAATTATCCGCGGGGCGCGATGGCTAGCATTCGCAATCGTTACAAAACCTTCCGCCAATCCAAGGAGATTTCGTTCTCAACTGCTGGCCAAGAATTCGACGAACTTCACCAAGGTTTTCTGAACGGCACGATGGTTTTTTTTCATTGGTCGTGCCTGAAGTGTGGGCATCGCCAGCCGTTTCGTTTCGGGCGGAACGCCACGACGTTGTTTCCGACCGCGCGGGAGTGCGGTGGTTTCATTTGGGAAGATTCCAAACTCACTCATCCAAGCGAAAACGTTTGGGACATTCGCGAAGTTAGAAAAACCGTTCGCTATCAATGCGAAAATCCCGGCTGCCGGCGGGAGTATCGAAATTCGGAAAAGCCGCTTTTGATTGCGACGATGAACGAAACGAACGATTTCGGCGCCGTCGAAACAAATTTGATGGCGGCACCCGAACACGTTTCGATGCATTGGAGCGAATTTTACATGCCGTTTGCCGACACTTCCTGGGAAATGACCGTCGAGAAATTTTTGAAAGCGCACGTCACTTTGAAACGAACTCACAACGAAGAACCGTTGAAAGTTGTGGTTCAAGAATCTTTCGGGGAGCCGTGGCGAGTCGACACCGAAAAAGTCGAGGCGCAACAAGTTCTCGAACGTCAGGGAATTTATTCGCTCGGAGAAAAATGGGGGGCCGAGATCGAGAGCGCGACGATTTTGACTTTTGACAAACAAATGGGACACGTCAAATTTGTCGTTCGGCAATGGCAACCAGGGGGCGCCTCCCGGCTAATTCTTTGCGGACAAACTCCAGATTTTGAAACGCTCAGAAAAGATCAGGAGAAATTGGCCATCAAAGACAAATGTGTTTGGGGTGATTGCGCCTACGAACCTGACAAGGTTTTCTCTGCGTGTCATTCCTACGGTTGGATTCCGATGCTCGGTTCGGACCGCGATGAGTTCCAAAACAAAGTTTGGAACGAGCAAGAAAAGAAGTTCGATCACGTCAAAGCATATTGGAAAGCTGACACTTTCCGCACTCGATACGGCCTGATCAAACGCTTTGTTTGGGCAAACAACCATTACATGGATCAACTTTATCTTTTCTTGATCCCAGGCGGATTGACCAATGTGAACGTTGACAACGAAAAGCGTCACCTCGCACCGCTCTGGGAGATTCCATCCAACAAACCCTACGATTACGTTTCCGAGTTAAGCGCCGTGGAAAGAGTGAAAGAAACCGACGCAGATGGAACCGTTACTTACCGCTGGCGTTGGACAGGCCGACACGACTTCGCCGATTGTGAACTGATGCAGATCGTCGTCGCGGACCAAGCTGGTTTATTTATTTCAGGGGGGCCCCTAAAATAAAAGTCCTGACTTGAAAGAAAACCTCCACAAAAAAATTAAGGAATCTTTTGTTTCTCTATTAGGAGAAGCAGGTGCCGCGCAACCTTTCAGTTATTTATGCGTGGCCTAAAATCTCAAAAACTCCCAAAGAAATCGAGGGTAGGTCGGGGCAGGCCACGGGTCGAAGGCGTGGTGGCGACACTTAAGGACGCGGCGGCGAGGCTTGAGTTGCCTGTGGATTTGTTGAGGATGGCGCGGGGGGCGGGTTGCACGGCTTTCCGCAAAAACGGCACTGTTTCGACGGTCGAGTTGAAGGAATGGTTCGCTAAAAATCCGACTCGCTTACCAAACGCCAACGCGCTCGTGGACAAAATTCAGTGGGACGCGGAGGACAAGAAGGCCATCGCGGAGATGCGCCAGCACAAGCTGGCGGTGATGCGGCGCGATGTGATTCCGGTGGCGGAAGTGAAGTTGAAATTTACGCGCGCGGTGCTGGACGCGAAGAAAGGGTTTACGGAAGCGGTGCGCACATTGATGCAGGAGGTGACGTTGCACTGCGGGGCGAGCGAGGCGCAGATTGCTTGGGCGATGGCTCAGGGGGAGAAGCGGGTCAGGGACGTGTTGACGGTGCTGGCGGGAAAGGAATTTTGCGGCGTGACCTGTCCGAAATGTAAGGAGGAAATCAAATAAATGGGATCGCTTCCAATGAACCGGCGCAACTTCCTTCAATCATTGCTGGCGTTCTCGATTCTGCCATCGGCCAAGACTTACAACCGGGTTTGGAAAATTACGGAGAGCGGGTTAGCGGTCCCGGTCGCCTTCACGATTTCCGATATTCCAGATCCTTCCGACGCAATGCTGAGGTTTCACGAATACATTGTGTAGTCGATTTGTGCCAGTGTCGGCGTGTCAGCGCGAGATATGGAATCCCTCACCGCCCCTAGGAAGTGCTTGTAAGCCCATCTAATGCGTGCGATAAGGTGCACGCATGCCAGTTGTTTCCAACGTTTCGCGGTTATCTCGGTGGGCCAAATCGGTTGGGCACGCTTTGGGCAGCGCCAGGCGCGGCTTCCAGATCGGGGCAAAGGTTGACGATTGGGAAGGGACGGAGATCGATCGCTTCCGCCGTCGGCCGCGCGGGCAACGTGTCGGGCAGGATGAAACGCTGGACGCCGGCGTGCGTGAGGACCTCATGTCCGAGGCCCGGGACCTCTGCAACAAGCAAGGGCTCGGCAATCGCATCATCCGCCAATATGCGAACTACGTCGTCGGTGATTGCCAGGCGCGCTGGGCTACGGGAAATCCAGATTGGGACAAGCAGGCCGAGCAAGCTTTCTACGATTGGTCGCTGAATTGCGACTTGCGGTCATCGATCACCCTCAAGGAAAAGGCGAAGCTCCACGTCATGAGTCTCATCCGCGACGGCGATTCGTTCGCTGTCAAAGTGGATTTCTTCGGCGACCCGAAGTTAAGAGACATCGAGGCCGACCAGGTTGGCAATTACAAGGGCGGGACAATCAACGTTGATGAAGACCGCATCGTTGGAGGCATCCAGTTCGACATCTACGATCGCCCGCTGAAATATCTGATTTGGGAACGCACGCGCCACGGCCAATTCCAAAATGTTGACGCGCGCCCGGCTTCCGAGGTGCTGCACATTTACGATTCTACCCGGTTGAATTCCCGGCGCGGCGTTACGCACTTCGCGTCCGTGCTCAATCATCAACGCGACCTCAAAGAGACCGTCGCGGCGCAGAAGGCCAAGCAGAAACTCACCAGCAAACTCGCCCTGCTCGTGCGCAACGCCCTGGGCGGCCCGCAGACTGGCAACATCGATGTGATGAGCGAGGACACCGACAAGACGACCGGGGCGAGCATCCGCACGGAAAGTTTCGGCGACGGCGGCGCGATCAAATACCAGTTTCACGGCGACGAGATGCAGGCGTTCACTGCCAACGACCCGAGCGACGGCTGGTTCCGGCTCACCGATTATTTGCTGCGCGAAATTGCCGTCGGGCTGGACCTGCCCTTCGAGTTCATTTGGACCATGGCGGGCATCACCGGCCCGGGCACCCGCATGATGAGCAAGCAAGCCGAGCGCACCTTCCGCGGCAAGCAAGACATCCTGGAAACGCGCTTCCTGAGTCCCGTGACCGCATGGTGGGTGAACTTCGAGATGCAGCCCGGCGGCAAGCTGCCGTTCAATCCGGAGTGGTATAAATTCAAGTTCCAACGTCCGGCGCACATCAGCATCGATGCCGGCCGCGACAGCCGTTCGAACCTGGACGAGCTCGGCGCCGGCGTATCGACCGAGGGCCGCATCGCCGAGGAACAGGGCGAAGACGACGAAGAGGTATCCGACACGCGCAAAGCCGAAGTGCGCCGCAAGCTCACCAACGCGCGGGAGATCGCGGACGAATTCCAAATCTCGCTGACCGAAGCGCTGAATCTTTTGGGCCGCTCGCACGTTCCGACCAGCCAGACAATCACGACCGACGACCTTGACAAGGTCAATGCCCCGGTTCATTCGCCCATTCCCGCTACGCCTGGAGAAGCGCACCGGCTGAACATCGAACTGGCCCCCAAGAAAACCGGCCGCCGCAAATTCTCAATGCACCGCGCGAACAACGGACACATCACGGGGATCCTGGAGGAAGTCGAGTGAGAGTCTCGATTGCTTCCCGCAATCTGGAGTTAGACGCGCTGGCCGATTCCGCGCGGAACGGGTTGCTCCAAATCTTCCCAGGCTTCCAGCCGGCCACGCCAGAAGTCGACACGCGCGAGACCGCGCTGGTGACTTTGCAACTGGGCGATCCAGCTTTTGCCAGAGCGGTGGATGGGAAAATCAAAATGCGCCAGACCGTCGGGGATAAGACCGTCGAGAATTCCGGCAAACCAGCATGGTTCCGCATTTACCAAGCGGACGGGCGAACGACTGTTTGCGACGGAAAGATTGGCTCTGACATGACCATGAAAGCCAAAGACCTGCCAGCCGGGGCAGAAGTGGAAATCGAATCTTTAACCATCGAAATACCGATGGAACCGAAAGCGTAAAATTATGAGCATGACCAATTCCGCGGAGAACAAATTACTCTTGTTGCTGTTCAACAACACGGCCTTCGCGCTTATCGGAGACGCCTCCGGCCTCCAGCCGAGCGGCGCAGCGGGAAGTCTTTACATTTCCCTGCACACCGCCGACCCGGGCGAAGCTGGCGACCAGACGACCAACGAAACCGCCTATACCAATTACGCGCGGGTCGGAGTTGCGCGTTCTGGCGCGGGATTCACCGTGTCAGGGAATTCAGTCACTAACGCAGCCGCGGTGACTTTCGCGCAGTGCGGCGCCAGCGGCGCGACATTGACGCACTTCGGGATCGGGACGGCCTCCACCTTGGCTGGCGTGCTCCTGCTTTCCGGCACGCTCGGCCCGACGACCATTCAGGGCCCGTTCACCGGGGCGACCAGTGATAACGTCACGATTCCTGGCCACACGCTCTCAGTCGATGACCGCGTCGCGTTTTATCCTACCTACGCTTCATCGTTGCCGACTGGCATCACCGAAGGGACGCTCTATTGGGTCAAGACCTCGGCAACCGATGTAATCACGATTTCCACAACGCAGGGCGGCGCGACGTTGGACATCACCGCATCCGGGGACGGCATCGCGATCAAGGCAACGCCGCTGGTTGTCTCGAATCTGATCACGCCCTCGTTCGCGATTGGTGATTTGGCCGTGACGATCGACTAAATGAGAAAAATATATTTCGCAGCCAACGGCGCTTCACCTACCACCGTTGCGCAAGTCAAAATGGCGTGCACGAACGCGCTCAATACGCTCTTGCAAGTCGCCACTCCTGCAACCACTGGGATTATCGTTCTGGAATGGGGCATCAGCTTTGACGGTTCCGCTGCGGCCACACCTGTTGCTGTCGAACTTTTGCAAACGGATGTTGCGGCCACGGCTGGCACGTCTCTAACCCCTACGATCTGGGGCGATCCAAACGCCCCGGCATCGCTGTGCGTGGGCGGGACCGGTGCAACCATGTTCAACGACGGCGCGATCACTGAAGGCACGATTACGGCTGTCCGCATGTTCGACGTGCAACTGATTGCTCCCACCAACCAATACGTGAAGCAGTATCCGCTGGGTCGCGAGCCGGAAGTGCCCGTCTCTAAATTCCTACGGATTCGCACCACGGCGCCAGCTGCCGTCAATGCCTACTGCTACATAATTTGGGAGGAGTAATGCGATTTGTTACGTCCTGGTGGAGGGCAGAACATATATGACATTTTTTGGGGCAGCTTCCACTCCAACAGACGGCGCAAGTGCCACCAACACGGCAGATCCTACAGCCGTTACACCACCCGGCTCAATGACGTCCGGAGATTTGGTATTTTTCTTTGGCTTAAAACGCAATGCAACTGGCACTATTGCCATAAGCAACGCAGGGGGACAAACGTGGAACACTGCTTTTACTCATGTTTCATCAACTGCGGTCCTTACGGTGGGAGCCTTTTATTGCATTTTCAATGGGACATGGGCAGCCAATCCATCTTTGAGTTTCAGCGCCACAACCAATAATACAGCGGTAATGGTGGTTTTTCGGCCCAGTGTCAGATGCGGCTTTGTCGGTCTGGATAGTGGAGCTAGGAATGACATTATCAGTTCGGCCGCCCCAAGTGCTGGAACACTTACCGTAGTATCGTGGACTCCGGCGTATGATTCAAATGTTAGCGTTGTTGTGCTGGCGTCGGATGACGACAATACATGGACCATTAGCGGCAGCGGTTGGACTCAGAGCGGGCTGAGTGCACAATACAGAAACACTTCTGGCAGCGACACCAGTTGCGTCTTTGCCTACCAAATTCAGAGCATCGCAGCAGCTACCGGGCAGATTGCACTCACCCAGGCAACCAACGCCAATGATCCTGCCGAAATTGGACGCTTTACGTTCGATGAGGGACCAATTTTTCGGCAACTCCTAATAAGCCAGTCCGTCAAACGCGCAGGCTATTACTAACAACGCCCTAAAATGACATGGCCCGTCTAGGCAGAGCACAACCGTTTCCGCCGAAGGTAGGGCGCTTCTACATTGTCACCCCCGCCGATCCGGGGCTGACTAAAGGGATCGGCTTTGCCGCTGGCATCGCTTCAGGACAAGCAAAAGCCACGGCAACACTCGTCGGCAAATGTTTCGTCGGTAGTTTCGCAGCGGCCCAACTCAAGGCCACCGTTCCGCTCACGGGCGCCGGGTTCGCTGCTTCGGTTGCGGCTGGCAACGGCAAGCTGACCATCGCTCTCAAGGGCATCGTTGCAGTCGCGGGCTCCGCCAACGCACAAGCAAAAGCCGCGGTCAGGCTTCAAGGCAAAGCGTTCAGCGCCGCCGCCGCTGCTGGCCAGGCCAAGGGCGCGGTGCGCCTTCAAGGCGCGACGGCCACCGCGACCGTTAGCCGAGGCGCACTCAAGGCAGTCATCGCGCTTTCGGGCAAATCTACCGTTGCCACCTTTGCCGATGCGCAACCAACCGCGACGCTGACCCTACGCGGAAAAGTGTTTGTCGCGACGGTTTCAGCATCCCGGCTGACATCGACTATTCCCTGTTCGGGGAACGCATTCGCCACACTCTCGGCGACGGCCACGCTCCAAGGGACCGCCCAGCTTCAAGGCAGTTCGACTATCGATGCCAGCGCCGACGCACAGACGCAATCCGCGGCACGCTGCCAGGGCATTGCGTTCGTCGCGTGGTCCGCATTGGCGGATGGAACACTGCGCTCGCCCGGCTCACTGGTCGGCGACGCCAGCATTGCATTTACGGCCTCCGGCGCCCTGTCATTCACCATAGCGCCAGCGCCGCCGGCTGTTCCTGTTCCGGTTGTCGTCGTAGGCAGCGGCCCAGTCCGGCGGCATGGCCTTACGCGCGCGGTTCCTGGGCACTTGGTCATTCGCGCCAATGCGCGGCTCGAGCAGGCAGCGCACGAATGCGAGGCGCGAGCCAAGGTCAAAGTTCCAGTTTTCTCAGTCCGCGCAGAGCTGATCCATGCCGCCGCCGAGTGCAGCGCCCGGGCTCGGCTCATCGTGGGTGCCTCCGCGTCGCTCGGTCAATCTGGCATGCTCGCGCGCGGCAACGCCGAAGCGAACACTGTCAAACTCGACGAAGAAATTGCGGAGGCCGTCGCCGCGCTCTCGTGGCTCGCCGAACATGATGAAGCCGCTGATTTGAGTTGTAAGTGAACTTTCGGCCGACCAGGGTAGACCGGCTCGCGCTGCGAGCCGGTCGCCTCGCAGCGCGAGGCGACCCACCTTTGATCCGAGGCGACCCACCTAGGAAAAAGATTGTAAGTAAAGCTGATGCGTGTGATAAGCACTGCTTAGTGCAAGAAATTGTTCTCACGATCAAGATGGTTCCCGGCCAAGGCGTCCAAGTATCCGGTCCGATTCATGACAAGGGCCTTTGCTACGCGATGCTTGAACTCGCCCGCGACGCGATCAAGGACCACAAACCCAACTCCATCCTTCCCGTGGCAGCCTTCCAGGTGAATGGCAATCCAAACCCGCGCGCCCAAATCGTTCCATGAAAAAAATCTTTTGCAGTGTCGTTATCGCGGCGCTCGCGTTGCTTTCCCTATTCGCCGCCGACAATCCAAACGAAGGATTCAAAATCGTGGCGACCAACACCGTTCCCGAACTCGTGGGCACGAACCTATCCGCCAAGACGTTCGTCTTCTGGGGCCGCAAGCAGGGCCACACGAACAACACCGGCATTGTCTGGATTCAACGCACTTCGACCAATGGCTTTGGCGGTATGCCGATTTATCCCGGCCAAAAACTCTCGATCACCGTGGACACCGTGCGCGCGCGGCAGGTGGATTTTTACTGTGGCGTCGAGACTTCAGGCGACGGCGTAGTCTGGCAATTGTTCCAATGACAAAACCATCAATGGTAGAATTCGTCGCGCTGCGACCCACTCCCCACCAGGTAGAATTCCTCGCGCTGCGAGGAATAGCGCCGCGCAGAGCGGCGCAACGCCCCAGCCCAACGTTCCCGCCGCTCTACGCGGCGGGAGTTGTCGCAGCGCGACAACTCCTACCTTTCCGAAACAAGACATTGGTTCTGTCTTTCTTTGTTATCTTCGTTTGCTTCTGTTCCACCCTCTTTGCTCAGGTGGATCTCGACATTCTTCTCGACGGTAACGCCGCGCACTACATCAACGGGCTCGGGGTGCCCTCGGTGATTTCCGGCGCCGGCCTGGGCGACGTATCAGCGGGGAATGTTCTCACGAATCAGACAGCCGTTGTCGCCGCGGGTTCGACCATCCTTTACGCGACCAACGCGGCGGGGTTTCGCGCGGTCATCGGTTTGGTGCTCGGGACTGATGTCGAGGCGTTCAACACAAATCTTCTTCGCTTGGCTACGATCTCCAGCGTCAGCGGCGATGTTCTCTATCGGGATGCGAGCGGTTGGACGAACCTGGCAAAAGGCGCTGACGCCACCATTCTCACTTTGGCCAGCGGCCTCCCCGCGTGGACGGCCCTTGACGCGGATCTCATCCGCCTGGCGGCAATCACCAGCGCAAGCGGAGACATTTTGTATCGTGATGCCGTCGGTTGGACTAATCTCGCGAAGGGCGCTAACGGAGCGGTCCTCAACTTAGCCAGCGGTTTTCCAGCGTGGTCTTCGCGCAGCCGTTTCGCCGTGGCAACGAACTATACGATCGCCACAACTGACTTTTACATTGCCGCCACGGCCACCTTGACCAACACGCTGCCCGCGGCGTCGACCATCCTGGCTGGGCGACAGTTCATCGTCAAAGATGTAAGCAGCCACACGATCACCGTTCGCCCAGCAGGCGCCGATACGATTGACGGCGTTGCCGGCGATGACACCCTGACGAATAAGCTCTGCCGTATTTACTTCTCGGATGGCGTCTCGAATTGGGAAGTCAAATGAGCGACTTCTCCCACATCCGCCAAATCGTTTTCAATCGCCCGTGGGCGATCCAGGAGGACAAGCTCGACGTCATCGCCGAAGTCATCATTCAGGCTTCTACTGACTTCGCCGCCGGCAAGACCCCGACCAAACCGCCCGCGCGCCCGAGCAGTCTCAGGATCCAAGACGGCGTGCCGGTCATCGAAGTCGACGGCGTCATCTCGAAGAAGATGAATATGTTCTCCGACGTCTCAGGTGGGACATCCATTGACCAACTCTCCGGCCAGTTCGACGACGCCATGGCCACTGACGCGAATGCCGTCATCTTCAACATCCATTCCCCCGGCGGCAGCATTGATGGTGTGGACGAATTCGCGCAGCGCGTGTTCGACGCGCGCAACGGGAACAAGACAATCATCGCGCTCGCGGACAACCAGGCGGCCTCCGCGGCGTATTGGATCGGTTCGCAGGCGGACGAGTTTTACGTCACCAGCGGCGGCAGCGCCGGCAGCATCGGCGTCGTGGCCCGCATCCTGGACAACACGCGCATGCTCAAGAACGCCGGCATCGATCCGCTCGTGATTCGCAGCGGCGACCTCAAAGCCCCAGGCATCGGCCCGCTGAGCCCGGACCAGGAGAACAGCGTCGTCAAAGAAGTGATGACCTACGCGCAAATGTTTTACGGCGCCGTGCAACGCGGCCGGCCGCTGCTGAACATCGACGACGTCAAGCGCGGCCAGATGTTCGTCGGCCAAGAAGCGGTGCAAGTCGGCCTGGCCGACGGCATCACCACATTGACCGCGCTAGTGAAGCGCTACCGCAAACCCTGATCGTCCCAGGTAGACCGGCTCGCGCTGCGAGCCGGTCGCCTCGCAGCGCGAGGCGACCCACCGTCACGAGAGAGTTTTAACGGGGCTTTATACCTGCTCGGCGTGGTCAGAGCAGCTTCAATAGTCCAACCCTTCCAGAGCCTCTGGTCTAAAGCGCTCTTAGAGAATCCGAGAATATTGGCCCATTCTTTGATTGTGTGAGTCTCACCTCGGAATTCTATTCTCACGTTGTTTCGTCGGTTGTTGCTTTGCTCCGTGCGTGTGCCCCAACGACAGTTTGAAGCAAAATATCCAAGAGAGTTATCCTTGCGCTCAAGAGAAAGAGACGGGGATAACTTTGGTCCCATATCTTCCAAAAAACAACGGAAGTCTCGCCATCGATCGCACACGGTAATTCCTCGTTCTCCATAGTTCTTCCAGGCGACGTTATTCGGATTGGTGCATCGCTGAATCATGTGTGCCCAAGCGGAGTATTCAGGAGTCCCGAATTTGCCGTGGGAGATCCAGCCTTTGATTTTGTGCTTCGGCCTCGTGCGTGCGCACTTGACGCGAACAAAAGGAATTCCATCCTTGGTCCAGATTTCAGTCATACTCGTAATGTGATTGAGGTTCAGCAAACCGACCGGAAAGTCACTCCGGTTGGTTTGCGTTTTTCTTTAACAAACGCTCCCAAACAATTCAAGGAATCTGTTGACAAGGAAGCTCATTAGCCCCCTTACTTGTAATGTAAGGCAATCTAATGAGTCTAATAGCTCGAAAACCGTTCAGCCTATGACGTTAAAATTTTCCGAAGAGCAGTTAAAAAAGTGGGGGTTCTCAACACAAGAGGAAATCGTTGCAGCGCTGGAAAAATCCAAGGAACCACCCAAAGCACCCGAGCCCGCGACTCCGCCAGCGCCCGCTGCAGTTGCTGCTTTGCCGGCCGAGCTGGTTTCACTTTCCGCGGAACTGACAGGCCGCATCACTGCGCTGGAAGCCACCGTCAAAACGCTTTCGCCCGAATCCATTCTCGCATCTGTGACCACGGAAGCATCCCGAGTTGCGTCACTCGCAGTCAGCTCCGCCATCGCCCGCTCCGGCGGCGCGGCTCTGCAACAGAAGTCCGACCCCGCCGACCCATCTCCGGGAAAAGCCGCGGTGGACCCGAACGATTTCGGCGCGCAATACGATGCCAGCGCCGCCATCCGCGAAGAGTTTCTGAGCAAAGCTTCCTATGTGAAATACATGGAAGCGCAGCGGGATGGTCGCATTCGGATTCACGTCAAAACGCCGGAAGTAACCCGAAACTAATTTTATGGCTCTCGCCGCTGCTACTCCTCGGACCTACGAAGTCGACAGCATTTTCGATCAACTCCCCGTCAAAGCCTCGGTGGTGATTTATCAAGGCGCAGTCGTTGGCATGGTCTCCGGCTACGCGCGCGGAATGATCGGCACGGACCTGTTTGCCGGTTTCGCTGAGGAAAGCGTTACCGGGACGGCGGCCGACGGCGGGGTCCTCGTTACCGTGCGCAAGAAAGGTTACATCAAACTCTCTGGTGTGGGCACAGCAGCTATCACCAATTGGGGCGCGCCCGTTTATGCGAGCGCGGACGGAACATTCACTCTGACGGCCTCGACCAATCCTTTGATTGGGAAAATCGTTCACTGGTGGGCGACAGGTGTCGTGACGGTTGCGTTTAATTCGGCTAACACGACCCTGTAAATGGCCCTCGCTGCGATTGCTCCAAGAATCTACGAAGTCGATTCGATTTTCGACCAGCTCCCGGTCAAGGCCACCGCGGTAATCTGGCAAGGGTCAGCGATTGGCATGACCGGCGGTTACGCGCGCGCGCTTGTGGCGGCGGATTTGTTCGGCGGCTTCGCAGAGGAAAACGTAACTGGCACGGCGGCCGACGGCGGCATCCTGGTAACAGTCCGGCGGCATGGATACATCAAACTCCCTGTCACGGACATTGCCGTCACCGACTGGGGCGCGGCCGTCTACGCTTCGGACGACGGAACATTTTTGCTCGACCCAACATCCAATACGCTCATCGGAAAACTCGTTCGTTGGATTTCGACAGGCATTGGCATTGTAGCATTCGACACAGCGATCACGACCCTCTAAAATTATGTCAGGACCAGCTCAATTCCCTCTCATCAGCAGCCGCGCGGTAAAAGCGATCATTCTCGAAGAACTCGACGCCGCGCTCGATTCGAGCTGGGTCAACCAGGTCGCCAACCGCTACGACAGTAACCAGGCCAGCGAGACCTACGCCGGCACTGGCAACGTCGCGCCGATGCGCGAGTGGATTGGGCCCAAGCAAGCCATCCCGATCAACGTCGGTTCGACCATCGTCACGAACAAGGACTGGGAATCGACGCTGATGCTCAACGAAAAAGATTTGCGGCGCGATAAAACCGGCCAGCTCAAAATGAAGGCGGCTGAACTGGCCGTCCGTGGCCGACAGCACATCGAAAAAATCCTTTCAGCCCTCATCGACACCGGTGACGACGGCGATATCGGCCTGGCTTTTGACGGCCAATATTTCTTCGATACCGACCATTCCTTCGGCAGCTCGGGCACGATCAACAACGACATCACCTTCGATGTCGCGACCACGACCGCCCCAACGCCGGTGGAAGCGGCCGACGCGATCCTCGCGGGCATTCAAGCCCTTTACGGGTTCAAGGATGACCAAGGCGAGCCCAGCAACGGCAACCTAAAGAATTTCACGGTGATGGTGCCGACGCCCTTTTGGGCATCGTTCAGCACCGCGGCAAACTTGCAATTCCTGACGAGCGGCCAGAGCAACAAGTTGAAAGGGATGGACGGCATCAATATCAACATCGTGGTCAACCAGCGTTCGACCTGGACCACCAGCTTTGCGATCTTCGCCACCGACCGCATCACCAAGCCGTTCATTATCCAGACCGAAGTCGCGCCTTACTTGGAGTCCCTCGAACGTGGCTCGGATTTCTGGTTCGCCAATCACGCCGAACTCTATTCGGTTGTCTCGGCAGACAACGTCGGGTATCAGCGGTTCGACGGCGCGATTCTCGTAACCCTTGTTTAATTCTATGGCCATCTCCGATATCAAAGTTCCAGAAAAGCCAGACAAAGAAAAAGATGTCCTCGGCAAACCTGTCCACATCCCCAATCCAGTCCCCGTGCTGGAGGAAGTTGAGGAAGTTCCTTCTACCGTCAAAAAGGTGAAAGTCGAAAAGGTCTACACCAACGGAACGTTTCTTGTCAAAGACGGCGGCAAGGAACACATCGTCTCCATCCCGGTCAATCGCGAAGAGCGCCCGCGCTCGGGTGACACCGTTGAAGTCCGGTTCACCGGCGAAAAAGATGCAATCGTGGCCACCTTGACCAAGCCGGCCAAGAAAGAGGCCGAGCCAGCCAAAAAGTAAATCTTAGGTCCGGAGTTGTTTGGTGTTTGTCTTGCGCCGCGCTGGTATTCCCGGCGCGGCGTTTTAATTCAATGAGCAAGCTCAAGCTGACATACGTCGAGTGGGAAGATAGCAGTTGCAGTCCTGGCTGGGGCCCGCCGCACTCCGATGAACCATTAACGATCCGTTCTTTCGGCATTCTCGTCAGGCAAGGCAAACAATCCGTCACCATTTCGACCAGTCGCAGCATCAACGGTAGCTACATGGACCAGCTCACCATCCCGCGCTCAGCCATCCGTGAAATCAAAACTCAAAAGAAGAAACGCAAATGACCATGGCTGAAATATTCGCGCGCGACTACGCCAAGTGCGTCGAGCTGGACGTCGCTCCGGAAACGTGCACCTGGGGCGCGGTTACTTTCATCGGCATCGTGACCGCGATCGATAACACGCTGGCCTGGGAACAAGGCGGCGCGATCGAGAACAACTCGAGCGAACTTAGCGTCCCCAAATACACCGCGGACGACGAGCTCGGCCAGCTCGTCGCCCAGTTCACCGAATCCAGTCCAGGGGTGTGGGACATTCCGGACGAAGGTCAACAGATAGTTCTACGTGGAAAATCCCGACGCGTTTATGCCGTGCAAGAATCCCCTGACGGCGCCGGCTGGGTCTTCAAACTGGAAGGACCAGACAAGTGAACCAGGTAGACCGGCTCGCGCTGCGAGCCGGTCGCCTCGCAGCGCGAGGCGACCCACCCACACCCCAATGAAAAATGGAAAATGCTCAATGCTCAATGCCCAATGAAATTCCGGGGGGGGAAGGGGGCCATTGAGCATTGCTCATTGAGCATTTGCTATCTGTCATTCCTGCCATGTTGACCTATAAAGACAACCTCGCCCACTGGCAGAAGACGCTCAAGCAATACCAGGCGTTCTCGCAAAGAGACTGGGTGGACATCTGCAACGACAAGGCCCTCGACGTGGCCATCAAGTGCGTGACTCACACCGTCAAGGCCAGCCCCGGCCCGATTAAGGCGCTGCCGAGTTCACTTGGCCCAAGCGAGCTCGGCAACAACAAATGGTATGCGCACGTCGTCAATATTTTGAAGGGCCTCGGCGAAGCCAGCACGCGCGGCTACATCAAAGCCAAGCGCGGCGAGCGCAAGAGTAGCATCGAATCCTGGCGGCACAAGGTCGGCGCGGCATCTCGCAAGATAATCGCGCGGCGCATCAGCGCCATCGGCTTTCTGCGCTCGGGCTGGCTTGCGTGCGTGGGAACGCTCCTGGCGACCGCCGGCGTGACACCGCAACGCCGCAGCTACGGTGCCGGCAAGATATTCGGCTCGCCCAAAGGCTACGTCGTGAGAGCGCGGCAAGGCACCGTGAATCCGTTCACGATAATCGCGAACACCTGCGCCAGCTCGGTGAAAGGCAGCGGCGCCGCCAGGGTGCACGATTTGATTCAACAAGGCGCCGCGCGCGCGCTGGCTGCGAGCGACGCGAACATGCGCAAACACATCGAAGGCAAGATCGCCAAGACGATAAAATATTTCACCGGCCGATGAACAATAGCATCAACGTAGGAGGACAGGCGTCCCGCCTGTCTGCTCGGCAGCGCGATAGAGCGCTGCCGAGCAAAGACGATTGCCCATGGCGAACTACTGTCCCCAGCGCTCCAACGCGCCGGGGACCGAACAGGCGAGACGCCTGTCCTACGTTATGAGCAACAACATTTGGGAAAAGGCCGAGTTCGCGCTCACTCGCTACGTGCGCGAGAGATACCTGTTCATCACGGCTGGGGGAGTAGCCGGCAAGGAAAACAAACTTTTAGAAGGTTACGCCACCGACCGCAAAACGGTGCCGGATATCGTCGCCGAATGTCACGAGGGCGACGTCGAGATTGTCGGCCGGCCTACCGGGAATTGGATTTGCAAATGCACCATCACCATCACCACGAAAAACCCGGACGAAACAGGCCAGACCAACAGCGCACGGTTCGGGCTGGTTTTGGATTCACTCCTGGACGATCAGGCGGCGGAAGGATTGTCCAGCAACGCCGAAAATTTCACGGTCTTCTGGTGTCAAGTGACCGGATTCCGCAAGCACATCCAGGGCGATCGGCTGGTGTGCGAGGTCAATCTAACCTTGCATTGCTGCGCGTCGGTAATAACCTGAGCTAATGAGTCTCCAACGATAACTTATGAGCACCCAAGTCGGAACAGGCCACATTTACGGCATGGCCAGCCTCGTGATCGCTATCGGCTCGATCAACGGCTACGTAAGTCCGAACGTGCAGACGGCCAAGGCGACCCATACCGGTGACGTGGACCGGATCAAGAACGACGCCATTATCAAAGGACTCATTTCGAGCGGAGACGAGAAGATCGAAGTTGCGTTTGATTTCATTCCGGAATCCCCCACGAGTATCGCTGGAGCCAACCTTTCGGCGGCGCTCCCCATAATTCTGTCCTTCGTGACCATCAGCGGCATGCCGGTAATTCCGATTGGCGCCTTTGCCGACGGTTACAACTCGACCCTGTGGCTTTACGAGGGCGGCGGGGCGGTTCACGGGGTGAGCGACAAACATTGGACGGCATCGTTTACACTGCATCGTTATTTGGGGATTACTTCCGCGACGGTCATCACCTAATAGAAGTCGCTATGGACGCCGTGTTCCTCAAAGCGGCAAACCCGCCTCAGTTCAAGTGCCTCGGGGCGACTCTGCTTCCGCTCACCATTGGCCACCTGTTCCTGCTCAGGAAATATTGTTCGGACATTTTCGGACAAGACGAAATGTCCTTCGGTTCGCTGGCGGTAGCTGCGTTCATCTGCGCTCACCCGCAGGAAAAGGTTGAGAAGCTACTCGCGCGACGATTTGTTCGGGCGACCTTCGAGGTCTGGGGCTGGCTCTGCCAGAAACGGGACCTGGCAGCCGAGCGCGACATATTCTCCGACTACCTGAATGAGAGCCTCGACCCGCCGAAGCTCTGGCAGGACTTGTCCAGACCGCTCATCACATGCCAGTCGCCGATGGAAATGCGGTTGCTGGTGGTGTTGATGAACGATTTCCACTATCCGGAATCCGCCGCGCTTTGCGTGACAGTTGCAAAAGCAAATGCGCTCTGGGCCACCTTCGGCGAACTGAAAAACAAGTTCACCTTTGAAGATTCCAGGACCGAGGGGCTATTCGAGTTCGCGGAACGGATGCGCGCGGAAAAAGCAAAGCGTGAAAATTGACAAGGCCGAAACCGTTAAACCGTTAAATCCGTTGAACCGTGAACCGGCCAACGATTCAACGATTCAACGATTCAACGATTCAACGTCTTAACCATGGGCCTGCTCGATTTCATAATTCACATCGGCGTCGATGCCGCCAGCGCGCACAAGGGCTTTGATTCGCTGGGCACCAAAGTCAGCGCGATAAGCAGTCATATCGGCAGCAGACTCGCGGCTACGTTCTCCGTCGCGGCCGTCGCCGGGTTTGTCGAGCATACCGCCATGGCTGCGCTGGAAACCAGGAAGCTGGCCGAGGAGCTCGGCACAACGGCGGAGTGGATTGAGAAAATCGAGCGGCTCTCCGCCAAAAAACACATCGACCCGGAATCGGTCTTCGGCGCCTTGGGGCGAGCCGAGAAATTCATGGGCGACGCTCTCGGAGAAGGCAAAGGTGCGGAAAAGAAAATGGAGATCCTCAAATCGCTCGGCCTCGGGCTGAAAGATATTTCGGGCGAAGGCGCCAACGCGATGAATGTTCTCTTGGCTTTCGGCAGGTCAGTTGATGCCGTCGGCGCGACACTCGAACAGCGGCAGGTTGCTCGGGAGATATTCGGCCGGCGCGGAGCGCGTATTGCGAACCTCTTGAAAGACCTGCCTGGTCAAGAAGCCAAGTTCACGCCCGAACAGCGTGAAGCCGCGGAAGAAGCTGGCGAGACCATCGAACACGCCGAGAAGTTTGTTAAGCGCCAGATGACCCTCGGCGCAGCCAACGCAATCAAATCCCTCTCAAAAGACGCCAAGACGTGGCACGACCGCGCGATGTGGGTGCGAAAAAACATCTACCGCATTGACGACACCCAGGAAGGAATGGGCGGCGCACTCGGGCGAATGATGGGCGGAGGTAGTGGTCCTTTCGGTGCCATGGGCATGGCCGGCGCAGGCGCTAGCATGGCTGGCGAACAACCGACCGGGCCGATCTATGGTCCAAAGACTCTCGCCGAGAGTATCGCGGCGACCCGCGGAGCTGGCACCGGAATGCAACCCCTGGCGCTGTTCGGCGATAAACGTTCGGAAGCGGACAAGCTAGCCTCCATCGGCACCATGATCAGCAAGCCGGTAGTGCCCAAGACCGAGGTGTTTCAGGATAAAAGTCTCGTCCTGCAGGAACGGACCGCGAAAACGCTCGACGAAATCAACGACAAAATCGATGACGGCATCGAATTCTAATTATGGCATTTAGACACGTAGGCGAAGGTATTTGCGAACAGATACCCAAGGTCAAGTATGACCGTGTAACTGGTTTGCAGTTTGAGAGAAAATGGGAAGGCCGCGCGGACCTTGTAAGAGATAACTTTTTCGCGCTCATCCAAGGTTCGCAGCAGGCCGACTTTTCCGCCGACGGTTGCAAGGCGACTGTCAATACTCGCTATGGGAACGCAGCCTTTGACGGCAGTCAGGAAGTCGATACCGTTTCGTTTTCACTGCGCTGTGAGGAATTCCAACAGAGCATTTTCAAACACCCGAGGTTCTCAGGAATACCAATTGACCTCGTGAAGCTGATTCAGACCGAGCACGCCGGCAGCACTTCCTATTCGGCATCGGTCAAAGCTATAAAGGCATTGACAGCCGCCCTTGATCAACCTGATGAACCGTCTCTTGAGGCATTTGCTCTGTTGATCGGTGCCGATGAAAATTATCTGGTAGCGCAGACTTACGTCGTGACGATGACGCGCACCTCGTCTTTTGGGTTTCTTCTGGGGCTGGTCTTCGCGAACGATGGAAAGCTGTTCACCACCTCTCAGCTAGCCAATTACCTTGGCTCAACTCTCCCTTGGGCGATTCCAGCCTTCAATAATTTTTCCACGAGCGAGGCTCTTCGATACGTCTACGGCTGGAGAAAACGCGGGTCCGAGGTCACCATACTTCCGAACAACAACAAGCAACTTCAAGAACAATGGCAGTCCGCGCGCTGGTCATTGCTTCTCTACGATCCCGCGACGTGAAAGAACTTCCCCGAAAACCGTCCGGCAATAGTGCCCATGTTAAATTTCTCGGTGATGTGGTGGACGTCATCAAAGAACGCACTCCGCTGAAGTCCGACGACTACGGGATCGAGCAGACCGTCAACGGTTGGCGAATCAAGTTTACTCGTTCAAAAGGCGGCTCTGGTTCACTCGAACAACGGATGATCGTCAAGGAGATCCATGATGACTGGTTTCTCTGTCTCCCATACGGCAAGGATGGTCAGGAGCCGCCCGAGGACATTGCGACGCCCGCCGATTACATCAAAGTCGCCAAGCCTTACGAACTCCGGCGCACTCCGTGGGACGGAGAAACTATCGACGGCATCACGTTCGACTATTCCGACGGAAGCCATCGCCTGGCCACCAAGGGAACAGTTAAGGAACATCACATCGTCGCGCGGCCGTGGTATGTCGACGAAATCATAGTCGCGGCAACCTCAATCACTGGGGGAACTGACCAGCAAGATTTGGACGCGCAGGACCTTGTTTGGGAAGACACCAACTCGGCATCGCACGCCTGGGCCATGGTCGACGTCAACGACACCGGCGGCATCACGCCCGAATCGTTGAACGTGCGCTCGGTGTCCGCGCTTCTGCCGATCAAGTCGTCTGGAGGCACGCGGCCGGTTATCAGCATGGCCGCGAGCGGGGTCACGCCGGGGATTTACGGCAGCGTGACCGTCGATATTTTCGGAAGGGTTGTTGCAGGAACGGCGGGCGGCGGGGCCATTGTCCGCCAGGATTTCAACGGCATCAGCCGGGCCAATGCTACCCGCAAGATGTATTTCTTCTACGAGACGCACACCAACGTGCTCGCGCTGGACCCCACTGGCTTGGGCTCTGGAGAAGAATTCGCGGACGGTAATTACGCGATCCTCTGGTCAAACGGTTCCGGCAGTAACTTCGGCGCTGGGCCAGCCGCGACGCTGGCGTTCGTTTCCAAGTTCTACATCAACATCGACTCCGCCAGCGTAACGGCGCTAGGCATGGAGTTCCTGGCGGCTGTCACTGACCCGGACGACCCGGACATCGACCTTGAACTCTATTTCTGGAACGTCACGTTGAGCCAGTGGGACTTGATAACGACCGCTGCCGGGGCAACCCCCGCGCATTGGATAACGGGTTCGGTGTCCAACATCGCAGACTACCTTACCGGAAACACAGTCAGCTTTCTCGACAAGTCCGTCTTCTACGCAATGTTAGTCCCCTCGCACGACGCGCCGGTTGCCGACGTGCAGGAGTTCCTGA
>Ga0070693_100000050_pt1 | contig 44563 bp, 36 predicted proteins | sample KBSK1103metaG_FD_65472 | JGI IMG/M metagenome (GOLD analysis project Ga0070693, IMG submission 65472) | Corn, switchgrass and miscanthus rhizosphere microbial communities from Kellogg Biological Station, Michigan, USA - KBS K1-10-3 metaG | ecosystem: Host-associated > Plants > Roots >...
AATTGGTTGCGGGGGTCAGATTTGAACTGACGACCTTCGGGTTATGAGCCCGACGAGCTACCAGGCTGCTCCACCCCGCGTCATTGATACTACGCTACTCGGCCCTCGTCTGCAAACTGCCTAGTACCTGCGCCTTCGCCGTCACCCTCGCATGGAATTTACAAAACTCGCTAAAGCAGTTTGGCTACAAAGCCAAAAATCTCAGAGTTCCGTTGAATTTAGAGCTGCACTGTCTCTGATGCGCAGTGTCATGGATGTTCCACATTACGCCCCGACCGTAGCAGGCGTGCTGGGGTCCGTCAGATCATCGCTGGCAATGGGGAAGTATTGCGTCCTGTTCAGTAGAAGTTCCGCGAGAGGGAATGGCTGCGCTTCACGCCTAAGAATTCCTACCAGGTATTGTAGGCTGTCCCTTCGAAAGGCGAAGTCCGATCCGAGTTCGAGTGCACGTCAACCATTCCCGTAGTCACTTGGTCTGGACTCATCACCACGTTGTCGAATTGCGGCACCCAATCTTTGGCCCGAGTCATTGGATCGACAGGAACCGACCCCAAGTATCCGGCTTGCTGCAGATCGTCCACGGATTGCGGCGCCGCCTGCTTATCGAGCGTGTACTGGTCAATCGCCTGACGCATCACCTGCAAGTCATGCTTCAGCACTGCTTCCCTCGATCGCTGTATGCTCTTCTCGTAACTCTGCGCCGCCATTCCTATTAGAATCACGATGATCGTGATTACGATCATCAACTCGATCAGCGTAAAACCGTTGTTGAATACACCCGCACGACGTTTCCGCATTGCGCCGCCTCTAGGCCACGTGCCGCCTGACTTTATTCATCTCAACACCTCGACCGTACTACCAGTCGCTATATTTTGTGCCATCGAGCGCCGTGCCTGTTGATTTCGTATAAACATCGAAAATGTTCTTGCCGCACCAGCTTGTCGAGTCGGGGTCATCGGACACGCAACGTAATCCCCAGTCGGCTTGTCCAGTCATTGGGTCCACGGGAACCTTGCGCAGGAAGCGCAGCTTCTTGTCGTCTCCCGCCCCAAGTTGTACTCCTTTCACCAGCGTGTCCAAATCCGGCGGATAATTCTCGCTCCCCACCTCCGTTCGGAACTTATGCTGATCGGCCAGGTCTTTATACCGGTCTATCGCATCCTTCATGGTCCGCAAATCGTAACGGAGTTCGGACTCCTTCTGCCTTATCACCGTGTAGCGGAAAACCGGCAGCGCCATGGAGGAGAGTATAAGAAGGATAGAGCAAGCAATAATCAATTCCAGAAGCGTCATTCCTGCTGTCGAGGAAAGGCGCGGCTGGCGATAGCATGGATTGGAACGAAAGTCGCGCCGCAACATCGGGTTTCCTTTTGATTGGACTAGGGCTGAACCTGTACCGTCGCCTCACCAGTGATTAACGGAATCGGTCTCTGCTGCGAATCTTTGGCGTTTTGCTGCACAATCGATAAGTTCGAGGAACCCGGTGCGAGCCCCTTGATCACTATCCCAAGCAGTGTGCCGCTCCCGCTCACGCCCTGTGTGTTTGGCTGGCGGGTCGCCGATATGATGGCCTGGCCCTTTTGTTCGTCGAGGCTTTTCACGATAGCGATTTCCTGAGTCCCGCCGGATAGGAAGCCGCCGTGCTGTCCCTCGCTCACGGCGTGCTGCACGTCCTCGATGCCGATTACGGCCGGATTGTATTGCAGGAGCATCGGTATCGAGAACAAGTCGCTCACGTTGTCCACCACCACTGCAATCGTTTTCCTCTCGCCCACTTTCAGCGTGAGGGCCTGCGGATCGAATCGCAACTTGCCCGGTTGACCTTGCGGCGGATTCACGGCTGGCGCAGTTGCACTGGGCGTCGGCACTGCCGTCCCGGGCGGCACTCCGGCCGGCGTTTGCTCCGCGGGCTTCGCCGGAACCTGAACAGGTGAGCGGACCTCACTTTCGCGTTTTACTTGAATGTTTGTATCGGAGCCTGAGTAGATTCCCCGCAAATTCTGGAGTGTCCAGTCTGGCAGCCGGACGATGTGCGGAATCATCACAATTAACACTTCATCTTCCGCATGGTCCACGCTTTCGGTAGAGAACAGGTAACGAATGATCGGAATCCTGGCCAACCCGGGCCATCCGTTCAAAGTTTTTGTGTCTGTTCTCTGGATCAGCCCGCCAAGAATATTGGCCTCGCCATCCTTCAAACGAATTTCTTCCTCGGCAACGCGCTGGCTGATGATTGGCTGGCTGATTCCACCGATTAGGGATTGGCCCGTGACGGAAGATACTTCGATCTTCGCTTTCAGACTGACTTCATGGTTTGGGTGCACGCGGGGTGTGACGGTAACATTCACGCCCACATCCTGGTATTGGAATTGTGTGTTGACCAACGGGTTCACCAGGCCAGCGCCGCCCACCGCTCCCACGCCGACGCCGGCCTGGAAGCTTCCCGTGGCAATAGGGATGCGGTCCCCGATCTTGAGTGTCGCTTGTTGGCCGTCCACCGAGCGTATTTCTGGGTTCTGAATGATCTTAGTGTCGCTATCGGTTAGAATCGCAGTAGCCGTAAAGTTCGGCAGTGTGACGCTGTAATCACTGCTGTTCAAAGTCCTCAACGTGTTAAACGTAATATTGTTCGTCGTTGTTGGTGTTGTTGTCGAGCCGCCGGTCGTCGTTGTCGCGTTCGGGTTTATCGCGACTGACGCAGTTTGCCCTGGCAGGACTCCCAAGGTCCTCAGACGATCTGTGCGCGCCTCCAGCACCTCCACCTGAATTACTACTTCCGGCTTGGCTTTGTCGATGTCGTCGATCACCTTGCCTATCAGTGTCAGTACGTCGGGAGTCGCGCGGACAACGATCGCATTTTGCGAGTTGAGCTGCGCAATGCGCCGCAAATCGAAGAATTGACGCATTCCGGTCACGATCTCTGTCAAGTCCTGGGGTGTCACCGTGTTGGCCAGATAAAACGTCTTCACCACTTCTTCTTCATAGTCCTTCCGCTTTTGCGCCTGGTCTGGAAAGACTAGGATGATGTTCTCCGTAATCGGCTTCCACGCCGCTTTGCTCTCAAGAGATACAATCTCCAACGCCTGCTCCAGGGTCACGTTATTCAAATCCACTGTGATTCGCCGGGCCGGGAAGTCCGGATCGTAAATAATCGTCAGTCCTGCCAGCTTCCCGATCGTGTCGAACACAATCCTGGAGTCGTTGGACGCTTTGTAGTTGATCGGCGCTTTTGAGAGTGGCTTGAGCTCCGGCGGCGCCGCCATCAACTGTTCCGTGTCGGTCTCCGCGATCGGGGGCGTGCCTTCGGCCGCATGGTTTTGCTCCACGATCATAGCCAAGGTCTTTTTCAGTTCCTGGCTCGCGATCGCACTCGACGGATCAATCATTTGTGCCCGCTGGAATTGGGCCGCCGCTCCTTGCAGATCGCCGTTTTCCCGCTGCTTCACGCCCTGCTTAACGTGTTGCTCCCCGGCCAGGAAGCGCGCTTGATTGGCCCTGATTTTGTAGCCGGCGTTGTTGGGGTCGGACTTCAGCGCCTTCTGGTAAAATTCCAACGCGGCATCGTAATCCTCGAGCGTCTCCGCCTTCCGCCCTTTGCTATAATCCGTTTGGCCTTTCGGGCAGCCCGCCGCGAACAGACCGATTCCGACGCATAGAATGACAATTCGACAACTGCGCATTTATTCTCCGGGGGCTCGGCTTTTGACCTTTGCAGTCTATCATCCGGTTTAGAACACCAGCAAGACGCGGAAGGTTGGCTGTCCTACTTCAGATAATATGGTTTCTTGAGGCCGCGTTCTTCAAAAGCGTAGCCAGAATTTAACACTCCAGTTATGATGGAAAATTGTGCCCAAGACCGCGAAAAAAACCGAGAAGGGGACTAAATCCGGCGAGCAAATTGTTGCACAGAACCGCGCCGCCTCCTACAATTTTCACTTGCTGGACAGGTTCGAGGCCGGCCTGGTCCTCCACGGCACGGAAGTGAAGGCCCTGCGCGAAGGAAAAGCGAATATCCGCGACGCCTACGTCGATTTCAAGTCCAGTGGCGCGTGGCTCGTTAACGCGCACATTGCCCAGTACATGCCCGGCGGTCCGTGGAACCACGAGCCTCTTGGTTCGCGCAAATTGCTTTTGCACAAGAATGAAATCTACAAGCTCGCTGGCCGCACCCAATCGAAGGGCTTGACCGTTATTCCTCTGCGCATCTACTTCCGCAACGGATTGGCAAAGGTCGAAATCGCCCTGGCGCAAGGCAAGAAGTCGTGGGACCGCCGCCAGGACGAGCGCGACAAGGAAGCGCGCAGGGAAACTGAAAAAGCGATGTACAACAACCGGAGGCGATAAGAGAATCATGCAAATCACGTTAGCAACCCAGCCGTTCGCAACCATCGAAACCGACGCGCTTGTGACCTATGTTTTTGAGGACCCTGACCCCGTGCAAGGCCACATCGCGGAGATCGACCAGGCGGCAAATGGCCTGCTCAAAAAACTGGCGAAGAGCGGCGAGCTCACGGGCAAAACGCTCGAGATGACGCTCATTCACGCGCCAGCTGGATTGAAGGCCGCGCGAATGCTGCTTGTCGGGGCAGGGAAGCGCGAAAAATTCGATTCGGCGGCGCTGCGCAAGGTTTCCGGAGCCGCGCTGCGCTATTTGAAGTCGCGGGGCGTGCACAATTTCGTTTTTGCCGCGCGCGAAAGCGACGCCACGGAGGATACTGCGCAAGCCATAGCCGAGGGCGCGATCGCCGCGGACTTTGAATCGGACAAATACAAGACCGACAAGAAGAACGACAAGGCTATCGATCCCGTGCTGCTCGCCGGGTATTCCGATGCCGCGCGCGCTGCCGGCGAGAAGGGTTTGACGCGCGGGCGCATCATCGCGGAGTCGCAGAATTTTGCCCGCGATCTGATCAACGAACCTTCCAACAAACTCACACCGAAAATTCTCGCGGAAAAAGCGGAAGCCATGGCCAAGCAAGCCGGACTCGCCGTAGAAATTCTCGACGAAAAGAAAATCGCCGACCTTAAGATGGGCGCGCTGCTGAGCGTCGCACAGGGAGGTCCTGAGCCGCCACGCATGATCGTCATAACCTACACCCCGCCGAACCCAAAGCCAGGAGCGCCGGTGATTGGCCTCGTCGGAAAAGCGGTGACGTTTGACACCGGCGGCATTTCCATCAAGCCTTCCGAGGGCATGGAAAAAATGAAGTACGACATGGCCGGCGGCGCCACGATGATCGGCGTAATGCGCGCGCTCGCAGCGCTGAAACCAAATGTGAAAGTGATCTGCGTGGTGCCCTCCACGGAAAACATGCCGGGCGGCAAGGCACAGAAGCCTGGCGACATTCAGACCGCCATGTCCGGCAAGACGATTGAAGTGCTGAACACGGACGCCGAAGGGCGGCTGATTCTTGCGGACGGCGTGCACTACGCGAAGCAACTCGGCGCGACGCACCTTGTGGATGCGGCGACGCTCACCGGAGCGATTGTAGTGGCGCTGGCGAGCATCAACGTGGGAGTTTTCAGCGGCGCCGATCAATCGTGGACCGACAAAGTTCTCGCTTCGGCGAAGGCGGCCGGCGAAAAAATGTGGCAACTTCCGATGGACGACGAGTACCGCGAATTCATCAAGGGCACGGTCGCGGACATTCAAAATATCGGCAGCGGTAAAGGCGGCGGCTCGATTACGGGAGCGTGGTTCATCCGCGAATTTGCGGGCGACACGCCGTGGGTGCACTTGGACATTGCGGGCACCGCCTGGAACGACGACGCCAAGCCCTGGCTTGCCAAAGGGCCGACAGGCGTTGCGTTGCGCACGCTCGTGCATCTCGCGATGTCGTATTAACCGGGTCATTTTGTCGCTGTGCGTCGGCCGCGGGGCACGATGTATCGCGCCCCTACATTTTTTCTGGGGCCTCGATGCCCAACAAAGCCAGCGTCTCCACCAATTGAGCTTCCACGAATTCCGTCAGGCGCAACAGGAACGCCCGTTTCTGCTCGTCGGGTTCCGTTAAGATGTGGTGTTTGTGGTAGAAATTGTTGAAAGCCTGAGCGAGTTGGAACGCGTACTTCGCAACGAATGCAGGTTCCTGCGCGCCGATGGCCGCGTCTACAGCAAGATCGAGCGAACCTGCGCTGAGGAGCAATTCCCACAGGCCGTTTCCATCCGGCCCGCCAAATAATGCGGCTACCGTGTCTCGAGTAACGGCGACATTCGTTGCCCCGGCATCGGCGCCCTTCCGACGAATCCCTCGAATGCGCACCACGGCGTACTGGCAATACGGACCCGTTTCGCCCTCGAAGCTGAGCGCATCTTTGAAATCGAACGCGATGATGGCGTTGCGCGTGAATTTGAGGAGGAAAAAGCGCAGGGCGCCGACGGCTATGGCGTGGGCGGTTTTCTTCTGCTCGGCTTGAGGCATTTCGGCGTGGCGTTGTTGGACTTCGGCGAGTGTGGCCGCCTCGAGTTTGTCGATGAGGTCATCGGCTTTGACGCCGAAACCTTTGCGGCCGCTGACTTGGATGAAAGGGAGCTTGGCTTCCTCAGGCGAAAGTTCGTAGCCCATTTCGGCGGCGCAGCGGGGCGTGAGCACGACGAAGGCATAGGACAGGTGAATGGACTTGTCGGCGGCTTCGGCGTGGCCGAGGCGACGCAAGGCTTCGGCAACGACATCTTGCACGTAAGACTGGCGCGTATCGATGACGTTGTAAACCGCGCTTGCGGGCTCGGCGAAATGCGGCGCGGCCAGATCGTTCTCGATGGTGGTTGTGGCCCAAACGGTTTCGCCTTCGGGCGCGGCCGGCCATTTGCGATAGTTGAAATCCTTGCCGAGAAGACCGAATTTCCAGAGCTGGTAGGCAATGTCTTTGCCGACGTAGGTGACGGTGCCGTTGGAGCGAACGATGATTTTGTCCTGGATATTCTCTTCCTCGTCAGAGGAGGTTAAGGAGGTAGAGGAAGTAGAGGACGTAAAGGATAAAGAGGCGCCGGCGTCAGGGCCTTCAGTCTGCTCCTTTACCTCCTTAACTTCCTTTGCATCCTTTACCTCTTCTTTCCAGGGCATGATCCAGCAGCCGGCCATTTTTCCGGCGCTCACGAGTTGAACGACGCCGGATTTTTTTAGCAGCTCGAAGGCGGCATCCCAGAACTTGAGGTGAAGAATTTCGCTCTCACGGGCGAGGAGTTCGTACGAAATGCCGAGGCGAGCCATGGTTTTGAGATGCAGGCTGACGATGGTGTCGGCGACGACTTGGGCGACTTCGGCCTCTTCGCCCCGGTCTTCTTCAATGGCTTTGAGGGTGCGGGCGCGAAGTTCGGCGGCGCGCGATTTGTCGTCTTCCAGGAAGTGGGTGACTTTGGCGTAGAGATCCCAACAGAAGTAATCGAAGCGCGGCTGCGTGGCGGCCATTTTCACGCTAACAGGAGTAAGGCGCTGCATATCGAGAAAGCCGATAACAACGTCGGCGACCTGGACGCCGGTGTTGTCAATGTAATTTTGGATCTGAACGGGATTTCCGGCGTGGCGAAGGACGCGCGCCATGGTATCTCCGAGGACGGCGTTGCGGAGATGGCCGATGTGCGCGGCTTTGTTGGGGTTGATGCTGGTGTGCTCGACGATGATTTTTCCGGATATTTTCGTCGAAGGAAGTGGCGAGTGACGAGTGGTGAGTGGCGAGCGGACTGCTGTTTGCGACGACGAGATGTCACCCCAGAAAGCTGCGCGATCGAAGTAGGCATTTAAATATCCCGCGCCAGCGACTTCCACACGGGCGATGCCATCGACCTTGCCAAGACCGTTGGCAATCTCTTGTGCGATGGTGCGCGGAGCTTTTTTGAGGCGCTTGGCTAGCTCGAAGCAGACGGGCGAGGCGGCTTCTCCCATTTCGATTTTGGGCGGGCGATTGAGAAGGACATCCAGAGAGATGGAGTAGTGCTCCTGGATGTAGCGCGCGAGAGCGTCGCGGAGGCGATTTGTGAGCGTCAGATACACGGTTCCTCGTAGGAAAAAGAGAAGTGAGTATAAGTGGAGGGGAGGAATAGCGTCAAAAGGTAACGGAGAGGGAGATGGGGGATGGGTGCAGAGTACCCCCCACGCCGGGTGTTTTTCGTAAGAGTGGCAAACAAAAGGTTTACGCGTGAAAGTTGTGCAAGAATATCAAAATAAAGGGTTTTAAAGTCCAAGGAATGAGAGAGTTGCGATTGCCCTGTAAGAGTGGCAAATAAAGGAGTTAGAGGCGCGACTTGGGCGGGGACTCGGGATGTTCTGGTGCCCCGGGGCTTAAAAGGAACCGCGTGGCGAGAGAACATGATTCGTTAGGCACGAAGAATCGTGCCGCTTAAACTTAGGAAATTATATCATAAGCATTATCTTTGTCAAGTAATTACTGGTAAGAACTTTCTTTCCAGCAAGATAGCTGCGGCCGAGAGTTGCAAATCGGAGGAGGAATGCATCAAAACCGTTCAGACACGGAGCCTAGACCAGGCCGGATTGCCGTCCCGCCCGGACGGCTATGCCGCGGCGGAGTTTGACACACTTTAGTTGCGCCGATAGTATCGATATTTAATTAAGAGCCTTCCTTGAAGGCTTTCAGCAAGGGCGCGGATTTTTGAAGTACACGGTCCCTCCGCGAGGCGACGTCCCATGAAACTTGCGTATTTTGATTGCTTTAGCGGAATTAGCGGAGACATGACGCTGGGCGCGCTGGTCGATGCCGGCTGCGCGGTGGAGCAAGTTCGCGAGGGATTGCGCGGTTTACAGGTTCCAGGATGGGAATTGACTGCGGAAAAGGTTTGGAAGAATGGGATGGCAGCGACGTATGTGAATGTAAAGACGGAGGATCAGTCGACACACCGGTCGCTCAACGTAATTTTGGAGATTTTGCAAAAGTCACAGCTCGCTCCAGCTGTGCGCGAGCGAGCCGCCGCGATTTTCCAGAAACTGGGGGAAGCGGAAGCGCGGGTCCATGATGTGCCACTCGAAAAGATTCATTTTCATGAGGTTGGGGCGGTGGACGCAATAGTGGATATCGTGGGCGCGTGCATCGGGTTCGAGGTGCTAGGGATCGAGAAGTTTGCGTGTTCGGCGCTGAATGTGGGGGGTGGCACGGCGAAAATGGCGCATGGAGTGTTGCCCGTGCCCGCGCCTGCAACCGCCAATCTGCTCCAAGGCAAGCCGACTTATTCCAATGGCGTGCAAAAGGAGCTGGTGACACCGACGGGTGCGGCGATCATTGCGACACTTTGCGACGCTTTTGGGCCGCAGCCAGCGATGAGCGTATCGGCAATCGGCTATGGCGCGGGAACGGCGGATCTTGAGGGGCAGCCCAATGTGCTCCGCATCATGATAGGCGAGGTCGCCGAGAAACCTGTCGCCGGGTTCGACGAAGAGATTGCCGTCATCGAGGCCAACCTCGACGACATGAACCCGCAGATTTACGGCTACTTTTTGGAAAAAGCGCTTGGTGCGGGCGCGCTGGACGTTTACACGACGCCGGTGCAGATGAAAAAAAACCGGCCGGGGACGTTGTTGACGGTTTTGTGCAAACCGCAGGACACGAATACGCTGATGTCGCTGATTTTTGCCGAGACGACCACGTTCGGCGCACGAACGTATCGAGCACAGCGGCGGGTGCTGCCACGCGAATGGGTGAGCGTGGCGACGGAATACGGCGACGTGCGAATTAAGGTGTCGCGCGTGAACGGGCGGATCCTCCACGTGGCGCCGGAATATGACGATTGCCGCAAGCTTGCCGTCGAGAAAAATGTGCCGTTGCAAAAGGTGATTGCTGAGGCGATGCGGAAGTACGAGAGGAGTTGAAGAGGAGAAAATCGAAATTCGAAAAACGAAATTCGAAATAGGAAATTGCGGAAGCGAAAAGCCCGGCACTTGGGAAGAGAACGGAGAAGAATGGCGGGGAAACCAAAATATTATCTGACGACGCCGATCTACTATACGAACGGCTTGCCGCATATCGGGCACACCTATTCGACGATTGTGTGCGACACCATACGGCGGTACAAGCGGATGCTCGGTTACGACGTGGTAATGACTACTGGGACGGACGAGCACGGTGTAAACGTTGAGCGGTCGGCTAAGAAAGCGGGGGTTCCTGAATCCGAGTTTGTGGCGAAAATGGCGGCGCAATGGAAGGCGCTTTGGGATGAGCTAGGAGTCCAGGGCGACGAGTTCATTCGCACGACGGACTTGAAACACGCGCACACGGTGCAATGGCTGTTCAAACTGTGCCGTGAAAATGGATTCGTTTATCCCGGGCACTACACAGGCCAATACTGCATTTACGATAACGCTTATGTGGACGTGAAGCCCGGGGAGAATTGTCCGGATTGCGGGCGTCCCACAGAAACGGTCACCGAGCCAAACTATTTTTTTAAATTATCCGCGTTTCAGAGGCCGCTTCTCGACTGGTATGCCAAGCATCCGGATTTCATTCAGCCGGAATCGCGCCGGAACGAGGTGTTGAGCTTCGTCGAAGGCGGACTTCGCGACTTAAGCATCACGCGGACGACCATTCGCTGGGGCATTCCCGTTCCTGGCGAAGAGCCGCACGTGTTTTATGTGTGGTTCGACGCGCTCACGGCGTATCTGAGCGCGGTGGGCGGCCCGCAATATGAGAAGTCCGGGTATTGGCCGGCGGATTTGCATTTGGTGGGAAAGGAAATTATTCGGTTTCATGCGGTATATTGGCCTGCGTTTTTGATGGCCGCCGGTTTGCCGCTGCCAAAACAGATCTGGGCGCATGGCTGGCTTTTAATGGACAGCGCGAAGATGAGCAAGTCATTGGGGAATGTGGTGCGGCCGCGGCCGATTGTGCATGTCCTGGGCATGGATGCGCTGCGGTATTATTTGCTGCGCGAAACGGTATTTGGGCAGGACGGGAATTTCAGCTATGACGCGCTGGTCACGCGGTATAACAGCGATCTCGCCAATGGGCTGGGGAATCTGGCCAGCCGCACTGCGGCGATGATCGAAAAGAATTGTGCTGCCAAAATTCCAAAACCCGGTGCACTGCAGCCGCAAGACATGGCGCTCGCCAAGGAAGCCCAGGCAGCTATCGGCGAAGTCATGGAGCACTACAACAATCTGGAATTCTCACGGGCATTGGAATCGATTTGGTCGCTGATCTCCGCAGCGGACAAATATTTGACGGTTGAGAAGCCGTGGTCGCTCGGCGAAACAGGCGACGATCAAGAGCGCCGCGCCTCGGTACTCTGGACAACGGCTGAGGTCTTGCGCCTTGTCACGGTGCTCACGCACCCTGTTTTGCCAGAAAGCACTGCAAGAGTGTGGGCGCTGCTTGGCCAATCCGGTGCGTTAGGCGCACTTGCATTGGACGGTCTGCGCTGGGGACAGCTTGCGCAAGGCACGGCGCTTGGAAAATCTCAGGCATTATTTCCACGTATTGAAAAGGCAGAAGCAATCGAGAGGATGGAAGCCATGGAAAAAGAAGCACAGAACGCACCTTCGCCCGTTGCGGCGACGACACCTGTAGCCGCGCCTGTTGTGGCAGGAACGGCCGCCGCCGCGGCAGCAGCTCCTGCCGCGAACGAAAAAATAGGCATCGAGGATTTCGCGAAAGTCGAAATGCGCGTCGGGCAGGTGAAGACCGCCGAGCGCATCGTCGGCGCGGACAAGTTGCTGAAGCTCACCGTGGATATCGGCACGGAGATACGGCAGATTTGCGCGGGGATTGCGCAATTCTACGAGCCGGAGAAATTGGTTGGGCGCAAGGTCGCCGTCGTGGTGAATCTCGCGCCGCGCAAGCTCCGCGGTGTGGAGTCCAACGGGATGATCGTGGCCGCCTCGGTCGGTCCGGAAGGCCGCCCGGTGCTGGTTGGCTTCCCCGATGAAGACGTTGAGATCGGAGCACGCCTCAAGTAGAGCCAAAACAATTTTGTTTGCGCGCGAGCCGCGCGGACGGCGATGGAAGAGAACAGGCAAGGTTGCCTGTGCCACAAAACCATGGAACTGATCGATTCACATGCGCACATTGATGCTCCTCAGTTTGATGGGGGTCGCGATGCCATGTTGGAACGCGCGCGAGCGGCGGGCGTCACTACCTTGCTGGCTATCGGGACTGGACCGGGGCCGGAGAAATTAGATGCCGCTTTGCCGTTTGCGGAGCAGCACGATTGGATTTACACGACCGTGGGGATTCATCCGCACGAAGCAAAAGAAGTGAAGCAGGCGCATCTGGATGAATTGGCTCGGCTCGCGAAACATCCAAAGGTGATTGCCTGGGGCGAAATTGGGTTGGATTATTTTTACGATCATTCGCCGCGCGAGGCGCAGGAGCGCGTGTTCCGCGATCAGATGGCGCTGGCTGCGCAGGCGAAGCTGCCGATTATCATTCATTGCCGCGACGCTTGGGCGGACTGCTTGCGGCTAATCGAAGAAGTGTGGCGTCCAACTGGACTTGGCGGAATACTGCATTGCTTCACCAGCACTCTTGAAGATGCCAAGCTCGGCGTAGACATGGGCTTCCTGATTTCTTTTGCAGGCAATTCAACTTATCCGAAGACGCAGAATCTTCGAGACGTTGCGAAGGCTTTGCCGCTTGAAAACATTTTGATTGAGACGGACTCGCCGTATCTTGCGCCGCAGACGTACCGCGGAAAACGGAACGAACCGGCATACGTTGCGGAAGTAGCGCGCACGCTTGCGAGTGTGAGAGACTTACCCGCGGAAGAATTCGCCGCAAGGACAGCGGGAAATTTCCGGCGCTTCTTCCGCCTTTCCCAGCCGTCCATGTCCGCGGCTGCGGAGTCTCGACCATGAATGCGGGCCAAGGGAGGAAGGCTATCGCGCTGCTGACTGCCAAAGAGATTTTTGATCTTGTCCGCGACGACCTGGTTTTGGTTGAGGAAGAGCTCGCGCGACAGAGCGCGGGCGCGTTCGAGCCTGTTTCGGAAATTACGAGCTACCTTCTCGGCGGTGGAGGGAAGCGGCTGCGTCCCGCGCTTCTGCTGCTTTGCAATGCGTATACGGGCCAGCGCAGTCCAGGTGCGATCCGGTTGGCGGCGGTCGTGGAGCTGCTGCACAGCGCCACGCTGATTCACGACGACGTGATTGATAGCGCGAACACGCGGCGCGGGCGCCCTTCGGCGAATTCGCGCTGGGGCAATCATCGAAGTGTTCTTGCGGGCGATTGGCTTTACATGCAGTCATTCCAGATGGCGCTGGAAGAGAGAAAGTTTCGCATTCTGGATATTCTGATTGATCTCACTCAGAAAATGGTGGAAGGCGAACTGATTCAGCTGGCAAAGATTGGGCGCATCGATGTTACCGAGGACGATGCGCTGCGGCTCGCGACGTACAAGACGGCGTGTCTCTTCAGCGGGTGCGCGCGGTTGGGCGCGGTGCTTGGCGGCCTGGAAGGCGCGGAGGAGGAGGCGCTGGCCGATTACGGCCGTTACGCAGGCCTGGCATTTCAGTTGGTCGACGATCTGCTGGATTTTACGGCTTCGGCGGAGCAGCTCGGGAAGCCAGTGTTGAGCGATTTGAAAGAAGGAAAGGTCACGCTGCCGTTGATCTACGCCATGGATAACGGCCATCGAGACGCGCGGGGGCTTGTGGCGCGAGTGCTCGAAGAGAAAGAATTCAACTCGGTAAGCGCGGAGACGATTGTTTCGTTGGTTCACGACTCCGGGGCGCTCGACCGGACGAGGAATCTTGCGCATGAATATGCGCACCGGGCTAAAGCCTGTTTGGAAGGGCGCGGGGATACGGAGTATGGGCGAGCGCTGCTGACGTTGCCCGATTTTATTCTTGAGCGCGAGAACTGACGGCTGAGGTTTGCAAAGCGCGAGCCGGGTGTGCAGTGCGCCGATGACTGAAAAATTGAGAGCGTAAACCACTGGAACGGCACGCGGCATTGCTCATGTTGCCCTTCAAACTTGTTTATCACAAAGGCTACGACTTAAATCTTGGCGAGCATGTTTTTCCTTCGCAGAAATTCCAGCTAATCGCAGAAACGCTTGTGCGGGAGGGGATTGCGACTGCCGAGGATTTCCTTACGCCAGACCCCGGATCGGACGAAGACATTCTCCGCGTGCATACCGCCGATTGGGTACGAAAGCTGAAGACAGGCACGCTATCTGCAAGCGAGATCATGAAACTGGAGATTCCGTATTCGCGGGAGGCAGTGGAAGCGTGCTGGCTCGCTGCCGGCGGATCGATCCTTGCGGGACAGTCGGCGCTGCGCGACGGTTTTGGATGCAACCTGGGCGGCGGCTTTCATCACGCGTATCCCGGGCATGGCGAAGGATTTTGCGCGATCCATGATGTTGCGGTGGCCATTCGAAGGCTGCAGCACGACGGAGAAATTCGGAAAGCCATGGTTGTTGATACGGATGTGCATCAGGGCAATGGGACTGCGGCGATTTTTGCCGATGACGAATCGGTTTTTACGCTCTCGATCCACCAGGAGAATAATTATCCGGCGCACAAGCCGCCCTCGGATGTGGACCTCGAGATGGCGGACCGCGTGGAGGATGACGAATATCTTGGCGCGTTGATTCCGGCTGTTCAGACGGCGTTGGACGAATTTCGGCCAGAGATACTTTTTTATGTCGGCGGGGCAGATCCGTTTTGCGAGGACCAGCTTGGCGGATTGTCACTTTCGAAGGGCGGACTTAAGACTCGCGATCGGAGAGTGTTTGAAGAAGCGCGGGGGGGAGGGATTCCTGTTGCGACAGCCCTGGCGGGTGGATACGCACGGCGCGTCGAAGATACGATACGAATTCATGTGAATACGATTCTGGCTGCGCGGGAGGTCGCGCTGGCGTTCCCTGCGGCTTCGGCGGCGGAGCGTAAGCAGGCTAGCGCGGACGAGAGCAGCCGAAGTCATTCACCCAAGTGAGAGGTTTTTTCATGATGCGTTTCAGATTGCGGATTTTCACGCGCTTGCTAATTCTCGGAGCCTTCTTCGTGATGGGACTTGTTGCGGCGCGCCAAGGCTCAGCGCAGGCGCCCGCGGATGCGGCGGAAAAGCTGAAAGTATACATCTCGGTGGATATGGAGGGCGTGGCGGGCGTAGTAACCGCGGATCAGTTAGTTCCTGGTGGATTTGAATACGAACGCTTCCGGCATTTCATGACGGATGAAACGCTTGCAGCCGTTCGAGCGGCAAAAGAGGCGGGAGCGGGCGAGATTGTGGTAAGCGACTCACACGGAAACGGTGAGAATTTATTGATTGAGGAGTTTCCGAAGGATGTGCGTATTGTACGGGCCTGGCCGCGGCACGGCGGGATGATGGCCGGGCTGGATTCCAGCTTCAACGCCGCGATATTTATCGGCTATCACGCGTCCACGACGAATCTGAACGGCGTTCGCGCGCACACGTTTTCTAGCGCGCATTACACGCGCGTAACGTTGAATGGGAACGCGGTGACGGAAGGGGAATTTAACGCCGCTTACGCAGGCGCAAAGGGCGTCCCGATTATTTTTGCTTCGGGCGATGACGCGGCGGTGCAAGAGATCAAGTCGCGCCTTGGAAACATCGAGACGGTGGACACGAAGAAGTCGCTGAGTTTTCATTCCGCGGAAACGCTTACGCCCGCGGCATCCTGCGAAAAAATCCTTGCGGGCGTGAAATCGGCGTTAGGCCGGCTCCGCGAGTTCAAACCCTACGTGATTAAAACTCCGGTAACGCTGGAAATTACATTCAAGAACTACATGCCGGCTGAAGTGCTCAGTTATCTGCGAATCGTTCAGCGCGTGGATTCGCACACCATCCGGTTCGTGGGCAGGGACATGGACGAAGTGGACGATTTCGAGGAATTCATATCGAACTATGGCGCTGATTTGGCGCCCTGAGGGAACTTCTCCGCGCTTTCTTTTTTGGCCGTCAAGGCACGACGGATTGCATTCGTCAATTCCGTTTCGACATCGTCGGGATCGAATCCCTCGGCGCGATAGGCAATCTTTCCGGTGCGATCAAGCACAACGACCGTGGGGAAGGAATTGACAGCGAGGAGCCGGTCCAGCCCATCCGCAAAAACCACTGTTGTACGTGGTTTTTCTTCTTCGAGATAGGGGGGCACCAGGCTTTCATCTTCATCGCAGTCCGCAGCAAGGAAGACAATATCCGCGATCCCGTGGAATTGCGCGGCGACGCCTTCGAAATGCGGTTCCATCGCGCGGCACGGGCCACACCACGTGGCCCAAAAATTCACGACTACGATTTTCCCTTTCTGTTCCGCGAGCGAATAGGAAGAACCATCCCGGGCGTTTCGCAAAGTGAACTCATAAGGGGCTTTGGCGGCGGCGTTTCGCTTTGGTTTCGGCGCATCCGAGGACGAAGAGACCTCGTCGTAGGCGTGCAAGAGATAGTCGCCGAGACCCTGGTCGGAGCCATGCGCGAGGCGCCAGACATTGCCCAGCTTTTGGCGTATTTCCTTGCGAATTGCGCCACCACCCGAGGCGTCGGCCAGGGCAAACGCTCGTGCATACTCCCGGATGGCGCCTGCGAAGTCCTTATTCAGTTCGGCAATTTCGCCGAGTTTCTCTCCTGCCGCAGCACTGGGGGACAGCGCCATGGCAGCCCGAAAGTCCTTTTCGGCAGCGGCGTTCTCGTGGAGCTTGAAGGAAAGCCTTCCGCGGAGCGCGAGAATCTTCATCTTGTCGCGCTTCTCTTCAGACTCCCATTCTTCCTTCGAGATTTTGGGAGACTTGTCTTCGGCGCTGCTGCGGCCGATGTAATCCAAGACCCGCGAGGAATAGCTAACGGCGCGGCGCAGGGCCGGTTCGTCGCCAGTTCGCTCGAGGAGCTGAATGGCGAGCACGGTCATGGAGATGTCTTCGGGTGCAAGAGCGACGATGCGCTCGGCATAATCGGCTGCACGGCGCGAGTCCTGCAATTGCAGGCAGGCTTCAACGAGAGCCCGGTAAATTTGAGGGCGCTTGCTGGCCTCCGGATATTTGTCGAGGAATTCCTCGAGGTTGTGGACGAGGGCGACGCGATCATTCCCGGCGCTATCGATCGCTTGTTGCAACTGCTCGCTTTCGGAAGGGGTTTTTGTGGCAGGAGGTTGTTTGGGAGAGGAAGATTTCGACCCTGGAGTTTGTTTCGTCTGACTTGCACTTTGCAGAGCGATGGCGAGAGAGCTCAGGGGACACAATTGCAGGATCGCAAATAAAGCGAGCAAGAGGGCAGGACGTTGCCACAGGAAGCTCACAAGGTAGAATTCTAGTCTGTTTGCCCGGAAAATGCCGAACTGGGTTGGAACTTTGTAGCGCTGCCTTAGGCCGGGGGGTGAAGGGCAACAGATTCAGCGCCCTGCAACTCGATGGCACCGGAGACCGTATGAACTTCCACGCGTCCGCCGCCGTCACCCATGTGCGCACGCAACGAGTGTTTGCCCTGTTCTTCAATCACGATGGGGATTTGCGTGCGAATTTGGCCGGAAACGGCGCCGGCGGAAAAATGGAAGCTCGCACTGGGGGGCACGGCGATGTGCACGGAGCCCGAGACCGTCCTCAATTCCCAATAGCTGTTGCCGCTGGGATTCCCTTGGGCCGTCAGGCTGCCGGAGGTGGAGCGGGCTTTCACGTCGGCGTTGGCCCCATGCACTTCGATCGATCCGCTGGAACTATTGGTGTCCACGCGACCACCCGGATTGCTCACCTGAACATCCCCTGAGACGGAATGAGCTAAAACATCTCCCTTGGCGGTCGAGACGGTCACGCTCCCGGAAACACTCGTGGCGCGAACGTCATTCCCGCAATCTTCGGCGGTGACTGACCCACTAGTCGAAGATAATTTGACCTCCCGGCCAATGCTCTGTGCGCGAACCGATCCAGACACCGATTCTGCTTGCACCGGGCCGCGGACGTTTCGGACGGATTGCGATCCGGAAACACTCGACGAGCTCACTTCCGCATCGCGAGGCACTTCGATGGCATAAGCGATAGAAACATTGTGCAGGCGCGCCATTTCTTTGCCGACGCGAACGGTGTCTCCTTTGAGTTCGACGGGAGGGCTGGCAAGGATATCATCCAGGCGTGTCTGTGGGTTCCCAAAGCCAAATCCAGAGACACGAACAGCGCCGTGCACGTGCACTTTGCCGTCGGAACTGCCGACGATAGCCACATCACCCGCAACATTCGACAATTCGAGCCGGATGGGACCGGAAACATCCAATGAGCGGTCGAAGCTGCCGGATACGGAGGGCCCGATTTGGCAGCCTGCCAGCGCTAAAACAAAAGGGAACAATGCGATGAGTGCTTCCAACCTAAGCTGCCGCCTCATTCTTCCTCCAGCGCCAAAATTGGCGCTCCCCTGACCTTTCCTGAAATAAGATACGCAATTGCAAGCGAATAAGTTCCGACAGCCCGGCGTGCCGGGAGCCTACTTATGGAACCAGGCTCTCATTCAGCGAACCTTGGCGATAGCCTTCCAGATCCAGGGCAACATAGGTGAACCCAACCCCCTTGAGGCGAGCTGAAATGGATGCGGCCATTTCCGGCGACATCGCGCGGGCCATTTCCTCCGGTGCAATCTCTACTCGGGCCAACTTTTCGTGCAAGCGGACGCGGAATTGCCGGAAGCCCAGTTCGCGCAGAGCCGCTTCGCCGCGCTCGACCATAGCCAGCCGCTCCGGCGTCACCTCCGTCCCGTAAGGGAGGCGTGAGGCAAGACACGCGGAAGCGGGACGGTCCCAGGTGGGCAGTCCTGCGCGCTGGGAAAGCAGGCGAATCTCCGGCTTGCGCAAACCTGCATCGAGAAGTGGGGCAAGGACACGATGTTCCGTTGCGGCGCGGTGGCCGGGACGGAAATCCAAAGTGTCGTCGGCATTGACACCGTAGGCTACAGCGGCGAATCCGCGCTCCTGCGCCGTGACGTCCAACACATTGAATAGTTCGTCTTTGCAAAAGTAGCAGCGATCCGGCGCGTTCGCGCGGTACTTGGGGTTTTCCATTTCGTGCGTTTCCATGAACTCGTGGCGCACACCCAGCTTGCAGACAAAGTCCTCGACTGCGGCGCGATCATGCGCAGAATAGCTGGGAGAAAGCGCGGTCACGGACAAGGCATGTTCGCCGAGCGCGCGATTCGCGGCCCAGGCGAGGTATGCGGAATCGGCGCCTCCGGAAAGCGCCACGATCAGGGAGGGGAACTCAGCTAATTGTTTTAGGAGCAAGAGCTCTTTTTCGGCGGTTGAGAGTTGCTCATGTTCCGAGACGTGGATACGCACCAGTGTATTCATTTCCATCGAGAGTATACCCTACCGCGTGCCTAGTCACTGCGCAGGCGGCGTTGGAATAAGACGCTACTTGAAATCGAGCAGCACGTCGACAAGGTGCTTGTCCGCATCCGTGCGCAGCCAGTGCCCGACAGTGTCATAGTGAACGGGCAACTCGCCGAAAATTTCAGCGGGATGGGACTGTAGTTTGGTCAGGAAATTCTCGAATAGAGTTTTGTCAAAGATGGCGCCCTGTGCGGTGGGCCACGCTTGACGAATGTGGTTCTCGCCGGCGAGCGAGAGCCCCGTCAGAACCATAGCGTTGAAGTGATACTGGACTCCTTCGACCACGGAGACGTTGTAGGACACAGTGTGTGCCTGATCATCGAAGGAGACGACGGGGTCGATCTTTGTATCGAGATAACCCAAATGTCCGTACTCTTCCCGCGCGCGATCCCAACCAGCTTCGATCCGCATGCCGTCGGCTACATCCCCAGGTTTCAGTCCTAGTTCATTGGAAAGCGTAATGGACGACAAAACGGAGTTGCCGGACCATTGCACCCCTTTCCAATGATAGACGGCGCCAGTCACAACCGGGACGAAAACGGGAATCTGCTCGGGCAGTTTTTGATTCGGGTTGCCCGTGAGGCGCACCTCTGGAGGGCCGAGCTTAACGCGCAGGTATCCCTGCTGAAGATAATGGGGCTGCAGTTGTTCGGAGAGAAAAAGATCGATGGTCATCCGCGAGTATGGTTTTCCCAACACCTCGGAGAGTTGCTGCTGCACGGTGTGAGAGGAAGCGAGCGACGGATCACCGAAGTCCAGGCTGGCGATGTAGAGCGCCGCGCCCTGGGCGTGGAATTCCTGGACTGTGCCTTCGCCAAGCGGATTAGAGATAAGCTCGTGATCGAGCGTGACATTTAGCTGATGCGATGCCAGCAGATCTTTGACGGCGTCGCTAGCCTGATCCACAACACCGCCGGCTTCGGGGAGAGTGCCATCGAAAGAGGGCAGTTTCTTGCGAATTGCATCGCCCAGCTCGCCGTCAGAAAACCAGGGGAGGTTGTCGTAGTAGATCGGAACGCGCCGCGCTTCTTCCAACTGAAAAGTCAGCGTCAGTTCCTCACTGCGTGTCTGGAAAGTGTAGTTCACCTTAGAAAACATTCCGGTTTGTAACAGGCGGTCCGCGGCAGCCTGCAAGTCTGCCTTTCCAACCTGGGAGCCTTTTTCGAGCTGAGAGAGCGCGACGACCTGTGGTTCCGAGAGAGTTTTCAAGCCCTCGATGCGAATTTCGTGAAGAACGGCGGCTGCCGGTGCTGGTGCCTGCGCGTGCGCGGGGGCCATTGGAAAAAACGAGGGAGAAACAAGGAGTCCCAAGCAGAACTGGAGCAGGCGCAACATGTTTTTATTTTAGCGGAAAATAGCGCGCGGGCCTATCGGCGAGCAAGAGCAGCGCAAGAAGTGCCAGAGAAGACTATGCGGCGGTTTGAATTGCTATTCGACCGTCACTGATTTCGCCAGGTTTCTCGGCTGGTCGACGTCGCACCCGCGACGGACTGCGATATGGTAAGCGAGAAGCTGCAACGGGATGATTTCCAACAAAGGAGCAAGAATTTCCGGCGCAGGAGGCAGTTCGATGATGTGGTCGGAAGCCTCGCGCGCCAGACGGTCTTTTTCAGTCACGATGGAAATGACGATGCCATCCCGGGCTTTCACTTCCTGGATGTTCGAAACGCTTTTCTCATAACGCGTGACGGATTCCGCGTCGCTGTCATCGCGCGTCGCCAAAACGACGACGGGCAGGTTTTCGTCGATGAGGGCGTTCGGCCCGTGCTTCATTTCGCCGGCGGGATAGCCTTCGGCGTGAATGTAGGAAATTTCCTTCAGTTTTAGAGCGCCTTCCAGGGCAATCGGATAATGAATACCCCGGCCTAGGTAGAGGAAATCGGTGTAGCGGAAAAACTGACGGGCGAGGTTTTCGTAGAAGCCCGACGCGTCCGCCAGCAAAATGGTCTCCATCTTGTGGGGAATACGCGTGAATTCCTGCATGAGTTTTACGGCTGCGGCGGGTTCCAGCTTTCCGCGAATCTGGCCGAGGTAGGAAGCCAGGAGGAGGAGCGCGGCTAGTTGGGCAGTGAACGCTTTTGTGGAGGCCACTCCGATCTCCGGACCAGCGTGGGTAATGACAGTCCCCGCGGCTTCGCGAGTGATCATCGAACCGATGACGTTGCAAATGGCGAGAGTGGGCGAGCCTTTAGTCTTCGCTTCGCGTTGCGCCGCCAAAGTGTCCGCGGTCTCGCCGGACTGGCTGATGCAGACGGTCAAAGTTTTTGAATCAAGAATGGGATCGCGATAACGGAATTCGCTTCCGTAATCGACCTCCACCTGCAAGCGCGCCAACCGCTCGATCATGAACTTCCCGGCAAGGCCGGCGTGCCAACTGGTTCCGCAGGCGACAATACGTACCTGCTGGAACTCGCGGAATTGCTGCTCGGAGATTTGCATCTCGTCCAGGAAAATTTTGCCCGAATCCTGTGAGATGCGTCCGAGCAAAGTGTCGCGCACGGCGCGAGGCTGTTCGAAAATCTCCTTTTGCATGAAGTGCTTGTAGCCGCCCTTTTCGGCCATGATGGGATCCCAGGCGACATGATGAGCGGGGCGATTAACCGGCCGGGCGTCGTGATCCATTACGTGGACGCCGTTTTTGGTAAGGACGGCGATATCGCCATCCGCGAGAAAGAACATCTGGCGAGTATGCTCGAGAAGCGCGGGGATGTCGCTGGCGACAAAATATTCTCCATCGCCGAGCCCTATGACCGAGGGTGGGCCAATGCGCGCCGCGACAATCTTGTGCGGATCACGGGATGAGAGAAACACGAGCGAGTAGATGCCACGCAGCTCTTTGAGAGACTTGCGAACAGCCTCTTCCAGCGGCACGACTCCCTGCGAATTCTTCTCCACGAGATGCGCCACGACTTCCGTATCCGTTTCGGTAACGAACTTGTGGCCTTCGCGCTGGAGCTGCTCTTTCAGCTCGAGATAATTCTCGATGATTCCGTTGTGGACAACCACGATTTGCCCGGTGCAGTCGCGGTGCGGGTGGGCATTTTCTTCCGTGGGGCGGCCGTGCGTAGCCCAGCGAGTGTGGCCGATCCCGTACGTGCCTTCGAGAGGCGACTTCTGAATCGCTTCTTCAAGATTGCGCAGTTTCCCCGGGGCGCGCCGGATTTCCAGCTTTCCCTCCTGGGTCACGACTGCAATGCCCGCGGAATCGTAGCCGCGGTACTCCAGCTTTCGCAGGCCTTCGATAATTACAGGGACTACCTTTTTCGGCCCTATATAACCGACAATTCCGCACATGAGCGGCGTCTCCTGAGAATTCTATTTCGTTAGACTAGCATGGACTTGCGATGAGATAGCGTGTTCCTGATGGCGATGTGGCGAATCGTATTAAGGCCGGGCAGTAGCGCGGGCAGAGGCGAGTCAGGATCAGCTTAGGGCACCAGCGTGACGACCGCATACAGGGCGTGACGTTTACTCCACAATCTCGAAGCGCGATTCTTCAATCACCGGATTGGTGAGCACTTCTTTTGTGATGCGCTCAAGCTGCTTCACGGCTTCTTCCTGGGTCAAACCTTCGACATTCAGGACAAAAAATTTCCCCTGCCGAACGTCCTTGACGGACTCATAGCCCAGCCCAGAGAGCGCATGTTGAATCGTTTGCCCCTGAGGATCGAGTACCGTGCGCTTCGGCATCACCCAAACGTGTGCTTTCATGCGGTAAGTATAACATCGAGGGAGAGTCGAATGGACGTGCGAGGTCGAGGCCATGGCAGCAGGAGCTTTGCAGATTCAAACATGGTGAGTTTTTCTGAGCGCGAGCTTTTCGTCTTTCGAAAGGAACGCGTGTTCGAAGCTCATCTCGACAAGTTGACTGAGTTCGCTTTCGTTGAGCCCCATTTTCGCGACATTTTCATATTCATCCAGCAGTGTCGTATGAAACATGGCGGGATCATCGGTACCGACGACGATCGGAATGCCATGGCGCCAAAGTTGAGGCAACGGGTGATCTCCGATTTGTGCATTGGCGGCTCGCAACTGTTTCGACAGCGCACCAGTGCAGAGATTGCTCTTCGGGCAAACCTCCAGCGGGATTCTGCGATCGACAAGCAAGTCCATCAGCGCCGGATCCTGTGCCGCTGCGATGCCGTGTCCGATGCGCTCGACGCCGAGCAATTCGACGGCTTCGCGGATCTTCTCAGGGCCTCCAACTTCTCCCGCGTGCATCAGGAGATGAAGCCCATTGTCTGCAGCTCGCGCATAAACCGGCTGAAAGTCCTTTGTCGCGACGCTCATTTCGTCGCCGCCGATCCCGAACGCCACAATTGCTTTGGAGTTGCAGCGTTTCGCGGCGTTTACCACCTCCATCGCCGCCTCGGGGCCGAATTGCCTGGCGGCATCGAAGATCCAGTTCAAGCGCAGCCCCTGCTTCTCAAACTTCTCGGTGGCCTGCAGGATAGCTTCGAAATTTTCCTCAGGCTGCTGCCTTCGAAGCTGCATCACGCCGACGGAGAGTGTGACTTCCGCATAGACCACTCCTTGAGTCAGCAAGTGCTCGCCCAAGTCTTGCGCGATGAGACCATAATCGCGCGGCTCCCGCAGAAAAGACGTGACCCACTTGAACGCGTCGATGAATCCCGCGAAGTCGCCATAGGAGTAACGCCGGCGAACTTCGTCCTCCGTGAGAAGAATGTTGTACCGCCCCGTTAACTCGCACACCGTCGCCGGTTGAATAGAACCTTCGAGATGCAAATGCAGCTCGGCCTTTGGAAGGGAAGCAATTCGAGGCGGAAGGAGTGATGCGGTCATCCGGTAAGGTCAATGCGGCAACGGAGGCTTGCCGGCGTTGGTCCAGGCCGTCAGCCAGTACGAGCCGATGTCGGTGGACGATTCGGAGAGTTGCCGGATTAACGTGGCGGCCGCCTGGTTGTAAAACCGGTCGTAGTATTCGTCATTGTAAGAGTAGGATTTCCCCGCCAGGTACGCGTTGCGATCCGCCAGCAGAATGGGTTCAAGCAAACTGTGCGAGTTGAGGCAGACCTCGAATGCGTGGTCCGTGGGGTCGTTGATGAACGCCGCGTCATTCGGCCGCATAGGGAAGAACGAAGAGTAGCGATCGATCAGCGCAGTTCCGAATCGCTCGTTAACCCCCAGCTGACCGGTCAGTTTCCCGTCAAAATTATCCGACGTGCTGAACGGATCGTGCGCGGCCGCCACGTAACTGGCAAGAAATGCGGCGTCCAACTTGGCTTCCTCCCAGCGGCTTGCCTTCATGTCTTCGGTCAGTTTTTGGCTATAGACGCCAATCTGCCAGGGAAGCACTCCGTTGGACTGGAGCTTTGATTTTCCGTACTTTTCTACGGCCGCCTTGTAATTGCGGGGAAGGAGATCGAAAGGGAAGCGGCCGTACTTGTCCAGATAGAGATGATTGTTGCGCTTCTCGGCGGGAGCCTTTGCGAGTGCGTCCAGAGGATCGGTAACATGCTGCAAGAGAAATGCACGGTTGGCTTCGAAGAAAGCACGGATATCCAGCGGCAGGGTATCGATGGCTCGGTCTACAACAAGCCTGTGTGCGCTTCGTCCCCAAGCCGCCGCGTGCCGAGGGACGAGTGCAACAGCTGCCGCCAGCACGAGCAGAACGGATGCTCGAATCGTTAATTTTCTCTGGATTCCCGCCCGCATCTTCACTTCCTCTAACCCGCGTTGGCCGCCCGGAGCGTGCTGCGTTTCCGGCCGAAGTTGTAGTAAATCACGAGGCCTATGGCCATCCACACAAAGAACCGAATCCAGTTCGTAATCGGCAGCCCGGCCATGAGCAAAAGGCATGTCAAAATGGTCACTATGGGGGCAAGCGGGCCGCCTGGTGCACGGAAAGCTCGGTGGCGGTCTGGCTCTCGGTAGCGGAGGATCAGCACGCCAGCCGCGACCAATGCAAACGCAAAGAGGGTGCCGATATTGGAAAGATCTGCAAGAGTGCCGATATCCAGCAAACCCGCAGGAACGCCAACAACAAATCCCGCCATCCAGGTCGAAAAATCGGGCGTCCGGAATGTCGGATGTACGCGCGCGAAAATGCGCGGCAGGAGACCATCGCGAGACATGGCAAACCATACACGCGCTTGACCAAGTTGGAAGACCAGCAGGGATGAAATCATGCCCATCAGGGCGCCAATCAAAACGACAAGGCGCACGCCGCCAAAATGCAATTTCTTCATGGTGTTGACTACCGGGGCCGCATCGTCAAGCAGCGTTTGGTAGGGGACAAGCCCAGTCAGCACGACAACGACCCCAATGTAGAGAATCGTGCAAATCACCAGTGTGGCGATGATGCCAATCGGCAAGTCGCGTTGTGGATTTTTGCATTCCTCCGCCGCGGTGGAGACGGAGTCAAATCCAATGTAGGTAAAAAAAACGATCGAGCCGCCGGTCAAAATTCCCGGCCAGCCATTCGGCGCGAAGGGATGCCAGTTGGCGGGATGAATGAAGCGCATGGCGAAAGTGATGAACACAAGGATGGCCACGATTTTCAGAAACACCATGATGTTGTTGGCTTCCGCGGACTCGCGAATTCCGCGGACGAGAATGACGGTCAGCAACATTACGATCAGGAAAGCCGGCCAATTGAATCCGAAGTGCCAGCCCGGCGCATATAGTGCGTTCCCTTGTAAATCAGAAAGGCCGCTCGGCAGATAGGCCGGGACAATCCAGCGCGGGTTGGGATGGACGCCAAACCAGTCGAGTAGGTCCACCATGTGCGCGGAAAATCCGACGCTAACCGCCATGTTGCTTACCGCGTATTCCAAAATCAGGTCCCAGCCGATGATCCACGCGACGAGTTCGCCCATCGTCGCATACGTGTACGTATATGCGCTGCCTGCAATGGGAATCATCGCCGCGAGTTCCGCGTAGCACACCGAAGCAAATCCGCAGACTATGGCCACCAAAATAAAAGAGAGTGCGATGGCCGGCCCAGCGCCCGGCCGCCCAAAAGAAGGCGAATGATAGATTAGATATTCGAGGAGAGGGGCATTCAGGATGGAGCTGGCCTGCATTTTCTGGCCGGCAATTGCGGTGCCGATGACGGTGAAAATTCCCGAACCAATCACCGCGCCAATGCCAAGCGAGGTCAGGCTCAGCCATCCGAGAGACTTCTTTAATCGCGTTTCCTGGTTTTCCGAGTCCGACAGGAGTTGGTCGATACTCTTGCAGCGCAGGAGATGTGATCCCACCCATGCTCTCCGATCGCGTCCGGGCAAGCCGGAGCCTGGAATTACCGGATACGCCGTTCAGGAAAGATTGCCTGGCTCAATTTACCCTGAGATGCCGGCTTTCGCAACCAAGTGCGCTGCTGTCCGGGAATCGTGGGAGCGATCTTTACGCAAGTTCAGGCCGGTTCCAGCTGGGCGTAGCGCTCGACGAATTTTTTTGTGCCGCGGCCAGGAAAACTCACGGATACACGGCGGTCTTCTTCGTCGCCTTCTACGCCCACAATCGTGCCGACGCCGTAACTTGGATGGCGAACTTTGCGGCCAAGCATGGGATCCGCGTCCGCGCCGCGTCGGACGGCAGACCTGCCAAAGGAGTTTCCGCTGCGAGCCGGCTTTGGGGACGCCACTGCAGGAGTCGGCTTGCCGCGCACACGCCGCAGAAATTCGTCCGGCGAATAGGAGTACTCGGGATCAGGTTCGTAACGCCGTTTTTCGCCGATCTCCGCCATCGAACCACGGATGGTCTCCACCAACTCACTGGGGATCTCCGCCAAAAATCGCGAAGGCAGGGACGCGCGCAACTGTTGTTCATTGCCAAAAATACGCCTGTAGACCGCGCGCGTCAGTGTCAGGGAGGTGCGCGCTCTGGTCATGCCCACGTAGACCAGCCGCCGCTCCTCTTCAATGCCCTTTTCTTCATTCAAAGAGCGGCCATGGGGACAGATACCTTCCTCCATCCCCGTCAAGAAAACATGATCAAACTCCAGCCCTTTGGTGCTGTGCAGCGTGATGAGGGTCACGCCTGGTTTGCCTTCGAAGGAATCCGCGTCGCTCACCAGCGCCGCAGCATCCAAAAAGTCGGTAAAGTTTTCGCCCGCTTCCATGCTTTCGGCAACGGCCCGCGTCAGCTCCTCCAAATTCTCAAGTCTCGCGACATCTTCGGGGGTGTTGCGGTCTTTCAGCATGTCCATGTAACCACTCTCTTCCAGGACACTGCGCAGAAACTCCGCCGGTTCCTTCGAGGCCAATGCTTCTTGAAGCTTGCGGATCAGCTCTTGAAAAGAGCGCAGCGGAGTTACGGTGCGTCCGCTTGCCGGTCCGGACACAAATTTTTCAATGGCGGCCCAGAGCGAAGACGCCTCCGCACGAGCCGTTTCGCGAAGGGAATCCACGCTTGTTTTACCGATTCCTCGAGGAGGCACATTCAATACGCGCAGCAGTGAAATGTCGTCTTCCGGGTGCATGGCTAGCCGCACATATGCAAGCGCATCCTTGACTTCGGCGCGGTGGTAAAAGCTGAACCCACCGACCAGCTTGTAGCGCAATCCCTGGCGGCGGAAGACTTCCTCGAATGCGCGCGACTGAAAATTTGTCCGGTACTCGACCGCGCACGTTTGCGCGGAGTCATCGCTCAAAATTCGTTCCAGCTCTCCTGCCACGAATTCCGCCTCGGCTTGGGCATCGCGCGCTTCGAAATAGCGGAGGTTCGCGCCGCCACCTTTTGCCGCGTTCAGAGATTTACCAAGCCTCTCCGGATTGTTCGCAACGACCGCGCCTGCCGCATCCAAGATGTTTTGAGTGGATCTGTAGTTCCGCTCCAGTTTCACGACTCGCGCGCCGGGAAAGTCCCGGGAAAAACTAAGCAAAATCGAAACGTCCGCCCCGCGCCACCTGTAGATGGACTGGTCTTCATCTCCGACGACACACAAGTTGTGTTTCGGCCCCGTCAACAACCGCAGCAGATCGTACTGCACGCGATTCGTGTCCTGATATTCATCCACGTGGATGTACTGGAATCTAGATTGCCACTTCTCGCGAACTGTGGGCGCTTCTCGGAGCAGCCGCACTGATCGCAGCAGCAGGTCGTCAAAATCCAAGGCGTTGCTTTGGTGCAGCAGTTTTTCATAGGCCGCAAAGACGTCGGCAGTGCGCCGCCCGTCCTGGCCGATGGTTTCGCCTCGCATAGACTCCGGGGTCTTTCCATGGTTTTTTGCATGGCTGATGCTGCTGAGGATGTTGCGCGGAGTAAGGCTGTCGTCGTCGATGGCCAGTTTGCTCATCGCCAGTTTCACCGCAGCGAGCTGGTCGTCATCATCGTAAATCGCAAAATCTCGAGGCAAACCCGCACTCGGCGCTTCCCGTCGCAGAAGCCGCGCACACAGGGAGTGAAACGTGGAAAGCCAGGGCTGCGCGGGCGGCACGCCCGAGCGCAGCAGCAGATCGGAAACACGCGTGCGCATCTCCTCCGCAGCCTTGTTGGTGAACGTGACCGCGAGAATTGCTTCGGCCGGCACGCCCGTCGAGATCAAGTTGGCCATGCGGAAGGTAATTGCGCGTGTTTTCCCGGTTCCCGCTCCGGCAAGAATCAGCACGGGACCTTCCGTCGTTTCTACCGCCAAGCGCTGTTCCGGATTCAGTTCATCGAGGAGATTCAACATTTACCTGCAGTGGTCGAAGATGCGATGCCTTGTGATGGTAGCTGACTGTGCGGACTCGCGCAAATGACGCACATTCTCCAGCATTTCTCAGGACATCGTCCGCAAATGATTGCACGTTGCCTGGGCGGTCAGCTTACCTGCTAAGGTCTATTTCGAAGTACAGCAGCGGGTGATTCTTCTCCAGCGCCCGCACATCCGGAATGTAGAGATGCGCAGTGCTCAGCAGATCGAACTGTCCCTGCAAATCGAAGTAAAGCAATCCTTGTAATGCATGATGAGGGGCGACGATGCTGCCCGGAACTGCCGCCTCGGCTGCAGCCTTCTGTATTTCCATCCACTTCTTGTCTCGGCCCACTCTTTGGCCGGTGGAAGGTATCGGGAAGGGGGCCCGGTGTTTTGCCGTCGGGTCTTTTGTACCTGTGTCGGTCATTACGTCGGCTACGTCGTCCGGCGTCAACGAGCGTAAGGCTTGCTTATTGTCCTCAGACACCGTGACATTCAATCGGATGTGCTCAAGATCAACCTTCATGCTGTCGTCAGAGTCATTGCGGATGATCGTTTCGATGGCCACGATTCCTGCGGCAAGCGGGGACTTCTTTTGAAATTTCGCTTTGTAAGTGGCCGCATCTGTCCATGGCCGCGCGGAGATCGTCACACCCTCGTGCGCCTCGAGGGAGGCCGCTTTCATCGTGGCTTGGGGCTGCTGTGCGGCAGGTCCGTCGGAAAACAGCGTGGCGGCAAGAAAGGGAACTATAATGGCTAGGTTTCGCATCGGGTTATACTAGTCCTTTCTCATCTCGACGCCTTCGATTCCTAGGGGAAGTGCAAGGTTGCCCGCACCGAGCACCACCTGCTCGCGTCGGTGCGGAAGAAAGGCCGGAGCCACGATTAGTGCATCTCATTTATAGCCTGCTCATGGGCCTCGCGGCCCTATTGCTCACGCCGTACTGGGTGGTGCAGGGCCTGCGCCACGGCAAATACTTTTCAAATCTTGGCCAGCGCCTCGGTTTTTCATTCCCAACGCTGAGCAGACTACCTGAAAACCGCACTGGTGCCATCTGGCTTCATGCTGTCTCCGTAGGCGAAGCGATTTCCGGAATCACGCTTGCCCGCCGATTGAAGCAAGCCTATCCGGATCGTCCCCTCGTCGTCTCGACAACTACTTTGACCGGCCAGGCTTTGGCGCGCGAGCGCATGCCTTTTGCCGACGCGATTTTTTATTTTCCTTTGGATTGGGCGTTCTGTGTTCGCCGGGCTTTGCGCGCCGTTCGGCCTTCGATCGTTATTGTTCTGGAGACGGAAATCTGGCCCAACTTTCTTCGCGAAGCCCAACGCCGCAGCGTTCCTGTAATATTTGTCGGCGGACGGATTTCGGACCGCTCGTTCGCACGGTATCAACGCTTCCTCGGCGTTTTTGGATTTTTCCTTCGCCCATTTCTCCGAAGTGCTCTTGCCGGCGCCGCCGCTTTTCTCATGCAAAGCGAAAAAGACGCCGAACGGATTCGTGCTTTGGGTGCACCGGCAGCGCGCGTGCAAGTCAGTGGGAACTTGAAGTACGACCTCGAACTTCCTGCCGCTACGCCAATCTCCAATTGGCTTGCTTCGGAAGCGCAGCGCCGTGGGCGCTCGCCGATCATTGTCGCAGGCAGCGTCGTTGCAACCGAGGAGCCCCACGCGCTGATTGCCTTTGGCACGCTGCAAGGAGAATACCGCAAAGCGCTGCTCGTCTTGGCGCCGCGTAAGCCGGAATGCTTTGATTCCGCCGCCGAGTTCATCGACGAATCTCACCGTAAATTTCTTCGCCGCTCCCAGTTGCCTGTTCCCGGGCCCTCGCAGAACGGCGCGCCATGCGGTGAGTTTTCCATCCCCGATGACGTCACTGTGATACTGCTGGATAGCATCGGCGAGCTCGCCTCGCTATACCGTGTGGCGGACGGCGCTTTTGTTGGCGGGTCGTTGGTTTCGAGCGGTGGACACAATATCCTTGAGCCCGCTGCGTTTGGAAAAATTCCAGTTTTCGGCCCGTCGATGGAAAACTTCGCGGAAATCGCAAGCCGCTTTATCGCGGCGGGAGCCGCTGTTCAAGTGGAAAGCCCCGAGGATGCAGGAGTCGCTTGGATTGACCTGCTTCGCAATCCCGAGCGGGCGGCGCGCATGGGCGAGACTGCTCGCAACCTCGTCGAAAGCAGCCGCGGCGCTACCGATCGCGCCATCGCGGAGATCGCGAGGCAGCTCGATGCTGCGCCGAAAGAGATGGAATGAATCTTCCGCTGCTGTTGCGACTTCTGCTATGGCCGCTCTCACTCGCGTATGGCGGACACGTTCGAGTACGCGCCTGGCTCTATGAGAAAAGATGGCTGAAGCAGAAGCATCTACGCGGCAAGGTGATTAGCGTTGGTAATTTGACTGTAGGCGGCACCGGGAAGACGCCAATGGTCTTGTGGCTCGCGGAGCATTTTCTCGGGAAAGGGAAGCGCGTTGCTATTTTGAGCCGCGGCTATCGTGGTGCTGGCGGCACGAGCGACGAGGTCGAGCTCATGAAGCATCGCCTGCAGGGCCGGGTTGCATTTGGCGTTGGCAAAAATCGTTTTGCCGAAGGCCATCGCATCGAACAGCAGCAGCCCGTCGACCTTTTCCTGCTCGATGATGGGTTTCAGCATCTCCCGCTCGCTCGCAATCTTGATATTTTAATGCTCGACGGTTCGCGCAAACTGAACGATCAGTGGCTACTGCCCTCTGGAGTTCTGCGCGAGCCCATTTCCGCCTGCCGCCGCGCCGACATTCTAGTTGTGACACGCAAGACCGAGCGTCCCGACATCGAAGCAGGCGACGCTCACAAATACTCCATTTTTTACGCGCAACCCCGCTTGCTCGGCTTCCGTCGTCACGGAGAACAATCCGCCCTGCTCTATGTGAGCGAAATCGGCCACGGTCCGTTCTTTGCATTTTGTGGTATCGGCAATCCTCAGGCATTCTTCAATGACCTGAGCCATTGGCATGTGCCCGTCGCCGGACAAAGCATCTTTCGGGATCATCATCGGTACACTGCATCAGACCTGCGGCGATTGGAAGAGTCCGCTCAAAGCGCAGGCGCTATAGGGTTTGTGACCACCGAGAAAGATGCGGAAAACCTGGGCGGAGTAGGCACGCCGGCTTTGCCCATCTTTGTCGCCGCGATCGATTTCGTGCTGACCGCCGAGAGCGAATTTATCGCCGCACTGGAACGAAAGCTGCAGTTGCCTCGCGGAGCGCAGGCATGAAAATAGTCATTCGCGCCACGAACTGGGTCGGCGACGCTATCATGGCGCTTCCGACACTGCGGGTTGTGCGCTCGCGCTTTCCCGAAGCACAAATAACGATTCTTGCGCGGCCGTACGTTGCCGCCATTTACAAACATCAGCAGGTCTGCGACGACATGATGTTTGTGAATGACAAGCGCGACATGGTGGACGAACTACGCGCTCAAAAATTCGACATAGCCCTGCTGCTACAGAATGCCTTCGAGGCCGCCTGGCTTGCCTGGCGGGCCGGGATTCCAGAACGCATCGGCTATGCTCGGGATGGGCGCAGTTTGCTCCTCACGAAAGCTGTCCCCGTTCCTAAGCCCGGCGAAATTTCTCCCCATGAGCAGTATTACTATCTGGAATTGCTTCGTCGCGCCGGCTGGCTCGATTCTTTGCCAAACGAAACCTTCATCAGTTTATATGTTCCCGAGGAGAATCGCCAAAGAGCTGCGGACTTTCTCTTTTCCGCGGGTGCGCGCCAAAATAAATTGCGTATCGCCATCGGGGCGGGAGCGTCCTACGGCTCGGCCAAATGCTGGCCGCCGGATCGCTTCGCAGAGCTAGCGAACCGTCTTCAGGCACAGAGCGACGCGGATGTGATTCTGTTTGGCACGCCCGCGGAAGCCGCTGTTTCGTCCGCGATTGCAGCCGGTATGCGTCACCCGCCGATCAATCTCACGGGGAAAACCTCGATCGAGGATTTGCCTGCGCTTCTTTCTCAATGCCATCTTTTCATCGGAAATGACTCAGGCGCGATGCACGTGGCCGCGTCTGTCGGTCTCCCCGTTGTGGCTGTCTTTGGGCCAACCGATCCGTTCGGAACCGCACCTGTCACGCCGCGTTGCAGCATCATCCAAGAAAAGCCATACTGCAGCCCTTGTTTTCTGCGCCGATGCCCGACCGATCACCGGTGCATGACTCGCGTGACGCCAGACGGCGTCGAAGCTGCCGCCCGTCACTGGATGTCGAGCATGGAGGTGCGTCCTGCCTGAAGACAGAGCGCCACGTCCCGCCGTTTTTCTAGATCGAGACGGCACTATTGCCGAAGAAGTCGGATACTTGAATCATGTCAGCCGATTTCGTATCTTGCCGCGTGTCGCTGAATCCATCCGCCGGCTGAATGAAGCTGGAATGCCTGTAATCGTGGTGACCAATCAATCTGGAGTTGGCAGAGGCTATTTTCCGGAATCGCTTGTACTCTCTGTCCACGAACTTATGGCCCAGCAACTCGCGTCCGCGGGCGCGCATCTACAAGCAATTTACTACTGCCCGCACACGTCGGCCGACGGCTGCCATTGCCGTAAGCCAAAGATAGGCATGCTCGAGAGGGCGGCCAAGGAACATGCCATCGACCTGCATCGATCTTTTGTTGTCGGTGACCGCTACGGCGACGTTGAACTTGCCCGTCGAGCCGGCGCGTGCAGTATCCTTGTCCGCACGGGTTACGGCGAGGGCGAATATCTTTGGAACGCCTCAAAGTGGCAGTTTCAACCTGATTTTGTCGCCGCCGACCTTGCCGATGCGGTTCACTGGATCTTGAGGCCAACGAAATGAAGCGCCCCGGAAAAAAGTATCCCCCGTCATCGTCTGTGGATCTTCTCGCACTTGCGGATTATGTCGAGCAGTTCTCTTCGAAAACGGTCGTCTTGTTTGGAGATTTCGTCGCCGATGAGTATCAGTTTGGCGAAATTTCGCGTGTCTCGCGCGAAGCCCCGGTCCTGATTCTCCGTCACCGCGAAACGCATTTCTCTCCTGGAGGCGGCGCCAACGCCGCCAATAATTTCGCCGCTCTTGGCACGCGTGTGTTTCCCGTCAGTGCGGTCGGTAACGATCCGGCCGGCGATGCGCTCATCGCCCACTTCCGAAGCAAACATGTCGATGTCTCCGGCGTCCTCCGCGTAAAAGGCTGGACGACTCCCACCAAAACCCGCTTCCTCGCCGGCTGGGCCCACACCGTCGGCCAGCAGGTTTTACGAGTCGACCGTGAGCCGCGTTCTCCAATCCCTGAGGCGGTGCGCAAGAAACTCCAGGCAAAGCTGCAAGCGAAGCTGCGTGTGGCAAACGCGTTGGCCGTTTCCGATTACGGCTTTGGGGTTGCTTCGCCTGAGTTGGTTCGCTTGGCAATTGCGCAGCGGAAGAATGCTCCACCAGCCACGCTCGACGCCCGCCACAACCTTCATGCTTATGCCAAGTCGGGCATTTCATCGGCCACTCCCAACGAAGCAGAGCTGGAAGCTCTCCATCACGTTTCCATAGGCCAGAATCTTTCCGAACTGAGGCGTTGCGGCTCCGCCACCCTTGCCGAAATGAAGCTGCAATCTCTGCTCGTTACGCGCGGCCGCGATGGCATGGCTCTTTTCGAACCTGGAAACCACCTCACGAACATATCCGTTTATGGAAGCGACCAAGCCGTTGACGTCACCGGCGCGGGCGACACCGTTCTTGCCGCCTACACGATTGCGCTGGCGTGCGGCGCTTCTCCTCTCGAAGCCGCTCACATTGCCAATATCGCAGGCGGTCTCGTGGTCATGAAACGTGGTACGGCTACCGTCAGCCGCGATGAACTGCTCACCGCCATTCGCCAGCAAGCTGGCGGGGCTGCCTCCTGACTCATGCGCCACGCCGCATCCAAGATCATTTCCCGCGAGAGGCTCCGAGATAAATTGGCGGAGCATAAAGAGCACGGGCAGCGCATCGTTTTTGCCAATGGTTGTTTCGATACGCTCCACGTCGGCCATGTCCGCTATCTGGAAGGCGCGCGCCGCGAAGGGGACATCCTCGTCGTGGGCGTCAATGCGGATTCGAGCGTGTGCGCTCTGAAAGGTCCTGGTCGTCCCATCCTCGCTGAAAACGCCCGCGCTCTCCTCGTTGCCGCGCTTCGAGCTGTCGATTACGTCGTGCTCTTTAGTGAGCCGAGCGTTGAGTCTCTGCTCGAAGACCTTCGCCCACACGTTCATGCCAAGGGAACTGACTACACGTTGGGAACTGTGCCGGAACGCACCACCGCCGCGCGTCTTGGCATCCAGGTTGCCATCGTCGGCGATCCAAAAGATCACTCCACGCGCGATCTCCTCGAATCCGTGCGCAAGGCCCCGCATGCCTGAGCCGCGCTTCCTGGTTGTGCGCCTGGGTTCGCTTGGCGATATCGTGCATACCTTTCCTGCGGTTTCCGCGCTGCGGGAAACTTTTCCAAGCGCAGAAATTGTCTGGCTTACACATCCGCGCTGGAAGCTACTGGTCGAGAGCAGCGGCTTGGCTTCGCAAGTGTGGGCTGCAGAGACGCGATCGATTCCTTCGCTTCGCAAGACCATCGAAGCACTGCGCCGCGAGCGCTGGGACGCAGCAATCGACTATCAAGGGCTATGGAAATCCGCGGCTTTGCCTTTTTTTGGCGGCGTCAAACGAAGAATTGGTTTTTCCTCGGAAACAATTCGGGAGTTCGGAGTGCCCGTTCTCTACACGGAACGCGTGCCCTGCTCCGCAACGCACATTGCCGACCAGAACGGAGAGTTATCCCTGCGGGCTGGAGCGCGCAACCCCGTCGCGCCTTTTACCTTGCGCGTGCCACAAGTCGATGACTGCGGAATTCGCGATTACCTGCAACAACTCGGCCTCGATCGCTACATCGTCCTAAGTCCTGGCGGCGGCTGGCGCTCGAAGTGCTGGCCGCCCGAACGCTTTGGTCAACTAAGTCAGTTGATCCGAGACTCTCTCGGCTTCCGTTGCGTCGTGAATTATGGTCCCGGCGAAGACGATCTCGCTCTTGCCGTTCGCGAATGTAGCGGTGGCGCCGACCCTGTTCCTTACAACGGTCCGCTCGGCCCATTGATGGCTTTGCTCCGCAACGCGGCAGGCATCGTCGGCGGCGACACAGGGCCGCTTCATCTTGCGATTGCTCTTGGCACTCCCGCCGTGGCTATCTTCGGTCCTACGGATCCTGCAAGAAACGGCCCCTATCGCACGGGCGACATCGTTTTGCGCGCAGCCAACGTCGTCACCACGCACAGCCGCAGCGATCAGGTACACCCTTCGATGCTACAAATCCAGGTGGACGAAGTCTTTGACGCGCTTCGGCGACGCCTCGGAGTCCCTGCATGAATTCCGCCGGCGCTTTTTTTTCTCGCTGGCGTGTGCGCCTCAGCTATCCATGTGCCATTCTCGTTTTGTGGTTCGCACACCCGACTCCTCGCAGTATTCTCTGGGGAACTCCCATCGGTCTGCTCGGATTATTCATTCGCGCCCGCGCCGCAGGCCATCTTCACAAGCAGGAAGTCCTCACGGTTACCGGTCCCTATGCCTACGCGCGCAATCCGCTCTATTTCGGCAGCGCCATCCTCACGATTGCGGCGGCCGTCGCCACGCACTCCTGGATATCTGCCCTGATTCTTTGCGCTTACTTTGCGTTGTTCTATTCCATCGTAATGCGACGCGAAGAGTCGGAGCTTCGACAGCATCACGGCGCCGCGTTTGACGAATATGCCCGCGCAGTTCCTTTGTTTTTTCCGCGGCTCACTGCCGCGAAGCTCTCTTTCGCGAGCGCGGGATCCTTTTCCTTTGCGCAATATAAGAAAAACCACGAGTATCGGGCAGCCGTCGGTTTTGTGCTATTGCTTGTCGCCTTGCTTTTGATATGGTGGTCGCGCCTGCGCTGACGACGTTTTCGTGGCCGGCTCCGGGCATGCCACAAAGCAGCTAATCTCCAACCGCTTTCCGTCCGTCAGCACGTGCACCGCTCCGTCGTGATCCGTCCGCAGAATTCTGACCCCAGCAGCCGTAAGACGCGCGAGCAACTCCGGGTTGGGATGCCCGTATGGATTGTCTTCTCCCGCGCTGATCACCGCGACACGCGGGCGTACCGCGGCCAGAAATTCAGGCGTCGTCGAATTCTTGCTGCCGTGATGACCAACCTTGAGCACATCCGCGCGAAGCGCGGTTTCGTCGTTATCCGACACGATGGTGCTCTCTGCCTGCTTCTCCGCGTCTCCGGGTAGCATCATCCCACGCTCTCCATACTCCAAATGAAGCACCAGGGAATCATTATTCTTTGCTGAAGTGCCAACCGCCTGCGGCGAGATTTCCGGCCAGAGAAGTTGTGCCTCGACGCCATCCCACGAAAAAGCTTTTCCGCGAAGTTCATGAACGACGGGAATTTTCTTCTCACGGGCCAGATTTTCCAGCTTCGCAAGCGCCCCCGATTCAACCTCCCGCCCTATCCACAGCGTCCCAACCCGGAAATTTTCCAGGATTGCAGCCAATCCGCCGATGTGGTCCTGATGGGCATGCGTTAGAGCCACAACATCCAGTTTCTGAAAACCGCGCGACCATAAGTATGGCGACACGGCTTCTTCACCGGGGTCGATTCCATTCTGTTGTTCATGCCCTGCGAACCCGATGAAGCCTCCGCCTCCATCCATCAATAGCGTTCTCCCATGCGGCGACACGACAAACAGAGAGTCTCCCTGTCCGACATCCAAAACCGTCAATTCCAGTTTTCCCGCCGACCATCGCGGCGAAAACGGGAACATCCCAATTGTGAGAGCGCTCAATCCCAACACCCCGGCCGCGCTTCGCGAGGGCCATCTGCTCCACGAATTGGAACTGCGCGCCGCCACGGCAAGAAGCACGCAAGCCGTTAGAAACGTGACTATCAGCCAAATAGGCGGCCCCGGTATCCCGTAACTCCATCTCGGAAACTGCGCGAACCACCGGACAACGTGGAGCAACAGCGTCGTCACCCATGCCAATGGAGCGGCCAATACTTTTCCCACACCAGGTAAAAAAAGTCCGCTGCCGAGCGTCAGAAATCCCAGTGGCACCACAATCCCCGTGATCGGAACCGCTGCCAGATTAACCAGAGGAGCGCTTAGCGTTACGCGATGAAAGTCTCGCGCCATCAGAGGCAGCATCCCGATTTGCAACGCCAATGTAATTACCAACAGTTCGCATAGGCGAAGCGAAGCCGCGATTCCACGCGCCAGCATGTCTCCGGTGTAGTTCGCCACGGGTCTAGGTACACGCAAGGAAATCCAACGCGTGGTGGCGCGCAGGTCGATCCGAAATTGGGCCGCTCGAGGCTCGTGCGCCGCATCGCGTGTAACGTCGCGCCATCCGCGCAACGCCTTCACATACGGCTGAAGATTTTTCTCCAACCAGGGCGCAGCAAGGCCAGCGATGCAGCCTATAGCCAAGAATGTCAGTTGAAAGCTCGAATCCCGAACGGCCAGGGGTTTTGCAATCAGCAAAATCAGCGCCGCCATCCCCGCGGAGTTCAGTAAATCCAACCGCCGGAAAAACAATCCGCCTATCACCACGAGTGCCGTCATCAATGCCGCGCGGAGCACCGGTGGCCTCTGTTCCACCACGGCCACATACGCTAACAGCACCGTCAGCGTCGTGAGTGCCGTCCAAAACGGAGTCAACCTCAACACGCGCCCAATCCAAAACAGAAACACCGCCAGCGCGCCGACGTGTAATCCCGCCACCACCAGCACATGAAACACACCTGTCTTTTGAAAATCAGTCGACTCCGCTCGCTCCACGAAGCTACGGTCACCCAAGAGCATCGCGCGCAAAACTCCGTCGACTTGCGGCCTGTTCGAGAAAAGCGTGTCGATCTCATCGCGCAGTCTTCGTCGAACATGCGCCAGGAGTGTGGCGGCTGTTGTCCGAGAAACCATGGTGCGTTCCATCAGCTCCGGAGCTCGCAGCGTCGCAACCAGCTCAATGTTCTGCTGCTCAAGGTACGCGCGGCGGTCAAACGCGCCTTCGTCTCTATAAATCTGCGGCAGCTTGGCTTCTGTCGTGACGACGAGCTCGTCTCCCGCATGAACGTCTGGCGCCGCTAGCTGGTCAGGTGACACTCCAAAACTGATTCGCATTCCTCCTAGCGCGGGCACCAACGAGCCTTCATACTCCACTCCCGTCAATTCGATTTCGTAGCCGTAGCCCCAAGGCAATCGCGCAGGTTCGTCCCGCAAGCGTCCATGCCACGGCAACGGCGTTTTCAAATTCACGCGCCCTGCCTCAACAAGCGACAGCACGTAGTTCGCCGTCCGGGGCTGATTGGCGAGGCCCGCGCCCAACACAGCTAAAATTAGCCAGCTCAACGCGGAGAGAACGACAGCAGGGAAGAGAAGCCCAATTCTGACCAAGACAATTCCGCTGCCGATAAGGAACGCCACGGAAGCAAAACCACCTAGGAGAAAAGCGTGCGAGAAATCTCGATGTGCAAACCACGGCGTTTGGCCGAACACAACGCCGCAGGCAAATAACGCGGCGATCGCGACGGCCGGCAGCCTCATGGGACTCTTCTCAACCTCACCAGCGTTTCGATGTGGTACGTCTGTGGAAACAGATCGAACAAGTGCATCTCGCTCAACTCGTACCGCGCGCTCGGCCCCGAAATGTCTTTAGGTTTCCTCGGCGAAGAAGTCAGAACCGCCAAGTCTCTAGCCAGAGTGGATGGATCGCAGGAGAGGTATACAATTTCCGCTGCTCCAAGCTCCGCAAGGCTCGCCGCCGTCTCCGCTCCCAATCCCGCACGCGGCGGATCCAGTACGACGAACTCCGGCCGCTCTTTCGTCTTCTTGAGAAAATCCTCCGCATGTTCGTTGTGCGTGGTCACTGATACTCCCGCGGCCTCCGCGTTGGCATAGAGATCGCGCGTAGCTGCAAGATTTGCGTCGACACACACAACTTTCTCAAAGGTCCGCGCCAGCGCCAGCGTAAAAAATCCGACGCCCGCGTACATATCGAGCGCCAACCGCCCTTTCGCGCCCGCCGTCACCGTATTCAGCAAATCTCCGATTAGAAATCTGTTCACCTGAAAAAATGACAAGTGGCTCACGCGAAACTTGAACCCGCCCGCTTCGTGTTCCAAATATCCCGGACCTGTCAGCTCGAACTTGTCCTTTTTCTGGTCCAACAGAAGCAAACTCTCTACTTGCGGCATCGCCTCTCGCAACACCGCAGCAAGTTCCGATGCAGGTTGTGGAAATCGCTCAAAGGCCACGTTCAAAGCAATCTTCTCGTCCGCCGAATCGGCAAACGCCTCGATCTCGAGAATCCCGGCGGGCAAAGCTCCCGACCTCGCCATCTCTTGCAATCGCCCAAACGTCTGTGCCAATCGCGGTGAAAGCACTGAGCATTCGTCGATGGGCACAATAATCGAGCTCTCCGGCAAAAAGTACCCCAGCGCCCGCGGCATCCCGCTACGGACCGCCCACTGTGCGCGATTTCTGTAACCGTAGGGCTCAGCTGTGTGCTCCTGAATCGCTCCATCCCAGGAAATTCCGCCCAGTCGAGAAAGCGTCTCTCGCAAGATCTCTTTCTTCAGCCGAACCTGTTCAGTGGCAGCGATGTGTTGGTAGTGGCAGCCGCCGCATGTCTGAAAATGCGGGCAGGGTGCTGCAATCCGCTCCTTTGACGCCGACGTCACCTCCAGCAATTTCGCCCAAATCACTTTCTTCTTTTTCGAACTCTCCGACGCCCGCACCACTTCTCCCGGCAGAACGAACGGCACAAAGACCGTATTCCCGTCGGCGTGTGCCAGCCCGTCGCCGCCATACACAAGCTTCTCAATCGATAATCGTAACTCGTCAGACATATCTGCAATGCCCCATTCTGCGATTTTTCGCGTGGAAAGAAAAGATAATTGCTTCCGGAAAGTGTGACTCAGGAAAAGTAGTACAAGCTCAGCCGCGGCAGGCCAAACTCTTCGAGCAGCCTCTTCTGCAAGTACTGTTTTTCGACCAGCGCGATCTGTTCCGCCTTCATCTTGCGCCGGTATGCGGCGAGCTGTCCGTCCATCTCGCGCCGGATCTTCAGCATTGTTTCTTCGCTTGCATGGCTCGTCAAAGTGGCCTGGAGCTTCTCATCCAGAACCGTTAGCCGCCTCTCTAAATCTTCCAAGTCCAGAGTGCCTGGCGTCTCGAGCAGAATCCTCATGGCGTCCAGAGACTTCAAGATCTCCCGCAAGCGCTCAACCAGGCTCGCACTCGCCGATTCCGTGCCGTTCGCGACCGCCAAAATCCGCGCAACATTCTTTGCGAAGTAAACCTGCAACTCCTCTCGCGAGAATGGTTCTTTCGCCCCGGCGTGTCCATTCTTGGGCGCACTCCCCGCGGCAGCCTCCAACTGTTCCTCCGCCACTTCCAAGACCGCGTCCGTGCAGTACGCCAGGCTCTTCAACGGCTTGCCAGCGCCACGTCGCGATCGCCGATAACTCTCAAAAGCTTTGTCGATCCCCTTTAACACCGCTTCCAGAGGCACGCCCGCTTTCTGCCATGTTTCCATGATCGCCCAGTCCAGGGGCGACACCAGCAAATGCGCCCCGCGCTTCTTCCAGAAATAGTTTTCAATTTCCGTGAAGTAGTTGAAGTAGTTCCAACTGTCCATGTGAATTGCCTGGGCGAAGCGGAGGACTCGAATCCGGCGTGCCTCAAGGGCGCATCGCCCCTCAGCGTTTAACTCTATGCTTTCTTCGCTGAGACCGGGGCAGGCTTTGCAGCGCTTGCTTCGTGCGGCGCCGCTTTTCCCGTTTCGGCCGGTTGATTCTTCTCCCAAATCAATCGTAAACCCGTCAAGGTCAAAAATTCATCCGTCTCCTGAATCTGCTTCGATCCCTTGGCTACCAATCTCGCCTGCCCGCCCGTCGCCACCGCTTTCACATTGCCGCCGAGCTCCGCTTTCATCCTTGTCAGCATCCCGTCCACCATGTCCACCGCGCCATAGTAAAGCCCCGCCTGCATGTGCGTGACGGTATTCGTGCCGATGACTTTGCCCGGGTCTTTTATCTCCACGCGCGGCAATCTCGCCGCCCTGGCAAACAAAGCTTCTGATGCAATCCCCAGCCCCGGCGCAATCACTCCGCCCAGATACTCTCCGCGCGCGGAAATCGCATCAAAGGTGATCGCCGTCCCGAAGTCCACTACGATGCACGGTCCGCCGTATTTGTGGAACGCCGCAACTCCGTTCACGATCCGATCCGCGCCCACCTCGAGCGGATTATCAACCAAAACCGCCATCCCCGTTTTCACGCCTGCTTCTACGAACAGCGCTTTCTGCCCAAAATAAATCCGTGACATCTCCCCCAGCGTCCAATTCACCGGCGGCACAACCGAGCTGATAATCACCCCTCCAATCGCGTCGCGATCCAACCCTGCGAGCGTAAACAGATTCCGCGTGAGCACGCCGTACTCGTCGATGGTTTGCTGCCTTGCCGTCGTTAACCGCCAGTTGGCAATCAACTCTTCCCCGCGGAAAACACCCAGCACCGTATTCGAATTCCCGACATCGATCGTCAGCAGCATCTACCGCGCCTCCGCCACGTCCCCGGAAATCACCGTCACCAACTGCCCGTCATCGCGATTTACCTGCAGCAGTCCTTCGGGGCCGAGCCCTGCCGTCGTGCCCGCAAAACTCTCCGTGCCGTTTGTCACCCTCACGCGTTTCCCGCGTGCGTAACTCGAGACCGCCTCGAATTTCCGCGTCACGCCTGCCGGCCCTTCCCGCAAAAAGCGATTGTAGTCGTTCTCAAACTCGCGCAGCAGCCGCACGAGGAGTTCCAGCCGCGAAACCTGCTTTCCCGTTTCCAGGCGGAGTGAAGTCGCCGTAGCACCCAAATCTCCGGAAAATTTCTCCTGGTTCACATTCAACCCGATTCCCACGATAACAAATCGCACCAGCGACGGCTCCGCGTGCATCTCCGTAAGGATTCCGCCCACCTTCTTCCCGCGAATCAGCAAATCATTTGGCCACTTGAGGTCCGTCGCCAGCCCCGTTTGAGCTTCGATAGCTGCGCGCGCGGAAAGTCCCGCCATCATCGTTAGTAGCGGGGCCTGCACCGGGGCCAGCCGCGGCCGCAAAAGCAGCGTCACATAAATTCCCGCCGCGCGATCCGATTGCCATGTGCGTCCCGCGCGGCCTTTGCCGGCCGTCTGTTCTTCTGCCAGAACCACCGCGCCTTCCGGCTCGCCGGCGTGTCCCAATTCCAGCGCCACGCGGTTCGTCGAATCCGTCTTGAAAAAATGATAGATGTGCTTTCCGAAAAGGCTGCCCTTCAACCTTTGCCGCAGCATGTCTGGCGTTAAAATGTCCGGCACTTTCTCCAAAAAATATCCTGCTCCGCCCTTACCCTTCACGCGCACGCCCAGCCCGCGCAGCTGCCGCACCCATTGCCAGACCATCGATCGCGACACGCCGATTTCCTTGGCGATCCGCGCGCCGCTAATCACAATCGTAGCGTTTTCCGCCAGCAACGTCAGCAACGCCGCCAGCCGCTTATCCGTTATCCCCGGAAGTGTCTCGTGAGCCATCGATGTGGCACAGACTTCAGTCTGTGCAAACCTCAGCGCCGCCCGCAGGTTAACTCCCGCGGCGAATTCTTACAACTGTCCCAATCTTTCTTCCACCTTCTTCAACTCAATCTTCTGCGTCGCCAGAGTCTCTTCGAGTTTACGAACGATAATCTCCGGCGCCCGGCTCCGAAACGTCTCGTTCCCAAGTTGTCTCTCCTTCGAAATTATCGCCTTTCGAAGCCCTTCGATTTCTTTATTCAAGCGCGCCACTTCAGCCTGCGGACTGGCGATCTCTGAAAAAGGAATGTGGATGTCGCCTTCCGGTAAGCTGTGAAAGTAGCCATCGCCGGAAAGACGATCGGAGGTCACCCTTAGGTTCGATAAGACTGCCAGCCGCTGGAGGGACTCAAGCTGTCCCTTGACGAGCGCAATGACTTCCCCATCCTGGCTTGAGAACTCGGCTGCAACCTTTTCCCTTGGGTCGCGCTTGTTGTCCGCGCGCGCTGTGCGCACTGATGTGATTATGCGTTGCAACAAGAAAAATTTGTTCTCCGCAACAGGATCAATTCGATTGAACCTAGCCTCTGGGAACCCATCCAAGGCGATCGAGCGGATTCCCGTCGGTCGTGGCAGCATTTGCCACAATTCTTCCGTCAAGAACGGCATGAAGGGATGCAGCAATCGCAATGCCCGTTCGAAAGCTGCAAAAAGATTTCGCCACGCTGCCGTTGCGCGCACCGAATTCTTGTCCGATAGCCGCGGCTTGACCCACTCGATATACCAGTCGCAAAAATCACCCCAAAAGAAGTGATAAACGCTGTGGGCAGCTTCATGGAATCGGTAGTTTGCTAAGGCCTCGTTATTCTGCACGATGGCTTTCCCGAGCCGTGAGAAAATCCAGAGATCGACAAGGTCGAGTCCATCCCCTGATTGGTAGGGCGCACCGTCACGCACCTGCGGAAGGGCAACATCCTCAATTCTCCCGCCGCCCTGCTCAAACTTCTCCAAATTCACAAACAAAAACCGCGCCGCGTTCCAAATCTTGTTAGCAAAATTCCGCGCGCCTCCCAATCGG
>Ga0070693_100000051_pt1 | contig 44232 bp, 64 predicted proteins | sample KBSK1103metaG_FD_65472 | JGI IMG/M metagenome (GOLD analysis project Ga0070693, IMG submission 65472) | Corn, switchgrass and miscanthus rhizosphere microbial communities from Kellogg Biological Station, Michigan, USA - KBS K1-10-3 metaG | ecosystem: Host-associated > Plants > Roots >...
GGGACGTTGGCCATGAGGATTCTCGAAAGCGTTAAGTGCCGGCGTAATTGGCCGCGCTCCCGATCGCAATCGCTCGGCCTGAGAAGGACAACAGCGCCCCACCACCCGCGAACTGCGATCGCCACGTCAGACACCACCACGCAAAGCGGCCCGTGTTCTGCGCGAGCGGATAGCCGTACGTCGTGGAGTAGAGCTGATACACAGCCGTATTCCGGCTTCCCTCCATCCCGAAGTTCGCAGCGGCGCGGATCGCGATCAGTTCACGGGACGCTTCGGGGAACAACGCGGGCTGGTCGGTCGCAGTGATTGGGCCCGGTGGTGAGATACCGCGCCAGTAGAGCGTCCCGTTGTACGTGTTGTCGTTCGGGATCTGGATCGCCGTTCCGCCGAGCGGGATGTAGTCACGACCCTTCACCATCGGGCAATCGGGGATGTCCGTGAGAGCGCGATAGATCGACGCTTCGCCCATCGGCGTCAGCGCATATCCATTCGCGTCCATCCCGAACGTGAAGGTCTGCCCGCCATCGGCAGTCGTGAGCGTTGGGATGCTCGCATAGTCGACCGTTGGGTACAGCACCCACGGACAGGTCCCGGCGATATCGGTTACGACTTGGTCCTGTGCTCGCGTGAGCCGAGCATAGTACTGTGCATCGGTAATCACGTCCGCCGTGGGACGCCCGGCGTAACTCTTGAACAGGGCAAGCAGGTCCGCCGAGTCATACGCGCTCATGCGGCTGAAGCCTCGACGGCACGGTTCGCGGCGCGTTTGGCCGCGCCCTTCTTCCCGTTCTCGACCCGCTTCGCTTTCGTCGCCTTTAGTTCGGCCAACTCCGCACTCAGCCGCTCGACGAGCGCCATAAGATCGGGCTGGGGAGTCGCCAGCACCTGCTGCGGCGTGATGGCGGGCTGTGCATACGGTGAGACGTAATCCGGCAACGGCAAGCCGTCCGCCGTGAAGCCCAGGATCTCGGCAAGCTTCGCGTTCGGCTCGTCGATAAAGCCCAAGAGCCACGGATCGTTCGCCATCGCGGCTTGCGCGATATAGACCATCCGGCTCGGCATCCCCATGAGCTGCGTGATTTGCCAGTCGGGAATCTCGCCGGGCTTGACCCGCACGCCCATCCCCGCGCCCATCTTCGCCGCGCCCTTGTAGTAGTCGTCCAGTCCGCGCTTCTCGTGGACGAACATCTCGTTGTAATCGATCCGGATGAGTTTCTGCGAGTACACGAATTTGAAATACCGCTTAAGCGGTATCCACGGCGCTTGCCACACGCTGTTCAGGGTCGCGGCGCGGTCGTTCACGCCGTACTCGTCTTGGACATAATGACCCTGCATCATGTCCCCGCCGACGAACGGGTCGGGCTCGCGGTTCTCTGGCATCGCCGCCAACTCACGCACGCCCGTCCACGGCCTCCCCTGCAGGAAACGCCGAGGATGACGATGCGTGTCGAAAAACGTGTCGTGGTATCGGCGTTTGGCTTGACCGCCGGTAATCAACGTCGCCTCAGGCTTCGACGGCTGGGTGAGCGGTTGCTGGATCAGCGGGACGTTGGGGACATAGGCCGGTGCAGTCATCGAAGCCTCTGATAAGCGAGAAGATCAGTTCACGTTGATGCGGACGTCGTGCAGCACGCGCTGCGGAGCCGGCGTGCCGTGCAGCCACTGGCCGGTCTGAAGAAAATGGTCCTTCCACTTCGCCAGCGTGTCCGATAAGCCCGCCGGGGCCGGCGGAAGTTGCGACTCGGCCGCGTGCGAGCGCTTGCTCGTTTGAGAACTCGTATACAACTGCTTGTAGAACTCGACCGCCGGTTGGTTCATGACCGCGAGCGTATCGAGGAACGTCTCCCGCCGGACCTGCTCCGCCTCGTCGAATTCGCGGCCTAACCCTTCCGACGTGTCCAACTCCTCGAGCGCTCCGTAGCTATTCGAGACCTGTAACAATCGGTCGCGGAGCGTGATTTGACGCACGACCCGTTCATCAAACGGGATCGGCGGAAAGAGACCGATATCGAACGGCTCGTGTTCGCAGTGCGATGCCTTGAGGAATGCACGTTCTTTCTCTGTGTACTTGGCCGGCGTGCCGCCCCACTCGCCTTGGAGAATCAGGAACGGGCGAACGTAGAGCCCTCGGCTGTGCCACATGAAGTGCTGATAGTCCGAGACGCACGCACGACGCCCAGCCTGGAACTCCTCAGCGAGTTCACTCCAATGCCGGTCGAATTGCTTGGCGCGTTCCTTCTCGACCATCGCGATCGGCTTGGCCGCGTAGAGCGCGAGAACGCCACGCTCGCGGGCTTCTTTGCATGGCCACGATCCGTTCCCGTCCTCCTCGCCATCGAAGCGGCGGAAGACGAGATGGTCGAGGTTCGGCAATTCCGGCGAGATTTCCCGGAGTCGCCGAACCCACTCACGCGGGGGCTCGAAGTAGAACCCCCGCCGAGTGAACCGCTGCAACGCTCTCGCGTACGGCATCAGTAGTTGGCAGACGTCAGGACCGCGCCGTTCCGCATCGCGATCAATGACGCACTCTCGCCCTGCGCCAACGTCACGCCTGGCGTCGAGTAGTAATTGGTGACGGACGCAACATTGCCCGACGCACCACCCGCAAAGGCATCGGTCGCGGCAATCCACGCCGTTGCCGCCTTGGTCTTTACGGTCACGTAGCCCATGAAGGCAAGGCCCGCTGCTGGATACATCGAGGCCAGTGCGTTGATGGCCAACGCTTCGCTGGCGTAGCCGCTGGTGTAGTTCGACGGGCCGACAACGTAGGTGATTGTGCCGGCGCCATTGATCATCACGGCGTAGATGCCCCACTGGTCCGCCGGGATCGTCCCTGCGCTCAGTGCTGTCCCGGCAGCAACCGCCGCTTTCGGGATGTTCGTGAGCCCGTTCGCGTTGTACATCGAGGCGGTCGTGTTCGAGATCCGGGTATCCGTGGACCCGATCCCCAACACCGTAGCCTGCAACATCCCGTTGTAACCGCCGCTCCACGCGGGGTGGAACGTGCCGTTCAGCAGTCCGAGCGACACAACGCCGTTCGGGCCGTAGGCCAAGCCTTGTGGGGCCATGATGCCAGCGGCCGGATAGTAGTTCGTGGTCGTCGCGGGATTGCCGCTCGAACCGCCGGCCAGCGCGTCAGTTCCGACGACGAAGGTTGAGGCAGACGCCAAGATCGTCACATAGCCAACGCGGGACTTGAGTGTCGTCCGCGGCGGCAGCGCCGCGATTGCAGCCGCTTCGGTCGCGTACCCGGTCGTGTAGTTGGCCGCTCCGGACACATACGTGATCGTACCGGCCAGCACCGCATCGACTGCGATGATGCCCCACGTCGATGCTGGAATCGTCCCGAGCGCGCCGAACGCCGTTCCCGCGGCGCTCGCGGCCTTGATGGCTCGGACACCGGCGACGTTGATGACCATTGCCGCGGTCCCGACATTCGTGTCTGTCGAACCTCGCGCCATCCGGTCAGTTCCCGAGTTGGCACCGAGTCCGTACCAGCCAATGAAGTCGTCGGTCAATCCAGACTGCATGATCGCCGCGACGTCTTTGGCCAGGTTGTTGTACTGGATCTCCAACTGCCGGAGATCGCTTCCCGGATGCGTGGTGAGCCTTTCGAGCTTGAGTGTGCCGGGCATTGACGAAACTCCAATGAGAGTCCGTGATACCAGCCAGGAAGTCCAGAAGTGAACTCCCTGGCGGTATGGCGGTGATCCTTAGGCCGAGATGAGGTTGGTCGCGTATCCGGTCAGCGCGAGCGAGGTCGGGATGCGCTGATAGAACCAGTCATAGTAGGCGGCGGTCGCCGATACACCTTGGATCTTGTCGAGCTTGAAGACGGACTTGGCCGTCGCGCCGGTCTGCTGGCTCGACAGTTCCACCTTCTGGATGGCCTTGTCGTACCAGCCCACCAGCGTGTTCGGCGGCACAAGCTGCGAGTAGTAGTACTTCTGGCCGCTCCCCGCCTTGATGTCGCCCTCGATGTCGGTCTCGGACGAGTCGTACCGGCGACCGCCGAGCTCTCCGGAGATGGCATCACGCCGGACGCCAAACGGCATCGCGAAGCGGTTGATGGTCCCACCGCCCGCGATGAAGCATTCGTTGATCATCCGCTCTTTCACGGAGAACGAGAGTCGTTGCGATGCGGTCTGCGATGACCCGACAGTCCACTTCGGATAGGTCGTCGAACTCACGCCCAGCGGCTGACCGGTCAGGAAGTCGGTAAACCCGTAAGCGGCGTTGTTGTAGTCCGTGCCGGTGATCGTGACATCGGCGTCTGCCATTGCGTTGACGATCAAATCGCCAGCGGTCGGCGTGATGCTCGAGGTGAACGTCGCGTCGACCGTTCCAACACCCGATGCGCCAGGGCTCGCGGTGACGGTCGCGAACTCCACAATCGCGCCCGATCGGATCAGCGCGATCCGGGTGCCGACGCGGAAGAGAGACGACAAGTAGGTATCCTGCACTCCACCGTCGCCGCCAGCCACGAACGTGGACGAGCCGAATGCACTCCCCAGGATCAGCGACTGGGCCGTGCCAGCAGTGCCGGTCGTGCGGATCTTCGCCACGGTCCCAACGGACGTGCCCCACGTATTGAGGCCCAGCGTCCAGCCCATGCCGTATCCCGACATGTTGGCTTGATACGTGAGTTGGTTCTCGATCATGCCCGCTGCGGCGCGGGAGTCGTACGCTTGGCCCAACGCCGTGAAGCCGTGACGCTTGTTCATCTGGACCGGCAGGAACGTCCCGTGCGTCGGGGATGGAGTCGACATGATCGACTCCTTGCCGCCTTCCGGGATGAATGCCGCCGGGAGTGGTTGCGTCAAAACGAGCGGGACGCGGTTCTCGTTGGCCGAAAGGACGATCCGGTTCCGCGGGTACTCCTGGAACCAGTCCGCCTCCTCGGTCATCAACTTGATGGCGATTTCGACGTCGGTGTTTTGTTTCTTGTAGAGGTCAGTGACCGACGTTGTGGCTGTTGCGGTAGACGCGGTCGGGTAGCCAGTGGCCACGAGGTGCTAGGCGGGTCTCGCCTGAGAGGGAAGGGTTAAGCTGCGGTCGTAGCGCGCAGCAAGCCCGCCATCGCATCCTGTCGCCGTTCGTATTCGGCGTCGAATGCTTCCTGGCGAGTCTGCGCCTGTGTCTTTTCTTTGGTGGCTGTCGCACGGGCCTGTGCGGCTGCCGGTTTCTTGCCAGCGTTCGCAGCGGCGAACCGTGCCTGATTCTCTTTCTCGGCCTTCGTTGCGGACGCGACTTGCTTCATGGAACGCGCTAGCAACTCGGCGCGATCGGCGATCAAGTCCAGTAACTTCTGCGGCGCGAATGGCTGGCCAACAACCAATGTCGGGTTCTTGGCGACGTCTGCTGGCGTTGCGGGCCGGACCAATTCCTCGGCCAGTCCAGCAAGCCACTGCTTGTCGGCGTCCCCGAATCCCTTGACTCCGGTGACCTGAATCAACCGCTCGGCGGCTGCGACGGGGTCGACGCGTTGCGCTTGTGCTGACTGTGCCGTCTGCGGCTGGCCAGCGATCCGCGGCGCGTAATGCTTCTCGATCGCGTGCGACAACTGAAGCTTCTTGTTCTCGAGTTGCGCCTGGACAACCGCGACCTGTGAGGCGTTCCACTCGAATTGGCCGGTCGCTTCGTTGTACTGGATCAAACCGGCGACTTTCGATGGATCGGAGAGGAGCGCGTTGTAGACGTCCCGTTCTGCCCGCGTCGTCGCGTACGCCAAGTCCCGCGCCTGTAGGGCTGCGGCTCCGGTCACGTACTCGTCTTTCGCTGGGTCTGGACGCCACCGCGTCAGCTCCTGGAGGTCGGTCAGTTCCTTCTGGCGGGCCTGCGACGTCTCGAACAAGTGGTCTCGTTCACTCAGTCGGTGCAGCACGAGGTCCATCTTGTCGGGGTCGATCACGCCCGATCTATCTTTGAGGACCGTGATGCCGTCGAAGGTCCGATCTTCCCCGTTTACCCGATAGGCGGCAGGGCCAGACCCCTCGAACGGATCAGCGTCCGTTCCGGTAGGACTTGCATCATCCGGTGTCGTCGGCGTGGCAACGGCGGGGGTGTCTCCCGCTGGCTCTGCGCTCGCTGCACCTTCGGAACTTTGGGCGGTCGACCCGTCAGGACTCGCAGCATCGTCTGCGTTGTCCGGCTCATCGCTCACATGCGTCAGGTCACCCATGAGGTCCGCATAGGCATCAGCGAAACTCGGGCTCGAATCGGCAGCAGGCGCGGCAGGCGTCGAACCAACCTCAGCGTTCTCAGTAGACATTGTACCTCAGGGAAGGAAAATGTGCAAATGTGGAGAACTCAGTCCATCCAATGGCCGTCGCTCATCGCTTCAGCCTCGCCATCATCGCCTGACGGGCCATGCTCGGCGCCTTGGGTGCCGGCGGGGTTGGAGGCGTCGTGTCATCCGCGTCCAGGTCCGGCGGCCCGCCCGTTTCGTCGGCGTCCGGCTCGGTCATGCTCGCCATGCCGGTCATGTGCTTATGGACCGCGTTTGCGTAGGACAGCGCTGCGGTCTTGGCACCCTGGAGGTTGCCGGCTCCGTGGGCCTGAGTGAGCGCTGCGAGATGCTGCGCGCCTGGCTTCGTGCTGGGCTTTCGGCCGCGGTGCGTTTTCTTCTTCTTGCTCGGCGGCATGCCTATGTTCATGGACTGCAATGCGTTCATCATCGTTAGGCGGCACGAGGAGAAAGTGGCTGTGGTTGCGTCGGCTGCTGTGGTTTCTGCGGCTGCGTGGGTTTCGATCCGGTCTGCTGCTGTGGCTGGGCCGCGCTCGCTGACGCCGTAGCCGACGCTTGGCGCAGCTCGGTGAACCGCCGCGTGAGCACGTCCCGCCATTCCGGTATAAAGGCGTTGTACTTCACGGTCGCGATCTGACGGCCCAGCTTCCGGACCCAAATGCCAGCAACTTCGGGCAACGTATCGATCGGCCGTGGGTCGAACGGCGTCCACGGTTTCGGTACTTGCGGCGGCTGTGGCGCGACTGGTGGGACGCCAACAGACGGGTTCTGCGCCTGCATGACCTGGAGCTGGATCACCGCGTTCTGGTAATCAACTCGCGCCTTCTCGTCCTGCTGCTCTGGGCCGAGCGTGCCTGCCGGCGCGCCAGCGTTCGCCATCGCTTGTAGCGTCAGGAACTGTGTGTACGCTTGCGTCTGTTGCTGATACGTGGCCTGCGCTTGCTCGTACTGCGTCTGAGCGTCGAGCCATGCGCGGTACTTTTGCTGCCATGTAGGCGGCGGGATCGGCTGGCCCGTTGTCGGATCAACCTGAGGCTGTTGCGGTTGCTCGGGTTCCGGCGGCCCCTTGAGCCAGGCGTCAACCGCACGCTCGACGTACTGCTCGTACGGGTTCGACGGCAACCCCATGCGGCGAGCCAGGATCGGACGCGCGCTATCGGACGCTTCCTCGCGGCTGATGAACCCCTCTGCGGCCAGCGTGCCCAACGTGTTGACCTTCTGGTCCTGCGCTTGGCCGGTCCCGGTCCCCGTCTTTACGTTCACCTTACCGACCAACGCGAAGTCAACGCCCGAAAACTCGTCCTGCTTCGCTGCGCCGTCCTCACCCACGTACGCGATTTGTTGCGGCGTGGTGTACTTGGACATCACGAGCTCGCACTTGATCCGACACCAGCGCGTGTAGGCGTTGTTGATGGCGTTCAACCGCGACTGTTGTCCGATGTTGTTCTGGCCGATCGCCAACGAGATTGCCTTTCCCGAATGCTCGCGTGAGCCCTCCAACTCGCCCGTCGCGGCCTTGGTCGTGTTCGCGATCTCATCGATTGCTTCGTTCGACAGCCCGTACATCTCGAAGAACGAGTTGGGCAACTGCGGCGGGTCCAACTGCTTGGGCATGTCCTTGGACACGTCCATGACCAGCAGCATGTCCTCGGACTCGCGGGCTGCTTGGACGTTCCGCCCTTTGATCGGGCTCGTTGCGCTGACCGCATACGGGTTCGTCAGCGTCTTCTGGATCGCGTGTCCGAAGTGCTGCGCCAACATCGCGTTCCACTCGGTCGCACCGACGAACATCTCAGCGTACGCCAGCCCGGTCGGATCTTGTCCTCGCGGATCGCCACGCGGTGTAATGGCCACTAGTGGCAGCGTCCGGCACCGCGTCTCCTTGACCTTGCCCTGCCCCTTGTTGACCTCGACCTCAGTGGACAACAACTGTCGGTCCAGCACCATGCTGTCCAGCGCGCCAGTTACTACGACGTCCGCGCCCTTCGGATAGTCGGGGGTCGGGGTCTGTAGGACGTGGTAATAGAACATGATGCGCTCATCGGACGAGCCGCCTTTATTCTTCTGCTTCCCGTCCGAGAGCTTCCAGCGCGCCCGTTGGAACGGTGGCAGCAGGAACAGGTAGCTCGGTGTCGTTGGCGGCGTCCAATCGCAGAGCGCGGACAAGTCTTCGGGGGCCATCTTGTTCACGGTCGACCACCGACGCTTCGCTTCGCCAAGCGTGCAATACCCGATGATGATCGCTTTCTCGGCCAGCTCGATCGGCTGGTTCTCGGGGAAAACCCGCACGTGCTCACGGCCCCATTTCGCGGCGCGGATCTTGGGTTGCCACTGCGGGTCGGCTTGGCTTGGGTTGTCCACGAACTGGCCGTTGCCGACATATCGGAGCACGTAGTCCGTGGTCGGCATGCCATCCGGCCCGACTTTGGCATTCTCGGGGCTCTCGGCTTGAGGATGCGCCCAAATCTGAAGCGGGACATATCCACCGCCGACCGGATCAACCCATGCCTCTAAGTAGCTCGTCGCCGTCATCAGCGCGAGCTTGACACGGTCGTCAAACAGGACCGAGTCGTTCGTTCCGTCTTCGCCAGCGTCTTGCTTGAGGAACCTGTCCGCCATCTCGGCGGCGTTTTCGGCCTCCTCGCTGTCGTCAATCGGCTCGCATTCGACCTGCGGGAAATCGACCAGCAGCGCTTCGGACGCTTTGTTGACGATGTCCTGGTTCTTATTCGGAACCGGCTGAATCGAGAGCAGCGAGACACCGTACGGCAACTGGAACGTGTACGAGTCGCGGACTTGGTCGTGCACCAACGTTGCCCACGGATACCCGCTCACGACGCACTTGTAGTACTCGTCCTGGTTCCAGTGGTTGGTCGCTAACAGTTCCTGCCGGCGGACCAACTCCTCTACCATCTTCAGAACGTCGTCGTCGGACTCCTCGAGGAACGGGCCCATGCCCGCGAACTGGCCAGCGTCTGCGGACGGCTGGCTATCGGATGTCCCGAAATCGACGCCTTTGAGCTGGAGTTGTCGACCTACAGAATCCGGGGACTGCGGGATACCGGCGAGTAAAAGGGCTTCGCCGGACAGGATGTCACCGCCGCCGCTGGGCTTAGTGGGGATCTCGGCTAGCCATTACTGGGCGAGAACGTTAGGGCTTCATCCATCGGACGAGTGCCGAGTAGGATTCGTTGCGCGATATCTTCTTTCTTCACCCCCATCGCCTCGTCGATCGCGGCCTGTCGGAACATCCCGTCCCGAACGATCGGCCCCATTCCACGAGAGGCAACGTTGATCGCCTTCTCGATAGGATCGTCCGGCTGGACGGGGAGCGGTGTGGGAGTCGGCACTGGCTCGGTGTAGCCTTGAAGCTTGAGTTGGTGGTAGCGCGTAAGGAGCGCGTCGTACGATTCACGGGCATGATTGCTCTCAGCTACCCAGCGAACGTCCGACTCCTGCGACGCCTGCCGCTGCGCGTTGAGTTGCGCGAGCGCAAGATCATAGGCGGAACGCGCCACCCACGGCCAGCGCACTACTCGACCCGATGCTTGAAGAGAGACGCCAACGCCTTGAAGTCCTCGAACCCTGTCGCCATGCTATCTCCCGAGCCTACGCAGTGGGACCGCTGAACGGTTGAGGCCGGGCACGAAGTCTCCAGGCTGCAAAAACGTACGCAATTCATCCTCTGCCGTCAATTTTTCCGCCGGGCGCCCCTTCTCGTAGTCGTAGCCAGCGGTCACGCCTTGCGGACGTTCGGGCTTCTTGGGCTCGACATGTCGGTGCCGGACCCAGTTCGCCATCACGAACGCATCCGCCTTATCCGGCGAGCGGCCCAAGATCAGCTTGATCTCGTCCTTGCTCAACACCTTCACCACTCTCCCCTCCTGCGTGAACGTTGCGATTGTCAGTTCACGCCACAACTCCTTGTCCTCAATGACGTTAATCACGCCCGTCCGCAAATCCTCACGCGCCTGCCAGTAGACCTGTGCTCGTAAGTTCTCGAACTGGTTCACGTCCGGGTGCCACTCGACTTCCTGGCCATCCGGCGCCTTCTCGGCCATCCGCATGGGCTTCCCGCCGAAATAGAGCGGCATGCACATGTAGCCGAGCTCGCGGGTCTTGTTGACCGTGCCAGCCCCAACGCCGATCGCGTCTATGCCGACACGCAGCGGCGGAAGACCGACATTCCGCGCCTCGATAACGACACGAGTCCCCAATGCATTTGCGTCCGGACATTGAAACGCCTCGACACGGAAACACTCATTCCCATCAAAGTCGACAATGCACGCTCGGTCGCCGTGCTCTGAATTAGCGACATCCACGCCCTTGCCAGTGCTCCTGTAACTCGTGATCGAACGCGCGTTTGCGGCGAACCGCCTCGCCGCGTCTCGTAGCCACTCCACCCGGATCAGTGCATCACTGGCTTGCTCAGGACTGACGCCGCGCACTCGAGACTGATACACGGGACTCGACTCGCCGTAGTCCGCCAAACGCTTCTGAATGCTATTCGTCGAGACCGCACCCGGAATAATGTTCGGGTTGTCGCCCACAACGTTGGGGTGATCAAGTGCCGACATGCGGATAGCCACGACGCCCGCTTCTTCGCTCATTGCATGCAGGGCGTCGAGCTGATGGTTCGGGTTCCCGATTGCGATCCGCAGATTGTGGGGCGCCGTACAGGTATTCTTGCCGGCGGCGAGCACGCTGGGGTCAATGCCAGGCGTTTCCTCGTACACCAACAACATGTGCTCGGCGTGCATGCCGGCCGCTCGAGTTGCTACGTCCTCGCCGGCTCGGATTGCCACAGGCCGGCCGTGGGCACTCCAGCGCTCGTCCGTCCCGCCTCGCATGCGGATCGTGAGCGTCGAGATGGTCGCTGTGGGAAAGTGCGAGCTGAACCTGGGCCATAACTCCGTAATGTTCTTCCAGATATAGAGCTTGAGCTGGTCCTCAGTGGGCGCAAAGGTATAACACTCCGCGTTCTCGAAGCAGGCCAAGAACCAGAGGATGAGCACGGCAACGCCGAAACTCTTGCCGGTCCCGGTGCCTGACTCGACCGTACAGTCTTTCCACGCTGCGATCGCACGAAACGCAGCGGCGAGTGGATCGAATGTCCCATCCCATCGGTGAGCCGGATAGCCGATGCCGATCGACCATTCGATCGTGTGCCGTGGAATGCCGAGTTTGGATTCGGCCCAGCCAATCGGATCGCGCTGGTATTCGCTGTGAGGACGAATCGGCTGGAGCGCAATGAGGTGCGCATCGAGCTCCGCTTGTTCTTTGGGAGTCAGGTAGCCGATCAGTTCCTCGAGTTCGGTCACCCGAGCTTGCGCTGGCGAGCTGCGCCAAGGAGCGTCAGGACGCGCTTCTCGCGTTCCTCAGGAGCGAGCTTCGTCACGTCCTCGACCTTGTCGATGTACAACCCAGCCGCCTTCCCGCGGTTGGTCTCTGCGGTCACAGCGGCGCTGTACTGTTCAGCTTTGGCGGCAGCGAATGCGAGTTCGTTGAGACGTGTAAGATGGGCCTCGAGGGTCAGCCCTACATTCTCCGCAGCCTTAGCGCGAACGGCGGCAAGTTCTGCCGCGACCTTAGGATTTCTGAGGAGTTGAGAGGCCGAGACTTCCGCGCCGCGAGCGCTATATCCAGCGGCGATATACGCTTGGGTGGCAGAGTTGCCCTTAGTAATTTCCTCGACGAACCGACGTTGACGATCGTTCAGCGGCACATCTACGGTTCCCTGCTGACGGCGATGGTTTGGCGTGGTCGGGCCGGACGAGACGGGAGAATTCTTCGGTCAATCACGATAGTACGCCAGTCAGGTGAAAGCAAGAAGGATGGTGAGGTCGGGTTTGGAGAGCGGGTGCGACGGTTGGACGCCGGTCATCTCGTCGCGCGGCCAGTGAGTCGGACGAACTCGCTCTCCATCTGCCGATATGCCGCCTGCCAGCCAGCTTCTTGCCCGCGCCGAAACGCAGATTCTTCGCGCGCCCGTATCGTTCCCTCGAGCGCGCGAAAGGCAGCCCCCGGCCGCGTAGCTCCGCTTCGATGAGCGCCCGCGCGTGCCGGTCAGTCCTGACGCCGACTCCGTGGCGTAACTCGATCCAGAGCCAGCGAAGCCAACCGGCGAGCGCGTTGCCCTTCCGCACCGACGGCTTCTTCCGGAGCTCGCGGGCGTCGTCATCTTGCAGAAGTGACCTCAGTTTGATGGTCTCGTACGACAGTCGGGCCAACGCACGAGAGATTCGCAGGACTTCGTTGCGTGCGACGGTCAGGTCACGGGGGTTGACGCTTCCCGCACTCCTGGCGGGTCGTACACGTCCAGCAGCGTTACCCATGTCCGCTCAATCTCCGCTAGCCTGGCGTCCAGCCCGGCGCGGTCCTGCACTGGGGTTGGCGTCTCTCGGTTAGAAGACATCGGGCGCCTCCTCGCGACTTGCCCTTTCGTCGAGCAAACGCTCCAGCGCGTCGCATCGTGCCCGGAGCTCCGCAATCCTCGCCTCGGCCGCCTCAAGAGAGGTCAGGGAGACGACGCGGAAGGCGGGGCCGTCAAGGGTTCCGCGAAACGCGTGGCAGAGCAAGGCGGCGGAATTCTCAACAGGCTCGCGTTCGGTCGATGCGGACAGGAGCAGTGTTGCCCCGTGCGCCATCACGCCATGCGCGAGCACCGGCAGCGCTGCTCGTGCGTCAGCCATTGGAGACCTCGATGCAAGGCCGGACGCGCAGCAGCAGCACCGCGTCGTGTATGGCGTGAGCCGCGAGTGCAACCTCACGAACAGGGCCGGTGTGCCCGATACGCTCTAACTCATCGCCGAGCAGCCCGAGCGCCTCGACTAGCTTCGCTTCGGCGGCTTCGTCGTGGAGAAGGCGCGAAGCGAGGTAGCACCATGCGCTATCGCACTCGGCGTCCCCACATGGGACCTTGGATTGCTTCGACCAGAACGACGCCTGGTGTCTGATGAACTCCAGGGTTTCCGCTCGTCGCTTGTCGAGTGGTGTCGCTTCTCCTGCGTCGTTCGCAGAGGGGGTTGGGTTGGTCATCGGTCTCCTGTCTCGCTCTGAGCGAGCCGCTGAAATCTTTCTTCGTAGTCGGCTGCGATCGCAATCGGGTCCGCGCCTGCACATCCGACGCTTCGCAAGAAGTCGCTCCAGCCGTGCCGATGCTGCGCTTGGTGGCATCCGCCGTGGTAAACGGTGCCGCCGTGAATCGGGTAGACGTGGGGCCCGCACATCGGAATGAGGGCGGACGCGTCGGCTTTCCGGCCCATACCGCCCGTGGTCACATGAGCCGCCTGTGTGTAGCCGACGACACCATCGAAGTGGCAGGGAAGAGAGCGAATCCACTCCGCCTTGGACCCGTAGGCCCGCTCTCGGTTCGCGGTGGATCGTTTCGGGTTCCGCTTCTTGACGGCGTTGGTCATCGGTCTCCTCGAGTCAACTTCGGTCATTGGATTCAACGTTCCTCAACGCCTTTTCGGTGTCCGGCCTGTCCGCAAATCGCAGCGTCTTGCCATCCTGCACCACGCTCACATGCCGCACGCCGAACTTGAGGTGACAGCCGAACGACCGTCGCTCGTGGCCTCGGGTGATCGCCTCGCGAACATCTGCGATTGTCGCGCAGTGGAGTTGCGGGAGGCGGCCCCACACGCGACACCGCGCGCAACCCCAATCGACACTGTGGGTTTCGACGTGCTTTGTGCCGGCGGCGGTCATTCGCGCACCGTCAGCTTTCCGCCCTTGTCTTCGGCAACGACCGGATCGTCTCCGGCAAACTTCCAGCCCAACGATTCGAGCGCGGCGTTCGCGTCGAACTCCTGCTCCGTGCCTTCGTCCACGATACCGACCATGAGCATCATAAACTTCTGGCCCTTCGGTGCCTTGAACGTGAGCTCCTTCAGCATCTGCCCCTTGGCGTTGTGAAACGACTTCTTCACCGAGCGCATTGGACAGACATCGGAAACGCCGAGACTGAGATCGCTCATACGCCCGCCAGCTCCGGCCATACGATCTTCTCGAGCGCGCGCCGCTGATGCTCGTTTGTTGGCTCGATATCGCCGGACCTCGCCAATGCCATCTGGAGGAGCCAAAGGGCATCCGCGACGTTGTGATCGTGACCGTCGTAGTCGAGGTGTCTTACGGCCGAAACGAGAACCTCTTCCTTCTTGGCGTTTCCGCGTCCGGTCGCGAAGAGCTTCAAGCTGGCCGGCGGGATCTCGACGTACCGAGTGCCGCGCTCCCAAAGCCCCATTCGCACCACACCGCCGAGCTCTCCGATTTCTCGAAGGCCAGACTGCCGTGCGACACCAAACGCATAGCCCTCAAGAACGACGATTTCGGTGAGGCATGACAGTTCGAGCACAGCGTCGCGGATGAATCGCAAACGCATCATTCCGGACAGCTTCTTCGGATCGATGATGCCGGCGCTTTTCTCGTTGCCGTTGAACAGTGGCCCATACGTGGCGAAACCCGTCGCCGTGAGCGACAGGTCAAACGCTGCGATGTTCATGGACGCTCTCTCATCCCGAGCCGTTCGTCGGCTTCGGCGAGTAGGTTGTCGAGCTCTTCAGGCTCGAATAGGGTCGGTGACTGCAATGGTACTGCAATCTTTCCGTTGTTTTCCTGCTGACGCTGCAACCCTGGGAACCCCTCAAGGGGGTTCCCAGATAGGGATTGCAGTGGCCGTTGCAGTTGAATTGCAGTAACTGCAGCATATGCAGGTTGCTTTGCAGCGTACTTCCCTGATGGTGTCAGGGTGTATCGCGTGCCCTTTTCCGTGACATAGCCCTCCCTGCAGAGCCAGGTCCGGATGGAATAGAAGGTCCGCTCGGGAACTGCAGCGGCTTTGCACCATTCGGTCGCGGAGGCGCCGCGGTCCGTAAACGCGTTGGCGAGCGTTTTCAGGACGGCGTGCCGTTTGGGGGTCATGCCTTCTGCCTGCTCGCTTGCGCTGCCCGGGTCGCCGCCCACAGACGCTTGCACAATGCAGGAGCCATGACCGGCCACAAGCCGGAATGGAATCGGAGAGAACTGTTCGGCGTCCTTCTGTTTTTCACAGACGAGCTCCCGCCCGTCGTCACCCTCTCGGCAGAGTAGTAGTGTGTCGACCGCGCCGCGGAGCGCCGAACTGCCCCGCTCGAGATCAGAATCTTTTCGCGTATGATGGACGAGCAACACCGTCGCTCCGGTACCAGTCCGGATTGCGTCCGCGTTCGCAACGACGCGCGACATGTCGCCGGTATCGTTCTCGTCGCCGACCATCGAGCGCGCAAGCGTATCAATGACCACGAGTTGCATTGGGCCGATATCCGACAGCGTCTTCGAGACTTCGACGACGCGCGTCACTGTTGCCGGCTGAAGAAGATCGATCGCCGTCGTCACGAACCCAACCCCGAGCCGCCCAATGCGCCGATGAAATGCCTTCCACGCGCGCATGCGCTGCGACAGACCCGAGAGCCCTTCGGCCGCGAGATAGAGCGCCGTCCCGGTCTGGAGCGTCCGGCTGAACCACGGAAAGTCGGCAGCGATCGACAGCGCGAGGTCGAGCGCGACGAACGACTTGCCGGCGCCCGGCGCGCCATACAGCGCCGCGAGCCCGTTCGCCGGCAGAATACCATCAGACAGCCACGGCACCGGCGGCAACTGCTCAATCTCGTCGTCCATGCGCAACACGAGCCCGCGCTTCGACTCCGTCTGGTGCTCGCCGACCGCCATGACGCGGTCGAGCGCTTCGACGTATTCGGGGCTGGGCCCGGCGGAGAACGGCGTCTCATCGGTCACGTGGCGTACGGTTCTTCGAGCGGCGGTTGGTTGCGACGTCCGAGCATCACCGCTTCCGCTTGCCCGCGCGCCTTCTGCGCGAGCTCGTCGTATCCAGACAGCGCGCACTCGAGCGCGAGCGCCTCCAGGGCAGCGGCAACGATGTAGCTCGGGTACTTCCGCGGCTCCCGAAGCACGCCGTCACGCCAACGGGCGAGCGCAGGCCAATCAATGATGAACTGACGCTGGCGCATCTTCAGCTTCGCGCACCACGCACCGAACTCGCGATCCTCGTCGTTGGCCAAACGCAACCGTGCGTCGGCTGACTCGACGAACCGCGCGCAATCCTCGTCAGTCTCGGGAGCGCGGAGCACGCGCGGATTCTCGACGGCCATCACGTCGGCTTTCTGTCTCTCCCAATCCGCGGCGAGCACCTCGCCGACCTGCGTGAGGTTACTCACGAGAATTTCCCGTTTCTTGGTCGGCGGGACTGCTACTATCGGGACGGTGGGATGGTTTCCGTCGCGACTGTCGAATGCGCGCCGCGACGAGCAACGTTTCCAAGACCTCAACATCAATAGCGACCGCGACGAACCCACGCGGCCGGTTCTCCAGCGCGTTGCGCACGGTCTCGATGGCGTCGGAGAGGGTCATCGTCCCCGCCCCTTTCGCTTCACCGCCGGCGTGTCGATCCCCGACGCGAGGCGATAGATGGCCATGAGTTCCCGCGCCATCGCGCGCCGGTCCAGTAATTCCGACCGTTGCACGACGCGCACGATCCGCTCGCAGCGGCGCTGCCATGGGCACGGTTTCATCGCTGCTCCGGTTTCGCGTTCTCTGATTGCGCCGCGCACCGCGATTCCAGCACCTCGTCGAACCGCAGGAGCCCGTTGTCAGTTACGAGCCGCCAACCGGACGGATAGTCGAAGGTCCACATCACGTATTCGACGACGCCGAGCACAGGCATGCCGCTCCGATAGAATCGCACCCAATCGCCGGGCGAAAACGGAACATTGGCCTCGGCTGCAGTGCGGCCGATGTCGTCTTTGTGTAAGAGTTTGCTCATTGTTTCGCCTCGGCTGATTGCGCCGCGTCGCGGAGCCGCGCGCCTTCGGGGCACGGGTAGAAGCTCTGGCGCCATTCGCCTGCCACGGTCCAAAGCGGTGATGTGGCAATGCCGACACTCATCCCGGTGTTTCGCATACGCCTTCCACGCATCCCGCTCCCGCGTGATCGCGTCGAGCTGCTGGTGGAGGGCGTCGTAAGCGGCGATGGCGGCGCGATAAGAGCTAGCGCGATCATGGAAGATGTTCGCGTCGCGCTTAAGGCTCATCGCCACAGCGAACCGGTCGGCCTCGCGGGCGGCGGACTCGATTTCCTCTCTCGGGAACTCCACCGCGCTGGCGGGCGCGGACCTTGCCTGCAGGCTCGCCGCGTGGGCGCGCAGCATCTTCGCATCGCCCATGAAGGCGTCGAACGCCTCTGGGGTGTGCGCTAGAGAGTCGTGCGCCTCTTGCTCCCTGTCGTCTGCGCATGCGTTCAACAGGTCAATCAATTCGCTGGCGGGCGCGTTCGTCGGGGAGGTCATACGCCGCACATCCCTTCGCACTCGTTCTCGAAGAGGTTGCCTTGGCCGCGCTCTTCAGCGGTTGAAAGGTCTACTTCGGCGAGCGGCTTCAAAGAATCATGAACGAACGCCGGTCGATTCAGTCCGGGGAGCCCATGTCGGATCGCCTCGTCAAACGCGATTGCGTCGGCGAACTGCGCGGGCTGCTCGTCTCGCATCGCTCGCCACCGAAGATCGTCGGTGAACGGACAGCCGATGCAAGCGCTCTTCGGTGGCTCGGGATAGCCGTGTGCGTCAAGCCACGAGATGCAGTCGCGGCGCGTCATGCGCTTCTCAATCAGCGGCCACCGGCCACGGATGTACGGGTAACGCGGGTCTTTCATCCGCGTAGCTTCATCCAGCGAGATTCCGAACCACTGCTCGACGACGATGCCGTTCGGAACGCGAGCGCCCCTCGCAACACCAAGCAGGCGGCGAATCTCTTTGGTGATCGGTTCGATCTTGAACTTGGCGGTGCATTGCCGATGAATGATCCCGCGAGATCCGTTCGCGTTCTCGACGTACAGCGGAAGAGACACGGCGCGGTATCCAGCCTTTGAGCCGCCGCGTCGGAGCGCTTCGGCGCGGATGTCGCCCTTCGTGACTCGGTGAATCGGAATGATGGTGCCGCCGATCGCGTCAAGCCTATCCAGCCATTCGTAGACGGTGGGCGGCTCCCACTGTGTGTCCGCGAAGATCGCGACGTTCGGCATCGCTCCGAACTCCCCGGCGAGCGCCATGAGGTAGAGCGTTGATGACTGGACCCCAGCGCCGAGCGACAGGACACGAAGCGTTGGACTATCCATGCGCATCTCCGCTCTCGCTGTCGCGAGCGGACGACTCGACGACGGCGCTTGGCGACTCGCGGCGGTCCAGCATGCCGACGTAGAGTTGAACGGAGCGCAGGAGGAAGCGCCACGAATCATTGTCAACCTCGGCGCTCGCGACGACGGCTATGTCGCCTCGTCCGCTGATTAGCGGAAAGCGCACGAGAACACGATCAGCGTCTAGCACCGATGTTCCACAGTAGGGGCAGTGGCGAAAAGACGGGGAGTGCGTGACGCCGCAGCAGCGCCACGACATTGAGTGATGTGAGCGTATAGTCATTTGCGGACCTCTCGCCCGGCCATCGTCAGGGCGCTCATCGCACACCTCGCTCACACATCTTCTCGTGCTCCTCGCACACGGCCCATCGGTAGCCACGGCGCTCGACTTCGCCCGCTGCCGGTTGCCCGCACTTGGGCTTCGTGCGCCGCCTCAAATCGACGATGTACTCACACGTCGTCGGCGGAACGAACTTCGGGCACTGCTTCGGCATGTCGCAGTAGTCGCCGCGGATCGTGGCGCCGTACTCACTCGCGAGCGCAACGGGCACCGTCCCGAGCACGAAGCCCATCGCAACGGCTTCCTCCATCGGACACGACGGGTCGCCCTCTTTGCGATACGTGTTGAGTTGGCAGCGCTCGCAGTTCGCCTCGCGCCAGGAGTCAGCCTCAGAGCCGTTCGAGAACGGGCGGACGTTGGCGGGCATCGTCGGGGCGGCGGCGGTCATCCGACGATCCCCCAGCCAGCGACGGCAAGCGCCAAGACGCTGAATGAGAAATACCGGCGGGCGAGCGAGATGTTGTTTTCAACTCTCGCCATATCGAAAAGCACCGCACCGTAGGCGAGACCAAGCGCGATTGCGATGATGCGCACGAGAGGCATCACACCCGGCGCGCTCACAACCCACCCCCGCGCACGGACCCTAGCACGGTCAATTCAGCGCCATCCGGACCACGGCGGACGGTAGCGCTAGAGGTAGCGGTTGCTACGGATTTTAGAGAATTCGCGCGGACTGGTGCGGACGCTTCTCGCTCTCGCGCAGAAATTCTCCGGGTGGCGCGCGAGATTTTAAGTCCCTCGCGTCTACCGATTTCGCCATCCCGGCTAACTACACTCTGTATCGGTAACTTAGCCTGCATTGGTGGCCGGTGTTGAGGTCGGGTTGTTGGTGGGTGCGGTAGCGCTGGCGGTAACGTTTCGGCCTGAAAAGTCAGCCTGAGTCGGCTGGAATCGCCCATAGACTTTGAGCACCATCGTCGCGTCCCGATGCCCGAGCTGATGTGCGATGGCGTGTAGCGGAAGCCCGTCGCGCACCGCCTGGACCGCCCACGTATGTCGGTGGTCGTGCTGCGTGTACGACGTGTCGAGCTTCGCATCGCCGAGCGCCTTTCGCAGCGCGCGCAGGCTCGCGTGGACGCTGACCTTGCCGAACGGACGCTCGCCGTCGCGGTGGCTCAGAATCTCGGCGCGGGCGATCTCCCACGCCCAACACCACCGCTCCGTGATGGTGCACGTCCGCCGGCGGTGGTGCTTCTTGGTGCCCTGTGCGTAGACCGTCGACTCCGTGACCGTCTGCGGATCAACCGCCTGCGCGGCGCCGAATTCCATGCCGGTCGCGAGCATGAGCGCGTGAATGGGTCGGAACTCCGGCGCCAGCGCCTCAAGCAGTTTCTTCGCATCAGCCTGCGAGAGGTGTCGCGTCCGCGGGTCACTCTCCGACGTGCGCGGCACGCGCTTGACCGGATTGCCGGCGATGACGTCCTCGAAGAGCAGGAATTCCGCGAAGCTCGAGAGGGCGGCCCGGTGCCGGTTCGGCTGCGAGATCCCAAGGCCGTCGAGCCAGTCGCGAATGCGCTGCTTCGTGAACGCCGAGCGCGGGAACCGCACCCCGTCCGGAATGAGCGTCCGGACCTGCTTTAAGTACTTCGCACGGCTCGCCGCGTTCGGCTTCTGTCGCCGGGCGAGCTCGCGCTGCCATCGCGCGACGTACGGCTCGATATCGACGTCGGTGACGCCATCGCGGGCCTCGACGATGAAGGCGTCGAGACGGCCCTCGGTGTACGCGGTGAACGCCGCCCCCACCGAGACCTTCTTCCCTGCCATCGCGTCGAGCAGAAACGATTCCCGGCGCGAGCGGAGCCACTGGAGAAAGGCGCACACGTTCCGTGCGACGTCGCGGTTGTCTTTCCCCCGTACGCCGATGGGCCGGAGCACGCCCGGCGCGTCGAGCCGAGGGACGCGAGCGTACCAGACATTGCCTTTGAGCCAAGGCGTCGGCGCCGTGCGCGTCATGCGGTCTTTCGTTCCTTGCGGCGAGCGGCGATGAACGCGTCGAGGTCGGCGCGTGTCCAGCGCGGAACGGCCTGCTTGCCGCCGGGTCGTCGCATGTCGCACACGGCGATGTACGGGCGGACGTGCTCGAAGAAGTAGGAGCGCGAGACGCCCAGGTAGCGTGCAGCCTGCTTCACGTTCAACAGTGCGACATCGTCCATGACAGTGCTCATGCGACCAACTCCTTCGACAGGAACGTCTCCCCGAGGAGGTTGGCGGCGACGATCGCCGCGGCGAGCGGGGGACACACCGAATTCCCGCACATCCGAACCTGCGCCGTCTTCGTGAGCGGCTTGCCGTTGAACGGGACGTCGATGCGATACGAGTCGGGGAATCCTTGCGCGCGATAGAGCTCACGAGGCGCGAGCATCCGCATGCCGATGTCGACGATCGCGTACTCGATTCCTTCGACCGTGACGAGCGCGAATCGATCGCGAGACGTGACCGTTCGTAGCGGCTCGCGCAGCGAGGCGCCGTCCTTCGCGCTGCCGTAGTACTCAGCCAGGAACGCGCGGACTTCGGCGTAGTGAAGCCCGCCAGACTGCACCGTGGGTAACGGCTCATCAACCGGCTGGCCGTCGCGCGCTGTTCCCTTGAACTTCACAAGGTTTGACGCAACGAGTGCCGCGTGTCCGTTGCTCCCGCCCGTGACGGTCGGCAGTGGAGTGTCAGCGCCCGCGCCGATGCTCTGGCCGAAATCGCGTTGAATGTGCGCCGTCACCAAATGGTGATGGTCCTGCGTCGTCGCCGTCGACAGCGGTCGATCGACTGAGGTGCCCGGCGTTTCGTGCCCGCCGTAGTGCTTCGCCATGAACGCCGCAACGAGATCGCCACCGTTCCCGGTCGGCACGATGACTGGCGCCGGCTCCTCGAGCGAACGGACGCGCGGCGCTTGGCCCTCGCCGTTCCGCCGGCTCGGGTCCGGATCCTCGCCATATCGCGGCTTCAGGAACGGAGCAATGAGCGCATGCTCGCCGCGGTGCGCGCCGGTGACCGTGCGCGTTGGCTCGTCGATCGAGTGAGCGCGGGCGTCGCCGACCCGCTTCGCGGCGTGATAGTTGACGATGAACGGCTTTGGTGAGTTGATGACGAACCGATCGATCCCTCGCGCAATCCGGCGCATTGTGTTCGGTGCTAGCGCTCTCTTTCGCTCGAAGATCGATGGACAGACGATCGACCAGTCGATGCACTCGGCCGCCGTGCGCCATGGATGCTCACGACCCTTGCCGTACGTCGGAGCGGGCCACGCAATTGGCTGTCCGTCGCAGCGTGCGATCAGAAAGAGACGCTTGCGAATCGTCGGCGCGCCATAGTCGCATGCACGGAGTTCGCGCCACTCGACCACGTAGCCGAGCGCGTCCAGTCTCGCAACAAATGCGCGGAAGGTCTGACCGCGGCGAGCAGCGATCGGCTTGCTCGTCTGGCGATCGACCGGACCCCACGTCTGAAATTCCTCGACGTTCTCGAGCACGATGACACGCGGGCGCACCGCGTTCGCCCAACGCACCGCGGTCCAAGCCAACCCGCGGATCTTCTTCGACACCGGCTTTCCGCCTTTGGCTTTTGAAAAATGTTTACAATCGGGACTGAGCCACATGAGCCCGACCTTCCGGCCGCGGCATGCCTCGACCGGGTCCACATGCCACACATCTTCCGAATAGTGCTCAGAATCCGGATGGTTGGCGGCGTGTAGCGCGATTGCCTCGCGATCGTGATTGATGGCGACGTGCGGACCGCGGCCGAGCGCCCACTGAATACCAAGCGACGCGCCGCCACCACCGGCGAAACTATCGACGATGATCTCGTCCGGGTCGATTTTGAATGAAAGCTGGCGCGAAGTCATATGAGCGAACTTAGATAAACGTCACGATTGGCAGTGGACCGTGGATAACTCTTGGAACTGCTTACGTCGCACCAGGTTCGCCTACAGCGACAGATGTGGATTGTTTCGCGTCGACGGTTTTTGTCTCCGCTTCAATCTCCCGCCGCAACAACGCCTTCATCTTCACAAAGAGCGGCGCCTTGCGATAAAGCATCTGCTTGAACTCCTCCCGTACATCGCGCGGCAGCTGCGAGACCGGCAGCGCATGACCCTCACCGTCCACGTAGAGCGGTGCAGCCTCAGTCGGCGCCGACACTGGCTCGCTCATCAGTCGGCAAAGAGGTCCGGTTGTTCAGCGGCGACCGCGAGCGCGCGGCATTCTGACGGAAGTCCTCGGGTGTGTCGTAGTGGCCATCGGGGTCTCGGTGAGGGGTTGGGGCTACCGGCCTTCTTCGCGCGCGACCAACTCTTGATCCTCGCGTCGAATGTCCTCGTCGGATTCTTCGGCTGCCTTGGTCTTTCCAGTCGTAGGCTTCTTCGGGTCGAGCGCCGCATTCAGGTCCGTGGTAGTGCGGGATTGGCTCGTTGGACGGAACGTCTGCTCGACCGTCGTCTCGCCATCCTTCAAGGCGTTGGCAAGGCCACGAAGTACGACGAGTTGTTCCTCGCCGATATCGTCCATCCCTACGACATCGAGCGCCTTGAAGATTTCCTCGGGTTTCACGCCCATCTTCGCGAACAACTCGAATGCCTTCTGGCGCTTCTGCGCAATCGTTCCACCCCTGCCGAGCGATGCCTTGCGCGCTGCCTGATAGATGCGATCGACCAGCGCGCGCGGAACGACCTTGAACACCGAATTGCGAAGCGCAATCGAGATCGCCGCGCCAGATGTCACGCCAATCATGTCCTCACCGTACCGCTTGCCGTGCTTGTCGGTGATTCGGCGCTTCACGCGCACGCGGATGGCGACGTTCTTCTCGAGATCGAAACACGTGCCCATGGCGGTGATGTGCGTCCGACCTTCGTCGACGATGTCAGCGTCTGCACGCAGGTTGCCCCATGAGTAGGCGATGATCTCCGCGAGCCGAGCCGATGGCCCTTCGATCATCTTCTTGTCCCGTGGCACGGCGTAGAACATCGAGCCCGCCGTTTCCTCGTCGAGCGTCGCAAGCGTCAGCGCTTCTTGAAGCGACTTGGTGATCGACCTCGGATACCGCTTCGCTGTCGCAACCTGCGAATCAATCGACGCGCGATCGACGGCGGTGAGGGCGAGCGAGCCCGCATCGAGCGATTCAATTTTCGTCTCGGCATCGTCATCTGGATGGCCGTTCGTGATTGGACCGGTCGCGGTCATGCTGCCGTCTCCATGAGTTCCGCGTCAATCTCGCTCCACGACCAGCGCGGAAGTCCGAGGTCGACGACATCGTTTGAGTAGCCGGAGTACTCGCCGGTCCGCATGCACTCGGCGTATCGGCGACGGAGCGCGCGCACCCGCTCGCGCCCTGCCGCGATCACTTCGTCGAGCAAGCGGTACACGGTGACCACGGCGACATCCTTCTCCGCGGCGACGATCACGTAATGCGATGCGCCGAGCGCGACGGCTGCGGCCCCGTCGAGATAGTGCACGCCCTGCAGGTCGAGTCCGTCGCGGAATACCACGCGCTCGAATGCCGCCTGACTCCCGTTCGCGCAGCTCTTGAGATCCCACACCACGCCGCCGAGCACGTTGGGCGCGTAGCCATCGAAGCGCGCTTTCGACACGAGGCCAGTCTCATCGTCGACCCACACGATCGAGAGCTCGGTGTGTTCGGTCGCGGCGAGGAGCGACTTGGCCCGTGGGTGCGCACGCACAGCATCGCGAACACGGAGCGAGGTCGCGTATTCGGACGCGGTGATGATGAGGCGCGAATTGTCGGATGTTTCGGGAACGCCCTCGGCGTGCTGACCACACAGCCACCCGAATGACGCGAAGTAGAGCGATGCTCCACGCGAGCACTGTTCACCCTTCTTTGTCTTGGCCGAGCACTGTTCGGCGACTGCGAACGTCGCGTCGAACGTGTCCGGCTCGAGGACGGCGCAATGCGCGGCGCGTCCGATCTTGAGCGCCCGCGTGTCTGCCTGCGGCGATTCGAGGCGATGCTTCAAGTGGAGTGCCGATCGTCGCAGCGCGCGCAACTGACCCGACGAGCAACACGGCCATGCGTGGTAGACATCCGCAACGATGCTCGGGTAGATGCCCGGCGGTGGAGGTGGGACGCTTGCGGCAGTGGCGGGACTCATTAGGATTCCTATATCGGGATTCGGGGTTTTGGCGGCGTCACCGTCACGGGTGGCGCCGTCGCTTTTTTACTCGACCTTCGTGAAGTCGACGTAGAACGTGTCCCCGATCCTGATCTTCCCGATGAGATTCGGGTTCGTGATCGACATCGACAACTCGGCGCTCGGCGTGTACCGCGCGAACGTGTTGTCTTCGCTCTCGCCCTCTGGGCCAAATGGCTTGTCGCCGGTGACCGCCGAGAAGCGGACGGCCTGATACGTCCCGTATCCGTCAACGGACCGGACGACCAGCTTCGCTCGCATCATTTCAAAATCCTCATGTTAGGGTGGTGGCGAATGGCTGGGCCCCGCTGCTACTCCGCTCCGCTCCGCTCGCACTGCTCCCAGCCACCGCCAACGGTTGCACGGCCCACCTCGCGCCGCACACGAGCAACTCGGCGATCAAATCATCCGCGCACTTATCGCATCGCTCTCTTGCCAGCAGTGCGCTGCCGTACGCAGAATTGCCGGTCAGGAGCACCATGCGACCGTCGTAGGTGAACCACACGTTCTTGCTCGCGACCAACTTCGTGGCGGGTCGACCGCAGGCGTCGCAGGTCATAGCGCCTCGCTCGGCGTCGGCAACGGAATCAGCCCCGCATCGAAGAACTGAACGAATCGCGCGGCCTGCCATCGATGGAGCGCCGGAACACCGCTGAGGCGTTCCGCGCCGAACGCGGCGTGCATTGGGCAATTCTCCCAACTGTGACAGTTCCAGACCTCCGCGTTGGCGACGTCCGCCAGCGCTCTACCTCCAGCCACGAGGAGCGCAGGCACGATCTCGTCCAGGTACTGACGCCATGTGACGCCATCACTGAGTACGGTGCGGTCGTCGAGGCTCGCGCCGCGGAGGTTCGCGCCGTCGAGGTTCGCGCGGACGAGGTTCGCGCGGACGAGGTTCGCGCCCTCGAGGTTCGCGCCGCGGAGGTTCGCGCCCTCGAGGTTCGCGCCGTCGAGGCTCGCGCGGACGAGGTTCGCGCCGTCGAGGTTCGCGCGGACGAGGTTCGCGCCGTCGAGGTTCGCGCGGACGAGGTTCGCGCCGTCGAGGTTCGCGCGGACGCCATCCGCCTCACCGTGCGCCCACTTGCGATGTAGCGCGAGAATGCGCGTCAGGTCTTTATGTGCGTACGTGGTCATCTATGCAACCCTCGCGATCGTATCGAGCGCGCCAACGCGCTCTAGTTCGGCAACCTTGCGCTCGGCGATCTCGCGGTAGTCGTCGAGCCACCGCGCTTCCTGGGAAGGACTCGACGCACGCGGGCCAGTCGCTAGCAGCGCCTGCGCGTACGCTTCGATGGCGACTCGTCGCTCGGTGCGTGTCATAGGATTTCTCGCATAGAGACCGTGGCGAACGCTTCTCTCGTCAGCCGCTCAGCCGCGCCCATCGGTCTCGCAAAATCGAGCAATCGCGCGTCGTGTTCGACGACCACGCGCTGCTCAACGGCCCCCTGTTGCGCGAGTACGAGCCCGTTGTGCACGGCGTCGGCAATGCGATCCGTGGCGCTGTTGAGGGCGTGCCAGATCTCTAATTCCTCTGGCCCCACGCGGACGCCGAGCGCCAGCTTTTCCTCAATCGCCGCCGCGAACGGTTCGAGCCGTATCGCGAGACCCAGCGCTTGCGAGAGCAGCGAGGCGAGTGGTGTGTCGGGGGCGGGGATCATCGCTCGACCTCGCGCAAGGCGCGCTCGCGAACCGAACGCACCAACTCTTGAACGTCGCGCAGAGCGTTCTGGCAGGCGCCGCAGCAGTTCAGCGGCTCCGTGCAGCCCATCACTCGCTTAATAACATTCTGCGCTGCCTGTTCTATCGCGGCGTCGCCGCCAGCGATGGAATAAGACGCAGCGGCGATCTCCTCGTGCGTCATCGCTCGACCTCGCGCAAGGCACGCTCGCGGCGGTCGGCATCGGTCGCATCGACGAATGAGAGCACGAGGGCGACGACGAACACCAGTGCGCAGACGCCGAGAATCGCGTCGCGCCATGCGAGAAGGGTGCTCATTATACCCCCACCGCCTCACGCTTCGCGACGGTCGCCGCCGCGAGAATGTGTGAACACGTCTCGCCGCGATACTGGAAGTGCTGGCACGTGCACGTCGGCTTCTCGCCGTCGTGCCGGACTTGATAGATCGCGTCGGACGTCGAGGACGGAACGAGCCACGCGTCGCCCGATCGCACGATGCGACCACTGTCGGCGAGCAAGCGCGCCTTCTCGTGCTGGGAGAGGTAGCGGCTGGACATTACGCGGCCCTCCGCGAGACCGGCGTTGGGGAATCACCGTCGCCGTAGAGGTCGCTGATGACCCACGCGCGGAAGCGATCCAGCACGGCGACGACTTGCGGCAGCGGCGCACCAGCAGCGCGTGCTTCCACGAACCGGCGCGCGAGCGAGCGATGCGGAAAGCGTTCACCAGCCCTCACTTTATAGATCCCGCCCTTGGGCACGTTGCCGTCCGCGCCTTCGATCGCCGCGAACGCTTCGCACATCGCGCGATCAAGGCTCCAGATCCGACAATCCTCGACGGGGCGCGGGATCTGGCGAGGCTTGGCGTACAAGTCGCCGCGCACCAACGCGAGTGGCGGAATCTCCCGGTTTGAATCGACGGGGTCAGACATAGTCAGGCCGCCGACGCCGGCAGATACTTGTTGATCGTTGCGTCGATCGCCGCATTCAACTCGGCGCTCGCGTCGCGCTCGCCACTCAACACCAATCCGAGATGTTGGCGGCTGACATCGTGTGCCTCGCACCACTCCAGCACCGTCAGACCCGAAAGCTTGACGGCGGCATCGAAGCGTTGCTTGCGCGTGGGTTCGTTGTCTGGAAGATTGGTCATGTCACCGGGGCAAAGTGTACGGTGACATGGTAGTTGTTCAACTTCCAACTGTCAACACCCAATTTGCAACCGATGCCTACAAAGGCTGAACTCATCAGGCAAGTCGAGCAAGGCGAGCGGGTCAAAGAAATCCGGGAATCGCTCGGAATGACCGGCGATGCGTTTGGGGAGCGGCTAGGCCAGCTCTCGCGGGACGCCGGAATCGTTGCCGTCTACGGGAAGGACAAAATCTCCCGCATTGAGTCAGGCAGGCAGAAGATGAGCAGAGAGGAGGTGCTGTTGATTGCCCGGTTAGACAAGAAGCAACGCGGGCCGGACTGGCTTGTTTTTGGCCCGCCAGCCGAGGCGGCCGAGCCGATCGCTAGCGCCGCGCAGGTCAGCGAGGAAGCGAGCGGCGCGCCCGGCCCCTCGCCGAAGAAGCGCAAAGGGAAAACCGCATGACGGCGGCGCTACTCCAGGATCTGAAGATGCCGAGCGCGCTCCTCGCGCACCCACTCCTCGAGCGACGGAAGGATTGCGTCCGAATAGCGATCGGCGCGTATCTCAAGACGCATCGCCAGCCCCGAGCCGTCATAAATAACGAGCCCGATATATCCGTTTGGAGCATTTGTGCTGAAGACACCGGCAGGGTGGGACGAGGACGGAGTTGCAGCGCTCATGGACACGCGTCGTCGGCGGGATAAACAACTGGGGACCGAGAGTCTACTATGGCGACCAATCGACTGTCAATCAGAAAAGTTCTTGGCGGATTCTTAGTATTTTCTAATGTTGTCGTGGTCGGGTTCACAAAATCATTCCAGAGGAACGCCCAAATGAAACGCTTCGCCGCCCTCCTCTTCGCGCTCGCCATCGTCAACTGCGGCGGTTCGGATTCCAGCGTAGGGCCGAATGCGAGTGTCGGCGGTACTTGGAATCTGCGCAGCATCAACGGGACGCCATTGCCCGCGAACTTCGTTGACCAAGGCACGACGCTGACCATCACATCGTCAACGCTCACCATGAGCGGGTCGACGAGCGGCGCCTACAACGAGGTCATTGCATACCGAGCCGTGTCTGGCGGCCAAACGGTCACTGGGACGCAAACCGAAGTTGGCACATGGTCCGCAAATGGCGGATCAATCACATTCAACGACCAGACCGACAGAACGACGTATCAAGGATCGGTCTCCGGGAACACGCTAACGGAAATAGTCAATGGGTTCACGCAGGTCTATTCGCGCTAATAGGGCCGGCTGCAGGGCAGCGCAACGAGCCTTCACCGGCCAACCTTGATGGCGTGGAACCCACCCGGCAAGAATAGGGAGATCAGCCAGAGCACGACGGCGATGACCACGACCGCGGTGATGATCTTCGGGAACGGCTGTGCCATCGGAATGTAGGTCAGCGCCAGCCAGAGAAGCAGGCCAACGACGATGAGCACAATGACGACAGAAATCAGATCCATTGCTCTAGTTCCGAGAAAGGAAAGTCGGCAACCCGCCCAGCGAATCCCGAACGACCATATCCACGTCAATCGACGTATCGCCGGCATTCGCGTACTGCTTCATACACACGCCTCGCACCGCCGGCGTTTCGTCACCGTTCAAGTTGTAGGCGCTCCAATAGCGCGAGATCGCCAAGTCGTGATACAGCTCGGTCGCCGATAGCCCGCAGTGCCACCCCACGTAGAGGCCGGTCTCGTATCCCGCATCAGAGAGAATCTTGTGCCATCGGTTACAGAAGGCCACAATGTCTTTCGGCGGAACTAGCGGATTGACGCCCTCCAGGTCGAGCCAGCATTGCGTCTCAGATGGCGCCCCGATACGCTGCAGCTCCGCGACGGCAACGACGGCCTGCGCCTCCCCCTTCGCGCTCGACGGGTTCCACGAGTTCTCAGACTCGACGTGCTGCACGATGCCGAGCATGAGCCCTGTATCGAGAATGTCGTTCGCTTCACTCGAGGTCAGGTCGTGGTCAGTGATGTGCTGCCGGCGGATGTAGCGCAGCGCGAACGCGAACGACTGATCGCGGTAGTGCCGTGCCTTGTCGGGCGATAGGATGAAATTGCAGTCGAAGCCTCGCGTTCCCGACTCCACATATGCCGCCGTCGCGTCCAGCATCACGAACTCCGCGTCAATCGAATAATCTCACTCGCGAGCTCGTGCGCAAACTCTCGACCGCCGATGACGCCGGTTAACTGATTGCGGATCTCGTGCTGACTCCGGCGCAGCGTCCGGATCTCGTAGAGCAACAGCGAGAAGATGACGGACCCGAAGGCGCTCACCAATCCGATAGCCATCATGAGGACGTAGACGGGCACGGTCTGAGTCGCGGCATCTTGCAAGCTCACGCCGCCCTCGCACGAAGGAGCGATAACGCGGGCCGCGGCCGCATCACCGCATAGCAGAACCAGAGAGTGCCGACCAGGCGGACGGCCTGCATCGGATACCACGACCGGACCCCGGCCTGCCCGTTGAGCATTACGTCGACCACCCACGCCACATACGCGACGATCCCCAGCCCGAAGGTGACGACCAGCGCGTTGCGGAGATGGCCGATGGCGTGCTCTAACGCAATCAGAGTCACCCCGCCGCTCGCCACGATATTGAGCACGAGGTCAGGCCCCGGCGATGCGCGGAGCACAGCGGAAAAGATCCCGCACGTAGCCAGGAGGTACAGAAATCGTACCGCCGCTGACCGTCCCAGAAACACCGCGCCAATCAGTGACGCTTGGGCGACAGGGTACGATGCCGAGGCAATCCACGGATTCACGAAGTGCGCGGCCGTGTCGGCGAGCCACGATACCCCGTACGCGATGCCAAGCACCCAAAACGCCGTGTCCAAGCTGCGCCCTTTCCGCGACATCCAGAGACAGACGCCGACGGGCAAGAGGCCCATCCAGTGCGCAATCTCGCTGGCGATCATCGGTCAGCACCCCGGCGAGCCAGGGCAGGGGTGGCTGTTGTTCTCGTCGTCACCGCCGTCCGTATCGGTGCACGCTTGCAGCGCGTAGTCCAACAGGTGCGCGCCCGGATGGCTCCCGCGAACCTTGATCTTGATCCGCATCGTGGGGTCGTCGCCGTACTCGTTCAGGTCGTCGCGAATGTTCCGCGCTTGCTCGCCGTCGATATAGGCTACCGTATGAAAGTCGTCGCTCATGATGCGCGCTCCTCCGATTCGTCGTGAACCATCAACGCCGCGTAGCGTGCCGCGATCTCTGGGTCGGCCTTCAACATCAACTCCAGCTTGAGCAACGCGGTGGTCTGCCGTTCGTTCGACTGGTGGACCAGCATGCTGCTCTTGTGCGCAGCCAGGAAGACTTCCGTGTATTGCCCGAAGGACCGCACCAACCGGAACAACGTCCACAGGCAGACACTGAGTGCCACGATGAACACCGTCTGCACCCACACGGCATTATCGACCCTTTGCAGGAAAGTCGTCAGGACGGTCGGTGGCACGGCGCTTAAGGACTCCAAGCTCCCCCCGTTCGTCGATTTGCGTCTCGACGCGAGCGATCCGCTCGCGATGAGAGTTTAACTGCGAATCGTGATCCCCTAATAACTTTTCGACGCGATCGACATGTCCCTTGAATGATGTCGACAACTCGTCCACCATCCGTACAAGCTTCCCGACGAAGTACGCGAGGCTGATGACCGGAACGCTCATCAACGTGCCAGCGGTCACCGCCATGATCTTTAATACGTCAGGATTCATGCGAGGTCAATAATTAGAGGGTTCTGATGATCTTTTAGAGCGGGCGGCTGTATAGCGTGTTTTGCAGTGTGGTGCCTTGCAGTGTGCCAGATGAGACGTACTGGACCGCGCCGATCGTCGTACCGTCGGACGACGCTGCGCGGATTGCCGTCGCTCGCGGCATGAACCCCGCCTCGACCCACGCGTTCAGCACCGCGATAACGCGAGCATTGGTGAGGCCAAGCGTGGCGTCCGTATACCGCGTATTGGCCAACGTGGCCGCTCGGATCTTGGCTAAGCCACGACATTCCCAATTCGTGCGCCACGAGGTCGTCGCCGCCGCTCCTGGCTGGCCGTTCGTGGCGTTCCCGGAATTGCTCGTGTGCGCTGTGATGCAGGTAAAGTTGATCGTCGCGTTGTTGTAGAACCCCGACGACGCGCAACTCACTTCGTCGCCCACGGAGTAGCTATGCGCGTTTGTCCATGCGGTTGCGTTGGCGAGCGCGAGATAGCCAGTGTCGAACGTGGCCACATTTCGGGTCGGATCGACGAACTGCGGGCCACCTGCCACGGGGTCCGCCCCCGACGCGAGTACGACATCGTGTGGGCCAACATTGGCCGGCGTCGTCATCCAAAACTTCTCATACCCCGGCGTCGAGACCGCGTTATTTCCGGTCGCGTCCGAGGTGGTCCCGGAGTGGAGGTTCCACTGGCCGTTGTAATCCAATTGCGTCGCGATGTCGACTGCATTGACAGAGAACGTTGTCCCTGTATCCGGTGCCGCCGACAACGCGCTCGCGAGCGCAACACTGTTGCTCGTGTTGCTGGTAATGACGGAGGTCTCGCCCACCGCCGGGCCACTGCCGGTCTTCCCCGTAACGACCAGAACCGCCGCCGAGTTGCCCGTGCCAAGGCCAGTGGTGCCGGTGAACGCTGCCCACGGACTCGTCGAAGCGACGACGTTCGTCGTCGTGCTAGCCCCCGTTGCCGTGAGTCCGGTCCACGGCTCGATAGCTGTTCGCGAAACAAACCCCGAGGTCCACGCCGCCGCCGCCCACACGAGATTGTTTCTCATGTAGGTGAAAAACCCAGCCTTACCGGCCCAGTTCGACCCGATATGGATCGCCGCCTCTTGGTTGGCGCCACCCGCGAGCTGGTATGACATCAACGTGCAATACTCGGCCTGCACTGTCGTGTTCGTGTTGCCGTGCGCCGTCAGATTCGCTGATCCACCACCCCGAGAGTTCGGCAGGCACAGCATCCGATACCAGCGGTACGTCAGGGCGACGGATGGCGAGTTGAGAGTGAAAAAGTCCGTGTCCTCGCTCGGTGTCGTGGCGTCCGCCTTGCACCGATCGTACGTCAGCGTGCCAGAGCCATTTGAATAGCCGGGGCTCTGCATGATGGCGCTAATGATCGCTTGCGTATCCACGAACCCGTACAGCCCCGTTACCGTATCGCCCGGTGAACCGAGCAGGCTGGTGACGTTGCCGCGATTGTAGGAGATGTTGTCTTTGGTCGACGTTGAAACGTTATCCAGTCCTGTCTGCGCGTTCTGCAAGAAGATCCCGATGTTGCCTTCGCAGGTCATGCCCTTGTAGCTCGACTCAAAGGCTACGCCCGTTGTGCCCACGCCGAGGTTGGAGAAATCGTTGTCCGTGATGATTCGGATACCGCCCGTCGTCTTCGTCAACGAGAACCACATATTCGACAACGTCGCCGTTGAGCCGATCACTTGGTTGTTCTTGAACGTGAAATCGCACGCCGCGAGCGCGTTGAACTGACAAGTGCCGCACCGGGTGAAGGTGCAATGCTCGATGTCGATCGACTGCGTCGAGCTAGAGCCTGTCACCCAGAACGCATTCGTGCCGAAACCGTACGTGCTATTCCCGGCGTCGCTGAAGTCCGTATAGGTCGCCAGGAACTTGGCGTGGTTGGCCGTGGACGATGTCGGCGTTTCGATCCGCCAGTTGCCGGAGCTCGCGGCCTTGCGGACGATGCAATACGACCCGGACGAGCCGTTGAACGAGATTGCCGTATTCGCCTGTCCGGTCGCGGATGAGACAATCAGCTTGTACATCGGCGTCCCGGCCGCAGCGCTGGAATCGAACTCCAAAATCCCGCCCGCCGCGACCGAAAAGGCGCAGTTCCCGATTCGGAGATCCCCGCGCATGCTCAGCGTTCCGGCCGCGGTGATCGCGAGTGACCCGCCGGTCACGTCCACGACGAGCGTAGCCGCGGCCCCGGATGTCCCGACCGCGACCGAGGTGCTGACGGTGATGTTGTGCGCGGAGATGGTAACCGTATCGCCGACACCCGGCGTCCCGACCTCATTCCATGTCGTCTGACCGGCTGAGGCCCAGTCGCCGTCCGCTTTATCGGTGAAGGTTGCCATGAGCTAGACGAGTGGGCCGTAGTGGTAGAACGCGGTGATCGTGGAGATAGCCGTTCCGCCCAACGAGGGACACGACAGCACGAGCGCTTGATTGAGTTGCGCAGGTAACGGTCGTGTCCCGAACGAGTAGCCGATCGGCGCAAAGGCGTTCGCTGGGATGTTCTGGTGGATCGTCGTCGCGGCTCCGGTGATCGTCCATACGACCGCAGCCGCAGGCGCAGCGCTGGCCGAAATGATGTAGCCGTCGAGCCAGATAGTCGTGTTCGGGACCGCCGAGACGGGAATGGTGAGCGTACAGACGCCAGGCGCGGCGGATGTGGCTTCAGCAATCAGTCCAGCTCCAACGATGGTGGAGATATCGGCCATGAGAGTGTTCTCTTATTGGTTGAAGGGACTGGCAGCGGTGGTGATGCCCAATAACCGCAGAATGTCCGACACGTCCGTGGGCTTCTTGGTCTCGTTGCCGGCGCGCACGTCGAGCTGGTTCACGAGTGGTCGCAACCGATTAATCTTCTGCGCGGGTTGGATCATTCCACGAACCGCTCCAAAGGCGGTCCCGTGCGAATTGGATGTGTTGAACGCTTCCTTGCCGCGACCGAGGACGAACTGCAACGATTTCTGTGCTTCCTCCGGCGACATCTCGGTCACGCCGCGCAACACCGCCTCAGGCGACCTGGTAAGCACACGCTTTGCTGGGATAGAGGTCGCATCCATGAACCGCTTCGCGTCATCCGCCGACTGGAGTGCTCGCTGGAGCAGACCCGACTCCTGTGCATGCGTAGCGATCGCCGGCGGCAACGATGGCATCATCGCCGGCACTGGTTCTGCCGGTGCGGTTTGGACTCGCATGGCCGGCACCGGACCCACATCTGCACCCGGTCGTCCGCCGGGAACGTGGAACTTCTCAGGCGCACCAATCTCGGCACCGGGGACATCGGTATGTGTCGGTAGCCCAAAAAGATTCGGCCTTCCGACAACGCGCTGCGGCTCAGTCGCTACCGACTGCTCTGGCACGTCGAACGTGATCGGCGGATTCTCGCTCGGTGCCGATAGCGCCGTTTTCAGTACATTCTTTGCGGACGCGAGATTGTCAGCCTTGAGCGCGAGATCGGCATCGTACTCTCCCTTTGACTGGATCCGGTCAAGGATGCTGCGCTGCTCGCGACTCATTTGCTTGTACGCTTCACGGCCAACGGAAGCATCGTCAGAATTCTTGAATCGACGTGCCCCGCGCACCTTCTCCACGTAGGGCGCGATGTCCGGATCTGAGAAGGCATCCAGTACCGCCTTCGGAGTCGGCCGCTGTGCCGCGACATTCCCCTCAGATTTCGCTTGCCCGTAGTTCTCCGTGTCGAGCGCCTTGATCCGACGCTCTTGCTCTAGCGCACTCTCGCCCAGCGTTGGTGCGTCCTTGATTCGCGAGGCCAAGGACGACGTCGATCGAATGGCATTCGTCGCCTTCACGCCGCCGCCGATGAGGCCAGCCGTGCCAGCGGCAATCCCAGCACCGATTGCGGAGCGTTTCAGCCGCTCGCCACCGGGCAGCGATGGGTCATCAACGCCCGACGATGCACCAATCGCAGCCTGCGATCCGATGATCTGCGGTAGAGACGCGCTGGGCATCATCATCGCCGCCGGCAAGGCACCGACGCCTTCAATCGCACCGCGAAGCACGGGGTGAAGCATCCCGGTCGCAGTATCGATATCAGATTTGGCATCCGCGTATGACTGACCACGCGCCAGCGCACGCACCGCATTCTGCGCGAGCGCGAGCGGCGGGAGCCCGCGCATTAGACTCGCCTCTGCACCCAGCGCAGCGGTTGGGAGAGACTTCAGCGATTCAATATCGCCGGTCGGGTTGGGGCGGTTGAACGGCAGTGCCCGCGTCGACTCAGTCGGCATGCTTGGCTTCTTTTGCGCAGCCTTCCATTGTTGGAACTCGGCGTCGTCGTGCGTGACTGGCGCGTGGGCCACTTTCCATTTCTGGAACTCGGCTTCATCTGGTGTCTGTGGAACCGGCTGGACAGAGGCGCCCATTAGGGCATCTTCCCGGTTGCCTTCAGGAATGCCGCATACTCGGGATCGACCTTCGCTCGCTGGATCTGTTCAGGTGTCAACGACGGCGTGGGACTGCCGCGCAAGTCAATGTTCCCCGATGTGGTGCTTGCGGGTGCACCTTGGAAGTTCTGAGGCGCAGCACCGCCCCGGCCACCGCTCGCCGCACGACCCGCCATTGCTTCCATCGCTGGCCGGAACTTCTCGAGCTCCGCGATCCGTTGCGTCCGGAACCCCTGAACGTTGCGGATTCCCTGCGGGTTCGCGCCGCCGCCCATCCCAGGCGAAATCGCAGACACGAACGCATCGAGCTTCGTACGGAAGTCGGACGACTTGCCGCTGAGTTGAGAGTCCTCTAACGCCCACTGCTCGGCGGACACGAGATAGTTCGCGAGCGCTGGGTTGGTCTGATTGAGGTTGTCGATTGCAGCAGTAAATGCCGCCTTGTTCAAAGCACCGTGCGCATCGTACATCTTCGCATACTGCCCCTTGAACCCGTCCCACCCGTTGTAATTCGCCTTTCCGCTCAAGACGTCGTTCTCGTACGGCACCATGCGTTGATGCGCGTTCGACATGCCGACGATCGCACCGGCCTGACGAGCAATCCCACCGATGCCACCTGAACCCATCCCGCCACTCATGCCACCACGCGGCGCTTCTTGCCCGACAGCGGCACCGGGAGCGACCAGACGAACACCCGTTGAACTGGTCGGGTCAGCGACCGCGATGGGCCGACCTGGAGCAGTCGGCCTTTGCTTCTGCAATGCGGCCGCGATTCCCTCGGGGGAGTTCGGATCAATATTGCGCGGTCTTACAACGGGCTTGAGTCCCGTTTGCACAACACTGAATCCCGCAGGAGCCTTTGATGCGGGCTGCTGTGGGGGCGTGCCTTGCTGCGACGGCTCCGGGTTCTGACCAGCCATACCGCGTTGCGGCTCCTCTGACTGCGGCGCAACCGACGATGATGGTGCGGTCGGCTGTGGGGCCTGTGTGGTCAGCCCGCGCTGCGTCTTGGGGACGAGCGTGAGTCCGTCAGCCGTCCATACCGGCTGCAAGCTCGGATCGTTGAATTTGTCGGCCTGTGCGTTCTTCTCGCGAATTGTGGCCGCGCCGATCTGCTGTGCTAGCGCCTCCTGGTCAGCCTGACGCTTGGCTTGGAGTTGGGCGAGTGCGTTTTTGAGCGCGAGTTGTTGGCCCTCCTGTTGACCGGAGAGATACCCGCCACGGGCCTGCGCGGCCTGCGTAATCAGCGGCGAGAGAAGCCCGAACGCGCTCATTGCCCGTCATCCGGGACAGGATTCGCATTCGTCGTGGACGGGCCACCGCCGCCAATCCCAAGCGCTCTCAGAATCGCCGCGATGTCCGTTCCGCCACCGCCTGCTACGCCGTTCTGGCCCTGCTGCTTGAATAACCCGGCGGCGGCATTCCCCGCCTGCGAGCTCTGGTTGCCGAAAATCTGCGACAGAATGAGCGCGATGTTGCTCGGGTCGTTCGCAAACCCTAACTGCTCCTGCGTTGCGGCACGGCCAAAGGCGCTGTTCGTCAACTGATCCTGCAACTGCTGCTCGGCAAGCGATTGGCCGAACGCGTTCTGTTGCTGACCAGCTTGGAAACCTTGCTGTTGCTGGGCGATCCCAAGGTTGCGGTACATGTCCTCGATGGACCCGCCGACCGCGTTTGTGTTCGACTGGTTCGTGAGGTCTGCGATCTGCCGTCCATAATCGCTGGCCAGATTGCCCTGCGCGGTACGGTTCATTCCGCTCACGCCACGGCCAGCGCCAAAGCTGCGAGCTGCCACGTCGCGTGACGCTGCGTCGAGTGCTGGGTGCAGAATGTTGTCGATCGTCGACTGCAACGACTGCTGGTTCAGTTTGACCCGATCCACGTTGCTGTTCGGTGCAATCGTCTGGTTGATGAGCGAGTTATCGGGGTTGATCGCTGAGAGACCAACGCCGCCGTTGTTCTGGACAGGGCTCACCACACCGCTGCCAGCCGGAGCCGATTCGCTCGCACCGGCTACAGACATCGGCAACGACAGCCCGCCGCCGCTGGGCGACGGGTTCATCGAGGGGCCGCCGCTCGGCGTCAAGCCGTTCGCTGGCAGTAGACCGCTCGGATCCAGCTTGGGCTTTGTCGGGTTATAGCCTGCCGGGAAGCCAGGTGTTGCGTTCGGGTTCCCGCTGGCTGGAAACCAATTCGGGTCATTCGCGATTGCCGCCGTGTTGCCGGCGAGCTGACTATCCGTGGGCTTGTAGGCGAACGAGAGGCCAGCGATGTTCCTGGCCTGTTCGTCCCGCGAGCCCTGATCTGCTTGAACGTTGTAGGCAGACGATGCGGCACTTGTTTGCCCTGCGTCGTGCGTATCGCGCCACGTTTGGTTCGCAGGATCGAACGGGTTGAGCGCTGGAGACGACGCAGCGCTGCCGTCTGCGATGAGTGGCGCGTTGCCCACGGCAGGAACCGGAGGCCCACCAGCACCGCCAGCAGGGCCACCGCTGAATGCCATTGGGTCGTTCGTTGCCAACGGATGCGGGGCAATCGACAGCGGGTTGGCCGGTGCTGTGCCGTTCGTATCGGTCGGCTGCGCTGGCGGTTGGATACCCGGCAACGGCACGCCGACCGGCTTTTTTGTTATCCCCTGGGCTGCGTCCGGCTGTTTGAGGGTCGGATCATCAACAGGTTGTGCCACTCATGTCGAGCGTCCGACGCGGGGGGAAGGTGAGGACGTGAACAATTTACGACGCGAACGAGTTGCGTGCACTGATCCTCTTGAGCCCCGAGAGGTCAATCCCAGCGCCCGGATTCTGCAATCCCGCGAGCCCCTGCGTTCTGAGCGGAGCGCGAGAGTCGTAGCTCTGGTTCACCGTGTTCATGGCATTGTTGGCGTAGTCTGTGGATTGCTTCTGGAGGTTCGCGGCGTTGAGCATCGCTGCCCCGCCCAGCGCGGGATTCACCAACGCTCCGAGGTCAATCCCACCGCTCGCATTGTGCGGCAACAGGCCGGCGACCGATGGGCCGAGCTTCCCGAGGAGCCCGGAGAGGTCCAGCCCTCCACCACTACCACCCTCTGAGTTACCACCACCGAGAACGCTACCGAGCACTTTTGCCCCACCATACGCCGCGGCACCTTGTCCAGCGGCCGTGCCAACGCCCTTCCCGGATCCAAGCGCGCCGAGTCCTTGGCCGAGCCCAGCGCCGAGCGCGGTCCCTACACCGGGGACAATGGATCCGACGAGCGCACCAATCGGTGCCCCGATGTTGCCCAAGTGAATCCCGGTTCGATCAGCGAACCAACTCATAGCGTCACCTTCTCCCCGCACGCGGACGGATTCGGGTACTGGTTCGGACTCGGTTTCGGACTGCGCGAATACACCGGCATCCCCTCTCGACTCTCACCGCACCAGCAGCAATGCAGCGTCACGACATCACCCTGTTTCCGCTCGTTGTGCCGCACATAGAGCGTCCCGTCCGGCTCGTGATAGTGGTGGCCGTTCCGACCTGGACAGTCGCTCATACGACACCCGTCCACGAGCCCGAGTCCTTCACGTACAACCGCTGCAATGCGGTCCCCGGCGTGTCGAACCGCTGATACCAGTCGCCATCAACGCCGAGCAATCCAGAGGGCGCGCCACTGCCCGAGTAGGTCGCGACCGCGCCCTGAATCCGCATGCCAGCGTTCGTGACGAGCGCGTTGGTGCCGTCGAAATAGACGACATTCATCAACCCGCTGGAGTTGTCCACGAACGGCGTCGCCAGCTTGCCGGGAAATAACGTACTCTGGTCCCGCGTGCTCGATGACGTGTTGGTGATGGCGTTGAAGATCCCGCCAAATGCCGTGATTGATCCGACGTCATTCAGCGTCAGCGTCCCGAGATAGCAGTTGTTGAACGCGATCTCGAGGCAGGGGTCCACGTCCCCGACAATGACGTCCGATCCTGGGCTATCAAAGAACTTGCAATTCGTGAACTGTGATGTCGCCAGCCCGCTGGCTCGTATCGCCGCCGTCCCGGACGTGTGCGTCAGAACGTTGCTGATAAACATGTCCGCCGAGCCACAGATGCCGTAGCTCCCGATCGAATTGGCGAAGTCGAACTCGATAGCGTACGTGAAGGCCCCATATGGCCCACCGGCACCGTCCGCAATCACGAGTCCGTCGAGTGATGAGTTGGACGCTCTGTGGTTGACATCCACCGCCGTGAAGAGCACAGCGGACCCGCACGGATCGCCCGGCGCGCCGTGGATGTTGGCGATTTGCAGGTTGTAAATCCCTCCGCCGCTGCCTGGGACGTTGCCGTCCGCGCCATTGAACACGAATTGCGGGCCGACGAAATCATGCACAATGACCGCTGACCCCTGGACCGTCGCACCAGATCCACTGAGGGGCTTCGAGAGGGTAAAGTGTGTCACGGACGTTGTGTTCATGATACTGTCCGTCATCAAATACTGACCGCCGGGTGGATAGTAGACCATCCCGATGCCTGACTCGATCGCGGCGTCGGTCGCATCTTGCGCGGCTTGGGTCGCGTCTACGTCGACTTGGCCGATGCGGGACGAACGCGAGAAGTCGAGGATCGACACACCCATCTGCGCGAGCCGGTACGAAATCGACTGGATGTCCGCGTTCGCCCACGGAGCAATGTAGAGTCCCGGCCCTGTGCGCTGAAGGCTCTGCAGGTTGCGGAACACCCACGAGATAACGCCCGCCTCGCTCGTGTTGGGCTGTGGGCGTTGCGTCGTTGTGAACACCTGGGGAAGCGCTTGAGTAATCATGCGTCTTCCGGCCCGGCGAGCGACGGAGTGGCCTTGATGCTCACTCGCTGGAAGATGAACTGCGCACTGTGGTTCGCTGGCGCGATCTTGACCTGCGGGCCACGGCCGAATGCATCACACCCGACCACCGTCCGGTAGCTCTGCGTCTGCGACGGCATTGGGGTCGGGGTGCCTTGAGCCGTGAGCGCAGAATTGGCGGTGACGACTGAGACCGTGATCGGGATCTCCGTAGACGTAATAACGGTTGCCATATCCACGTTCCAGACGGTGTCCTCTTGGAACCCAAGCCGGTCGGTGAGCACGTAGGTATCCTGCGCGGCGACATCGTCCTCCCACGAGATCGGCGCGCCCTCCGTGGTCAACAGTCGCGCGTCTTCCGTCGTGAGGTCGAACCCACCTTCCGTGGTCAGATCCTCAACGGGGATACCGAGCCCCGAGAACGCCCACACCAATCCACCGCTCGTCACCGCAATAAGCGTCGGACGGCCAGCGTCATCCAACAGCGTCCCCAGACACTCGACTGACAAGCCTGTCGAGATTGACCAACGGCCCTGGTAGATGCGCGTGTTCGCATCGAACACATGGATGTCGACCGGCGGCGCGATTGTGGACGGAACCGGGCTCCAGATCGCGACAAGGAACAGGTTCAGGTCCGGCTCTAATGCCGCCGTGCATACGACAGACGTCGTGGTCGGGTTGTTCGTCGTCCCCGCGTCCACGAACTGCTGCATCTGCTTCCAGATCGGGTCCGGCGCCTTGCCCGGCTCTGAGAAGTACGGACGCCCCTGCGAGTCGATGAAGAAGTATCCGCCCCCAAACTTGACGATGCTCTGCGGACACTGCGAGCCGATGTTGAACGCCAGCGCGTCATCCGTGGCGGTCGACGCAAGCGAGGTGATGTCCTGCCCCGTCGCAAAGCCGATCGAAGATTCGCGGTGGTATTTGAGGCCGACGTTATCGGTCTCGAGCACATACAGCAAACCGGCTTCGTTCTGGCTTAACGTCCAGTTGTAATCAAAGTTTGCCTGTTGCCAGCCGGTCGTGAAGTCACCGGGACTTGACCACGAGATGTCAGCGCGGCGGCTTACGCCGTTGACTTGTCCCAAGATGACGAACGCAGATCCAAGGAAGATCCGCGGCGCACCGTAGGCGGTCCACGTCACGCCAGCCCCGTCGTAATCGATGTACGTCCCCGTGATCGGGGTGCTCGTGAGGTTCGTGGCAACCCAGGGACGGTTGATGCTGTCGTTCGCCATCAAACTCCCAGCGACCGAAGCAAAGAACACTCGCGTGGTCGTACTGGCGTCGATCGCAACGCCGACAGGGGTAACGTCCGTCGCGGTGCTCAGGTCCGCTGAGACACGGAAAACATGCCCGCCGACCACGATGATGTTGATCGGCGTGCCGTCCAACATCGTGTGGCAGTAGATGCACTGCCCGCGCCCTGACCCGTGGATCGGCGAGCCATCGAACAGGACGCGAAACTGCGGACGACCGTAGACGCCGGATTTGGTTGCTGGGTTGGGCGCATAGACGTTCGAGGCGTCGACCAAATAACCGGGGTCGAAATCGTACGGATCAAGAGTCGCCCGAACGCCAGCGCACGGACCACTGTACATCGGCGGGCGACTCTTGATCGCGGGCACCGCTAGTTGACCTCGTAGAGCAGATAGTCGAACGTCGACGAATCCGTCCCGCTCGACGAGGTGACGGTGAAGCTCGTGCCCACAACGTAGGTCACGGACGTGAAGCCAGGAGTCCCCGCGGTCGACGTGCGGTTGAGCATAATCTTCGTCTTGGCCGTCACGCTGGAGTTGTTTACGGTCAGCGTACCGCTGCTCAGTGTGAGCGAACCCACACGACCGTTCGCCCCGGACTTGAACTGCAAGCCCTTCGCAACCGTCAGAAAAACGAGATCAGCGAGGAGCGAGACCGCGCCGGTCGAGCGGTCGACCGTGACGCCTACTGTTGCTCCATCTCCGAGAACAACGGTGAGGTTGTTCGATGCATCCGCTCCGAGGAACCCAACCTGTGTTGCATTGCGAAGGAAGGAGATAAACCCGCTGCTTCCAGCGCCAGCCGTATTGGTGAGTTGCACCAACGTCGTGTTGCGCGACAACTGAAGGAACGTCCCCTCGATGTCAGGCGAGACGACGGCGTCTGCTGTGATGTCGTGCGCCGTGATCGCGCCCGTGAGCGTCGGGTTGGAGATCGTCGGGCTCGTGAAGAGATTCGCCGCGGTCAGATTCTTGGTCGTGCCGTGCGGGCTCTGCGTCGGATCAGAGATGTCGACGCAGACGAGCAGATCCCCAACGGCTGGCGCGCCGCCAAGCGCGGTCAAATTGTAGATCGAGACTTCAGACATGGCGAGCGCTCCAGTGCGCGGGGCTTAGAGCTCGTAGTAGCTAAAGGCGTACTCCCACGAGGGCACGTTCGCCGCCTGCGTCAGCCACCACATGTTGAGCCACGTCGTGGTCTGCGGGGCTACCACGATTGGGTCCATGCTCGTGATGATGTGTGCCGTGTCCGTGGCGCGGGCCGCTGCGCCGCCGTTCTTGTGGCCGATCAGACCGTCCGAGCCGAACTGGATCTCGTACGTGTCACCGTCCACGGCAACGCCCGTCGCCAACGTCGCGCTGCCCACCTGACGGCGCGTACCAGCCGCCGCCGGGATCGTGATTGCGCCCGCCGCGAACATCTGCACGGTGGCGCCCGTGGTCTGCGTCGAGCCCTGGCCAGTCAACACTTGCACCGGGGTTCGGGTTGTCACGTTACCCGTGCCGGCGACGATGCCCGTCTCGTTGTACGCTTCCCACTGCTGCGTCAATGTGCCGGTCGGGGCCGTCGACCGCATGCGAAGCGTGAGCCGATCGAAAATGATGTTGGCACCGCCAGCGGCGTTACCGTTCGAGACCACGACCATGCCGTTCGCCGTGGCGGACCATGCGGTGATCGTCGCACCAACAACTGGCGTGCCGATCGTGGGGTTGGTGACGAGGAAATACTTGCCCGCCACTGCCATTGACTGGCGATTGGAAAGAAGGCTGATCGAACCATTGAGCACTACACCGAGACCGGATGCCATCGTGTCGAGCCAGAGGAGAAGGTGATTGTGACTGCGCCGTGCGTCCTGCGTCCTGCGACCTACCCTACATGGATGACGCGCCCTGCAAATCGTACGAGACGATGTCGCACGTCCCGGCAAGCACGTTCGTGAGCAGGCCAATCGAGAGCCCGTTCGCCGGCACTTGGATGATTGCCGCGCCTGTGATCGGCGCGCTCACGATTGCCCAATCCTGAGCAACGTTCCCGATATTGATCCGCCGATACGAAATTGGCATGAAGGGCATCGTTGGGATATTCGGACCCGGAGGCCCGACATGCGCGACGACGATGAACGAGCCATTGAAATTCGTGTCGGGATTGAACTGGATCTCGAACACGCCCACGCTTTGTGGGGTGGTGGCTCGACCCAACACGATCGTATTGCCGTTGTCGGCGATCGTGACGAGTCGGTATCGGTTACTAGCGGGGACGTTGGCCATGAGGATTCTCGAAAGCGTTAAGTGCCGGCGTAATTGGCCGCGCTCCCGATCGCAATCGCTCGGCCT
>Ga0070693_100000052_pt1 | contig 44102 bp, 67 predicted proteins | sample KBSK1103metaG_FD_65472 | JGI IMG/M metagenome (GOLD analysis project Ga0070693, IMG submission 65472) | Corn, switchgrass and miscanthus rhizosphere microbial communities from Kellogg Biological Station, Michigan, USA - KBS K1-10-3 metaG | ecosystem: Host-associated > Plants > Roots >...
CGTCACGGGCGTCAACCTCAACTCCGGGCCACCTTCAACGGGCGGTTTTATCGGCGCGATCGATGGCGCGGGTGGCAACTCGGCAACCGTGCAGCTCGCATTGCTGGTTACAAGCCTCAACGCGCTGACGGCCCCTCAGATGCTCGAGATCGACGCACAAGCGAACACCTACTGGGGCTCCGTACAGACATGACTGCCTCCGACTACGCGCTAATCGCAGGCTGCGCGTTCACGATTGGGCTCGCCCTCGCGCTGCTGTTCGGGTGCACGGTCGCCGCTGTCTCGGTCGATTGCCCGATAGCCACGGACACTAGCGGCGAGGCGGGAGCGAGTCCGTGAGGGCACGCAGGCCCTCGAGCTCACCTTGGGCTTTACCGAGCTCGTAGTTCAGGCGGCAGACCATCAGCAGCAGGCGCGCGCAGCGCGGGCAATTGGGCGCACCGGGCGGCGGGGGCTCTTCCAGCATGCCAGCCTCCGCGCAGGAAGAGCAGCGCGGGTCTTGGTCGGGCGAATCAAAAGGCTTACCGCAACCGGGGCAGACAGCGTCCATGCCCCATCCTACCGCTCGGTAGTGGCCAGGCCCAATCTTGATGTGTCGCTCCTGTTCGGCCCCGCACTTCCCGCAGAAGCGCGGGGCCTGGTCGGCTAGACTTTGCATGCCTGACTGACGGGCGTTAGCTCGTTCCAATCGTCACCATCGTCGCGGAATGAGTCGGCGGCGTCGGGCGGGGGTAGGTCCTTCTCGAGCTTGGTCAGCTGACGGTTGCAGCGCATCCAGGTCTTGCTGAGCTCGGCGTGCATGCTCGGAGTCAGCATCCCACGCTCGCGTGCCGCCTGAATGTCGCGCGTGAGCTGGGACGGCCGGGCGACACTACCGAGCAGGTCGCGCAGAATGAGCACGCCCTCATAGTCGCGGCAGCCAGGCAGCGAATTTTCGACCATGGCCAGCGACTCACGGAGCGCATTGAACCCCTCCGTGGCAGCCTGCGGGTCGACGAGCGGCGGCTCATCGCTATCTTTGCCGTGGACCGTGATGGCCTCGCGACGCGGCTCCTCGCGCGCGTCGTGCACGCTCGGGTGCGTGGATTGCTCCATCTCGGTGTCCGTGTAGAGACCGCCGCAATCCTCGGGGAAGGCTTTGCGGAGCGCTTGCGACTCGGCGCATTTCGCCAATTGGTTGAAAGGCATATCGGCCCAGAATTTCGTGGGCTGCCCTCCTTGCGAGGTCTGCACGTACTCCGCCCAATACGCGACCCCGACCGCGGGGCGGTCCCAGTCCTTGCGGTAGACGCGGACCTTGGCCCATTCGGGAAACCCGCGCTGATTCTTCGGCCCGAACTCGGGCTCGTCTTGCCCGTTGTAGCGGCCCGTGCGTTGAGCCACAGCGCGCATGCCATCGATCGAGATTTGGGCTGACCAGACATGGCGGTTCTGCTTGTTGTCCCAGCGCTTGACGAAATGGATCTGACGGAGCAACGGGTTCAGCCGGCGAGCCCTTGCGATTTCGAGCAGCACCGAGCACTCCTCAGCAGTCGCGCCGATCGCGCACGTGTCGCGAATCATGCGCTCCTGCTCGGGGCTGAAGCGGAGCGGGCCCGCGTCGTTGGCGGCACTGAGCTCAGCGCGCGGCACGACCGCGAGCACGCGGCCCGTCGCGCGCTCTTGCAAGCTAGCGGCTAATTGTCGTTCCAAGTACGTGTCGTTATTTTGGGTCATTGGCGTTTCTTTCAGCGGTGCGCGACCCCAGGAAGGTCGGCGGGTAGGTAATCGGTGTCGCCCGCGCCGAGCGCGATGAGCCACGTGTGGCCGCACGTGCAGCAGACGGCGTGGCGGGTTTGGCCGTCGAGAACGAACTCGTAGGCGCCATGGCGGCAGTGAGCCTTCGCGAGGCCCGGACGCGGCCCGACGGGAACAGCGAAGTCGCTTTCCCCGCGAGCGAGCGCGTCAACCCACGCCAGCCACTCCTGCTCCTCGGCTTCCATCTCGGCGAGCTCGTCGGCGAGCTCATCGTCACCGGTATCGCGGCCTTCGTCCCAAGGCATCGAATTGAACATCTTGACCTCCATTATGTGTCGCGGCTTCAACACGTCAAACAAGTTTTTTACAATCAGGGTTCGGGACGCATGTACTCGGCGTCCAGCAGCGCGCGGCGGGCCGTCTCGATTTGAGCGGCGAGGACCTGAAGCGCGGTAAAGAGCTGCCGGGGGCAGTCGCCCTGCTCGGCCCAATAGGTGCAGCTGCCGACTTGGATCCGTGCGCGACCCAGAAGCTCGGCGGCGGCCGCGCGGTGTTCGGCGGCAGTCGGGGGGGCTTGGAGGCGCGCGTTCATTGCGCAATCCTCTGCTGCGGGTCGATCTCGTTTTCGCGCAGCGCGCGCGCCGACGTCACGGCCAGCGCCGGCAGCCCCTTGACGAACTCGAAGCGCTTGGCCTCGGCGGCGTGCTTGGCTTGCCCCAGGCGGCAGTAGCAGTGCTGGTCGCGGCGCTCCCCGGTGCCCTTGCAGCCGTCGCAGCGGAGCCAATCGCGAGCCGCCCAGCGGTAGTCGCGGAGGATTGCCTCGTGGGCCTTGCGCTCCGACTCGGCGAAGCAGTCGTTGCAGGCCGTGGATGCGGGGTCGGCGGCGTCTTCGCCGAGCTCACGCCCGCAAGCGATGCACTCGGCGGGGGTCACGCACGCTGGGGCGTAGTTCATCCCCAGGAGCCTAAGCTAGATTAGGAAACTAATCAACCCCTCACGCGCTTTTCCTCCCACGCCGAACCGTTGCATTAATGCAAGTAGAAATTATCGCGTGTGCGCCGAATGTGCGTAGACACCCCCTATTAGGTGTGACGAGATTGTCTCATGTTGGGAGCTATCAGCGGAGGGCGCCTCACACTGTTTCGACGGGGCGTCGGGGGAGTGACTGAGCGGTGGCGCACGGTCAGGGGCGACGAGGCGGTATTCCAGCGCGCGATCGCTACAGCGCGTGAGCTCGCCGCGGAAGCGTCAGCTGTTGGCGGCTGGGGCGAGGCGCACCGCCTCAGCCTGGATCCGCAGAAACCAGGACAGCCGGGGCATGTCGAAGCCGTGGTCCTCGGCCTGGACGGCGGCAATCGCCGCCTCGGGCAGCTGGAGGTCTCGAGCCGCACTAACGGCCCTGGCCCGGTTCGGGTAGCGATCATCGACGGGGGCGTGACTGTCGTCCCTGCCGGTAACGGCGCTCACCGGTAGCCCCAGGGCCCGAGCAATCTTGTCGGCGCTCTCGAACGTCACCGTGGCGTCCGGGTCGGTTTTTAGGCGCGACCGGAGGTTGCCCAGGTAGTCCTTGGAGAGCCCGCAGCCTTCCGGCGACCAGAAGTGATTCGACGACCGAAACTTGCCCGCGACGACGGCTTCTCTCACCAGACGGCGGATTCGGTCCGCGATGCTCTCCGACACGCCTGGACCCTAGCAGGGTTAGTCGAGTAATCCCACCACAATCACCTACTAGATTAGCCGAACGGGGTATGCTAGTTCGCTAATCCATGACCTTGGCGGATCGAGTGAGGTTGATGCGGACCAGGCGGGGGTGGATCCAAAAGGAGCTCGCCGCGCGGGCGGGGCTCTCCAACAGCTACGTTTCGATGCTGGAGCGCTCGGGCGAAATCTACGGGGCGGTCATCAATAACCCGACGCTCCCGACGGTCGAGAAGCTGGCGCAAGCCCTCGGGGTGCGCTCCGAATGGCTGGCCTTCGGCATTGGCCCGGAGCCGGACTTCGGGACCCCGGTGGAGCCCAAGACGCCCCGCAGGCGGGGTGCCGCGTGAGCCCGGCGAACCGCGTCGGGTGGGTGACCCTCGCCTTCCTCGCAGCGCTCGCGCTGGTGATGGCGCTGTGTTCGGTCGCGCGCGCCGACTACTCGCGAGTGGCTGAGCGGGTAGCTCAACTCGTCCCGCGATTCGGTGCGCGCGGCGTCGAGTTAGTCGAGCCCGTCGAGTTTGGCAACGCCGTCGCGCAGGCGTGCAACCAGGACCGCGAATGCGCGGCGCGGCTGCTCACCATGGCCGTGATGGAGTCGGGCCTGTCGGCGGCGGTCTCGCGCTCCGAGTACCGCGACCACGAGGGCGATGCGTACACGGACCGCGACGGCGTGCGCCGGCACAAGGCATGGGGCACCTACCAGCTCCACGAGAACCGCCTGAACGCGGACGTGTGGGGTACGCAGGATGCGCTCACGCAAGCCAAGGCGGCGCGGCTCGCTCAAGCGGGGGCGGTCGCCGAGTGCCGGAGCTTCCGGTCGGTGCTGCCCGAGGTCGGCATGTGGCGGGTGCTCAGCGGGCGCGGGTGTCTCGCTCCCTACTCGGGCGAAGCGGCGCGGATGGCGCTGCTCGTGAAAATCAGGAGGGCGCTGTGAGCCTCGAGCTCGAGGTGGCGCAGCTCGCAGCGGCGATGATGGCGACCGTCATTGCCTGGCACTTCCTGCTCGAGATGATCGACTACGCGAAGGCGCCGACTGTGCTAAAAGAAATACGTCCCGCGTCGCTGCAACACGACCGGGACGCTGGCCCTGCACGAACAGGACACACCGAAGCTAGCACAACGAGCACGCGGAGCGCCTCATGAATACCGCGCGCGTCGCGTCTCTTCTCCGCCAGCTCGCAGAGGCCATCGACGAAGAGCCCCCGAAGCCTCGGCCACGCCGCCGCACCATCGGACCAACCCCCGAGCAACCCCCGAGCCCAGACATGATCGCAAAAGTACGTCGCACTCTCCGCAAACAAGGAGTCTCGGTATGAGACGCAAAGTTGGACAGGCGAATGTCGAGGAACACCCAAAGGGGTCAGGCCGGTATCGCGCACGCGCGCGCATCGACGGCAAGCTCAAGAACCTGATCTCCGGCGTCTCCGAAGCCGAGGCCAAGGCGTCCGCAGACGCCTATACGCACCTCCACAACAAGGCCGTGATCCACGAAGGGCTGACGCTCGCACAGTTCGGCCCAGACTTTCTCGACCGCCGCGAGAAGAACGGGGTTCGGGGGATCCGAACGGAGCGCAACCGCTGGAAGAACCACGTCGAGAATGACGAGCTCAGCAAGCTGGCGCTCACCACGATTACCAGGACGGACGTGCTCGAATGGCGCGACCGGCGAACCGGCAAGCGCCAGTCGCGCAAGAACCAGCTCAACCTTTTGCGCGCCGCGCTCGCCGATGCGCTGGAGCTCGGAATCATCCAGCTGAACCCAGCCCGCGACGTGAAGATAAAGAAAATCGACGACGACGCCGAGGATGACCTCCGCGGTATCCTGCTCCCAGCCGAGCAGGCGCGTTTGCTCAAAGCCGTACCCGAGGCGCATCGCCCGCTCGTCGTGTTCGCGCTGACGACCGGCATCCGGCAGGCCGAGCAATGGTGGCTCGCGCCCGAGGACATCACGGGTAGCGTGATGACCGTTCGACGCAGCGTCGGCGGCAAGAAACCCAAGAGCGGGAAGGTCCGGACCATCCCCTTGATGGAGCCCGCGCGCCGGGCTGCCGAGCAGGCGCCCGCCAACGAAACGTACGTGTGGCCCGCTGCCGAGGGCGGCCGTCGTGGGCAAGGCAAGTGCCCCAAGGGCTGGCACCGTTGGGTCAAGGACGCGAAGATTCGGAGGCGCATCCAGTGGAAGGATTTGCGGCACACCTGCGCGACATCGCTGCTCGCTGGATGGTGGGGGCGCAAGTGGTCCATCGATGAAGTTTGTCAGCAGCTCGGGCACTCCAGCGTGAAGGTCACGGAGCGCTACGCGCGCAAGCTTCAGGAGACTTTGACCCTCGCGGCCAACCAGACTGAGTTCCCAGCGAGTTCCCAATTGATGTTGGCGCCGATCGCAAATCGAGGGAAAAAACCAGGGAGCCGATTGCGAGATTCGAACTCGCGACCTGCGGTTTACGAAAACGCTGCACACTCCAATACTCGCAAGTGGTTAGGCCCGAATGGGTTCCCCGTGGGGAACTCGGGAATTACGCTGTTCCCAACGGCCGCGTGGGCGCTCGCGTACGCCGCAGAAACGGTATTCGACGCCCGCGCTACCGGCCGTCGCCCGGTCACCCAAGTACTCGCGATTGAGGTCAAGAGGGTCACGGCCCGGCGGTTGGCATGACCGCTCGCATCCTCCCCTTCCGGCGGCAGCGGGCCGGCCGCGTCGTCGCTGGCCGCCACGTCGCCGGCCTCGCCATCGCCCTTGAGGCGAGGCCGGGCGCGGTGATTCTGACAGCCCATGACCTCCACCTCGGGTTCACGCCCAGGGTAGCCCGCGAGCTCTCGCGAGCCCTGGCCGAGCTGGCCGACTACGCCGAGGGTAAGCTGTGACGCCGCAGGAGATGGCGGAGCGCTACGGGGTCGCGCTGGTGCCGACGCCGGTCGCTCGAATCGTCGCCGCGACGGCGGAGGCGTTCGGGCTGGACCCCTCCGACCTGCTCGGGAAGGACCGGAGCAAGTCGGTCAAGGAGGGGCGGCAAGCGGCCTACCTGGTCGCCCGACGCTGCACCCGGCTGAGCTACCCGGAGCTCGGGCGGGCCTTCGGGAAGAACCATACGACGGTGCTGGCGGGGGTTCGCAGCATGGGTGCGCAGTGCGCCCGTGACCCGGGGCTGAACGAGATGGTGACGCTGCTGGTGGAGCGGTTTGGCGAGGTGGAGGAAAGGGAGCGGGACCAATGAACATCACGATCGTGCATCTCGGTGGGACAGAGAAGGTGTGCGAGTTTGACGGGTTCGACACCCCTCGGCCGTGGGCTCGGCTCCGCTACCCGAACGGTGGCGGGGTGTGGTCGTTCGCGCTCGCGCACGGGGGCATCGAGGCCAAGCGGGGGACGCTGCCCGAGTGGCGGATTGCGGAGGTGGACCTCGCGATGCTGCGCGCCGAGGGACGCGCGGCGGGGCTCCGCTTCGCAACTGTGCCGTTCGCTCGAGGGCAGTCGGCTCGCCCGACCAAGCCGAAGAAGGCGCCACCCCAGAAGCAATTGGAGCTGTTCAAGTGAGCTGGCTGGAGCTCGACGACGGCATCCTGGAGCACCCCAAATTCATCCGAGCGGTGAAGCTCGGGGGGAGCGAAGCGGTGCATCTTTGGCTCGGCTTGCGCGCCTACTGCGGGCAGCACCTGACCGACGGGGCCATCCCGAGGGACATGCTCTACGAGGTGCGCGGCCCGTCGAATCCCAAGAAGCGGGCAGCTGCCCTGGCGGTGCTCTTCTCCGTTGGCCTGCTCGAAGACGACGGGGCGACGAACGTGCAGATGCACGACTTCCTGGACTGGTCGTCCTCGCGTGACGCCGTGCTCGCGGCGCGTGAACGGGCGCGCGAACGGAAGGCTAGGTCACGCGGGAGTCACGGCGTGACGGACGGTGTGACTCCGCTGGCCGTCACGCCTGTAGTCACGCCTGTAGTCACACACCCCTCTCCTCTCCACTCCTCCTCCACTCCGTTAACAGAAAGAGATCCCCCAACACCTTCGGTGTTAGCCCCCCAGGGGGCCGACATCGCAAAAACGGATTTGGATTCGTTCGCCCCCGACCCCAAGGCCGTACGGTCGCGGAAGCCCAAGCCGGCACAATGGCGGCGGTTCCCCGTGGACTTCCAGCCCGACGAGTCGCACCGGAAGCTAGCCCAGCAGCTCGGGCTGAACCTGCCCCAGCAGCTCCAGGAAATCCGCGACCACGAGTTCGCCAAGCCCCACGCCGACCCGGCCGCGACGCTGCGCACGTGGCTGCGGAACGCGCCGAAGTTCGGTGCCGCAACGCTTGGCGCGGCCCGAGCTCACCGGCCCGACCCGCGCAACGAAGCGCAAGACCGCAACGCCGACCACGACGCGCGGGCAGCTCTCGCGAGGTCCCGCGGGGTCCGCGAATTGCTCGCCCTCGCGGACAGCGCGGAAGCAGGGGCGAACCATGGATGACCGGTTTAGGGCCGAAGTTTGGGACGCTTCCGAGTACGAACCCGACCTGTCCGGCGTGCGGCGCCGGGTGCTCGGGTCGGCGCTGTCCGACCGCGAGAACGCGGCGATCCATTACGCCTTGGAAGAGTTCAACGGCCGGATGGCCGAATACGAAATAGCGATCGGCCGCGAGCTCTTGGCGGTGGAGAAAATCGCGCACATCAACCGGTTCAAGCGTTCGCTGGCGCGCACGTACGGCGCCGGCACGCCCGACGCTGGCTGGCTTGCGCGGCACGATGGCTGGTGCAGCCGGCACGGGGGTGCGTGATGCCGTGGCGCCACGATGGCCCGATGCGCGAGTGCCGAACCTGCAAGCGCGTGTTGCCGCTGACGGGCGAGCACTACGGCCGGCACGACCACGGGCGGGACGGCTACCATCCGCACTGCCGAGTCTGTTGTCGGGCTCGGAAGCGGGCGCATCGCGCCCTCCAGGCGGCCCGCCGTGCCCAGGCGTGCGGTCCCCTGGCCCCTGGTCAGATTTGCCCTGAGTGCGCCGACCTTGGGCATCGTCGGCCGCTCTCGGGCTGTCCCCGGTGCAAGCTCGCGCATGTGCCGCTCCCCCCCGTCGAGCTCGTCACGCGGCGGAGCTACGAGGCGGCGGTCGCGGTATGAGCGCCCGCGCTTCAGGTGTGCTCAGCCAGCGAGAGGTGGCGCGCCGGCTCGGTATCTCGCATGCCTTGGTTGCTCAGCTTGAGCGCTCAGCTGTGCACAAGATATGTGTGGCGCTCGACCTGCCAAGCCCGTACGCGCACGTCGGGGGCAAGCGCGGGTGGCGTAGGCTTAGTTCGCCTCGAACTCCCGAATCGAACGCGACCGGAACAGTCGGCGCGCCTCGTCCACCGGGATGAGGCGGTGCACGTTGGCGGCCATCACCTCGAACATGTCCGGCGGCACGTCGGGCTCTTCGTCATTGCAGGGCACGGCCAGCAGCTCGCCGCCGGGGTTCACCCCTAGGGCATGCGCGCGCCTGGCCGCTTGGAGCGGGTCGAACGCGCCCTCGAGGATGACGACGCCTAGGCAGCGGTCGTCGCTGGCAAAGGAGCAATAGGTGAGCGAGCGCATCTAAGCTTCGCCCGACTGTGCAGAGCTACCCTGACCCTGCACCATGCTGGGCCCGAGCGTGTTCACGTTCGCGCACAGTCGAGCGAGGGGCGAACCTATCATATCCAGCTCTCCACAATCTGGGGCTCGTCGCCATCAGACCGAGCCATGCATACAGCTCCAGGATGCGCACGGTGCACAGCGGCACGCGCTTCGTCGAGGGTGTCTGTCACGACCAAGGGAAGCGGGGCGCGTTGCGTGCAGCCGTCGGCCGTCACCTCGAACCTGCGCACCACGAAGCTCCCCGGGTAATCTCGAGGGTTTCGGTACACGGTAAAGATGCTGAGCGAGTCCATCAGTTCGCCTCGCTCCCCAGCTGCGTCACTCGGTGCATCTTCCCCGGTATCTCGAGCAGCATTCGCAAGGTGCGCCCGCCGACAATCAGCACGTGTAGGATCCCAGGCGGTGGCGGCTTCTGCAATTGCTCTAGCGCCTCGGCCGGGAAGCCCTCCTCGCCCGCAGCCATCTCGAGAACGGAAGCGCGCGTCACGTAGCTCGCCTCCGGCCCACCGTAGTCGATGATGACCAGACCGACGGCGTCCATCACCTGCCCAGGCGGGCCGGTAATCGCCATCCCGTTCAGCTCGTTCATGCCCTGGACAAACTGAGCTCGGGCCTCGGGGCTCCATGTCGCGAGCTCCGGAACCTTCGCGATGTATTGCTCCTCAGTCACGGCTGCCCCGCTGCCACGACTTGCTCAGCAAGGCGCTCGACCTCGGTCTGTACGTAGGTGATCGACTTGTACGTCTCGTCGGAGGAAGCGAACAGCCGGACGGCTCGCAGCGAGCGCATCGCAGGCATGACATCGCGGTAGTGAGTCGAAGCCGAGCCACCAAATGTCCTTCTCCTCGCCTGGCTCGGGCACGTGGCAGACATGGCCGCTGCAATGGCCGGAGAACGTGAGCCCACCGTGAGCCGCTAGGTCGCACTGGTCATAGTGGCGCATGTAGAGCGGATGCTCGGGCGGCACCCCGACGTAGCAACACAGCGAGCCCATGTGATTGCGCACGATGAGGCACGGCAGGCTCGAGGCGTGTCGCCACTCCAGCCGATCGGGCTCATCTTGCCACGGGCCCGGCCCCCATTCGCTCTTGGTGGCGAACAGCCGTTGCTGTCCGCGTTGCCACCAATAGTCGTGACGCCCTCGCCCGTCGTTCCATCGCGCGCGCTCTTGTCGGCGCTTCTGGTGCGTCGCTAGTCGACGCTGTTTGAGTCGTGCCATTAGTTCGGCTCCCTCTCTATCGTCACATGCTTCTGGATGAACACGCACACCTGCAACATCAGGAGCGTGGCCGTGTGACCGGTCCGTTCGTCGGCGTAGCGAATCAAATCGCGCGCGTTGTCGTCCAGGCAAAAGCCGGCCTGGTCGGCTAGGTCGAGATTGCCTGTCACCACGGTGCAGCCTGGCCGGCTCCAATCCGGCATCTTGAGTTTTACCACCACGCCCGGGTGCGCCTCGTACCATGCCGCGCAGGCGTCGTTTAGTTTGGCAATCTCGTCCACGTAGGGGCGAGCGGGCGGCATGCCCATTAGGCGCTCGAACACGATCGCCACCAGCTGTCGAAACCCGGCTCCGCTTCCCTGCCTTTCCATTAGTTCGCCCCCTGCGTCTCTTCGATGCTGTCCGCGATTGCGCGCAGGATGGCCGGCACCTCGGGCACCACGTTGCTGAGACGCATAGCCTCGGCTAACGCCATCGCGAAGCCGTTGCCACGGTTGCCCCCAATCACGATCAGCACCACCACCTCAGCACGCGACGAGGCCATCACCTCGCACAGCTCGGGATCGTACTTGCCCCCGCCTAGCTCCGCGGCAGTCATGGCGCGCTGTCCTCATGCTCGGGCCCGTGGTTCTCGCACTTGAGCGAACCTGGCTCGGCTCGGATGTAGATACCGAGACCGGTCGGAGCGATTCTGCCGCATCCGCAGCAAACGGACTCGGGCGCGTCGAGGACGTGGACCGGCATGCGGTCCGGGTTAGCCTTCGCCCAGCAGGCGGAGCAAACCCGATGCGTCCAGCCGCTCATTAGAGAACCCCTGCCTTCCGCAACTCAGCGAGCTGAGCCTCGTTCATCCGCGCCACCTCGAACTTCGGATACCCCTCCTTCTCGACGAGATTGGCCGCGCACGGCAAGCAGATAAACATCGCGCCGCTCGCCTCGGGTCTTGCGAGGGACGACGGCGCGAACAGCGTCGGCTCTCCACACTTCTCGCAGGCGAGTGTCCTGGTGCCGGGGATTTTCCCGGGGGCGTAGGCGTAGGTATCGGCGCGCGCGCCGATGATGGCGTTGCGGTGGTCGGTAGTCATGGCTCGGGCTCCAACTTGGCGAGGCCAGCCGCTCGCATGAATGCTTTGAGGTTTGCGGGGTCCTGTAGTGACGGGCCGTAGATACACCCGATTTTTTCCCCGAGGTAGGCTGCCTCGTACGGCGCCATAGGAACCGCGAGCCCGCTGTGTGCGCTAGCGTGCGGGAAGTCGATGCCGGCCTTGTGCGCCTGCTCGCACATCTTGATGTATTCGTTCATCAGGCCGCAGAACTCGATGAACGGGTGGCACCCGATCCGAAATGCGCTCTCGTAGAACCGATCGGACGCAGCGCGCATCCCGCGCAGCATGGCGTCGCGCTCTTCTACTGAGTAGGCGTTCGGGTCTTGAATGTTCACGACGCAGCTCCGATGCGTGACAGCACGCTCACGCACTGAAACCAGCGCTTGCGGGCGGCCTTGTCTGCGGGCATCGGCGCAATCTCGTCAATCTGCTCCACGAGATCGGCGAGTGCCGGCACGCTTGCGAGCTTGGCTTTCGCCTTGGGTGGCGCTGGGGCCGGGGCCGCTCGTGGCTTCAGTCGGGACCCGACTTGCTTGTTGCCCCTTGCTAGCTGATCTTCGTACAACACCTTGGTTGTGGCTTTGTAGTGCTCGCGACTGGCCTCGCGTTTCTCGCGCAGGCTGACGACGCTAAGCCCTAGCACCTGAGCGATGACCATGAGCTCAGCGTCGGAAGGTAGCTTCTTGCTCAGCTCGAAGCCGCTTACGCGAACGTTTGTCGGCTCGCCCCCACACCTGTCAGCGAGGGCTTCGGCGATAACCCGTTGCGGTATTTGCTTGGATATGCGGGCGGTTCGGATGGCAATCCCGAGCGGGCTCGTCGCGTCCATTTTCACATTGCTCCGCTTTGCGGGCAACGTCCGATTCGTCATCATGACTCCCTCGAAAGCGCGAACAACTCACGCGCGCAGCGGAACCAGTCCTTCCGCTCAGCAGCGTCGAGCGGCATGGGCACGATTGCGATCAGTGCGTCAATCAGGTCCTCTAGTGTCTGCGCCGATGGCGACGCGCGCCTCCATGCTGCCGGCGCGCGCCTCGATTCTCGCGTCGGAGGAGGTACGATCGGGGCGACCTCACGCGGCCGGTATACCGAGCTGCGATGAGCGATCTCACGGCCAGCAAGTTGTGCCTTTTCTTCGCGCCGACGTTGCGCCGATTCGCGCGAGCGCTTGTTCCTTGCCTCTCTGTCTCTTCGAGTCGCGTCTCGCTCACACGCGGCTAGCAGCTGGGCAAGGTCTATCCCAAGCCCTTCAATGAGGGCTATCTGCTCTGTCTCGGTCGGCGCGCGGAAGCCGGTCTCTAGTGAGCTGAGGCGCTTATTCGTAAACGCCGGGTCGTTCATCAGCTTCGAGAGTTTGCTCGCCGCCTGCTCCTGCGTGAGACCCGCAGCTAGGCGCGCTTGCCTTACCATCTCGCCCGCTGTGAGCTCAGGCGGTTGCGCTTGCTGCTGTTGCTCGGGTTGCTCGGGCCGTGTGAGCCTCACGAGCGAGGCCGGCGGGCTCGGTGGAGCAACGGGCACGAGTGCCGCGTGCAGCGCAGGAGGGGCCGGCATTGGCTCTCGACGGGGTAGCTCGGCGACCGGCTTGAGGTGCGTCTGCGCGACCTCGCCAAGCGTCACTGAGATGGCGCCAAGCCCCGTCGTCGCTGCGCATGGCCGGATTTCGCGCCAATGCCAGAAGCGAGTGTGCGGGCCGTCAATGATTTGACAGTAGGCGCCTTCTTTGTTGGTGTCTTTAATCTTGGCGCGAAACCATTTCTCGTCGGCGCCTGCGTGAGAGAGTAGCCTCACCTCGACGATCGCTTTGGGGCGAAGTCGGTGATACTTTTGTTGGCTGGTTAGCTCCGTGTCCCCTTGACTTTCCGCGGTCATCATCGTTTTTACCCTGCTCCCTGGTGGGTCCCTACACACTGGATTACTAAACTAATCCAGTGTGTACAAGTCCAGATGTCGCATTCTGAGGCGAATTAGCGGAGCAGTGTGGGGCGGATTGCAATAGCGAGCTTCGGACTCGGCCCCCGTTTCGCTATTCAGGCGTTTGCTATAGCCTCCCGTGTGGACAGTGTCCCCCCCCTGTCCCCACGCCCCGACCCTTCACCGGCTCGGGGCGTGTCCTATTTCTGGGCCCTCAACGCAGCAAGCCGCCAGGCCTTGCGGCATGGCGGCTGAACGGCGCGGCGCTTCTTATTGGAAGCCCACCATCAGAGTCGTTTCGGTATCGGTCGCGGGGTCCACGAGCCGCACGATTTGATAGCTGCGCAGATAGGTCACTTTGCCGCCCGGCTTACTCGCGCCGCACACGCCGATCGTTGCGCCGTCGGTTGTCGTGGCGACCGTGTAGTTCGCGCAAGCGTGCGCTTTCGTGGGCTTTGCCGGGTCGGCTGCAATGGCAAGGGACGGGACAAACAGAGCGATGGTAATCAGTGCTTTTTTCACTTGGGTTTCCTTTTGGGTCGGGTCGGGCAGTGCTGCCCGCTACTGCCCGCGACCGGTCAAGGTGCGCGGGCAGTGTGCGGATAGTTCTACGGCTTCAGCACTGCGGGTGCCGGCTCGCCGGGTACCGCCATCATTCGGTCGAAGCGGTTCGTAGCGAGGCCTAGTTCAGCTTCGGCCGAGCCATAGCGCGTGATTGCGGCGTTCAGTTCGGCCAGCAATCGGTCGCGTTTGCGCTGGGCTTCCTGAACCTCGCGCCATTGGTCGGCGACACTGTGAGGCGCTTGCGGGGTCTTCGGGGTCTTCGGGGTGGTCGCGCTCATGATTCCCCCAGGCGTTCCGGGTTTAGAAGCTCCGCTACTTCGAGCCATTGCGTCGATTCTTTCCGATAGCGTTCAGCTTCAGCGGGCGACACTTCGTCGCGCTTGCCGTTGATCGTAAAGTACGCTTCGCCGCTCGCAAGCTGTTCGAGGTAGCGAGCCTTTTTGACCGCGAACACTCGAAGGATGCCAGCGCCTTCAGCGCTCCGGCCGAACGCGCGCGCAAAGGCTAGAGCGTGCGCGTCGTTGGAATTCGGCGTGACGGCCATGCTCTGAACGTGGTCTTGCTCGTCGAGATAGAGGCCCATTGCGATCTCGGAATAGGTGCTTTTGTGCGGCTTGTTCCAGCGCCCGTTTTTGGGGTTCGTGGTTTGCGCTACGAACCGAAAGCCGTGGCTTGGCGAGTGCTCGATCCAAACTCGACGCTGGCAACGGAGCTTGCGGCCGTAGGGATAGTCAGCAATCAAGAAAGCCGTTTCGGGGGAAGTGTGGCCGACAAGCGGCCGAATGATAGACATTTGGGGGTTTCCTTTTAGGTCGGGCAAAGCGGCCCGCTACTGCGCAGCAATGGCTTGCTGCGCAGTGTGCGGAAGGCTTGGTTAGCCGTGGTCGTCGTTGTCGTTCTCGACCCATGCGCGAGCATCGGCACGCGCGTTCGGGCAATAGTGGGCAGCTTGCTGCCATGCCTCGCAATCTAAGCAGTAAGAGAGGGGGCTCTCTTCTGACTGTTCAGTCGTCGGAGCTTGTGCGCGGCGCTTCATGGGAGTGCCTGCAAAACGATGCAATGCCAATAGGTGGTAAGGCCGGGCGCAATCGGGAACACGAGAACCCGATCGGCCTCACTTCGGAAGGTAGCGATACGCGCCCCGCGCATTAGAACGCCGGCATTGCGTAGCGCCTTGCCTAGTTCCTTAGAGCCGGCAAATGCGCCGTCGGCTAGTTCAACACTCGGGCCGGTGTCTTTGTCGGAGGGGGCGATCTTGTGCACATAGCGCACGGAGTAGCGTTTCATGGTTCGGGGCCTTTGTTGGGGGCATCGGTGCCCACTGCTGCGCAGCAGTCTCGCGGGCTGCTGCGCAGTGTGGGAACCGTTGCCTACTTGCGAAGCAGGGCAGCGGCCGCTTCCCAAACCGAACCAGTCATGGCAACGGCCGAACCGGTCGTTTCAATGACCGGCCGCGTATGCATGTGGCGGACCTGCCCCCCCTCGTTTGCGCGCAGGTCGTATCGCATGCCGAATCGCAATGCGTTTTCTTGCAAGACGTTTGCCACGGTAAACAGATTGGCGGGCGCATCTTCCCGACGGCGCAAGCGCAGCAAGTCGTCAAATCGAACGTCGCGCGTATAACCTTCCTCAGTCGCGCCGAGCCGGATTTGTGCGACCGCTTGCGCTAGGCCGGCAATCTCTCCCGCTTCGAGCATGCGATCGCTCATTGCGCCGATTTGGCTAATGAGCTCATTTCGACGGCCGACCAATGCCGGAAGGGCTTGGTTCAGCACTTCGAGGCAATTGCCGGTGTGTGGGATCTTGACCGAACCAACCAAGCGGCCGGCGTTCCACTGATTGGCACACACACCGCGAAAGAACCCGAGGCGAAGCTCGATTGCGCCCGTCAAGTGTGGAGCCTTGACCAGCAAATCCAGCGTGCTCTCACGTCCCAGGGCTTGCACGATATCGGCCGAATCGCGCGCCACGTAGCGCGCAATCGAGGTCTGGTGATGCGCACGCTCGATGCTGCGGGCCGTGCTCGTTTTTAGATGGTTCAGGAACAAGCCGTGGTCGGCTAGCACCGTCGCGATTTGGCTCGGCTGAACCGGGACGAAGCGCGCTGACTTGCTGGCATGGCGTTGGTCTTGAACGAATGAGGTCGACACTTGCATTTGCATTTGGGTTTTCTTTTCTCGGGCGGCTTTAGAGCCCGCTAGCGCGCAAGGCCTAGGCGATGCGCGCTGGCAGAATCAAAGCGCGGAACAAACCACCGCGGCCGCGACCTCGGGGCAAAGCGTGCGCATTGCGTCCTGCCTATCCATTTCGTGCTCGCTAGGGGTTTCGACCCCTTCGAGTAGCCAGGACTCGCCGTCATGATCGAACGCAATCAGCTCGTTTAGCGAGACTGTGTGCGACGCGACCAAATGCGCGCGATACGCCTGGTAGTCGCAATTGGCCGACACCCGGTTATAGGTGGCATCCGGCAAGCCGTCACCACGCGCAACGGCAAGCTGATAGGCCGCTTCAGCGGCATCATGGCAGTAGGCCTCGGGCGCTTCGTACGCTTGCGCGCTGGCAACGCTGGGAAGCGCTAAGAGGGCAAGGGAGAGGAGTAACGAGGGGCGTTTCATGTTTTGGGGTTTCTTTCGTGCGCTGGCTTCGAGCTTCTTTCTAGTGCGTCTAGTTCGCCTAGTCAAACACTTCTTTAACCAGGTTAGTCGATTCTTGCCCATGCGTGCCTAACGTCACTATTGTCAAGAAAGTGTTTGACGCATGGGGCGCAAGGGAGTAAGAACTGCGGGCCGGCTTAAAGCCCCGGCAGAAAGAAACCCAAATGACCAAAAAAGAGTGCTTTTTCGTGTGGCGCACCAATTGGAGCGGCGTCCCGTGCGCGGTCGTGCTGAAGGATGCGGAAGAAAGCCGCCTTTGGCTCCAAATCTCGATTGAGGAAACGGACCCTTTCCAGGGTATGAACCTCCGTCGCATCGAGTGCTTCTCTGAAGCGGTGGCATCATGAGCGGCCTTCAAGCCGTTGCAGTGGCGCTCAATAGCGTCATGGCCGAAGACTCTAGCTTTGTGGCCTTCCTTCGCTCCGATGGCAGTGTGAGCGTCTACCGCAAACCGACGGAGGGGCGCTGTGCACTAGGGGCGCTCCTAGGCGTCGGGCGCTGGGAAAACGGAACCATCCTTGGTTCCAACATCAATTGTGGGATCTTGGTTCGCCTAGAGGGCTCGCTGCGCGCTCAAACGGGGGCCAAGTGAACGCACCGATCCGTGGCTGCACTTGCACCGACCCGGCCCGATTGCACGGCAAGCACAAGTGCACTCCCGGCCGGCCCCGTTGCAGGCGAACGGACTCCCGCCGGAACCGCACATGCCTGTGTGCCGCCTACCACTACGCACACAGGGAAGGGTCCGGCCGTTGCCTCGCTAACCCGAACCACGCCGAACGCCTAGCGCTCGACTTGTACGGTCCCCCTCCAGCGCTCGACCTATCCGCTCCCCCCTCCAATAACACGGACCTAGAGCAGGCCTCTTACTGCCCCTTCTAACCTCGGGAACCCGGCCCGCCTGGGGCAAAGCGACCCGGGCGGGCCAATCGACTAGGCCCAAAACATGCAATCTTGACAGCGCCGGCCGGAAGGGGGAACGCTGGTCTCGCGCTCGCCTCTCCTGCTTCCGGGCAGCACTGCTGCGCAATCAGGGGAACGCCTGCAAACCGGGCAGAAGGCCGACCGGGTGGGTCAGAATTGACCCAGGCGCTTGACGGGGTTGGGAAGGCGCCCCACTCCGCAGCTTTACACCCGTTCCTAATCGTCCAAGTATTGCTTGACGTAACCATGGGAACATGGGCAAGCTGGCCGGTTTGGTTGCGATCCCGGGATAGGGGTAGGGTCTACTGCCCCCATCCGAGGTCCACCGCCCCCAGTTGGGGTTGATGGCCCCCAGTCTTGCGGGGTCTGATGCCCCCAGTTGGGGGCTTCGGCCCACGCATCGCGAGACCGCGCGACCCCCACCCCAGGGGGAGGCGGGGCAGGCTAGGACGGGGGGGCACCCCACCGGGTAATTTTTCCTATGCCCAAAGGCTGTCAAGGGAACGGTTGACATGTTACCCTCTCGCTCATGGCGAAGGGGCACATCGAGACGGGCTGGGATACGTATCGGCAAAAGGTCGTGCCTCCGAACGCATCGGCGGTTCAGGTCAGCGAGACCAGGAAGGCCTTCTACGCGGGCGCGTCCTTCCTGCTCGCCGGGGTTCTGCTGCGTCTCGAGCCGGGTCCCGGCATCACCGAGGGCGACATGGCCATGATGACGGGCATCCACGACGAGCTCATGGCGTTCGCCGAATCGCTGGTGGAATAGCCTGATGGACCAGGCCGAGGTGAGGGGGCTACTGGAGCAACTGCTCGAACTTGAGGCGCCGCTGCGCGAGACGAGCTCGGACAGCGGGCACGGGTACAGCACCCGTGAGGTCGGGATGTACGTGGCGGAGGTCGAGCGCATCCAGGGCGAGGCCAGGCGAATGCTGGCGGAGGGCACGTAGGATGCAGTGGTTCGGAGAGTCTTGGGGCGCTCACGTCTGCGAGGGGGAGCACGTCCCGACGCCGGTCGGCGCTATCTGCTTCGGCTCCTGCGCTCAGCCAATAGCCGAAGGTGACCAGGGCGTCGTGCTGCCCTTCCTCGGCTTCGAAGGGATCGGAAACCCCTCCCCCGATGCGCCCTATCACCTGGCATGCTTCCTGCGCTCCATCACCGGAGCACACGATGGGTGAAGTGCGCCCCGCGGCGGATGCGTGGTCCACCCGAGGCGCGTGGCCCGGCCGCAGCGGGTAGACCACGGCCAAGCGGTTCGAGCCTGCGCCCCCACACTATTCCTGTCAAGCATCCGATTGACGGCTGTGCTAGCTTGGATGCGATGCCTGACCCCGACGAGATTGAACTCCGAGCGCTCGACATCGTGCCGTACCGGTTCGGTATCTGGTGCACCGTCGCCGGGAGCTTGGCCTTCGTAAACCCCATCGTGCACCGGAGCTGGAGCGAGGACGGGCAGTACCTCTGGTTCATGCTCGACTCGCACAATTTCCACAAGGCCAAGCCGGACGACATGGTGAAGGTCGTGCCGCTCGATTGCAGGCACGACCATTTCGACCCGAAGCAGTCGGACAACGACGCCTTCCTCGCGGCCAGGCCGAAGCCGAAGCACAAGTGCGCTCACTGCGCGGGCACCGGGTTCACCGCGAAGTAGCGATGAAGTAGCGGCCCTGCTGCGTCAGCTTGATCGGCGGCGTCTGGCTGCCCAGCGTGTGACCAGCCCCCGGCCCCGGCTCCACCAGGTTTTTGAGCCGCAAACGCTTCACCCAATAGTGAATCGCCTGGCGGGTTACGCCATAGCGCCCCGCTACGTCGGGCAAGTGCGGAGGCACGCCGAGCTCCTCCTCGAGCTCCGAAATAGCGTGCAAAACAGCCAGCTCCTTACCGGTCGGCAAGATGTTCTTGTAGTGGTCGGCAATGACTTTCATGTGGAAAAATGCCGGGGCGGTGTTTCAAAGTGGCCCCAAATAGACCGCGTCGCAGGCATCTCGCCGCGCACCATGCCGTCCCGGCACCCTCGACATGTAACACAACTGTTTGACAAGCGCTAGAGCCGCCAGCGCTTCAGGCGGTATTCGCCAACCCGCGCGTATCGGGCCCGCAGCACCCGCATCACCTGATTTCGGTTCAGGCCACACCGATGGGGGCGGTTCTGGCCCCCATCCGCCGGCAAGCATTTCGACCAGCGGAGCTGCACGTTCGCGGCCCGAAGCAGCGCCTTCCAAGCCCGGTTGTCCGGATTGCCCAAAAACTCCCGCAATTCGATGTGATTGATGAGCCCCTCCTTGCGGGGGGTAGGGCCTGCGGCCTGAGCCAGGGGGCGAACGGGCTTCACGCAGGTCAAGCATACCACGTCAAACAAGTGGGGCCCAAAGCCCCCGAACTAAGCTACCATGGGGTCTGTGGCCCCCAATCCGCCGAAGAAAGCCAAGGCGAAGACGGCCGTTGACCGGGTGCCGTTCGGGAATTTCGACGACCCGCCCGTCCTCGTCCCGAAAAAGGACCCGCTCCAACGAAAGCGTGAGCAGCGGGCCAAGCTTATCGGCCTGCGGGACGAACTGCTCGAGGAGTCCATGGGCGTCATGCGCGACGCTATGCGCTTCCGCGATGTCGATCCGGACCTGACCAAAGACACCGACCCGAACTACGCGCGCATGCAGGAAGACCTCGGCCCCCTCGACGCCGAGCGCGCCTACCGCGTCGCCAAGGCCGCGTGGAGAACCAACTCCGAGGCGCCGGCCGCACTCAAGCTCGCAGCCGCCATCGCCGTCGGCATCCTGAAAGCCAACGCAGCCGAAAAGGGTGCCGCCCCCGCACTCAATATCGGCAAAGTCATTATCAACGCCGCCGCGATACCGCAGTTCGAAGAACGCGAGGTGAGCGAGTGAAAGCTCCGACCGCGCGCGAGCGTGCCCCCAACAGCGAAGAGGCGAACGACCCGCCGCCCAACAAGCGCGAGTACTACCTCCATCTCGAGACGGGTGACCGCGGCTACCTCGTCACCCGCGACGGTAAGCCCGCCATCAAATGGGACCGCGCCCTCGCGAAGGACACCACGCCCGAGCTCCACAAGTGGAAAAAGATGGTCGACGAGGTGCCGCTCTTTAGCTTGCACCAAATCGCCATGGTCGCGTTCGTGGCCGACAAGGAAGTCTGCCGCGCGCTCGGGCAGGTCGACATCGCGCAACGCTTGTGGGTGGACCTGACCGAGAAGCAGCGCCGCGATTGGATGATGGACGGACCCAAGGCGAAGACGGGCCCGCGTCGCGAATTATATAAAGCCATCCTGCTCGCCCTGGGAGGCAAGAGTGTCGCGTAAGCGGCTCACCACGCGCCCGCTCCAGGAAGACTCGCTGCTCGCTTCCTTGCAGCGCGAGGTGATTCCGTATTTGCAGCAGACCGGCGATTTGGTCGAAAAGCTCGCGCCCGTCGAGCCCCCCGTAGTTACCGGCTCACGCAGCGGCGCGACCGCCGCCGTGCTGACCCTGCTGCTCACAGCACTCGATAAGGCAGGCGTTCTCAAGGACTCGACCACGCCATGAGCGCTCTTCCAGAAGTGGGCAGCGTCTGGCGCTACAGGGACAGATCGTTCCGATCTGGCGCCGGCACATACGTGCGCGTGGCCGAAGTTCGCAAGGGACGCGGAGTGCCCTTGTTCGCCGTCGGCTGCGTCGGTCTCGACGGCATCATTGAATGGGATGGCTGGGCGAGCATGTTTCATCTCGAATTCGAGCCGTTCAGCTTCATGGGGCCAGGATGAGCGATATCATCTATCAGCCATCGGAGTGGCAGCAGCGCTACCACGACACCGTGCGGCAAGGCATCGATGAGGTGCTCGGCGCCGGTAGCGCAGGCCCCGGCAAAACGCTGTGTCTGACCATGGACATCATGGATCAGGTCGCCGTCGAGCACGAACGCTGCACCGACCCGAACCACGCCTATCCGCTCATCTGGGGCGCTTCTTCAGGCTGGGCTTTGCATCTGCGCCGCACGGTCAAGATGCTGAAGCAGACCATCGCGCTCAGCCACCGAATGTTCAAAGCCGTCGACTCGGGCGCGGTGTGGAGCGAGAGCGAGACGACTTGGACCTTCAGCAGCGGACTGAAATACCAGTTCGGCCACTGCAAGGACCCGCACGACTACGAGCAGTACATGTCGTCGGCGTTCACCGCCATCTACTTCGACGAGCTCACCGGCTTCGACGAAGAGCAGTACGACCAAATCACGACGCGCTTGCGCTCCGACGACCCCGTGCTCTGCAAGATGCTGCGCATCCGTTCGATGAGCAACCCGCTCATGCGCAACGAAGACGAGAGCTTCACGGTCAAGGACCAGCACTGGGTTCGAAAGCGCTTCGTCGACCCGCACAAGGACGGCAACGTCGTCTTCAAGCGCAAGCTCACGCGCTCGGACGGAACCCACGCCTACACCAAATGGGTGTACATGCCAGCGCGTCTTCAGGACAACCCGAACAAGGCGTTCGTCGCGCAGTACGAGCTCCAGCTGCTCAAGCAGAAGGCGCACATTCGCGCAGCCCTGCTCGATGGCAATTGGTACGTCACCGCAGGCTCGTTCTTCGCCGAGTACTGGAAGGAGCGCTTGCACGTCGTGCGACCGTTCCGCGTGTCGCCCGAGTGGCGCATCTTCCGCTCCATGGACTGGGGCTACAAGGCGCCCGGCTGCATCCATTGGTTCGCGCTCGATGACGAGGGCACGCTCTATGTGATCTACGAGCTCCGCTTCCAGGGCAAGATTGTCGACGAGGTGGCCGCCATGGTGCAGGCCACCGAAGAACTGCTCGGGTTCTGGGACGAACGCGCCAAGCGCTCCCGCATCACGGGGCCCGCCGACACGCAGATTTGGGAGCAGCGCGGCCAGGGCGGCAAATGCATGGCTGACTCGTTTTCAGCCAAAGGCGTGAACTGGACACCGGCCGACAAACGCTCGCGCCAAACCAACGCACAGCACCTCATCAAGCGCCTGACAGACCACGAAGAGGAAACGAAGACGCCGGGCATCGTCTTCTTCAATTCGTGCAAATGGATCATCCAGGTCCTGCCGTCGATTCAGACCTCGAAGAACAACAGCGAAGAGCCGATGGATGGTGGCGACGACCACCCCTACGACTCATGCGTCTACGGCTGCGCGTACGCCTCCAAGGGAAAGGCCGCCATTCCTCCCATGCGCCCGCTGAAATCCGAGTGGGACGATGAGGAAGCAGAGACGGTTCAGAAGCGAGCAGGGCAACTCGGCTACGGCCAGGAGCTTTGCTGATGGCAAAGCGATTGGCATGCAGCGCCTGCGCTAAAGACTCACCGTTTAGTGAGCGGAGCGAGTGGCGCATGGTGCGGCTCACGCGCCCGGTTGGCGTGTCGGGGGGCTTCATCGATGAAGGGACACGCATTGTGTGCGGCAACTGTTTGCTGCCGCTGAGGGATGCCTGGCTCAGCCAGGCGCGGGAGAGAAGCTGATGGCACTCGAAGACGAAGTGGTGAGCGACGACGTTCAGCCGATGGCTGACTTGGGCTCGCTGCCGAGCGACGACTATTCGGTCGATGACTTGGGCGAAGAGGCGAAGCCTGACGTGCTCGTGTACGACGAAGACTCGACGAACCTAGCCGTCGATTTCGCCAAGCACCCGGACGGCGAAAAGGCTCTCACGAAGCTCGGGAACAAAATCGTCGACGAGTTCGACGACGACTTCGAAGGGAGCGAGCCGCGCCGAAAGCGCATCGCGGCCGACTGGAAGCTGTTCGCGGGCGACCTGCCGCCGAAGGAGTGGCCGTTCGCCAATGCCGCCAACGCCAACGTTCCCATCATGATGGAGAACCTCACCCGCGTCGTGTTCCGCGCGTACGGCGAGCTATTCGCCGACATGAGCAACGTGTTCGGCGTCAGCTCGCTCGGGCAAAAGGACCAGGACCAAGCAGCCCTCCTGAGCCTTCACGGCAACTGGCAGCTCCGAAACGAAATCCCCGACTTCTACCGCCAGCAGTCACGCGGGCTGATGAACTACTTCACGGTCGGCGATTGCACCATTCACTCGTACTACGACGAGCGGCTCAAACAGAACCGCCACGAGTGCCTGACGCCTGACGAGTTCGTGACGCCGTTCACGTTCAACTCGACCATGCCGAACTACTCGGATGTGCCGCACTACACGCGCGTGTACATGAAGTACCCGCACGAGATCGAAGCGATGCGCGAGGCCTGGGTCGACATCGACAAGGTGCTCGGCGACGACCCCGAGAACCGCCCCGTCAATGCGTTCGACAGCGACCCCGAGCAGCTCATCGCAAGCTCCGTCGCCGAGACCATGGGGCAGGACATCCCCGACGACGGCGCCCCGCGCAAAATCCTCTGGTACGAGGGCTGGGTCGATCTGCCGAACCAAGAGCGCCAGCGCTTCGTGCAGGCCATTGTCGACTACGAGACGCGCCACGTCTTCCGCCTGACCATCCACGAAGAAGCGCCCTGGCAGGACAAGGCCGCGTACAAGCGCCAGCTCGACGAGCTGGCGAAGTTCCGCGCCGAGCAGGAGGCGCACCGGGCCGCGCTCGAGGAACACCAGTACACCATCTCGCAAATTGGCGAGGCAACGGCGCAAGGCACGGCCGGACCCGAGCAAGCGCTCGGGGCGCTCCAAGAGCTCGAGGCGCAAAAGCCCCAGCCGCCCATGCCGCCCGAGTGGATGCAAAACCCGGACGACCCCAACGAGACCCCGAAGCAGCCCGACAAGGCCCCGATCCATCTGTTCGTTCACGGCGTGTGCATCGAGCCCGCGCACGGCAACCTCGGCCTCGGCTACGGCTGCATGCAGGCCGACTTCCAGCGCGCGGCGAACACGACGCTTTCGCAGTTCATCGACTCAGCAACGCTCGCCAATTGCAAAGGGCTACTCACAGCGGGCGGCGTCACATGGAACAGCGACGGGAAGTTCATCATTGCGCCCGGCTCAATCAACAACGCGACCGGGCTTTCGCCGGCTGAGCTCAAAGAAGGACTCATCCCGTTCGGATTCGGCGACCCGAACCCCGCTCTCATGACCGTCGTCGAGCTGATGCAGAAATCAGCAGAGAGCTCCATCCAAGGCCCCGCCGTGCTCTCTGGCGAATCCGGCAAATCGGGTGAGACGGCCCGCGGCATCGCGGCCCGCATCGAGCAGGCGACCAAGCAGCTCAGCGTGACGACCGGCAGCTACGCCCGCCAAGTGCTGACGCAGGTGCTGAAGAACAACGCCTACCTCAACAGCCGCTTTCTGCCCGAAGAGCAGCTCTTCCAAATGGAAGCGAACCTCATCCCGCTCGGCATGGAGCCGCCTTTCAAAATTGGCCGCGAGATGTACGAGCGGAACTACCAAATCGAAATCAAGGCGGACATGCGCTTCGCGACCCAAGCGCAGCGCGTGGGCGAGGCGGACGAAGCCCTCAAGCTGTTCAAGGAAGTGCCGCAGCTCCAAAACAACATCGCGATGATTCACTCCATCGTGAAGCAGTGCCTCGAGGCGCGCGGCTTGCGAAACCTCGTGCCGCTGCTCGGTCCGCCGCCGCCGCCGCCCACGACCCCGCTCGGTATCCCCATGCCGCCCATGGGACCGCCGGGCCCGCCCGGCGCTGGAGGCCCGCCGCCTGGAGGCCCCGGCAATGGCCCGCCACCCCCCGGCATGGTGCCGCCTGGGGGCCCGATGAAAGGGCCGCCGCCGGGTATGCCGCCGCGACCGCCGCCACCTCAACCCGGTAACCCCCACTGATGACCAACTACTCAACCTTCCGCAAATCGAACGACATCATCGATTGGGTTCGAGCGGTGCCAGGTCAGTACTTCCTCAAGCAAGTCGAGGAGCGGCTCGAGGCCGCGCACGAAAACCTACTCGCGACGTGCAGCAAGTCGACGGACCCCAAGGTCACGGCCGCTGCGACGTTGTGGAACGAACTAGCAACATTGGCCGCGTTCTTTCGGAACGCTCACAAGGACCGAGTGAATGAATGAGCTCACCGATACGAACGGCGTCGCGCTGCCAAAAGTAGACAGCAGCATTTTGGATGCGCGCGAGCGCGAGCAAGCTGAACGGCGCTCGGCCGTGATGCGCAAGCGTATGTCGCCACCAGGCGCACTCGGCCTACCGAAGCTGCTCGACGAACGCCGCTTGGAGTACGGCATCACAGACGGGGCATTCAGTCGGCAAGCCGTGTTTGACCGCGTGTACCTCTGGCAGATACCGATGCAGAAGGGGGACAAGTTCGAGTCGGACTCGCTGATTCACATGCCCGAATCGGTGCAGCAGCGCGAAAAGTCACGCGCGCCACAAGGTATCATCGTCAGCGCTGGCCTCCGCGCGCTCGATCAGCTGCGCTCGCACGGCGTGGACCTCGGGCACAAAATCCTCTTCTGCCATGCCGCCCCGTATCACATTCGGTACGACTCGGTGCTCGGCTTGGAGCAGCACCTCATCATCGTGCTCGCGGGCGACATCATCGGCAGCGAAGACCTCGCGACGAACCTGAGAAATCGCGAGGTCCGCTGCTTGCCGCGGAGGAACGCGGAGAACAACAGCGTCGAGCACGTGTTCATCGATGAACGTGGCGATGCATGGCTGCCGGCTGACGCCTGGCGCGCGGAGCATGAGTGATGGCTGGATCAGACGATACCGAGCAAGAGCAGGCGGCTGTAGGTAAACACCTGAGCGGCATGCGTGAACGCATGGCAGCCGCCAAGGACATCGACACCGATGAGGTGTCCGTCGAGGTGCCCGAGCCCGACGAAGCGGACGACGAAGACGAAAGCGAAGCCGCGCCCAACCGTCGCGAACGACGCGCTAACCGCATGAGCTCGCGCGAGCGAGCCGCCGCCGCCGAGGCCGAGGCTAAGGTGCTCCGAGAGCAGCTCGCCGAACGCAACCGCCCGGTGCCCGGCAACATGCCCTCTCCCGTCGCCAACACGGCGGAGGTGGACCGCCGCATTCGTTCGACCTACGCCGAGCTCCAGCGGCTCGAGGACGACTACGCCCGCGCCCAGCAGAGCCGCACGCTCACGGCCGAGAAGGAGGCCGAGATGCGCGAGCGCGCCATCGAGCTCGACATCCAGAAGGCAACGCTCGCCGCTGAACGTCGGGAAATCCTGACGGCCCCTCGCCGTCGGCAAGACGAGCTCACGCGCCAGCTGGAACGCGAAAATGCCGACGTGTACGGCGACCCGCGCGCGCTCCAATTCGCCGCGGGCCGTGTGAATCAGCTCATCGCTGAAGGTCGGAAGGACTCGAAAGAGCTTCACGACGAGGTGATGGAGGAAACGCGGCAGCGTATTTTGGGCAAGAAACCCAAGCCCGGGGCCATCGACCGCCAGCGCGCAACGGGCCTCAGCGCGGGCCCCCGCGTGGCATCGACCACCCCGAGTCGCACCGTCGCCATGCCTCGTGGCAGCCACTACTACAAGATGGCGATCGCGATGTACCCGGACATGGACGCGGGCGCGGCGTGCCAGAAGTGGGCGCAAACTGTGGGGAAAAAGCTGCTCGCAAAACAGCAGTAAGGCTCCCGTTGACCGGAGCGTGGCGCCCTGCATACTTGACCCATCGGCGCCACGCTTAGCCAGCGGACGCTTTGACGGCTCCAGCGATTCCCGTCGCTGTTGTCTGAACTCCAGGGAGACCCCACCAGTCGGCAAGGTGGAGAACCTGGAGATTCGTGTCGTCAAATCACGTCATCAAAAGCAGGACTCCCGCTGCTCCGGCTCGCAAGGACCCGCCACCGCGCGAGGTAGACCGCAGCCTTCAGCAGGGACAAATCCGGGGCGGTGATCCGAACAAGCACTACGTCTGGGCCTACAAGGTAGGGCTCGGCGGAGTCGGCTACTACGAGAACCTCGGATACGACATCGAGGTGAAGCGCCCGGGTGGGCCGTACTGCACCTCGCTGCGCAAGAGCTTTGGCGATGGTTCGCCCATCGAGTGGCAAGACAACTTGCTCATGTCGATCGACAAGACGGTGCTCGCCGAGCAAGAGGCGCTTGCCCAGCTCGATGTCGATGCGATGGAGCGCCGCATCCTTTCTCCGAGCAGCGTCGTCGATGGCCTGCGCGGCATTCAAGGCACGCGCAGTCGCAACAATGGCGCCGCCATCTCGCTCGTAAACGAGACCTCCGACAACACCATTTCGCTCGGCTGAGGAAACATGGACAACGTAAAACGATACGGGTTTCGCTGGGCTCGTGGCTACAACCGCAACTCGCACCCGGATGTGTTCGAACTCCCCGTCACGTCGGGCACGAACTTCACGGTGTCGGGCTTCGGCACGAACCTCAACCTGAACGTCGGCGACCCGGTGCGCCTCGACGCCAGCGGCGGCGTGGTGCTCGCGGGTGGCGACGAAAACGCGGCCACGTCGCAAGCGCCTTGGGGCGTCGTGATGGGCTTCGGTCCCTACTTCAACGGCGCGCGCATGGTGCGCTCGACCGTGCTGCCGTCGGGCGTGTCGTACGGCACGAGCATCGACCGGCAGTCTCGCGTGCTCGTTACGCCGTTCTCCGAAGGCATCTGGGAGATCGACTGCGACGACATCCTGACTGCTACCACGCTGCTCACCTACCAAGCCCTGGTCGGCGAGAACTGCGACCACCAGCTGGCGGCTGCCGTCGCGGGAGCCCCGCCCTTTAGCGCCAACCCGGTGCTCGACATCTCGACGCACAACCCGGCAACTGCGACGCTGTCCATGCGCATCTTCGGCGTTTCGCAGACGGGCGAGAACCAAGACTTCGCCGGTCAGTGGGTGAAGATGCTCGTCACCGTGAACAAGGGCGCTGAGGCGTTCTACACGAACGTAGGTACGTGATGGGCTGGGACCGCAAGACCAAGGCTCACGAGCCGCCCAAGGTCTACGACCTGGACGCTGAGTCAGTGATTACACCCGACGTCACCCAATGGGCCGTCGAGGAGACGCCGGACCCGCGCGAAGGCGCCGCGCCGGTAGACACATACGTCCACCGCCCTCGGCGCGAAGCAGCGCTACCGGAGATTTGAGCCATGCCCGCAGGCATTCCTGTCTTTACCAGCACCATCTCGGACGGCCTCAAGCTGACCTTGGATGAGGTCGTCGACGACAATCTCACCACCTACAAATCCAAGCTCATCATGCCCAAGTGGATGAAGCAGTCGAGCATGGAGGACAACTACGAGGACGACCTGGAAATGGCCGGCCCCGGGCTCGCCGCAGAGAAGAGCGAAGGCGCCGAAATGCAGGCGGGCGGCATCCAGGAAGGTGCCCTCACGCGCTACATCTCGCGCACGTTCGCTCTCAAGCTGATCGTCACCGAGGAAGCGGCCGAAGACTCCAAGTACCCGGCCATCATCCAAGCCGGCGCTCGCCTCCCACGTGCGATGTACAAGACCGTCGACATCGACGCCACGAACGTCTTGCAGCGCGCGCAGAACCCTCTCTACACGGGCGGCGACGGCGTGTCGCTCGCGAGCGCGGCGCATCCCTTGCCGAGCGGCGGTGTGTTCTCCAACACCATGACCGTACCAGCGAGCCCCTCACGCATCGCGGTCGCGACGGCGACCACGCAAATGCGGAAGTTTCCTGGCCACGACAGCACCATCGAAGGTGTCGAGCCGGTCGCCAATCTCTGCCCGGAAGAGCAGTGGTACATCTGGGACGGCCTCAACATGTCGGAGAAGGACCCCACGGCGGGCGCCTTCAACGAAATCAACGTCGTCAAGAACTTGGGCCTGAAGACGGTGCCCATCAAGTACTGGACGAACACCACGACCAATTGGGCCCTGCTGTCCGACGCGGACAACGGCTTCAAGTGGAAGTGGCGCAAGAAGCCGAACACGCGCAGCTGGGTCGATAACGACCAGCTCTTGCTCAAGTACGGCATCTACGCGCGCTGGTCGCGTGGGTGGTCCGACCCGCGCTGCATCCTGTTCGTCGCTGCGTGAAGGAGTAGCCCATGCCCGGAATCTCCCTGCTCGACGCGCAACAAATCTTCACCAACAACGGGCTCCGTACGCAGTACGGGGTCATTCTGCCGGCGGGTTCCCGGGTCGCCGCGTACGTGCGCTCCACGGGCGTCCAAACGGGCGACGACTCCTTCCTGGCCACCAACCTCGTGCAAACGCTCGCAGCGGGTCTCGCGCGCGTGCGCCCGGGGTTCGGCGACTTCGTGATTTGCCTCCCAGGTCACAAGGAAGACGTGACCGACGCCACGACCTTCTCGCAGGCGCTTCCGCCCGGCGTGAAGATTCTGGGCGTCGGTCGCGGCTCGAACATGCCGACGCTCACCTGGACCACGCCCGGTGCCCAGCTGAACCTCTCGCAGAACGATGTGCTGCTCACCGGCTTCCGGCTCAAGTTCGCCGGCTCGTCTTTGGCGCCCGTGACCGTCGCGCAGGCGGTCAACATCTCGGCCGACGACGTGGGCTTCACCAGCAACGAGGTGGAGCTCGGCAACGCGGGCGCAAACGCCACCATCGGTATCGGCATCACCGGTACGGCGGCTCGCTACGAGGTGAGCGGCAACATCTTTCGCGGTCAGATTGCAGCGCCCGCGTCGGGCTCAATCGTGGTCAATTCGACGGGTGCTGACGGCATCATCGCCAAGAACACCATCATTGCGGGTGCGGCCGCCGCAACGGGCAACATCGCCGTCCTGGCCGCAGCGCAGCGCCTGCTCGTCGACAGTAACCAAATCCTGAACATCACGCCCGCAAGCGTCGCCGGCATCAGCTACGCGAACCTCGCCATCAACGGCATCTGTTCGGACAACCGGATCGCAGTCGCCGCCCCCGGCGCTGTGGTTCCGGGGGTCACCGGTATCACGGTCGGTGGGCTCTCGAACCTGACGGCGTTCTTCAACAACTACGCCGTCAACGACCCGAACAAGAGCGGCTTCTTGGTGCCGGCCGCCGACACCTGAACCGCTGACGGGGCTCCGGCTGGAGCTGGTGCCCGGAAGGAGCCCCGTATGAGAACCATTGGTAAGCGCTGGCCGGTAGGCATCGGGCCTGATCGCCAGGCGATGTGCAGCTACTGCGGCGTCCAATGGCGCCGCTCACAGCTACATCGCGACCGCTCCGAAAACCTCGCCTGCCCCGACTGTAGCCCCGGGCTCGACGTGGTGTCGCTTTCCGAAGGCAACGCGGAGCTCATGCGCAGCCAGCAGCCGAAGGAGATTGGCCCGGTCGACGGCGGCTTCGACTCCTTCATCAGCCCCCCGTTCCCAGGCTTCGTGAGCCCAATTGGCAACGTTTCGGTGCGGACGAATGGGCCAACCGGGCGGCTGAGCGTGCCTATCAACATGTGGCTGCGTGGCGATTCGGTCTACCAAGACACGCCTGGGCGCGTCGCGATTTGGACCGACAACAGCGGGTCCAACCAGCCAATGATCGCGCGCAACGCCAGCGTCCAGCCGTCGTGGACGGCCAGCGACGACACGCTTCGCGGTTTGCCCACGGTGTCCGGTGACGGGGCCACGCAATTCATGAGATGCGAGGCATCTCTCGGTGGGGCGCCGATGTGGGCCTGGTTCATTTTCAGGCTGAACGGCGCTTTCGGCGCCTTACTGTCAGCTGGCGTCGACCTGATGCAAATCACGAGCGGCGGGAGCATGCGCTTCTCGACGAACGCGGGGAACAGCGATCCGAACGATGGGACGGCCGCCGGAGCGTGGGCGCGAGCGATACTCACGTTCAACATCTCCGGAACCGACTCTCTCCTGGTCAAGTCGACCCTCGTGAGCATGCCAAGCGCTGGGCAAAGGTTAGGCACCCCTCACCTCTTTTCCCTCAACAACGGCTCGTTCCCCATCAACGCGACCATGGCTGAGCTGCTCATCGCGAATGGCTCACCTACGCCTGCCGAAATCGCAGACATCGATGCGTACGGCATCGATCGCTACGGAGGGACTCTCTTTGCCTAACGCACAAACAGAAGCGCCGACGAGCCTCTACGTGCCGTCCATCGACGACGTGGTGGCCATGGCGTACCGCCGCGCTGGGCTCCTGAACGGCCAACAGTCGCCCGACATCGTGATGGGTGGCGTGGCTCGCCAAATCCTCAGCACCATCGTCACGGGCCTCCAGGCTGAAGGAATCGCCATGCGCGCGGTGCAGCCGGGGTACGTGCTGCTCGTCGCTGGCCAGAACCTCTACACGCTGCCCGAAACCGTCATCGACTGCGTGGGCAACGGCGCCTACATCGCCCCCACTGACAGCCAGGTTCCGTTCCAAGCCTCGAGCGAAACGCCCGTCATCAAGAAGGACCGCGACACCTTCCAGAACCTCAGCAGCAAGAGCTCGGCGTCGCGCCCGACCATCTACTACTTCGCGCGCGAGGCGCCGCTCGGCACCCTCTACTTGTGGCCGACGCCTTCGCAAACGGAGGCCGGTGGACGCATCCGCTTCAACTTCCACAACCTCCGCCCCGACGTGGTGAACGGCGGCATGACGCTGCCCTTCGAACGCTACTGGGACGAGTACTTCGTGTACGCGCTCGCCGGTCGCCTCGCCCTCGACAACTCCATGGCGCTCGACCGCGTGAACTACCTCGACGGCATGGCAGGCGCGAAGAAGGACATCTGCAAGGGCTACTCCAAGCCGAGCGTGAACGTGCAGGCCTCCATCAGTCACCGCACTGGCTGGCGAAAGCATTACCGATGAGCATCCAATATTACCCCAACGGCATCGGAGGCTACCCGCCTGGGGACTTCCTCGACACCTGTAAGCCCCTGCTCACGAGCGGCAACGTCTGGTACGTGAGCTCGCTCATCGGCACCGACGCCGTGAGCCCAGCCGGCCAGAACCGCGAGAAACCGCTGAAGACGCTGGCCAATGCCGTCGCCTCCGCAGCGGAAGGCGACATCATCGTCTTCCTTCCCGGTCACACCGAAACGCTGACCCTCGCGCAGACCATCGGAAGGAGTCTCACGCTCATCGGCGAAGGCGTCATCGATGGCAAGCCGGCGGTCTCGTTCAAGGGTAACTCTGCTGCCGCGACCCTGATTTCGGCCATTTCTACAGGCATCGAGTTTCGCAATCTCTACTTCCCGCCCAACTTGGTGAACAACACCGCGCCTAGAATCCTAGCGGGAGCAGACGATTTCGTGATGCGCGGTTGCTACGTGGACTGCGGAGCAACCGATCAGGCAGCCGCCGTGCGCTTCAGCGGAAATAGGTTCACGCTCGACAAGTCCACGTTCATCTCGACGGCCACGCTCACGAGCGCACAGCCGAAGCTAGCCATCGAGGCCGGTACCGGCGCAGTCATCGAAGGCGTGTTGATGACTGACGTGGAGGTGTCGGCTGGCACGGTGGGCTTCTCCAACTACGCAGCCGTCGACCTGACGAAGGCAGGCGTCCTCACCCGATTGCAGGTCGAAGGCATGAGCCTCTTACTCGGCGCCGATATGGCCATTCACCCGTTCGCCACGGGCCGCGTGAACGTGCAACTCGCAACCGGCGGAAGCCGAGTGAGCTGGGCTTGATATGCACCTAATCAATCCGTTGGTGGCCGGTATTCGCGGCGCAGAGATCGGTTCGGTGGAGCTCCTCGAGCGCGGCACATCCACGCACGCCGCGTACTACCGAGACTTCCCAGCCACGCAACAATACAGCGCTCAGCCCATCCCGCTCGACTCGTTCGGTAGCGCCACGCTCTACGTGGACGAGCTGGTCGATGTGCTCGTGCATGACTCCAATGGCGTACTCGTGCGGCAGTTCGTGGCCGGCGACTACGCGGCAGCCGTCGAGGTTATCAGCCAATCCTTCACGGGCGTCGACTACCGCGACGGCAGCAGGGGCGCGCATAAGCCCACGAACCTCGCGAGCGTGCTCGACCTGTGGAAGACCAACTCAGGCGCCATCGATTGGAAGGTGCTCGTCGGGGGCAACGTCCTCACCATCGGTGACGCGCTCGCCACCTTCTCCGGGCTCTACTTCAACGTGAAGAGCTACGGCGCGCTCGGCAACGGCGTCGCCGACGACGGCGCGGCTATCACCGCGGCGATGGCTGCGGCAGCCGTGAGTGGCGGCACGGTGTTCTTCCCGCCCGGCACGTTCCGCACGACGACCGTGATTTCTATCCCGCCCAAAGTCAGCCTCCTGGGCAGCGGCGCAGCAGCAACCAAGCTCGCTATCGACAACGCCGCTTCGTCTTGCATCGTGTTCGGGCTGGGGCCAGCAGATAGCGGAGCTCGCACTGTCCGCGACCTGTGGATCGGAAGCATCAACACGGTCAACACGCAGTCGCTCGTGGGGACAAGTAACCCCACCCTTCGCGCGCTCTTCGAGGATTGCGTGTTCGGCAACGACACGACCACGAAGGGTGTGCATGTGACCCTTCAAACCTCGGATCTGAATTCGCTCGTACAGTTCAATCGTTGCGCGTTCTACGAGATGAACAACTCCTCGATCATTATCACGGGGTCGAGCGGCGTCGGGCGCAGCATCTTTCGCGATTGCGAATTCAAGAGCCTGTACACCGCTCTCGCCGTGTCAAACCCGCACATCGTAGCGATCGACGGCATGTTGGTGGACGGATGCCGGTTCGATGCGTCTGCTGTGACTGGCCCCGGTTTTTCATACATTCTCATGCTGCCGCTCGGTCAGTTCGGCGGCAACAAGTTCATCAATAATCGGTTCACGGTGGGGCCCGCCACGATATCCGCATTTCGCACGACGACGCCAACACCAACCTTCGGCATCTGGGAGTCGGGTAATTCTTTCGGAGACGCTACGACCGGGTACTTGCCGATGTATGCCGATACGGCCGATGGGTACGCCGCCGTCATCCAAGATAGCGTCGGTTTGCGCACGCACGGCTCGCGGGCGAACCGCGTGGTCGGCATGAACAGCGATACTCCGACGCAGAGCCTAGACGGGAAGAACTACGGCATCGGCATCATCAGGCGGAACGTGCTCGGAGCGCAGACGATCACGACGAACCTGGGTAGCCTCGGCGACCCGTTCTTGGTGCAAGTCATCAACAATACGGGCAGCCCCCTGACTCCCAGTTTTGGCTCCGGATTTTCGGTTACATCGGGAGGCATTTTGCTCATCCCGATCGGCGGCAAAGGCCAGTACCAGTTCATGTACCTTCCGTCGACCACTGGTACGACCGGCGCGTTCCAACTGACGGGGCAGGCGGTGTCGTTGTAAATGGCCCAAGCGGAGATCAATTTCTCCAATCGCCAAGCGACCGGCCAGCAAGAGCTGGCAGGTGCGCCAGCCGTTGCAGTGAACATCATCGTGGACGACACGGGCGCAATTCGGCGGCGCCCGGGGCTCCAGGCGGCCCCTGGCATCTTCAACGGCATCATCGACCCCACGGGCCTGAGCGGTATCTACCAAACCGTCGATGGTAAGGTGTACGCCATCGGCAACACGCCGGGCTATCGCAACATCTACCGCGTGACGGGCATCGCGACGCAGCTCGGTGTGCCGCTCAGCGACGCGACGCTCTCGGGTACGCTTCGTCCCGTCTTCGCCGAAACGCAGCTGCTGCTCGCGATTGCAGGCGGGGACAAGCTGCAAAAGGTGGTGCTCTCAGCCGACGCTTCTTCTCGGGTGCTCGACGAGCCGCCATACGCCTCACACGTGGCTGCCAATAGCTCGCGCTTGCTCGGCAACATCGCGAACGTCAACTACAACAACACGTTCGACAAAAGCGTGGTGCGCTTCAGCGGTATCGCGAACGGCAACTCGAGCTTCGCCGGCATGGAGGTGTGGACTGAAGGCGTCGTCATCGGCGGAGCCGGGCACTTCAGCGCGGAGGCAAACCCCGACCCCGTGCTGGCGGTCTACGAGAACACGAACGAGGTATTCTGCTTCGGCACCAAATCGGTGCAGGTGTTCGTCCCCGACCCCTTCGTGAGCAATACCGGCATCCCCGCCGGCTGGTCGCCGACCGTTACCAAAGAGCTCGGCTGCGCGGCGCCGTACAGCGTCGTGAAGGTGAACCAGCAGTTCTTTTGGCTCGATGAGCTACGACGCTTCGTGGTGTCGGATGCCCGCTCCGAGCAGGTCATCGGCGACCCCATCCAGAAGACCATTGACGACATTGCGGTGGTGTCGGACTGCTACGGCTTCCGGGTGAGCGCCGGACCCCTCGATTGCCTGGTGTACAAGTTCGAGCAGGACGGACGCTGTTTCTCGTTCCAGAAGGGCAGCGGCTGGTCGGAATGGCTCAGCTGGAAGAACGGCAACTGGGCGCCGTTCCCGGTCACATGCGAGGTGATTTCGCCAACCACTAGCGACAACCTCGTCGGCGACAGCTTCGGCCGCGTGGGGCGCCTGTCACTCGACGCCCACACCGACTACGGCGAACCCATCAATGCGCGCGTGGAAACGGGCTACATCGACCGGGGAACGGACGAAAAGAAGCACTGCCGTTGCGTGCGAGTGACGATGCGACGCGGCCAAACCACGAGCTCCGTTGGCCCCGTCGCCTACATCAGCTGGCGTGACCAGCCAGGCCCCTACGGGCCCCCGCTGGCGATCAATCTGGGCGCACAGGGCGACACGCACCCCGTGGTAGAATTGCGCTCATTGGGCGCGTACCGGCGCCGGCAGTGGCGCTTCGAGTTTTCAGGCACCGAGCCGCTGGAGCTCGTGAAGGTGACCGAAGAGTTTGAAGTTCTGAGCAGCTGAGGAAGCAAATGGACAAAAGGGCTAGCAGCACACTATCTGGCGCGGCATCAGGAGCAGCTGCTGGGACCGCCATCATGCCCGGCTGGGGTACCGCCATCGGCGGCGCCCTCGGCGGGCTCGTTGGCTTCTTCGGCAGCGACAACGGCGAGGAGGTGGACGAGGCTCGCCGAAAGAAGGAGGAGCTCGCGAAGAAAATCGCCGACCAGTACATGAGCTACCGGGACACGGTGAACGAGGCGTACATGAAGCAGGCCGCTGGGGCCAACAGCTTCTATGACGTGAACAGCAACATCCTCAACTCGATGAACGGTGGGCAGGGAGCGCCCGACATCGCAGGCGGCGTGTACACGTCTCCGATCAAGGCTGAGGGAATGAAGGGCGTGGACATCCCGAGCACGAGCCCGACCTTCGCACCCGGCACGCCAATGCCGACCCAGAACGCGCCGCAGACGCTGAGCTACGTTCCGAGGAAAGGCTAATGCCCACCGACGACACGAGGGGCGCGCCGACCGGCGGCGCTCCCAACACGCAGCTCCTGGACTTCAACGCGCCCACCGGGCCCGCTGTGCAATACGACGCACAGGGCTATCCGATCCCGACCGCCGACCAAATCAAAGGCGCGTCGTACAGCCTCACCTTTGGCACCGGAGCGAAGGCTGGGCAGGTTGCCTACGACCCGGCGATGCAGCCTCCGCAGCCGGAGAGCGACAACCCCTTTCAGCCGGGCTCGGCCAATTGGAACGCCTGGCGTTCGCACAATACGAAGCTCGCGCAGAACGAGGCGAACAAGAAAGCCTGGCAGCAGCAGCACGAAAGCGTGCGGGCGCAACCGGTCGCCGCAGCGGCTCCCGCGCAGGCGGCGCCAGCTCAGCCTTTCGCATCATCCGGCATCGACCTGACCAAAGATGGCAAAGGCGAGAGCTTCACCGACTCCATCATCAAGCACTTCTCGGAGCAGGGCATCCCCGAAGCCAGCAACGAAGCGAAGACCACGCTCGACAGTTTCCGCGCGTCGCAACCGCAGGACATGTCGCCGTACTACGACTACGCGAGCAAGCTCACGTCGGCCAAAATCGACAACGCCATGTCGGCGCGGGGCTCGTACGGTTCAAGCAACGCGACCGGGCAAATCGGCGCGGCCGAGATGGCGCTTCGCGCTGACGAGGCCAAGGCGAACGCGCAGTATGGGCTCGACCGTTACGCCTCCGAAGGCAACCTGGCTGGCAGCGCTGACGCCAGCGACGCGCGGGCGAATGCGCTCAAGTACGAGTGGACGAAGGGCCTGTCCGACATGGCCTTCAAGTCGCAGGACGCAGGCGAATCTCGCGGCAGCCAACTGTTCGAACACAACCTCGCGCTCGCGAACGCCAAGGCTGGCAACTACACCGCCAGCACCGACAAGGCCATCACGGGCGTGGGCGAAGCGACCGACGCGGCCAACAACGTGGCGATGGGCAACGCGGCCGACCAAGTGAGCGGCGCCAACGCTGACGCCAACGCGGCGGCGTCGCACACTGCATCGGTCATGGACTCCGCTAACAAGCTCGGCACCAACTACTTCAACTACCAAGCTGGCGAAGACGCCAAAGAAGCCGCAAACAAGCCAAAGGCGAACTGATGGCCATCAAAGGAGTCAACCCAAGCTACTTCGCCGGCATGCCCACGGTCGCGCTCGACCCGAACGCGGGCAAGGAGAACCCGCAGTACGCGCAGATGCTCAGCCAGGCGATGCAGCATCGCGCGCAGGCAACGGACAGACGGCGCGAGTCGGACGAAGAGAACGCCTTCAAGGCGCGCACGCTGGACCAGCAAGCGCGGCGTGACCGCATGAGCAACGACATCAGCAAGCGCAACACGGCCGTGAGCGAAGCCGGCGAAGCGCGCCTGAAGAGCGGTCAGGAGTTCACCCAGGGTCGGCTCAAGTCGGTTGACACCGAGCATCTCATCGACGCGCTCAATATGGCCAAGTACACCCACGACAAGGTGGCAGAGGAGTACTTCCTCGCTGAGCTCGAGACGAGAGGCGTCCAAACTCGAAACAGGGCTCCAGCCCCAGCAGACCAGCCAGCAGAGCCGCCGCCCGCAGAGCCCCCGCCAGCTGCTCCGCCAATAGACCGCTCTCCAATGCCGCCGCGCTCGCCGCCCCCTACAGCAAGCTTCCCGCCCGTTGGTGAGGCAGAGGCCGCGCCGCCCATGAGGGGCGCGCCAGCCGGAGTGGCGCCACGCTCGACCGCGAGCTTCCCGCCCGTTGGGGCAGGCGCGGCGCCACCGCCTGGGCCAGCCCCAACGCCAGCCCCGACGCCAGCGCCGGCAGCTGCTCCGCCTGGGCGGCCCATGATGAGCGACAGCGACCAGTTCTACCGAGACATGGAGTGGAAGCCGCCACCGGGCAAAGCCCCGCGTGCGCCCGCTCCAGCGCGTCCTATGGCCAGCGATGATGCGCAGTTCTACAAGGACATGGAGTGGCACCCGCCGACCGAAAAGGAACTCCTGGACCGAGCCATCGCCGACGTGGTGGCTCGAGAAGCCGCCGGCCTGACCCCCACCGCAAAGCCGCTCCTTCCGGGAAAGACCCTACGGAGAAGCGCGGCGGAGGCGGACCAGATGCTCAGCCCTGACGACCCGCTACTCAACCGGAGGGCGCAATGACTGACGCAGGACCCCGAGGGCTCATCCCTGGTGGCGCGCTCGCGCCGAGCTTACGGCGACCCGTGGCGCCCACCGCCGTTGCGGCGTTCCCAGAAGTGCCGCCAGAGGAAAGCGATCGTCCGCCCCAGCAACAGCTTGCCACGATGATCCAACCCGCCGAGCCCGCGCCTCCTGGCGCCCCTAAGCCACGCGCTACCGGCCCGCTCGGGCCAGCTCCAGCCGCGCCGCCGCCGAAGGACGCGCCCTACGGCATGCGGCGCGGTCAGCGCCATTTGCTGCCTGGCATCAGCAACCTAGCGAACCCCCCGCCGCAGCTCGACACGTCTGGTGACTACGAGCTGGTGATGCCGAACGGCCACGTGATTCCGGTGCTTTCACGCGACTCACGCAACTCCCGCTACAGCGAAGTCGTGAAACAGCTCGGGCAGTCGCTGCTCCATACCGCGGCAAACCCACGAGAGGCGGCCATTGCCGATGCCGTCACTGAATGGGGGCAGTCGATGGTCGGGCAGTTACCGATCGAAGACATCCAGAAGGTCATGGCCGAGCGCTGGGACCACAACGTCGGCAACGTGGTGAAGCGCGACCTCGGTCACGATCGCATCGTAGCGGCGCAAGCCAACCGAGGCAGGGGTCCGGCTGCCGGCGTAGGCATCGACTACGACGAGAATGGTCTACCAAGGGCGAACACTCAGTTCGGTCACACGGTGCTGAAGGACTACGCGGCCCTCGTGAACCAGACCATCAACAGGGAGGTTACCATGGAGGGATACAAGGCGCTGACAGACCACGAGAACCAGCTGGACTCGATGCTGGATGGAATCACCTCGCCGAACGCCATGGACCAGCGCTCTGCGGTTATGAGCCGCATGCTGGAGAAGAGCGGCAAGGCATCGACCGACATGGAGCGCGCGCAGCTGAATGCGGCCGCTGGCAAGTGGGCTGAGTTCAAGAACAACCTGTCGCTCTATTTGAGTAGTGGGTCGCACGGCGCGCAGATGGACCAGAGCTTCATCAACCAGTTCGCTCAGATGGTGAAGACGGACAAGGCGACCATTGCGCGCATCAAGGAGGAGACCGGAAGAAGGGCCGCTTCGACGTTCAAGAACATCGCCGTACATCCTTACGGCCCACAGCTAGCGCAAGAGGGTGCTGACGAGGTGTATCGAGCGTTCGTTGGCGTTGGTCGCGGTGGTGAGTACGAGCCACCTACGCCAAAGGAGACGGCAGGAAAGCTCCCGACGTTCCGGCCCTCACCACCAGCCGCAACGAAGCCGCCGGGCGGTGCGCCGGCTAAGGCCGCTCCAGCTCCCGTGAAACCGCCGCCCAAAGACGCGAACAGCCACCTGGATTAGCGCATGTACACCCAAGAGCAGTACGAAGAAGCAAAGGCGAAGCTCGCCGATCCGGTAGTGGTCGCCGAGATTGGGCCCGAACGTGCGGCTCGATGGCAGGCTCATATCGATGAGTACGAAACGGCGCACCAAGAGGTAGTCGAGGCGCCTGACACAGCGGCGCCCGCCGCTTCGACCGTTACGCCGTTGCATCCCGATTTGGCGCCACCAGTAGAAGAGCCGCGAGCCCCGGCTCCCATTGGCCCACCCGCGCCAGTGACGCCTCTAACAGACGCCGAACGAGCGAAGCTCGCGAGCATCCGTGTGCCAGAAGTCACGGCCGCAAACGAAAACTGGACGACGCCCCCGGCCTTTGCGCAGCCGGCCAACATCGACAACGCGCTACCGAACGCATCGAAGCTGAAGCGGTTCAAGAGTCCGGCGAGCTACAAGACCAAGCACGGCTCAGACCTCGCCGAAATCGCCAAGAACACGGCGATAGACCCGCTCGATGGGCCAGCGTCGGGCACGTACTTCGAGCCGACCATCGAGCAGTTTCGTGTCGACATGGCTCCGTACCTGAAGGCCAAGGGCATCGTCGCCGGCACTCACGACGAGCTCCTGTCGTACCAAATGTACCAGGACGCACAGTGGGAGAAAGCCTACCAACAAGCGCAAGCGCAAGACCGTTCGCTCGTGCGCGCCGACTACATCGACGAGGACGACACGCCTTGGACGCAGCTCCAGGCATACCTCGGCGACAAGGCCGACACTGCCAGCGCGTTCGCGAAGGGTTACGCGAGCGGTGGCTCGCTCGGGCTCACTGGCGCACTCGAGACGGACTCCGACCGCAGGCAGCTGCAACGCCACCCGACGGCGAACCTGCTCGGCGAGCTTCGTGGGGGTATGAACCGCAGGGGCATCCTGTCCAACATCGGCGGCTTCGGAACTGGTGTAGCGGGCCCAGTCAGCAGTAGGGCTGCCCGCTACGCGCTGTCAGCTGCCATCGGTAGCGGTGGCACAGCCGCAGACATGTACGGCCACGAAAAGGCTGGCCAGCTCTCCGACTACTTGCACGGCCGCAAGCCGAACCCAGACGCCAAGAGCAATTTCAGCGAGCGCTTGCTCGGTGGCGCATTGGGAGGTGGCATAGCTGGGGTAGGTGGCGAGGCGCTCGCTGAAGGCGCAAACGCGCTCCGCAGCTACTACCGCAACCCCACTAGCAGCTTTGGTGTCGAGCTCAGGAACGCGGAAGCAGGCGGCACGGCCACCGATGCGATTTGGGGACTCAAGCCGTCGAGTGACGTTCGGGACGTGCTCAAAGAGGCTCACGGCGGAGTGCCAGGGTCCGGCAAACCAGTGCCCCAGGGCGTTCCCGTCGAGTACGCCGCAAGCCGAGTGATCGGTCCAGTCGTCAATCAGCATCACGCCGAGAGGGGCGCACTCGGGGAGCTCATCGACACCGAGACGATGCAGATGCTGGGCTCGAACCCGAAGCTCAAGCAGCCGCAGCGCATCAAGAACCTGACCGACTACCTGTACAACGAAATCGTCAAGCGCAGCCGCCCGAGGGCAACGCCGGATGAGTTTGCCGGAGACGCGGAAAACCTCGTCGCGTGGAACAACCGGGAACTGAAAGAGGTACTCAAGAACTCCGTCAAGCCGCACGTCGAGCTCAAGATAAATGCTCCGGCCGCCGCCGCGCGCAAGGACGCGCGCGTAATCAGCATCCCGCAGGCGCGAGCCATGGGCTTCGACATCGAAGCTCCAAAGGTCAGGCAGCCCGCTCAATTGGGAGAAGGTCCAGCTGGAGCAACCCCGGTTGAGACAACGATGGACGTGCAGGACAGCGAGCTCATGCCCGGCGGGCGGCTAGACACGCTCCGAGACGCGGAGCACGTCCCTACCCCACCTCTCAAGCTGCCGCCCCACTACCCGGAAGACGCCTTCGTGGTGCTGCTCGAACCCATGCCGCTCGATGCCGAGGCGATGCAGAGCGCGATCAAATCCATCGACTACAAGGCCAACGTAGCGAGCAAACAGGGCAGCAAGGACGATGTTTGGACCAAGCTGACGGCGGCAATCCGTCAGGACCGCGACAAGTTTGGCCCCGAATGGGGAGCCTTGAAGGACAAGCATCATGGCCTCCTCACGCAATCCGAGCAGCGCGGCGCGCAAGCCGGCATCACCGAAAACCAGCGCTACGAGGACATGGCCGGCAGCTCGCAAAGGACGGCGAGAGACACCATCACGAACTACGGCATCGGCGACATGCCGGCGAACAAAACCATCGCGGCGCTCGCCGACCGAGCCAAGGTGCGTCCCGACCTCGAGACTCTTCGCGGTACGCGCGCGTACACCGCCCTCAAGAGCGAAGCCGAGCCGTCGCTCGGGGTCGCGCCGACCAGGGCCATGCTGCGCGTGGGTGGGCTATTGCCAGGCGCAAAAATGCGCTTTGACGTGGCGCTGCGCGACATGGCGCGCGGCCCGCAGGGTGAGCCGCTGTTCATCAATGGCCTCAACCAAGAGCAGCAGTTCCTGAAAGACCAACCGCTCGGTCGCTCGCTACTGCCAGCGACCGGCCTTCTCAACGCGGGGCGCGGAGCGCTCGGGCTCAAAACTGGATCGGTCTACGACCAGGTATCGACTGACCGCGACAAACTCACGGGCAGCGTCGACCCCGACCAGCGACGCATCATTGAGTATTACCTAAATCAGCCATGATAGGATTGAACCCATGAGCGCAGAGACCACGCACTTCCGTTACACAGGCGCCACGCCTGGGGCAGACGCACTCGTGTACTCGTTCTTCGACACGGTGGTCGCGTTCCCTGGCGCCCGCTACGTCGGCATGCACCGAATGAAGCGCTTGGTCGTAGACCTGTCGAACAGCGCAGGCGGCACCTTCAATCTGTACAAGAGCTCGACGCGCGTCACCAACCCTGCGCTCGCGGTCACGCGCGACACGACCAAGGTCACGTGGGTGCAAATCGCCACCTTCGCCGCAGCGGCCGTCACCACGACATCGAACATCCTCGACCTGCTCATCGAGGAGTACGACGACGTGAAGCTCGAGTTCGTGAACGGTGGGGCGGCGCAAGCAACTTGGCTGCCCAACATCGTGCTCACGGGCGAGCGCGTAAAGTCGAACTGAGATGACGAGCTGGCCGACCGCGACCAATTGGCCCACGGCTGTCAATTGGCCCACGGGTGTGAACTGGCCACCAGGCGTCAACTGGCCGGGCGGAGGCGGGCCTCCGCCGTTCGATGGCAATTTCGCGACCGTCTTCCCTGGGGCTATTCAAGTCCTCCAGTCGGACAAGGGCTTGCAGTATGGCGCGGTCATGCGCGCCGACCCGGGCAACACGTCGGGCGTAGCGTTCGCGCTCACGGGCGCAACGCCTGCCGTTCCCGTGCCGATCTGGATCCGAGTTACGGGGGCCGGTGTTGGCAACGTCTACTACGATGGCCTCGGCGTCACGCCCGCAATGGTCGGGGTTACCATCACGGACAGCGTCCCGATCATCTTGACGGGCGCTGCCCTGGGAATGGCAATCACCCCCGGGGTTGGCTCGCAAGTCGCGGGCAACACATGGCGGGCTACTTGCTCGCAGCTCGCGGACCAGAGCGGGAATGGTTGGCACGCGACGCAGCTCCTGCCAGGCAATCAGTTCGAAGTCGGGGCCGGATTCAATGGCCGCGCGTGCCTCGTCGGCAGCGCGGCGCAAGGGACAGTCCTGCGGCATAGCCTCTTATTGCCTGACCCAGCCGTTACGCCTTTTTATTACTACGCGGTACTGCGAACAACGCCTACGACGTTCGCGGTCGTCGCCGGGTCGACAGGTAGACGCGGGGAGCTTGGAGCCTTTTTCGACAATTACCAAACTTACAGCGGCGCTGGCGGCACCTTGCTGACGCCAATTCCGGTGGCGGTGTTGGCCCGCGTATATGCCCGCTGGTCCGCCTCTGTGAATGACTCGATCAAGGCAGGCAGCGGCCCCACCGTCACGGGCGTCAACCTCAACTCCGGGCCACCTTCAACGGGCGGTTTTATCGGCGCGATCGATGGCGCG
>Ga0070693_100000054_pt1 | contig 43910 bp, 30 predicted proteins | sample KBSK1103metaG_FD_65472 | JGI IMG/M metagenome (GOLD analysis project Ga0070693, IMG submission 65472) | Corn, switchgrass and miscanthus rhizosphere microbial communities from Kellogg Biological Station, Michigan, USA - KBS K1-10-3 metaG | ecosystem: Host-associated > Plants > Roots >...
AAAGTCGTAATCGGCTTCGGTCACGTCCCAAAAACTGGCGCGCTTTTCGACGCCGGCGTTGTTGACGAGAATATCGAGCCCGCCGAGTTGGGAGACGGTTTCGGAAATGAAGCGCTGACCGTCGGCAAGTTTTGAGATGTCGGCCTGAATGGCCACGGCTTTTCCGCCGCCGGTGCGAAGGATTTCAACGACGCGCTCGGCGCTTTCTTGGTCCGAGCGGTAGCAGATCGCCACGGCAGCGCCGTCCTGGATAAAACGCTCGGCGATTCCCAAACCGATTCCCTGATTACCTCCGGTGATGGCCGCAACCTTACCTTCCAAGCGTTTTGACACGAGTCACGCCTCCATTCCCACGAGCGCGTTCCCAAAAGGGAACGCCGATAAGCGTAACACTTGGATGTTGCGAATCTGTTTCGGACACAGACGAAAGGGAACACTTGATGGGCCCCCCTCCCCGGTTTTTTCGTAAGTGCGGATTCTAAAGGGTTTTAAATCCTGTGTTTTGGAAGTGCGGATTGTAAAGGGGTTAGAGGCGGATTTTACGTAAGTGCGGATTCTGCGGGACTTAGCGGCGAGTGACGAACGGCGAGCGGCGAGAATAGAGAAGAATCGCGAGGAGATTCTCGCTTGGGGCGTGCCACGCCCGGCGTTTGCCAAAGAGTGCGGAAGCTATTGATTGGAAAAGGGTTGTCGAAATACTGTTTTTTGAAGAGTGGGGAAGAACATGAAAACCAAGGATTTATTTTTGCGCTCGTTTTGCAGAAGAGTGAAAAAGTGGAGCAAGAACGAGAGCTGAACGCAAAGGCACAGAGTTCGTGGAGATTTGGGGAAGGCGGAATTCGGAGGGAAACGACTGGATGATCGACGTTCGGGAGGGGGCGGTGCGTGCGAGACATAGGAAATAGTAGCAGGACTAGTACTGATTGTCAATAGGATTTTGAGTTTACTGTCTGCTTATTCGAACGGAGAGGCACGGATTCGAACAAGAGTGGCGGAAGTCGAGAGGCGACAATGAGTTGGCGGGATTGAGACGATTTGGTGAGACTGTGGAAATGTGTGGAAGAGTCAAAATCTCAGAAGGCCAACCCTAGAACACCTTGGAGCTGCAGGGAGTATCGGCATGTTGGCGGACGGAGTAGTGACTTGTGATAGGCGCAGGTTAGTTTGGCAGGAAGCGGCCTTCGATTAGGAGGGCCAGGGCGGATTCGAGGGAAAGGCCGGCGGCTAATAGCGGTTGGATCCAGAGGCGGTGGAAACTTTCGGGGCGGTCTCCGACCTCGGTGAACAGGTGATCCAGAGCTTCGAGCTTCCAGCTGCGCTCGAGGTCTTCGCGGTTGAGGCGTTCGCGGAATTCTTCGACGAATGTCTGGAATTCTTTGTTGCTCGTCTTGCTTCTCATTTCGGGAAACCTTCAAACGTTCCAGCGTTCGTGTTTCTGGCAAGCCTCCTGCCCACCCTTCCGTGGACTATCCAGCTGAGAGCAAGAACGTCGCCAAAGCGGTGGCGGGGGAGGCTGGTCAAGTTTTTTGTTGGCTTCCGCTCCTGAGGCGGCGCCAGCCATTGAAGGCTGACGCCGGTAATCAGGAGGGACGCATATTTGGTTAAGCCGAGCCGGTTTGCCGGCGATCGTTACGCAACGATCGTTACGCAATGATTGCTACCCGACGATGAAGAGCGTCGTGCCGCCGCGATTTACGAGCAGCAGCGGATTGTCTCCGGCTTTGCGAACGGCGCTCTCGAACTCGGAGACGTTGTTGACGGGCTGATGGTTGACTTCCTGGATGACATCGCCTTTTTGCAATCCTGAGTTGGCCAACTTGCTAGCTGGATCGATGTCGGTGACGACGACGCCTTTGGTCGAAGCGGAAATGCCGAGCTGGTGGGCAATGTCCGCATTGAGGTTAGAGACTTCGACGCCGTTCAGCGCTTTGCCGCCTCCCTGGCCGTCACTCGAATTGGCTTGGGCGGTTTGCGTGGGCATTTCGGCGAGCTTGACGGTGGCATCACGCATGTCGCCGTTGCGGAGGAACTTCAGGGTGACGTCCGTGCCGGGCTGCATCATGGAGATGCTCATGCGGAGCTGATTGCTGTCCGTCACGGGCTTGCCGTTGACGTCGAGAATGATGTCGCCGCGTTGAATGCCGGCTGTATGCGCAGGGCTGCCGGGTGTGACATCGCCAACGACGATGCCTTTCGCCTGCTTTTCGCCAAAGGCTTTGGCCATCGCAGGAGTTACGTCTTGGGGATAGATGCCGAGATAAGCGCGGGTCACATGGCCGTTTTTCAGGATTTCGTTCATCACCTGACGAGCAAGATCGGACGGGATGGCGAAGCCGATTCCCTGGCTGCCGCCGGAACCATGAGAAAGGATGGCGGTGTTGATACCGACTAGTTCTCCGCGGTCATTGATGAGGGCGCCGCCGGAATTTCCGGGATTGATGGGAGCGTCGGTCTGAAGAAAATCCTCGTAATCCTCGATGCCGAGATTGCCGCGGCCAATGGCGCTGATGATGCCCTTGGTGACGGTCTGGCCGACGCCGAAAGGATCGCCGATGGCCAGAGCGACGTCTCCGACTTGAACTTTTGAGGAGTCGCCGATAGTGATGGGAGCGAGGTTCCTGGCGTCGATTCGAAGAACGGCGATATCGGTTTTTGGATCCGTGCCAACGACATGCCCCTGGAACTCGCGCTTGTCAGAAAGAGTTACGCGAATGTCGGTGGCGCCGTCGACTACGTGATTGTTGGTGAGGATATAGCCCTCGGGGCTGACGATGACGCCCGATCCTAGAGCGTTCTCGCGAGAATCTTTGGGGACGTTAAAGCGGCCATTTCCGTCGTCGCCAAAAAACTGGCGGAAGAATGGATCCATGGGCATTTCTTCGGAGCTCATGCGGTTATGCACAACTTTGGAGGTAGAGATGTTGACGACGGAAGGCAAGACTTCCTTGACGAGTGGGGCATAACTGCCCTTAGACGGACCTTCGTTGGCGTTTGCCAGCCTTAAAGTGGCGGGGGGATTGGCGGACAGCGATTTTTCCGTTGCATGGGCCAAGCCCAAACCCGCGGCGCCCAGCACAAAACCGAGCGTAAGAACTGCCGGCTTGGATTTCAGCAGGGATGTAATTGAGTTCATGGTTCCTCTCTTGTAGCGAATGCGTTTGGCTGCAACCGACCTGATGTGTGGTCGCCGTTGCTTCGGTTCCTCTTAATGAGACGCTGCGGGGGAAGGAGATGATTCTCCCCGGCAGCAGGGATATTGCGGGCCGACGATTGGGTAGGAAGAGGAAATGGTTCTAAATCAGCGGGGAAACAGGCCTACTGGCGAGGCTCAGGAAATGATACCTCTGCGAACGGCGAACAGGATGAGTTCGGGGATGCCGCGGAGATTTAGTTTTTCCATGATGTTGGAACGATGGGTTTCGACAGTGTAGACGCTGAGATTCAGAAGGTTGGCGACGTCCTTGTTGGATTTACCTTCAGCGACGAGCTGAAGGATTTCGCGCTCGCGGGGAGTGAGCAGGTCGTATGCGTCTTCGGCGCCGCTGCGCTTTAGCTTGCGGACATAGTCATCGAGCAGGACTTTACTGACCGCAGGGCTGAAAAAAGACTTGCCTTCGGCGACGGCGTGGACCGCTTTAATGAGGTCGGATTCGGCGGAATCCTTAAGAAGATAACCCTTGGCGCCAGATTTCAGGGCGCGCAGGACGTAGCTTTCGTCCGAATGCATGCTGAGCATGACGATGGAAATTTCGGGATTGGGTTGGGTGATTTGAAGAGCGGCTTCGATACCGTTCAGATTGGGCATGCCGATATCCATAACGACAACGTCGGGCTTGAGAGATTTTGCAAGCGAGACGGCTTCGCGGCCGTCATTGGCTTCGCCGACTACGGAGAGATTGGGTTGCTGCTCGACTAGCAGACGGAGTCCGCTGCGGATGAGTTTGTGATCGTCGGCGAGTAGGATGCGAATTTTTTTCATGGTTTGTTGACGGGGGAATCCGCGGGATGGAGTGGAAGCTCGGCCGTAACGGTGGCGCCTTTTCCGGGTGCGGATTGGATGGTGAACGCGCCGCCGAGGCGGCGAACGCGCTCTTCCATGCCGAGAATGCCCATGCCGCGCTTGCGCTGAGGGTCGAAGCCCTCGCCATCATCCGTGATTTCGACAATGATTTTGTCCTGGGTCTGAGCGACTTTTACTTTTGCGTTTTTGGCAGAAGCGTGATTGGCGGCGTTGTTCAGAGCTTCCTGCACGAGGCGGTAGATAGTGACCTTCATTTCGTCACCGAGATCTTCAGAAACGTTTTGCGATTGGACATCGACTTCCATATCGCTGCGGCGCGAAATTTCGCGGGCTTGCCATTCGAGGGCGGGGACCAATCCGAGATCGTCGAGCATGGGCGGGCGGAGCAGCAGAGCTATGTCGCGGATGGATTTGACAGCGGTTTCTGCAACGGATTTTATTTGAGCGATTTGCGCCTGAGTGATGCGGTCTTCGGACGGGACGAGCTTGGAGAGCCGGGCAACATCCACGAGGAGCGCGCCGAGTGACTGGCCGACTTCGTCGTGAAGTTCGCGGGAGATGGAGCGGCGTTCTTCTTCCTGGGCCTGCACAAGGCGGGCGGACAGGCTTTCGAGCTCGAGGCGGCTGCGGGCAAGGGCTTGATAACGCAGGCGGCCTTGGCGTTCGAGACGGAGGATATACCAGCCGCAGATTAGGGACATAAGAACTCCGGCAATCAAAGCGAGAGCGACGAGCCAGACGAGGTGGGCTTCCATGGATTGAAATTTGATGGCGAGGGCCAGATTTTCATCCGCCAGCTTTTTGCCATCAACGGAAGAGATTTGTTCTGAAATTTGAAGGATGCGGGTGCGCCAGGGCAGGAGCTGAGCTCCGATGAATTGTTGAGCACGCTGCTGGCGATCGCCGGGACGCCAAGTGAGAACTGTTGCAGTGAAATTTTCCTGGTCCAAAAGCAGATCTTCCATTTCCCTGAGCAGAAGCTGTTCCTCCGGGTACTGGTCAGGAGGAAAGGCGCGAAACGCAGCGCGAATTTCGGCTATTTCTTTTGCGATATCGCTTGGATCTGGGCTGGGGGCGGAAAGCTGATCCTGTAGCAGATAGCGCTCGAGCCGATCGTCATAAACGTGAACGGAAACGACGATGGTTGAGAGGGCTTGGCTGCGGGCCGAAAAGCGGCTGCTGACTTGTCGCTCGACGTTGTCCAGCTGACGCAAAGAAAATAGAGCATCTAGGCCGGCGCCGATCAAGAGGGCGAGCAGCCAACCGGAGGAGATGAGCAAGAGGGCGCGAACTTTGCGCGTGTGATCGTAAGACTGAGCGTCCGGAGCGATTGCCGCAGGCGCGGGCGGGTCATGTTTGAAGGATGCGCTCACTCATCAAGGATAAAGCAAATTGCAAAGCGAAGCGATTTCGAGAGGCTGGACGAGAAGAAAAGTGGAGGATCAGACTTTCGCAGGGCCGCTCGACGCGGCCCTGCGAAGGAGAGAGGCGATTTAAGCAACAGTAACGTCAGGGCTGAGGTAGACGTCCTGGACGGCGTTGAGAAGCTGGACGCCTTCGGACATGGGACGCTGGAAGGCTTTGCGGCCGGAGATGAGGCCAGTGCCGCCGGCGCGTTTGTTGATGACGGCGGTGGTGATGGCGTCCTCGAAGTCGTTGGCACCGGAAGCGCCGCCGCTGTTGATCATACCGGAGCGGCCCATGAAGCAGTTGGCGACCTGATAGCGGCAGAGGTCGATGGGATGATCGCTGCAGAGGTCGGTGTAAATGCGCTTGTCGAATTTTCCGTAGCTGGAATCGCCCATGTTAAGAGCGGCGTAGCCACCGTTATTTTCCGCCATTTTCTGCTTGATGATGTCGGCCTGAATGGTGACGCCGAGATGATTGGCTTGGCCGGTGAGGTCCGCCGCGAGGTGGTAATCCTTGTCCTTTTTGAAGGCGCTATTGCGGAGGTAGCACCAGAGAACCGTTGCCATGCCGAGTTCGTGGGCGTGGGCGAAGGCCTGGCTGATCTCGACGATTTGGCGCGTGCTTTGATCGGAGCCGAAGTAGATGGTCGCGCCGACGGCAGCCGCGCCCATGTTCCAGGCCTCCTGGACGGTGCCGAAGAGTACCTGATCAAAACGATTCGGGAAGGTGAGGAGTTCGTTGTGATTCATCTTCACGATAAAAGGGATCTTGTGAGCGTATTTGCGCGAGACAGCGCCGAGGACGCCAAATGTGGAGGCCACAGCGTTGCAGCCGCCCTCGACGGCTAGCTTGACGATATTTTCCGCGTCAAAATAATCGGGATTTTTCGCGAAGCTCGCGCCGGCGGAATGCTCGATGCCTTGATCCACAGGAAGGATGGAGAGATAGCCGGTGCCGCGGAGGCGGCCGTGATGGAACATGCGATTGAGATTTGAGAGGACGCGGCTGCTGCGGTCGGAGAGCGTCCAAACGCGATCGATAAAATCGGGTCCGGGGAGATGCAGCCGGTCCTTCGAGATTTTCGGGGCTTTGAATCCGAGAAAAAAGTCCGCCTTCGCACCGAGGTACGATTCAATTTTTCCTGCGCTAGTCGTGGTTGCCATGTGGCTCTCCTAAATTATTCGCGAATTGCCCGCGTGAGCATGCTGCCGGCGGCGGCGTCCACCAGCCAAAGCAGAGTGCCGTTTACCGGTTGAATCAATTGCGCCGGCAACTGGTCCGGCTCGTAAAAGCGTTCCAAGACCGCGGTCAGGGCCGGAGCTTTATCGACGCCAGCGACCATGAAGATGACATTGGCGGCGCTGTTGACGGCCGGGGCGGTGAGCGTGATGCGGTCCATAAGGACTTTGCCTACCCAATTATGCACTGCGATGCGGCGATTTTCGCGTAAGGCTCTTGTGCCCGGAAAAAGCGAGAGCGTGTGTCCCTCGCTGCCCATGCCGAGCAGCACCAGGTCAAACCGCGGAAACAGGCCCTCTGACAGCCTGTAATACGTTCGAACATACTGATCGTATTCCCTGGCGGCATCCGCGGCTACCGGGTACTCGCCTTTCATGCGGGTGACCCTTTCAGGCTTTAGCGGCGACTTCGAAATCAGCGTTTCCCTAGCCATGCAAAAGTTGCTTTGCGGATCGTCCGGACCGACATGACGCTCGTCACCGAAGAACAGATGCATCTTATCCCAAGGCACTTGCGAGCGGAGAGCGGGATCGTTTACAAGCAGACTGTAGAGTGTTTTGGGAGTGGAACCGCCCGCCAGCACCACTTCGAATGAGCCCTTCTGTTTTACGGCGGCTGCCGCGATCTCGACAAATCGTTGCGCGCAGCGCTGGGCAATTGCCGCGCCATCCGGCAAGATGCGAACTTCCGCGCTCGATCTGTTTCCGGTCATTCGCTCACGCTCTACTTATTCATCGCTCCAGCGGTCTTCAGGTTTTCCGTCGCGGTCGCAGAACTTTTCGCGTCTTCCTCTTCCGCTCCGATCATTCGCCAGGCACGGCCGTCGCGAGCCATCAGTTCGTCGGCTTCCTTCGGTCCCCAGGAGCCAGCGGCGTAATTTGGGAAGCCGCGAGCCGGGAGGGCTTTCCATACGTCGATGACCGGTTCGATGGCAGCCCAGCCCGCTTCGACCATGTCCGCGCGCTGGAAAAGAGTGGCGTCGCCGAGCATGCAGTCGTAGAGAAGGCGCTCATAGCCGGTGCTGTGGGAGGTGCCAAAATCGCGCGCGTAGTCGAAATCCATATTGACAAGGCCCAGCTTCATGACGGACCCAGGAACCTTGGCGGCAAAACGCCAAGAGATGCCTTCGTCGGGCTGAATGTGGATCACCATGCGGTTGGTGCGCGGGTCCTTGATGGGAGTCTTTCGAAACAACATGAAAGGCGTCCGGCGAAATTGGATGGCGATTTCCGTGACGCGTTTGGCGAGACGCTTTCCAGTGCGGAGATAAAAAGGGACATCGCCCCATCGCCAATTATCGATTTTTAGCTTCAGGGCGACAAAAGTCTCGGTATTGGAACTTGGGGAGACGCTGGGCTCATTGCGATAGGCGAGGACTTTTTCGCCGGCTTCCGCGCCTTCGGCGTACTGGCCACGAACCGTGTTGTGCAAAACATCTTCGGGCGTAAGGACTTGCAAGGCATGAAGGATTTCGGCCTGTTTGTCGCGGACGGCATCGGCGTCGAAGGAGATGGGCGGCTCCATGGCCGTGAGAGTGAGGAGCTGGAAAAGGTGATTCGGGACCATGTCCTTGAGTGCGCCCGCGGTTTCGTAGAAAGCGCCGCGGTGTTCGACGCCGACGGATTCGGCAGCGGTGATTTGCACGTGGTCGATATAGGTGCGGTTCCAAAGCGGCTCGATCATGCTATTGGCGAACCGGAAAACCATCAGGTTTTGGACCGTTTCCTTGCCGAGGTAGTGGTCGATGCGGAAAATCTGTTTTTCGGTCAAGATCTGCTTAAGTTCTGTGTTCAATTGCTTGGCGGATTCGAGGTCGTGCCCGAAAGGTTTTTCGACGATTACGCGGGTCCACTTGCCGTTTTCTTCCTTAGTGAGGCCGATTTCGCCCAGGTTTCGGACGATCAGCGAGAAAAAGTTAAAAGACACAGCCAGGTAGTGGAAGAGGTTGCCCTGTGTGCCGTGTTTTTTCTCCGCCTCCGCGATCTGGTCCTTGAGACGCAGGTAGGCAGCCGGATCTTTAAAATCGCCCTGCACGTAATAGATGCGGTCGAGGAACCACTGCCACAACTTTGGGTCCATCTGATGTTCTTCAAATTCTTTGATATCTTCGCTGAGGTGAGCGCGAAAAGAATCGGTGGTGAACTGATCGAACGCAAAACCGACGATGGCGAATTGCTTCGAAAGCAGGCCTTCCTGCGCGAGGTTGGCCAAAGCGGGGAGGAGTTTGCGCTTGGTGAGGTCGCCGCTGACGCCGAAAATCACCATGACGCAAGGGGAGGCGGGGGAACCGGGTTCGATGTGGTCTTGGTTCATGGAGGCCGTCCTGTATTAGTTGATGCCTGCTCGTAATCGTCCTAGTGTCCGGACTTTTTCTCGACGTGACCGCCAAACTGAAAACGCATGGCGGACAAAACCTTGGCCGCAAAATCGTCCTCGCCGCGGGAGGTGAAGCGCTGGAAAAGAGAAGCGGTCAGGACAGGCGCAGGGGCAGTAGATTCGATAGCGGCGAGGATGGTCCAGCGGCCTTCGCCGGAATCCGACACGCGGCCGGAGAAGCGCTCGAGAGTTGGTTGTTCCAAAAGCGATATAGCTGTCAGGTCAAGCAACCAAGAGGCGACGACACTGCCGCGGCGCCAGACTTCTGTAACGTCCGCGAGATTGAAATCATATTGGTAGTGTTCGGGATTGCGGAGCGGAGTGGTCTCGGCATCGGTATCACGATGGGATTTTCCGGCGTTGGCGTGCTTAAGGATGTTGAGCCCTTCCGCGTAGGCGGCCATCAGGCCGTACTCGATGCCATTGTGCACCATCTTGACGAAATGTCCGGCACCGGACGGGCCGCAGTGGAGGTAGCCCTCTTCGGCAGTCCCGCCAACCTTTTCACGTCCAGGAGTACGATCGGCGTTTCCGCGGCCTGGGGCCAGCGTTTTGAAGATGGGGTCGAGGCGCTTGACGATGTCCGCTTCGCCGCCAATCATCTGGCAGTAGCCACGATCGAGGCCCCAGACGCCGCCGCTGGTGCCGACGTCGCAATAATGAATGCCCTTGGCAGAAAGCTCTTTGGCGCGACGGATATCGTCGATGTAGTAGGAGTTTCCGCCGTCGATCACGATATCGCCAGATTCCAGCTTGCTGGTTAGATCGTGAAGTGTCGAATCGACGACCGCTGCAGGTACCATCAGCCAAATCGCGCGAGGCTTTTGCAGTTTGTTGACGAACTCGTCGAGCGAAGCCGCGCCCGTCGCGCCTTCTCCCGCGAGCTGCTTGACCGAGTCTGGGCTGCGGTCGTACACAACGCACTTGTGCCCGCTCTTTTGCAGGCGGCGAACCATGTTGGCGCCCATTCTTCCCAGCCCGATCATGCCAAGTTGCATCGCGATTGCTCCTGTGTCCTTTTTGAAAAGGTATCGACGGATTGAGTTTTAAGAGAGCGCTTGATGAACCGCGTCCGTCAAGTTCGCCAGACCGGCCGTGACATCTTTGCCGAGATGGACGCGCAACGCACGTCGGTCACGCTCCGCGAGAACAGCAAAGTCACCGCGCGCCTGGGCGGCTTTTACCACGCCAAAAGTGTAAGTCTGACCAGGAACGAGGAGGTCGACGGCGTCGTCGCAAGTAATCTGCAGGAAAACGCCGGAGTTGGGGCCGCCCTTATAGGCTTGTCCTGTGGAGTGAAGAAAGCGCGGTCCAAAGCCAAGCACCGACGCCACTTTCTTATTGTCCCGGACGGCGAAGCGGATAGTCTGTAGCGCTTCTTCATTCGCTTCGTTCATGGTGAGGTAGCCCAGCACCGCAAAATAATCACCGGTGTTGATGCGCGCGAGGTGTTTCTTCAAAATGGCCGCGAGCGTCGTACCACCCTTGAGAGCGGCGGCATTCTGGCGATCGGCGTAAAGCTTGGCTCCGTCACCCGTAAAGAATGGGGATTCGGGCGGCAGCTTGCCGCTCGATTCGTATTCGGAAGTCAACTTGCGCGTTTCTACCTTGCTGGCCTCGACATCGGGCTGATTGAAGGCGTTGATGCCAATCAGAGCCCCAGCCACGGCTGTAGCGATTTCCCAGCGGAAGAACTCCTGACCGAGGTTGTAGACGTCCGGTAAGTCGATGCGGACGACCGGGTGCCCGGCTTTTGCCAAAGCGTCGACAGCGGCGGTCTGTTCCTTGTCCGGATCCGACTCCAGCCGCAGGTACGCGAAAACGCGGTCGGACCCATAAGCGTCTGGATTGGCAAGACGTTCACGATCGACGGGAATAATGCCCCTGCCGGATTTTCCAGTGGATTCGGCGATCAGCTGTTCGAGCCAAGCGCCAAGATCGAAAATTCCCTTCGAAGTGACAATCGTAAGCTTGTCGCGGCCATGATCCGCCGCGATTCCAAGGATGGTTCCAAGGACAACGCCAGGATTTGTGGCTGGATCCGCATCCGCGGCGCAAGCGTCCACCATTTGCTTGGTGTTCTTCAGAAACTTCAAAACATCCACGCCCATGATGGCGGCGGGCACCATGCCGAAATTAGAAAGAGCCGAGTAGCGTCCGCCAATGCTGGGCACTCCCATGAAGATTTTGCGGAACTTGTCCTTTTCCGCAACACGTTGCATCTTCGAGCCGGGATCCGTGATGGCAATGAAGCGGTTGCCTACTTCCTTTTCGCCTACCTTCGCCTTCACACGATCAAAAAAGTATTGTTTGTAAATGTTGGGCTCGAGAGTGCCGCCGGATTTGCTCGAGACGATGCAGATGGTGCTGGCGAGGTCCACTTGGGCTTCAATAGATTTGATCTGTGCAGGATCGGTGGAATCCAAGACGTGAAGGTCCGGATAGCCGGAGGCGTTGCCAAAAGTAATGCCGAGGACTTCCGGGCAGAGACTCGAGCCGCCCATTCCGAGAAGCAAAGCGTTCTTGAAAGCCGCTTTCTTGATGTCGGCGGCGATTTGTTTCAACTTGTCTACGTCTTCGATTTGCTGCTCAGTGATATCGAGCCAGCCCAGCCATTTGCCTTCGTCAGCATCTGTCCACAGCGAGGCATCCTTCTGCCAAAGGCGCTGAACTTTGCCGTTCTTTTTCCAATCCTGAAGCGACGCATTTACATACTCTGCGAGTTTGTCCGGTAGAGTGTAGGTTTGCCGATTCAGACTCACGCATTCGCTCCTGCGCTTTTGGCCGCTGCATCCAAAAGCTTTTTGAAGGCATCCGCGAAAAGATTGACGCCATCCAGCAGGAGTTTATCCGTCACTTCTTTCATGGAGATGCCCGCCTTGGCCAGATCTTCCATGGTCTTGCGCGCGGCATCGACGTCTTCCGTCAAGCTGGCGCGGAGCTTGCCGTGGTCACGGAAGGCATCGAAAGTAGCCGGGGGAATGGTGTCCACGGTGTCGGCGCCAATCAGTTCTTCGACATAGAGGACGTCGCGGTACTTGGGGTTTTTGGTGCTGGTGCTGGCCCACAACAGACGTTGTGATTGGGCTCCCTTGGAGGCCAGAGCTTTCCAGCGCGGGTTGCCAAAAAGCTCCTGATATTTCTTGTAGGTAAGCTTGGCATTGGCGATGGCAATTTTCCCCCGAATGCTCTCAAGAAGCGCCTTTTGCTGGGAGTCGGTGGCGGATTTAAGTTTTTCGTCTACCTTGCTGTCGACCAGCGTATCGATGCGGCTGACGAAGAAACTTGCAACGCTGGCGATGCGGCTGATGTCCTGGCCCTTGGCCGAGCGGGCCTCCAGAGCGGCGAGGAAAGCTTCAGCAACTTTCTCGTAGGCGGACTGCGCGAAGAGCAAAGTGATATTGATGTTCAGACCCTCTTCGAGGGTCTGGCGAATCGCGGGAATGCCTTCCGGCGTGGCTGGAATCTTGATCATCACATTTGGACGATTGACCAATTTCCAGAGGCGGCGAGCTTCTTCGATGGTGGCCTTGGTGTCGTTGGCGAGATCGGGGGAAACTTCGTGGCTGACGTAACCGTCGCGGCCATTCGTCTGAGAATAGATTGGCCTGAAAATGTCGCAAGCTTCTTGAACGTCGCGAATGGCGATTTTGTCGAAGACACCCTTAGCGCTGAGGTGCTTGGCATCAGGCGAAGTGAGAATATCCGCATACAAATTGCTTCCGACAATCGCTTTTTCGAAAATAGCGGGGTTGGAAGTCATGCCGCGGAGACCGTCGTTGTCGATGTATTTCTTCAATTCACCGCTAGTGAGCAGGTCTCTGCGGATATAGTCCATCCAGGGGGATTGGCCGTAAGACAGCAGAGCCTTTAACGGATTTGTGCCTTGCGCTGCGCCGACACTTGGAATTGTTGTAGTCATGCTAATTCTCCTTGCTTGTGACAAATCTCCTGAATTTCTATTGTACTCCTCGGAAGGCAAGTCTTGCCGGTGTACCGGACGCTCGCTCGTTCGACTGGGTCTCCCAGGGGTCAGGAGCCCTTGCAGTACTTTGCTTCCAGGGCCTTCACCTTGCCAAGCCGTCGAACATGCCGCTCTTCGTTGGAGAATTTCGCGCCTAAAAAAGCACGCAGTAAGTCTTGCGCGAGGGCCACACCGATAACGCGCGAACCGAGCACAAGCACGTTGATATCGTCGTGCTCTACTCCTTGATGCGCCGAGTAAGTATCGTGGCACATCCCCGCGCGAATGCCGGGGAGTTTGTTGGCGGCAACGCTGGCGCCGACGCCGCTCCCGCAAACCAGCACGCCCCGTTCAGCCTTGCCATCGAGCACGGCGCGGCCCACGGCTTCGGCAAAATCTGGGTAGTCCGATGGGTTTTCATTGAAAGCCCCGACATCCAGTACGTCGTTGCCCATCGATCGCAACAAGTCGCCCATGGCGTTCTTGAGTTGAAAGCCCGCGTGGTCCGAACCAATCACAACCTTCATGTAAGGCTCACTTTCCGAGGACTTCCTTGGCTGAGGCGACGACGTTCTCGACTTCAAACCCGAATTTCTTGAGCAAATCCTTCAGCGGGGCTGACGCTCCAAAAGAGCGCATACCGATAATTTTGCCTTTGGGGCCGACGTAACGGTCCCATCCGAAAACGGATTCCATTTCGACGGATACGCGCGCAGTTACATTCGAGGGCAAAACGCTTTCCTTGTAGGCAAGGTCTTGCTTTTCGAAGAGTTCCCAACTGGGCATGCTGACCACGCGGGCTTTTATGCCCTCGGCGGTCAACTTTTCGTAAGCGGAAGCACAAAGGCCGACTTCGCTTCCGCTGGCCAGCAAGATAACGTCCGGCTTTCCATTCGCGGCGTCGGCGAGGACATAGGCGCCTTTAGCCACACCGGATGCGGGCGCGTATTTTGTGCGATCGAAAGTGGGCATGGCCTGGCGCGTGAGGACGAGCGTGGAAGGCCCGTGCGTATGCTGGAGCATGATTTTGTAGGCTTCGACGACTTCGTTGGCGTCGCCGGGACGCAGCACGAGCATGTTGGGCATGGCTCGATAGGCGGCGAGTTGTTCGACGGGCTGATGCGTTGGCCCGTCTTCGCCGACGCCAATCGAGTCGTGCGTGAAAATATATAACGCTGGAATTTCCATCAAAGCGCCGAGACGCATGCTCGGGCGCATATAGTCGCTGAAATTGAAAAAGGTGGCGCTGAAAGCGCGGAGCTTGGACAACGTCATGCCGTTGACAATGGCGCCCATGGCGTGTTCGCGCACGCCGAAGTGGATGTTGCGGCCGTGATATGCGTCCGGGAAAAAATCGCCTGCACCGTCAAAAGTGAGATTGGTTTTGTTGGATTTGGCCAGGTCCGCCGAGCCGCCAAGGAGCCATGGAATGTTCGTCGCCAGAGCGTTCAGCGTTTTGCCGGAGCTTTCGCGAGTGGCCATGCCTTTTGGATCAGCCGGAAAGGAAGGGAGATTCTTATCCCAGCCGTCGGGAAGCTGGCCGTTCTGCATGCGGTTCAATTGATCGGCGAGCTGGGGAAACTGTTTCTTGTACTCCGCGAATTTCGCGTTCCACGCGGAATGGGCTTCGGCGCCGCGTTTGCCGATGCCATTCTTAAATTGGTCGTAGACGCCATCAGGAACCAGAAACTTCGCGTCTTCAGGCCAACCGTAGTTTTTCTTCACCAATTTCACTTCTGCGTCGCCGAGGGGTTCGCCGTGCGCCTCGTAGGTGTCTTGTTTGTGAGGGGAGCCGTAGCCGATGTGGCTGTCCACGACAATGAGCGTCGGACGATCTTTTGTTTTCAGGAAGGTATCGTAACCGCGAGCGAGCATGCCCAGATCGTTGGCGTCGGCGACGCGCGTTACGTTCCATCCATAACCGATGAAGCGGGTCATTACGTCCTCGTTGAAGGACCAATCCGCGGGACCGTCGAGCGTGACGTGGTTGTTGTCGTAAATCCAGCAGAGGTTCGAAAGCTTCAAATGGCCGGCAAGCGAAGCGGCTTCGCTGGAGACGCCTTCCATGAGGTCGCCATCACCGCAAATGGTGTATACGTTGAAGTCAAAGATCTCGAAGCCGGGCTTGTTGAAATTTACTCCGAGCCATTTGCTGGCGATAGCCATTCCGACGCTATTGCCCGCGCCTTGTCCGAGCGGGCCGGTTGTGGTTTCGACACCGGTGGTGATGTGGGACTCAGGATGCCCGGGAGTCTTACTTCCGATCTGCCGGAAGCGCTTGATTTCGTCCATGGAGACGGCGAGCGAATCCAGGATTTTGCCGTCTCTGGAGGTTTCTTTCACGCCTGCGAGATGCAGAGTGGCATAGAGGAGCATGGAAGCGTGGCCCGCGGAAAGAACGAAGCGGTCGCGATTAGGCCAGGTGGGATCGGCGGGATTGTAACGCAAGTAGTTTTGCCACAGTTCGTAGACGACTGGTGCCAGGCCCATGGGTGCGCCTGGGTGGCCGGAATTTGCCTGTTGAACGGCATCGATTGCCAGCGTCCGGATGGTATTGATGCTCAGCTGTTCCATGTCTAGCTGACTCTTCGGCTGGCTCACGTTGGCTCCTGCGGCGGGCAAGAAGGGCTCCCGCGGACCTTTCGTTGGATTTGATGCACCAGGTCACGGATCGGATGAAGTGATTTTCCGCCAAATGAAAGCGGACGCTTGCTCGCGCGTTGAACCACTTCTTGAAACTTCTTGAAAATCCTGCGCGAGCTTGCTTGGTCCTCCTCAGTGGCGGGCGACCACAAAAGGAGAGGAAGAAAAATTACCGCGCCCACCACTGCTTGTCAATCAGGGTACAAGGCATTTGCGCGAAGTCCCGCGAAAAATGCGGGCAAGACTTCTGCCGAGGCATACCCGCTACGTAAGCAACGTTGAGCGCAGCCCCCATAAATGCTACTTTCTTGTATCTGCCGGGCCCGGGTGGCGGAATGGCAGACGCTGAGGACTTAAAATCCTCCGGGGATTTTTCCTCATGTGGGTTCGACTCCCACCCCGGGCACCAATTTATTTTTTTGTGTTGAACTAGAAGTTATCGCGGAAGCGCTTTAAACGCACTGAGCGGTTGAAACTCATGACGAATGGCATACACCGGTAGCATAGACATCATCGACGCCCGATGGGCGTTGCTCGAACCGTTGTTTCTTCCCAAAGTCGAGAGGATGCAAGGGGCTGGCAGTAGCAGGCAGTAGCAGGATACGCGAGCAGTGCTGAACGGTGAATTTTGGGTTTTGCGCACCGGTCTGACGTAGCTCCGATTGGCGTTATTCTTGAGGCTTCTTGTCTTTTCGGGTGGCGCCGGGGTTCAGATCGGGAGGGGGATAATAGACTTTGCTCCCACCGGCCTTTTCGACTTCGTCCGTAAAGGTAGTTCCATAGTCGCGCTTGGCATCGGACAGCGCATACGCTTGACGCTTGTAATTCCAGCTCTTCGGATTCAAACGCTGCGCTTCCTTGAAATGAGGGATCGCTTCATTTAAATGACCGGACTTATAGAGATGCTCGCCGAGCCCGAACTCGGCCGCAGCTAGAATGACATTGGGGTCGTTGACAGTTAGTTTTTCGCGAAGCCGCGCTTCGCTCATGGTGTAAACGCTCTTGTCCCCCTTTTCGATCCAATCCCGCAGAGCGTTGAGGTAAGGAGCGGAATCGAGCCCGCTGAAGTTTTTGAACCGGTCGTCAACAAAAGCCACTTCGTTTGGCCGAACAATTTTCCCATGCTCGTCGATCCAAACCCCAGTGGGCACATTGACCATGTTGTAGAGTCTGGAAACGAGATGTCTTTCATCAATCAAGGCGATGTAAGTAGGGTTGGCGGCGGTAATCCACGGACCAGCGTCCTTGACGCCGTTCGTATCCTGGGCGACAGAGACAATCTCGAAATTCTTATCTTTGAGCTGCTGGTAAATTGCTTGCCAGCCTGGCAAGTCTAGGCGGCACCCTCACCACGAAGCCCAGGTGACCAGCAAAACCTTCTTCCCGCGAAAATCTGAGAGCGAGTGCATCTTGCCGTTCATGTCTGGAAGAGAGAAATCCGGAGCCTCAAGGGAAGACAAAGCATGTCTCTGGTCGGCACGCAAACCGAAGTACCACGTGGCGAGAGCTTCGTCATGAGCAACAGGCTGATGCACAAGCCGCGCGAAGGCAACGAGATTGAACCAAGTCTTCCCCGTGCTCTTGCGCAAGAACTCCTGCTCTCGGGACTTGGGTAGCGGAAAGCAGAGCTCATTCCGGCAGACACCTTGTGGCTTCAACTCAAAGCCCGTGGCACGCTTAAGGTCGATTGTAGTGACCCACAGCTGGCCTGCATCTTCGTTGGCAGCGCTCATCTCGGTTGCATGATCTTCGTAGATGATGGTCGCGTGGGTTTCTTCGCCACGAGCTGAAACACAAGACACCAAAGGAAAAAGCAACAAAATACCCGCGGAAATTCTCCACTTCATGACTGCCTCCCAATCATTGGATCCGGTCTGCAGTTGAGCTGTATCCATTAGACACCAAATGGCCGCCAATTATTCCCGGCGAAGTCTCTCAGAGCGATCGCGGCGAGAGGCACTCGCCGTTGACGCAACCTAGCGTTTCTGCCATTCCGTGGTTTGCTCAAAGGCTTTGGCGGCCCGGATGAGCGTTGGCTCGTCGAAATGTTTGCCGACCAGCATCATGCCGACTGGCAAGCCATCAATTTTGGCGCAAGGAATCGTGAATGCGGGGTGGCCCGACACGTCGAAGGGACAGGTGTTTTGCTGCATATTCAGGGCTGCGTCGACGTAGACCTCGCGAGGCGCATCCGGCGGCGGGATACGGGTAGCCGGGAAAGGAATGGTCGGCATCACCATCAGGTCGTAGTCCCGCAGCACGTTGTCGTATGCTTCACGCAGCAACACACGAAGGTTTTGCGCTTTGGCATGATAGCGATTGTGATAGTTCCTGTGCATGTATTCGCCGAGAAGAAGAACGAGCTTCACGGTCTCCGAGACGTCATCGGGCTGAGCCTTCCAGCCGCGGGCGAAGGCTTCCTGCAACGAAGTCGTGTAGTAACCCATCCAATTGTTCCCCATCGCGAAGCCCTTGAGCATCATTTCGGCAGCGCCTTCTAAAATTACCCCGGTCCAGATGTGCGGGCCATCGTAGTGCATGGGTACAGACACTTCATCGACCGAGGCACCCAGCGCCATGAACTCGCCGATGGCTTCGCGAACTTTGGCGTCGGTTGCCGGCGAGCGGGAATCTCCCGTGGGATGACCGAAGCCTTCGCGGAGAACGGCAACCTTCAGCCCTTTCGCGCCTTGCCCAAGGGATGCCATGTAATCGCCAGAACGTGCGTTGATTGTGCGGGGATCGTGACTATCATGACCAGCAATGGCCGTCAGGAGCCGCGCCACATTTTCGACGCTGTTACCGATTGGGCCGCAATGGTCCACAGAGTAAGAAATGGGCATTCCGCCGGTCATAGGCACGAGGCCCCAGGTCGGTTTCAATCCGTACACGCCACACCATGCCGACGGAGTGCGAATGGAACCGCCCTGGTCTCCACCAAGAGCCATCTCCACTTCGCCAGCGGCCACCAGCGCGGCGCTGCCTCCCGAGGAACCGCCGGTGCTGTACTCGGGATTGTGAGGATTACGAATGGGGCCGGTAGCACAAGTGTGACTCCCGGCGGAAAAGCACAAGTCTTCGCAGGCCGCCTTTCCGGCCACTTCGCCACCGTTTTCCAGGACGCGTGTCACCACGGTCGCATCCACGTCCGGCACATAGCCCTCGAGCCAGCGAGAGCCGTTCATCATCGGAACGCCCGCGACGCAGATGTTGTCCTTCACCGCGACCTTTTTTCCCGAGAGAATGCCGTTCGCAGAGCCAGCAATCTTGGTCTTCCAATACCAAGCGTTGAAGGGATTTTCGCCGGGACCCGGCCGATAGCCCGGTGTGCGCGGATATTTCACGGGGAGCTTCGGCTCCGGCAGTTGGTCGAGACGGTTGTACGAGGCGATCGAGCCAGCCATGAGGCCGCGAAAAGATTCTGCATCTTTCAGGTCGAGTCTCATGCCAAAAGACGCGGCGATTTCCAGGAGTTGGTCTGGGGAGGGCAGGCGTACAGGCATTTTTCTCCTTTTTAGCTGAAAAGGGACGGGAATCACGCCGTTTCTGTCTTGGCGGCTTGCTGCAGTCCGAACTCCTGAATCGAAATTTCACGCATCTTGAACTTTTGAATTTTCCCTGACACGGTCATGGGAAAATCGCTGGTCACTTTGAGATAGCGGGGAATCTTGTATTCGGCGATCTTGCCTTTACAGAACTGTTTCAGATCTTCGAGGGTGAGAGCCTCGCCTGGCTTGAGTTTTACCCAGGCAGCAACCGCTTCGCCGTACTTGAGGTCTGGAACCCCCACGATCTGAACGTCGAGTATCCTTGGGCAGGAGAAGAGAAACTCCTCGATCTCACGGGGATAGATATTCTCTCCGCCGCGGATGACCATGTCCTTGGAACGACCGACAATCTTGAAATAGCCGCGATCATCAAGCACGGCCAAATCGCCCGTGCGTAACCAGCCGTCATCATCGATGGCTTTGCGAGTGGCCTCCGGATTTCTGTAATAACCCTTCATCACGAGGTACCCGCGCGTACACAGTTCGCCAGCCGTGCCGCGCGGAACGATTTTGCCCGTCAGCGGATCGATGATCTTTACTTCGGTGTGAGGCATCGCCTTGCCGACAGTTGTAACGCGAACCTCGATGGGATCTGCGGTCGTGGTTTGGGTGATGACGGGTGACGCCTCGGTCTGCCCATACGCGATCGTCAGCTCCTGGCAGTTCATCTCTTTGACGACCCGCCGCATAACCTCTATTGGACAAGGCGATCCTGACATGATCCCGGTTCGCAGCGAGCTGAGATCGAAATCCTTGAAGTTAGGGCAACTGAGCTCAGCGATGAACATGGTAGGCACGCCATGCAAGGCGGTGCATTTTTCCTCGTGAATCGCTCGCAAGGTCGCCTCGGGATCGAAGTAGGCCGCAGGAACGACCATAGTGGCGCCACTGACTACGCACGCCATATTCCCGAGCACCATGCCAAAGCAATGATAAAAAGGCACAGGAATACAAAGACGATCTTGCGGCGACAGGCGGAGAGCCGCCGCAATGAATTGCGCGTTGTTCACTATGTTGTGGTGTGAAAGCATCGCACCTTTCGGCAACCCTGTGGTTCCGGAGGTGTATTGGATATTGATGGGATCGTCGAACTCCAACTCGGATTCGCGCTGGCGCAACTCATCAATCGAGGTTGTCTGCCCTCGGCGAAGCAGGTCTTCCCAAGAGAACATTTCGGGTGTGACAGTCTCTCCAACGAAGACAATCGTTCGCAGATCCGGCAGATTTTCTGATTGGAGGCTGCCGGGAGCGGACGATCCCATTTCCGGGCAGATTTCGCGAAGAATGGAAACATAATTGGCATCGCGAAAACCGTCGATCATCAGCAACGTCTGACATTCGGACTGCCGAAGGGCATGCTTTAACTCAAATGCGCGGTTCAAAGGATTTATATTAACGAGGATTACGCCGATTTTCGCGGTGGCGAATTGCGTTATGACCCATTCGGATGAATTGGTTGACCAGATGCCGATCCGATCGCCCTTCTTGACGCCCAGGCTGAGAAAACCTCGCGCGGCTAGTTCTATTTCAGTTTTTAGCTGCCGATAGGTGAAGCGGCGGTTCTCATGTTTGACGACGAGAGCGTCTCGCTCGGGAAAGTGATCAGCAGTATCGTCCAGGACTTGCCCAATGCAGCGGCCGATCAATGTGGAGGTCGACGCGCCACAGACATAACTCGATTGCCCACGAGTGGCTTCTGTCTTCATCTGGTTCGCAGGGGTAGAATGCTACTCGATAGCGAAACTGCGTGACAAGTCTCTGCGTTTTAGGCTTCCGCTCGGGGCGCCGAGTCCACTTTCTGTTTCCAGAAAGATCGCAAGTGCCCGGGCGCTTCGCTGTCCATGATTCGGTTGTAGATCAGCAACTTCGATCCGGCGGCGAAACCGGAATCACTGACGAAAAATCTCGATATTTGGATTAACACTGCAACGATTTGAACTTCGGCGAAGCGATCACAAGCAGTCTTTGAGCGTGCGGATAAAAGACGTCACAACAAGAAGGCTGTCACGACCCCTCCTGTTTGGGACGTATTTTTCGCGACTAGGCCTCTGCTGAATACTCCGTTCGACTACTTTTTGCTGCTCGGTAATCGGTCGGGCTGGTCATGTTGTCTCAGACTAGGTTCGGCTCCCACACTCGGCACAATTTGTATTTCAGCTGGTGAATGCGGATTGCACTAGCGGGTTAGACCCTCGCGCTCCGGGTGTAGTTCGAACAAGATTTCGTGCCGCTCAAGTCGAGACGCGGGCACCGTGGCGAGCGCTCGATGGGCAGCTCCCAAAAGCGGCGCGTCCTCATTCAAGACGACAGAAATCGGGATGTTCGACAGCACAGCGCTCAGCCTTCCTTTATCCGCGAATGACCGGCAGAAGCTGCTCTGCTGCAATTTCGAAAGTATTTTGAGAACGATTCCGCCTGCAAAGTATACGCCGCCATACGCGAGGACTCGCAGCGCCAGATTCCCGGCCTCCGCACCAAACGCGTCAATCCACCAATCCAGCACTTCGACGCAGACTGGACATGTCTCTGACAATGCGTTCTGCGTGATTTCACAGGCAGAGGCGGCTTCCGGTTCGTGGAAAGTGGGATGAACAACGGCGGCGTCGAGGAATTCATGCAGCTTCCGAAAACCCCGTCCGGAGAATATTTCTTCGCATGAAACTCGTGGCAGACGGGTTTTCAGAAATTGCAGAAGCTGAATTTCGCGATAGGTCCGCGGGGCAAAATCGGCTGAACCACCTTCGGAGGGAGAAGCGCGGTGCTGGTGGCCATCCCAGATGATCATGGCCTCGCCAAGGCCTGTGCCCGAGGCGATCAACGCCTGGTTTCCATTGAATTGGGGAGCGCCGGGGTTTAAGACCAGAAAATCCTGTGGAGAGAGGTGCGCCAAACCATACGCAGTGGCTACCAGATCATTGATCAAAACCAATTGGTCGGGACGAAGGGATAGTCTGTCCGCCAATGCGGAAGTGGTGAGTTCCCAAGAGACATTGTTTGAGACTAAGCGGCCCTCCACCATGGCCCCGGCGACACCGAAACCCGCGGCGGCAATCTTCCCGTTGAGGGTCGTACCGCTCTCCGCTGCGCATTCTTGGAAGAACCTCCCGGTCAATTCCTCGAGGCTGGCAAATTCACCCGTAGCGTAACGGCGCTGAGCGACAAGATGCAAAGAAGGTCCACGCGCTTCAAACAGGGCAAGATTGCACTTGGTGCCTCCAATGTCTCCCGCGAGAATCATTCCGCCCTTTCGGCGGCCACCAACTCATCAGCAAACCGGCTGGGTGGCCGTGAGCTAACAATCGACTCCAACTTAATCACTTAAAAAGAGCCTAACATGCCGGTCGCGTCCGGCGCTCCTTGAACGTTCGTCTTACCGGAATCGCCGGATTACCAAATTGTGACGGTCCGATCGGTAGAAACCCAAAACGTACAACACCGCCTTCCCGTTTGTGGAAAAAATGACCTGACGGATTCGCAGAAGCGGCTCTCGCCGCGGCACATCCAGAAGATCTGCGGTACGGGGGTCCGCTGCGGTTGCGTCCACCTCTTCGTCCGCATATCCGATTTCAATCTTATAATCACGCTCGAGGATGCCGAACAGCGATTCCCTCTGAAGCGGAGCCGAGAGCAAGCCAGGAAACTGGGCGGCAGAAAGGTAGCAGGTCTCGAGAGCAAAGGGCTCTCCTGCGGCGTGTCTCAAGCGCTCGAGTTTAATGACGCCGCTTTTCGGAGAAAGAGAGAGCCGGGCGTTAGCCTCCTGTTCGTCATCGATAATCTTTGCGAAGAGCACTTTTGACGCTGCCGTCATGCTGCGGCTGGCCATTTGCTCTGTGTAGCTCATCAGTTTGTTGAAGTGAATCTTCGGGGCTGAGACAAACGTGCCGATCCCTCGCCGGCGCTCTACGACTCCTTCTCGCTCGAGCGAGGCCAGGGCGTGACGCGCGGTCATCAAACTGACTTGGTGAATCTTGGCTAAGTCGCGCTCCGAGGGCACCGCGTCCCCGGTGCGCAAGTCCCCGGCCTCGATCCGCTTCCGGAGACTGCCTTGAATTCTTTGGTAGGCAGGCAACCCGTTGCTTCTACTTTTAGGAGGCATTCCCGCTCCTGGAATTTACGAACAGCCTACAACGAATCTTCGAAACCTTGCAGCCACCGCATCGTGGAAAAACGGGAACCCGTGTCTTTCGTTGAATTTCCGTATTCCAGTTTCGCGCCCTCGCCTGCAAATCGCGCGTCCCGGCCGGCAGGCGCAAAAAGTCTGCGTGAGACATATCGCCAGAAGTGTACGCAGCGGCTACCGGGTGCGACACAGCGATATAGAGCACGGAACCACGCTGCTATACATCACCACGACCCACTGCTATATGTCCCTGCATCCATAATCCTTATAAAACATTATTTTTTGCTTGACAAGCATTAAATCGTGCTATATAGCTATGCGGCATTCGGCCATATAGCTCATCCGGGGTGCTGGTTTGCCAACAAGAAATTGTCTGACAGTTGAGGCGAGGCTAACGGATGGCCGGAGTCTCGCTTTGGAGGAATTAACATGAGAAAACTGCAGTCTGTGGGCTTGAGTATTTTGTGCGCGATGCTGCTTGCGCTTCTGTGTGGGGCGAATGCGGCATGGGCTCAGGACGTGACCGCAACAATTACAGGAACCATTACCGATCCAAGTGGTGCACCTATTGTCGGCGCCACCGTGACGGCCCACGATACCGATCGTGGAACCGCCTGGACCTCAGTGACGAACGAGGCCGGCATCTACAATATTATTCGTGTCCCCATCGGAAACTATGATCTCAAAGTGGAAGCGAAGGGATTCCAGACGGCGGTTCATGCGCCCTTTACGCTGGTGCTCAACCAGACGGCGCGAATCGACGTGGCCATGACCATCGGCGCGGTTTCCGCCACAGTGGAGGTCAAAGGCGACGCCCCCTTGCTGCAGACTGAGAGCACCGAGGTTAGCAGCATCGTCGATGCCCACACGATTACGACTTTGCCGCTGGCGGCTCGCAACTATGTGCAGCTCTCTTTGCTTTCTCCGGGCGCAACGACTGTTAATCCCAGCAGTCTGTCACAGCCCCAATTAATGACAGGAGCGGGCCGGCCGGACATTAATGGCAATCGTGAGCAGGCCGTTGGATTTCTTCTCGACGGCATCGTCAACCAGGAAAAGAAAAACGACGAAGTCGCCTACATGCCCAACGTGGATGCCATTCAGGAGTTCAACATCGTCACGCAGAACCCCGGCGCCGATTTTGGCAACTATGCTGGGGGCGTAATCAGCGTCAGCATTAAGTCCGGCACGAATTCTTTCCACGGCGATGTTTTCGAATTCCTCCGCAACGATTTCATGAATTCCAACTCCAAGACGTCCGCATGGGCCACCGGCAAAGTCCAGCCAACGCCTACACTCCGCTACAACATGTTCGGAGGCACGGTCGGCGGCCCGATCATCAAGGACAAACTTTTCTTCTTCGGCGACTACCAGGGCATGCGCATCCCCTCGAGTTCCACCCAGCACGCTCAGCTCTTCACTCAGCGCGAGCGCGCAGGAGACTTCGGACAGCTTTGCACTCAGCTGCCCGCAGCTAGCGGCCCGGGCACGTTTAATGGCGCCGGTATTTGCAGCAATCCTGCCGGGCAGTTGGTTGATCCTAAAAACGGCAACGCCCCGATTCCTTTCAACAAAATGTCCAACTCCACTCTCGCAGAGTCTGCTTTCGCAACAGCCTTATTCGCGGATACCAAGAACTACCCTCTTCCCACCTCGGATCTCGCCTATGGCGACAATTCCTCCTTTTCTGCGGGCAATCACTTCAATAGCGATCAGGGCGACCTCAAGATCGACTACAAGCCTTCCGACAAGGACAGCGTCTTCGGACGTTTTTCCAAATTCGATACCAGCCAAGCCGTCTTCACGGGCCTCCCCTTCGCCAATGCTGGTGCTGCGGAAGGCACCGACCAGCCGGGCTGGAGCGCCTCTGCCAACTGGACTCACGCTCTCACTCACACAATCCTCAATGAGGCACGAGTAGGCGTCAACGTTTTCCGCTTTAACCAGAATCAAACCCCCACCACGAGCCTTGGCAACATCAGCGAACAGCTCGGAATAGCCGGTGCGAACGCGCAAGCTCCTGGACTGGTTCAGATCAGCATTCCTACCGGCCCCGGCGGTAACGCCAGCCTTGGCCTGATCAACCTGTGGCAGATTTTCCGCGACACTGAAATTCAGGCGGAAGACAATCTGATCATCTCTAGAGGCCGACACACGTTTAAGACCGGCTTTCAATTCATTCGCGAACGGAACAACTACGTTTATCCCGGCAATGAAGGAGTCTTGGGTAACATTGCCATCAGTTCCGCTACGGGCGTCAATGGGGCCAACATCATTCTGCCCAACGCAACCGCACCATGCGGTGGTGGCTGCCAAACCGGGCTTGCTGACTTCTGGGCCGGTATCACCACCAGTGGCGGATTTCGCGACAGTGGCTCGGCAACTGTTCAAGGTCTCCGCGGTAGTGTTTTTGGGGGCTATTTCCAGGACGACTGGAAAATCAAGCCGACCATAACGCTGAACCTCGGCATCCGTTTCGAAGATCACACGCCCCAGTACGAAGACCACAACCACGTCGTGAACTTCGGTCTTCAATCCGGAGCCATCCAAACTGTAGTCCCTGGCGCCAGCGGTTACAGCGATCGCGCTCTTTACAACAACTATACTGGCCTCGGCGACTGGAATCCTCGCATCGGTGTCGCCTGGTCGCCGCGTTTCATGCACGGCAAAACGGTCGTCCGCGCAGCCTACGGCAGCTCTTCCTATATGGAAGGCGGCGGCAGCAACGAAGAACTGTCGCTGAATCTTCCTTTCGGCAACTTTGAATCAACCTATCCGACCGGCATCGGCTCGCTTGGTCAACCTTGGCAAAGCGCTCCCCCTTGTCCCGCGCCGCAATTCAGCTGCTACGCCGGGAGCAGAATCCGCATCTTCGATCAAAATTTCCGCCCTGCTCTCATCCAGCAATGGAATCTCACCATCCAGCAGCAATTCAGCAACACTCTCACCTTCCAGATCGGCTATGTCGGCCAGAAGGGTTCGCACCTCCTCAATTTCGAGGACGTGGCTCAACGTGAAGGCTTAAATGCCGCGGGAACGCTCGCCCTTCCTGGCCAGCAAATTGTCGCGGAGGCTGCCGGACCTTTCCTTGGCGGCCTCGGTGGTCCCTGCACCTTTAACCAGAAGGGTGGCGGCGTTTTTGGAACCCCGACCGCCGGCACTGTTACCTACGCAGGAACCTGGAACTGCGGAACTGCAGGCTCTCTTTATCAGGCCGACTCCGGTGGCAACGGCTTCAGTTCCTTCGGCGCCTTGGCGGGAGCGAACATGTCCAACTCCAACCAGCGCTACGACGGTCTCCAGGCCGTTCTAAAAGAACGCGGCTACCACGGTCTGGATGGCCAGCTCGCTTACACCTACTCCAAGTGCCTCAGCAATTCGCCGGGCTACTTCGGCACCGGCTGGGGCAGCACTGGCGCGCAGAGTTCCGGCGGCCAGCCTGGATGGGAGAACATCTATAACCCGCAAGCCGACTGGGGACCCTGCTACTATGACCAGACTCACATCTTCACTGGCTATTTCACTTACCAGCTGCCGATCGGCCGCGGTAAGCAGTTTGGTCACGACGCCAACCCGGTCGTCAACGCTATCATTGGCAACTGGCAAATCAGCGGCATTCTCACTCTCCACAGCGGAAACGCACTTACTCTGAATGACTTCGGCGGCTGGAGCGCCTACGGCGACCATTCCGGCACCAACTCCATTGGCCCGTACACGCTGGCTAACTTGCCGAATTGCAACGGTCCCATCGCCATCGACAATAAGTTTGTACCGTTCAGCGGCGGCGTACCCGCGCACATTCAGTGGTTTAACACCAGCAACATTTCGCCTGTACCGAATGCGAATGTCCTCACGACTTACACGAACACTGGCACCGTAGCCGCCCCGATTGCGGGCGCGCTGATCGGCTCCCCTGCCACCGGCGGCGGTTCCTTTGGAACTTGTTCCGTTGGCAACATTCGCGGTCCTTGGACAAAAATCCTCGACACCAGTTTGCAAAAGGACATCAGCATCGGCGAAAAGAGAACTATCCAGTTTCGTCTGGATGCTCTCAACGCTTTCAACCACCCCATCTGGACTTTCAGCGGCGGGCCCGCCGGAGGTTCCTTTGATTCGGGCAGCGCTTCTTTGGGACAAATCACTGGTTCACAAGGCGCCCGGCAGCTTCAGCTCGCTCTGAAGTTCATATTCTAAGTTTCCACCTCAACACCCCATGGAACGGCAGGCGCTTCGGCGCCTGCCGTTCCTTTTCTGGGCCACTTTGTCTTGCGAGAGTTGGATGTACAATCGAACCATGAATCGATTCTTTCAACTTTGCTTTGGCGCTGCGGCTTCGCTCCTGCTCTCCTTTGCGTGCCACGCCCAAGCCCCGGCAAAGCCCCCCGCTGGAGCCGCTCAGCCGCAGCAAAGTCCACAGCGCGCCGTGGCTCTTGCCGAATCCGGCCACTGCGCCGAAGCTCTTCCGCTCCTTAAAAAATCCATTCACCAAGTCTCTGATCGCGATCTCAAGAAGCGCCTCGGCCTCCTCGGCCTAAACTGCGCCATGACCCACAACGCCCCCTACGATTCGCTCGATTTTCTTGCAATCCTAAATCACGAATTCCCACGCGACCCCGAAGTTCTCTACGCCGCCGCCCACGCCTTCTCCGATCTCTCTCTCCGCGCCTCCCAGGATCTGGTCCGCGAGGCCCCGTTCTCCTATCAGGTCCACGAGCTAAATGCCGAAGCGCTCGAAACCCAGGGCAGGTGGCAGGAAGCTGCCGCCGAATACCAGAAGATCATCGACATCGATCCCACCCTTCGCGGCATCCACGGCCGCCTGGGCCGCGTTCTTCTCTCGACGCCGCAACCCTCTAATGAAGCCGTCACGCAGGCTAAAAAAGACTTTGAAGACGAACTGGAAATCGATCCAAATAACGCCACCGCGGAATATGTTTTAGGTGAGCTCGCAAAAGGCGACGGCGATATGGCCGCCGCCGTTGCCCATTACACACGCGCCACCAAGATCGACGCCGGCTTTTCGGAAGCCTATCTCGGTCTCGGTTCCGCGCTTGTCGAGCGTAAGCAATTCGCCGAGGCCATTCCGCCGCTGGAAACCTACGAAAAAATGGCGCCAGACAGCCCAACGGGACATTATCAACTGGCCCTCGCTTACAACGGCGTCGGCCGCAAGGAAGACGCCAATCGCGAAGCCGCCCTGCAGCGTGACACCGCCAAGTCCCTGGAACAGCTCAAACGCCGCGTGGCCGAAGGCCTCGAGCGTCAAAAGCCCCCGCAGTGAAAACCGCACCCCTCATTTTTCACTCCGGAGTCGCACTCTGCCTGGGTGTTTCCGCGCTCTTCTTTCTTGCACCCGCTTTCACAAGTCGAGCGCAATCTCCGCAATCGAGCAGCATCTCCCTGCCTACGGAACTGCGCGTTCGCGGCTCCGGCTGGTGGCCGACGAAGGGCCAACCTTCACGCGCTGAGTACACGGGCCCGGACGCCTGCACCGAGTGCCACGAACTCAAAGCCGAAACCCAGCAAACCACTGCCATGCTTCACGCCGCAACCCGCGCGCCGGACTCGCAGCCCCTTCGCGAGCATAGCAACTTGCGGTTTCAAACCGGTCCCTTCACCTATCAGCTTCTCACCACCAGCGAAAAAAGCACTTTGACCGTCAGCGACGCAACTTCTTCTCTTTCCGTAGACCTGCTGTGGGCCCTCGGCTCCGGTCACATGGGTCAGACCTTTATCTACCAGCAACCCGGCAAATTCTTTGAGAGCCACGTGAGTTTCTACACCGCACCCCTATCACTCGATATCACGCCCGGCCAATCCCGCTCGGTCCCCGCAACTCTCGAAGCCGCCGTCGGCCGCGCTATCCCGCCCAACGAGGCTCGTCTGTGTTTTGGCTGCCATACCACCGCCTCGACCACGAAGAACCAGTTTGATCCCAGCGACTCTTATCCAGGTGTGACCTGCGAGCAATGCCACGGACCGGGCGCTCAGCATGTTGCTGCAGTCAGAGCCAAGACCGAAAAGCGTGGCTCAGGTTTAATTTTCAATCCCGCCCAGTTAGCCCGCGTGGATTACGTGGATTTTTGCGGCGCCTGCCACCGCACTTGGCAAGACGTCGTCTCCGGTCACATGATTGACGCAGGCATCTTTAATGTGCGTTTCGCGCCTTATCGGCTGGAAAATAGCCGGTGCTGGGCGGAAGGAGACTCACGCATCACCTGCGTCGCCTGTCACGATCCGCACAAACCTCTTTCGCACGATGTCGCCTCTTACGATTCAAATTGCCTCGCCTGCCACGTGTCAAACACCGTCGAAAAAAAATCGGCAATTCATCCCGGCGCCGCCTGCCCCGTAGCCATAAGAAACTGCGCCAGTTGCCACATGCCAAAAGTCGGGCCCCCCAATCTGCATTCCGCCTTCACCGATCACTGGATCCGCATCGCCAAGCCAGGTTCTTCTTACCCCGAATAACTCCATGCGCCCCGATCTCCATCTCCGCCGCGATTTCCTTCGCCTCTTAGCAGGCTCGGCCGCTGCCGCGAGGCTTCCGCGATTCCTTTTTGCGGCCGACAAGGCTAAGCCTAAATTTCCTTTCTCGGAAATTCTTGCGGCCGATTCCGGCATCAGCTTCATCCATACCAGCGGAAAGTCGTCCCAAAAATATCTTCCTGAATCCACGGGCGCCGGCTGTGCTTTTCTCGATTACGACAACGATGGCTGGATGGACATCTATCTCGTCAACAGCGGCCCCAGCGACTTTTGGACGCCACCTTCTCCGCTCCGCAACGCGCTCTATCGTAACAATCGAGACGGAACCTTCAGCGACGTCACGGAGAAGTCGGGCGTCCCTGGCGGCGGCTACGGCATGGGCGTCGCAGTCGGCGACTACAACGGCGACGGATTCCCTGATCTGTACGTCACGCAATACGGCCGGAGCATCCTCTATCACAACAACGGCAATGGCACTTTCACTGATATTACGGAAAAAGCCGGAGTCGCCGCTCCTGGATGGGCCTCGAGCGCCGTCTGGTTCGACTACGATAACGACGGACGCCTCGATCTCTTCGTCTGCCGCTTCGTGGATTTCACAAAGCTCACGCATCACGTATGCAATGCGCCCAACATTCCGGCTCTTGCCGGCATCAACGAGTACTGCTATCCACGCATCTTCAACCCCATGCCGAGTTGGCTCTTCCACAACAATGGTGATGGCACCTTCACCGATGTTAGCCAGAAAATGGGCATCACTGATAATCCGGGCAAATCTTGGGGCGTCGTCGCCACCGACATCAACAACGACGGCTTCCTCGACCTCTTCGTCGCCAACGACACCACGGCGAATTTTCTGTTCGCCAATCGCAAAGGCAAAAAATTCGAAGAAATTGGCTTCACCGCCGGCGTCGCTTATGGACCCGGCGGAAAAGGGCGTTCGGGCATGGGGGTGGATTCCGCCGACTTCAATCAAGACGGCTGGATGGATCTTTTTGTCACCAACTTGGACCACGAATTCTATGGCCTGTACCAAAACAAGCACGACGAATCCTTCGAAGACTCTGCCGGACCCACCGGCATCGCCCGCGCCACGCAAATGATGAGCGGGTGGGGCGCCAAGTTCTTCGATTTCGACAACGATGGCCTGCTGGACCTCTTCGTCGCCAACGGTCATCCCGACGATTTGATCGATAAGATCAGTCCCGGAGTGACCTACAGCGAGCCTCTGCTTCTTTTCCAGAATACCGGTGCAGGCCTGAAAAACATCAGCGGCGAAAGCGGCCCGCTTTTTTCCCGCCAGCTTTCCGCGCGCGGTCTTGCCTTGGGGGACTTTGACAACGACGGCGCCGTCGATGTTCTTATCTCGCTCAACGACGCTGCGCCCGTTCTGCTCCGCAACAATGCCGGCCGCCAAAACCACTGGCTTGGCCTCAATCTCATCGGCAAAAAATCCAACCCCGACGCCATCGGCGCGCACATTTCCTATCAAGCAGGCGATTTGAAGCAGACACGTTTCAAGGTGGGAGGCGGCAGCTATCTCTCTTCTCACGACCCGCGCATCGTTCTCGGTCTCGGCAGGCACGAGAAAGTAGACTGGCTCGAGGTCAAATGGCCTCAGCCCAGCGGGCTCGTGCAAAGGCTCACGAGTCTCCCCATCGATCGATACATCACAATTATCGAGGGGCAATCCAACTGGCGGTGAGCTCCGGCCGCGAAGCCGCAGCCACCCTGACGCATCTTGGGTTGTCGGCTGTATTAGTTGGAGAACTCCGCGTCGTCGAAAACCTTATCGCCGCGCAGCATATCGTCGTCGCTGGCGCTCCAACCCTGGTTCGAAGAGAGGGAGAAAGAAACAGTGGCATTTTTATTTGGATCAGCAAGCGTGTGAAACTTCGCGCCCTTGGAGGCAGTCTGGCCTGGAAGGAAGCCGCTGATCAGATCCGTTCCGTCAACGGTGGCTTGAAAGTCTGCGATGAGCGCGGGACCTCCGACCGGAACTCTGAGGTCGAAAGTTACCTTTACATTGGCGTGGTCTTTGTCAAAACGGAGGCTGTAGAGGATGGGGACATCGTCGATCGCCATGCGAACCTCCTTCCAGCGTTCTCTGAACCCTGCTGTCAAGACCCAACATAGTATCGGTATTCTTGCATTTTGGACACTGGCCGAAAGCCGCCCTATGCTGCCGTGCCTCCTGGCCGATGTTGGCGCTAGACACGTTTCAGCACAGTCTCAGCAGGAATTTGCCTTCCCGCGGAGGCACTTCTTCTACACTCTCTTTGATCTGACGGGTCTTGATCCGACTGGCCCAGATTGGCTGGCTTGCCTTGCTGAGGGCTTCAGCGGCGTGCTGCGGGAGGCTTGTGTGGCGATTAGCGAAGACTTCGATCTGGTTGTGATCGGCTGTGGCCCTGCTGGAGAAAAAGCCGGCGCTCAAGCCGCCTATTTCGGCAAGCGCGTCGCTATCATCGAACGCTCACCTGACGTCGGCGGGAGCTGCATCAATACCGGCACTGTCCCGAGCAAAACCCTGCGCGAATCCGCGCTCTATTTTTCAGGACTTAAGCAGCGCGGCCTTTATGGCATCGATTATTCGCTCAAAGAAAACCTGACCGTGCAGGATTTTATGCACCACGAACGCGCCGTCGTAGAAATGGAGCGCCGCCGCATCCTTAAAAATCTCGAGCTGCATCACATCGAACTTGTTCGCGGCCAGGCGGCGTTCGAAGATGCGCACACCATTGCAGTCGCCGGCGCAAACGGCACACGTCATCTTCGCGGCGAGATCATTCTCGTCGCTACCGGATCAAAGCCTCATCGTCCCTCTGAGATCGCATTCGACGATGTCCACACGTTTGATTCGGACACTTTTCTGCAGATGGCCCGTATTCCGAAGAGCCTCGCGGTCATCGGCGGCGGTGTTATCGGATGCGAATACGCTTCGATATTCATTGCTCTGGGAGTTGCGGTCACGCTCGTCGATGGCCGCGACCGCCTCCTGCCCTTTCTCGACGGAGAAATCTCCGATCGCCTTCGCGACCGCTTTACGGCTCTTGGCATGCGCTTTCTCTTTAATGAACGCCCTATAAAAGTAGAGAACTCGGCGGCTGGCGTGCGCCTATCGATGAAGAGCGGCAAAACACTCGAGACCGATGCCGCACTGTTTGCCGCAGGCCGCCGCGCCGCGATTGACGGCCTCGCTCTGGATAAAGCAGGCCTTGCTCTCAACGACCGCGGCCACATTTCCGTTAACGACAACTATCAAACCTCTGTTCCGAATATCTATGCCGCAGGCGATGTAGTCGGATTTCCCGCGCTGGCCTCTACTTCCATGGAGCAGGGCCGCGTGGCCGTTTGCCACGCCTTTGGCTTCAAGTACAAGCAGCGCGTCGCGTCCATGCTCCCAATGGGGATTTACACGATTCCGGAAATTTCCGCGGCGGGTGAAACCGAAGAGTCCTGCAAGGAAAAAAACATCGATTACTGCGTGGGGCGCGCCCACTATGAGAACAACGCACGCGGCCATATAATCGGAGACACTGCCGGAATGCTCAAGCTCATTTTCGCGCGTGCGGATCGCAAACTGCTTGGCGTAAGCGTAATCGGCGAAAGCGCCACGGAACTCATCCACATTGGCCTGATGACCCTCGATAGTGGCCACTCCATCGACGAGTTCATCCAGCAAGTGTTCAACTATCCCACGCTTAGCGAAATGTATAAGTACGCGGCCTACGACGGCCTCGGCAATCTCGCTGGGCACAAGCTGCGCGAAGGCTAGCTGCTGCTCCCACCTTCTGGCATTCTCTACACTGTGAGCAAAATGAAGACTGCTTTGTCCTTCCTGTCTATTTCTGCAATCGCCGCCGCGATTATTTTGTTTTCGTGCCAAGCCAACCCGCGACCGGATTCAAGGGGGAAGGAAGCGCCGGCCGCTTATCTCGGCTTCGATCGCAATATTTTCCCGGGCAAGGATGCGCTTCCGATCTTGCGAAGAACGTTCGCCTTCAGCGGCTGCTGGCTCAGTCCGCCTCCGGGCGAGAAAACGAACACCTGGCTCGGCCAGCGCGAACTCTTACTCTCACAGGGTTTTGGCTTTTTGCTGCTTTACCGCGGCCCTAAAAGCCGAGAAGTGAACAACGAAGCTGCGGCGGTAGAGAAGGGCACTCACGATGCGGCCGAAGCTACGTCCGCCGCAAAAAAGGAACGTTTTCCAGCGAAGGCGATCATTTTTCTTGATATTGAAGAAGGCGGCCGCCTGCCCTTGGCATATCATTCCTATTTGCACGCTTGGGCGAAAGGACTCGCAAAAGCCGGCTATCGTTCTGGCGCTTATTGTTCGGGCATGCGCGTCAAAGAGGGAGCGGGCGTCACCATCACAACCGCGGACGACATTAGTGCACACGCACCTTCACAGGATTTTGTTTATTTCATTTACAACGATGCTTGTCCGCCTTCGCCTGGCTGCACATTTCCTCAAAATCCACCGGCCCCGACAGTCGGCGGCATTCCCTATGCCAAGGTTTGGCAGTTTGTGCGATCTCCGCGCCAGATGGAATTCACCGCACACTGCGCGCCGGGCTACAACGCGGACGGCAACTGTTACGCTCCTGGCGACGCCGCCCATGCTTGGTTTCTCGACGTAAGCACTTCCAACTCGCCCGATCCTTCGAACGGCCGTTAGCCCACAAAACAAAAAGGGCGGCCCGCCGCCGCCCTCTCTTATCGATTCGAACTGCAGCCTGCTTAGATTTGCCCCATCCCGCCGTCCACGTGCAGCTCTTCGCCGGTGATATAGGACGAATCAGAAGATGCGAGAAAGGCCACCGCCCCGGCGACTTCATCCGGCTGCCCAAACCGCTTCATCGGCACTCTAGCGGAAATGTTCTTTGCGAACTCGTCGACCGTTGCTTGCGGCAGGCCAGTCCGCCCGAATATCGGCGTCTCAATCGGCCCGGGCGCAACGGCGTTTACGCGAATGCCGCGGCCCACCAACTCAGCGGCGCTTGTGCGCGCCAGAGAACGCAACGCCGCCTTGGTTGCCGAATAGGCGCTTGTACCCTCCGTACCCTTGATGCCAGCCACGCTGGTATTCAGAATGATCGAAGCGCCGTCATTGAGGTGCGGCAAAGCTTTTTGAATCGTGAAATACGCACCCTTGACGTTGGTCGAAAAGTTATCGTCGTAAATGGCCTCGGTCGTCCCTGAAAACGGAGCGAACTTCGCTACGCCTGCGTTCACGAAGAGCACATCGATTTTTCCGAATTTCTTTTCGACTGCAGCGTAGATTTTATCGATGTCCTCCAGCTTGGAAACGTCCGCTCGGATGGCCAGCACGCCATTGCCGAGGGCCTTGGCGGCCTCGTCCAGCGTCTTTTGGCTGCGGCCCGCAATGACGACATGGGCCCCTTCTTCCTGCAATCGTTTTGCCGACGCCAGCCCGATGCCGCTGTTGCCGCCGGTCACAACCGCTACCTTCCCCTCTAGTCGTTTCATGGTGTTCTCCGTTTCTATCGATTCAACTATGAGATCTGACCTGGGATCAGGTTGCTTCGCCTTTCCCTAGGTTTCGATACTTAGATGAATGTCGAAACTATTGGTTGCAGCTTATTTCAGGTGTGGTTCTGGCGGCCGATACTTCTGTGGCAGGCGGGCCGGAAAGTTCGCTAAACTAAACCGAACGATATGGAACGCTCCCAGATCGAAAAGATTTCAAAGGCTTTGGCAGACGAGACTCGTCTCATGATCTTCGAGGCCATTTCCCGCAAAAAACAAATGAATTGTGGAGAAATCGTGTCGCTCCAAGGGATTACTCCGGCCACCGTCTCCCATCACCTGAAAATCTTGAATGAAGCGGGGCTAATTGAATGCCGCCGGGAAGGCCAATTTGTTTACAGCCGCACGGCACCCGAAGTGGTGCAGTCCTACACCCGCGCCCTCGCGCGAATGGCTCGTGGCAAGATGGAGCCGCGCAAACGCTGAATTTTCCGCTCAGTCCGTCGGATTTCTCGGAAATTTGAAGTAGGGCAGCCGCACGCCGCTGATCGAAATCTGATCCGCGCGGATGTTTGTCGGGGCTTCAAATCCCTTAGTCCCTCCGCTGGTCACATAGTCATCTTGATCCACGCCGTCTCCGCTGACTCCTAACCCGCCGGCCAGCGTGCCGTTGCGATAGAGACCCGCGCTCCCCGGAAAGAAAACAATGCCGCTCTTTTTGACGTCGGGAGGCCCTGCCTGCATTCCTTGCGTGCAGGGATTGGCCAGGTCTTGCAAATAAATGTTGAAAAAAGGTCCGGTGGTCGAGCCATCAATCCCAGGCGGGAACAAAGGCTGCGCGCCAAAGCTGATCGTACGATTTGTGACTGCCGTGCCCAAAGGTACCTGATTCAAATCCGCCGTGGCCCGCGCGGAGCTGTTGAAGTACACCATGTTTCGCGCTTTGCTTGCCGCCACGTCGATGCTGAACACCGTGGAATCCTGCATGCGTCGCAAGCCGATGATGGTCCCGTCCAGGTCCGCAACGGCAATCACCATCCGTGCTCGCGAGCCAATCGGCAATCGAATTGCCGCACGCGTTTGATCCGCGGTGGCTTCCGCGTTGTCCAAAATAGTTTGAACATCCGTGGCGCTCAACCCCCCGAGCGGTCCCGCCGCAGGCGGAATTAAATCGCCTTCCGGTGGCTGCCCCGCGCTGTTGGCAGGCGCGGCCAAGAACGCTCCCGCTCCGGCAACCGGGCCTCCAGAAACGCCCGCGGGCAACGTTGCCTGCGTGACAAAGGGAAGCGCGATTCCGCCGATGAAGACTATTCCCGGAGCAGTCGGTGTCGGCCCAAAGGAGTCCGAAGGTCCTGTGCGTTGCGTTGTCGAACCGATGAACGCCGCATATTCCGCGACATTGGGATCACTCGAAGACGTCACCACGCCGATTCCGCCAACGACGACATTCTGATAAAAAATCGGCACGCCGCCGGGATTCACTGCCAGCGAGTTCGAGTCCATCGCATCGGCCTTGCCCGTGAGAATTCCAGGGCCAAATCCTCCACCCAGCGCGAGCGATGGAGGGATCTGACTTTGAAACCCAGTGCTGTTCACTAGCGCGCATCCACGATTTGTGTTCTCGATGCCATAAAGGTCGGCTGGTGGCTGGTTTGTTACGCCAGGAGGGAAGTGAATCCCGCTGATGAACCGCACTGTGCGAGAAGATAGCGGCGCCTGATCATTGCTGAAGAACGCTCCCGTCCGCGCTAGGGCCACAGCTACGTCATTCGCGTCCAACATCTGGCCAAAATTCCCAGCCGCCATGGCTGGCGCGTTTTGTGTGCGAAATACTCCCAGTACGAATCCGGCCCGGTCCACTACAGCCACGACCATATCGGCGTTCACGGAATTCACCGCGGCCTGCACGATCTTCTGCACATCGGGGATTTGCAAAGGCTGTACGGATGGAATAACGGGCGGCGATACCGGCGTATTGCCTCCGTCTCCGCAACTTACGAGCAGCAGCGCCAGAACTCCGGCAATCCCAAGCGTCAGAAGAATGCCCAGCGCCAGCGTCCTTTTACGCCGATCCAGGGCCTGACGCGCGGCGACAGGCTTACGAATGGAGTGTTCCATTTGCATGAAGCGTATCTTCCTTAGTAACACGCCTCTTCGCGCCTCTCAATCATTCGCGACGCGCGCGATTCCTATCGGTGAACGTTTTCACCCTGCTCGTGGTGTTATCGACTGTCTCCATGCATCGCGGAAATGGGTTGCCCGCTGCGGCGCGATATTGTTATCTAGAATGCGATCCCTTTTACTTGCGCAAATTCTCTCAGGCCGCAGGCATGCTCTCCGTCACTTCGAGAAGCTCTCGACGCGTCTGTCGCTCGGCTCGCGCCGCGCTGGGGGTTCTGCTCGCGTTTTTGAGTACAGGGAGTGCATCCGGCGGGCAGCAATCCGCGCCTGGAGGACAGGCCACACTCCAACAGTCCACCCAGGCAGCGCCGCCGCAGCGCATTCCTCGCCAGCAGGCTTTGATGACCGCGGCCGTTGACGGCGTGTTGCGCGAAGCAGTCTCGCAGAACGAATCCCGGCCCGTAGCGTCGGCTCAACTAATCCTGCGCCACTTGCAAACCGGACAGTTCGTGCGCGCGGCTTCCAGCGTCGAAGGTGTTTTCCGCATCCTTCTGCTTCCCCCCGGCCATTACGAATTTCGCGCCGAAGCAGAGGGATTCGCACCCTTCGTAATTCCCGATCTTGAGCTCAATGCAGACGAAGCTACCACGCTCGAGATATCTCTGGTCAGCACCAGCAGTCCCGAATTTCGCTCGCGTCTTCCTCGGCTTCCTGAGCTTGGTCCCGCCCTCCCACCGGGCCCATCTCCCGCGCTCGGCAGCTATCGTGAACTTCGTCATCGTCTCGATTCCGATCCCAAGTACATCGCGGAACTCGCGCCGGAATATCTGCCTCCCGTTGCCGATGTGTTCAACGTGGTGCCCAATCGCTGGGCCCTCAATCAACCGGACTACCGCCGCTATCCCCAGAAGGGCGAATATCTCTACATCAAGCCGCATTGGTACGACCCTTTCAATCGCAATCGCCTAAAAGGCGATGAGCCCATCTGGCCAGAACGGCTGGGCCAGCAGATTTTCTTGAACATCACCGCTTCGTCGGAAACCTTCATCGATGGCCGCCGAGTTCCGTCGCCCAGCGGCGTCAGCGCTGCGCAGCCCGGCAGCTCTGGTTTTTTTGGACGCGGGGAACAAGCCTTCTTCGATCAGACTTTGCGTTTCAGCTTCGACCTTTTCCACGGCGACGCATCCTTCAAACCGGTCGATTGGCGCATCCGCATCACGCCCGAGATCAGTCTCAACGATCTTGACGTTCGCGAGCTTGGCATCGTCAGCCCTGACGTACGCCACGGCACCAACCGCTTTGACGACCATCTCGGCCTCCAGGAAGCCTTTGTGGAAGTGAAGTTGCACGATCTCGGCGACAACTACGATTTCATCTCCGCTCGAGCCGGCATCCAGCAATTCAACGCTGATTTCCGCGGGTTCCTCTTTGTCGACGAACAGCCCGGCCTGCGCATCTTCGGCAGCTTGCACAGTGACCGCATCGAATACAACGCCGCCTATTTCCAATTCCTGGAAAAGAACACCAACAGCGGCCTCAACACTTTCAAGCGCCGCCACCAGCAGGTCGTGCTGGCGAACGTCTATCTGCAGGACTTTTTCTTCTCTGGCTACACCGCGGAATTTGTCGCCGCGTGGAACAAGGATGATCCGAGTGTTCATTACGACGACAACGGCTTTCTCGTGCGTCCTGCACCCATCGGCAGCATCGTCAATCAAGGCCCCGGAGGCGGGCCTCTCGCGCACGGCATTCGCGTCGGCTATTTCGGGTGGCTCGGCAGCGGCCATATCCGCCGCATCAATCTCACGCACGCTTTTTATCAGGCTGTTGGCGAGGACACTTTCAACCCCATCCCAGGAAGGCGCGTCACCGTCAACGCACAGATGGCCGCTGTCGAGCTCTCTTACGATCGCGACTGGATTCGCTATCGCGTTTCCACGTTTTACACATCCGGCGACGCCAACCCGCGCGATGGCCGCGCTCGCGGGTTTGATTCGATTGTCGATCTCCCGAATTTCGCCGGCGGCATTTTCAGCTTCTGGAATCGCGAAGCGATTCGCCTGCTGGGCTCCGGCGTCTCTCTCACGACGGACGGAAGTCTGATTCCGTCTCTTCGTTCTACCAAGGAAGAAGGCCAAGCGAATTTCGTCAATCCCGGTATCTTCCTCGCAAATGCCGGCGCGGATTTTGATATCACTCCCAAGCTCAAAGGTTTTGCGAATTTCAACTACCTTCGCTTCGAACGTACCGAGGCGCTCGAATATCTATTGTTCGAATCCCCGGTCCGCCACAGCATCGGCGAGGACTTCGGCATCGGCCTGACGTATCGCCCCCCGCTCTCCGAAAACATCGTTCTCACAGGCGGCGCCTCCGCCTTGCAGCCCGGCGAGGGGTTCAAAGACATCTACACGAGCCGCACACTCTTCTCGCTTTTCGGCTCCGTGAAGTTTACTTTCTGAGGAATGCATCTGATGACCTTGCCGCGCACATTCGAACGCTTCTCTCCGCGCATCCTCTGCGCGCTCTGCGTCTCTGCGTTTTCTTTCTTCCTGGCTCTCAGTGCTGACTGGGCGTTTCCCGTCCACGCAAAGCAGGATGCTCAATCCGTTCGCGGCCAATCTCAGGATGAAGCCGTTCGCAAATCATCAGGCTGCATTTCCTGCCACACCTCCACGGATGAGCCGACGATGCACCCAACGAAAACCGTATTTCTCGGTTGCACCGACTGCCACGGCGGCAACTCTTCCATCTCCCTTGCTAATGGCATGGCGCCAAATTCCGCCGAGTATAAAGCCGCTAAAGAAAAAGCTCATGTCCAACCGCGCGATCCCACCTTCAAAGACCGCTCCGCCTTGCCAGAACGCACGTACACGAAATGGCTGGAAGAATCCTATGAGTACGTCAAATTCAGAAATCCTGGCGACCTGCGCGTGGCGCCGGAAACTTGCGGAGCCTCCGGCTGCCACGCCAAGGAAGTCCGCGCTTCTTCGACGAGCATGATGACCCACACCGGCCTTCTCTGGGGCGCGGCGCTCTACAACAACGGCGCCTATCCCACAAAAAATACACACTTCGGGGAAAGTTATGATCGCAACGGCAAACCGCAATCCATAAAAACGTTTCCGCCTCCCACCTCCGAAGAAACTCGCACGAAAGGCGTCCTCCCCGAACTTGATCCACTGTTTCGTTGGGAAATTTCTCAGCCGGGAAACGTCCTTCGCGTTTTTGAACGCGGCGGCCACAAGAAAGCCGAGCTAGGCAATCCCAATCGAGAAGAGGATCCCGGAAAACCGGACGACAAACTAAGCGAACGCGGCTTTGGCACAGAACTCCGCACCGATCCCGTCTTCCTCGGCTTACAGAAAACTCGTCTCGTCGATCCCGTCATGTCTCTGCCCGGCACCAACGATCATCCCGGCGACTATCGCGCCAGCGGCTGCACCGCTTGCCATGTCGTCTACGCTAACGATCGCGATCCAGAGCACTCGGGCTCCTACGCGCAATTCGGCCACTCCGGTTTCAGCTCCTCTTCCGATCCCGCCGTTCCCAAGAATGAGCCAGGCCATCCCATCAAGCATGTATTCACGCGCTCCATCCCTTCGAGCCAATGCATGGTCTGCCACATCCATCCCGGCGCAAACATGCTCACAACCTATTTCGGCCTCACCTGGTGGGACAACGAAATTGATGGCGACAAAATGTATCCGCCGCAGCAACGCAACCCCACGGAAAAGCAGCGTTATCAGTCCTTCTTGCGTAATCCCGAAGCCGCCGCTGCCCGTGGACTTTGGAGCGATGAAAAATTTCTCGAGAATCTCGGCAGCCCCGAATTCAACGCGAAATTAAAGACCACGCAGTTCGCTGACTTCCACGGCCACGGCTGGGTGTTCCGCTCCGTCTTCAATCACGACCGCAAAGGCAACTGGCTCGACAAAGATGGTCAGCAGATCGCGTTCGATGATCCGGACCGCTTCGGGAAAGCCGTTCATCTGGAGGACATTCATCTCGAAAAAGGAATGCAATGCAACGACTGCCACTTCTCGCAGGACAATCACGGCAACGGAAAAATTTATGGCGAACCTCGCGCCGCCGTGGAAATTGACTGCATCGATTGCCACGGCACGATTCGCAGCAAAGCCACGCTGATCACTTCGGGCCCCGCCGCTCCCCAAGGCGGACGACACCTCGACACACTGCGCACTCCATGGGGCCTTCGCCGATTCGAATGGCGCGCCGACGGGGCCATGATCCAGCGCTCCATGTCCGAAGAAAACAAAGCATGGGAGATCGTCCAGACGCTCGATTCCGTCACTCCCGGCAACACGCACTTCAGCATGAAATCGTTTCGCGCCAAGTTAATGACCAAGGACGGCAGCCTCGCCTCACAAATGCCACAAGACGACGAGCACCTCGCCCACGCCAATTCCTCCATGACCTGTTATTCCTGCCACACCTCCTGGACGCCTACCTGTTTTGGTTGCCATCTACAAATGACGGCAAACGCGCGCAAGCCTATGCTTCACAACGAAGGCCTCACCACGCGCAATTACACCAGCTACAATTTTCAGGTTCTTCGCGACGACATCTACATGCTCGGCGTCGACGGCACTGTCATCGGCCACCGCATCGCACCCGCGCGGTCCTCCTGCGCCATCCTCGTGAGTTCGCAAAATGCGAATCGCGACTGGCTCTACTACACGCAACAAACCATCTCCACTCCAGGTTTCTCCGGGCAAGCCTTCAGCACGTTCGTTCCGCACACCGTCCGCGCCACCGAAACGAAGCAGTGCAGCGATTGCCATGTCTCCGCCGTCAACGACAACAACGCCTGGATGGCCCAGCTCCTCCTGCAAGGCACAAACTTCATGAATTTTATGGGACGCTACATTTATGTCGCGACGGGCGATAAAGGCCTCGAAGCCATCGCCGTCGCCGAGCACGACGAACCTGAAGCCATCTTCGGCAGCGACCTCCAGCGCATCGCCTACCCCGCCGACTACAAAAAGTTCGTCGAGCATCACCGCGATCTTGCAACCAGTTACAGCCACGAAGGTAATGTCCTCGACATCCAAGCTCGCGGCGAGTACGCCTACGCCGCAACCGGCCCCGGCGGCCTCCGCATCTACGATATCGCCAACATCGACAACAAGAATTTCTCCGAGCGCATCACCACTGCTCCTGTCTCGCGCATTGGCCAGCGTTTTTTCGTTCCGACAAAGGACGCCGTAGCCGTTGCATCGCCAACGACTCTTGGTGTCGACCCGCTCCGTCAGCCCCTTTCCGAAAACGAAGAGCAGCCCATTCATCTTCTGTATGGTTTTCTCTACGTCGCAGACAAAGTGGAAGGCCTCGTCGTCATCGGCAATCCTGACTTGAAATCCAAAAGCCCCGGTGTCGGCACGCTCCTCGATGGCAATCCCGCTAACAATTTCCTTAAACGCGCGCTGGCCTTCAATCCCAACGGCATCCTCACCGGCGCGCACCGCATCACCCTCGTTGGCACGTACGCCTACATCCTCACCGGCCATTCTCTCGTTGTCGTCGATCTCGAAAATCCCCTCGCGCCGCGCGTCACGGCCACCATCGGCGCGCCAGAGCTGGACAATCCTCGCGGTATCGCCGTGCAGTTCCGTTATGCTTTCGTCGTGGACCGGTATGGATTGAAAACACTGGACGTCACCGACTTGGCGCAGCCCAAACCCATCGCCAGCGCCCTCGTGCCTCTCGAAGACTCCCGCAATGTTTACGTCGCTCGCACGTACGCCTATGTCTCCGCCGGGAAGCAGGGCCTCGCTGTCATCGACGTGGAAAAGCCCGGCGCTCCAAAACTCGATCGGCTCTTCACCTCTGGTGGCCAGCTCAACGATGTCAACGACGTAAAAATCGGCATGGTCGCAGGCAGCGCGTTTGCATTTGTCGCCGATGGAAAAAACGGCTTGCGCGTTTTGCAAATCGTCTCGCCATGGGATGATCCTGCTCACTTTTCAGGCTTCAGCCCGCGGCCCACGCCAAAGCTCATCGCCACCGCGCGCACTCGCGGCCCCGCTCTCGCTATTTCCAAAGGCATCGATCGCGACCGCGCCGTCGACGAGTCCGGCAACCAACTCGCGGTTTTCGGCAGGCGCGGCGCCCGCCCTCTCAATCGTATCGAGATGCAGCGCCTCTATCTTCACTCCCACAACGGCGCCTTCTACTCCGTCACCGATGAACCTGCGGAACGCCAACCCGCGCAGTCCAGCACATCTTCTTCTTCAAGCACGTTGACGCCGTTCGAACTTATCTTGGCTCGAGCCCGGACCTGGCTCAATTTTCTTTACTGAGGTTATGCCATGAATCGCCGCAAATTCCTCTCTAGCGCTCTTAAGTCAGTTTCTGCCGTTTCTTGCGCACCGTTCTTCACAAACTCGCTTCACGCGATGACTCCGCACCAAGCTCCCGCTCCCGCGCGCAGCTTGAACACTCCGCGCCCCCAACTGGCCATCACCA
>Ga0070693_100000056_pt1 | contig 43765 bp, 39 predicted proteins | sample KBSK1103metaG_FD_65472 | JGI IMG/M metagenome (GOLD analysis project Ga0070693, IMG submission 65472) | Corn, switchgrass and miscanthus rhizosphere microbial communities from Kellogg Biological Station, Michigan, USA - KBS K1-10-3 metaG | ecosystem: Host-associated > Plants > Roots >...
GCTATTCGCGGCACTGCCGCTCGCGGCGCAGGAACCGACTCCGCCGCCAACGCAGAAGCCTACTCTCGAGAAGCCGGACGACGCTCCTGCAACTCCTCCGGCAGCTGCCGTGCCTGCGAAGCCTGCGCCCGTCAAGCGGGCTCCCACGTCCTCCGAAGGCAAGGTCATCGAAGAGATCGTCGCGCGCGTCAACAACGAAGTGATCACTCGCTCCGAACTTGAACACTCCAAAGTTACCGCCGAGGAAGATGCCAAGCAGGATTGCCAGAATCGCTGCACGCCGGAGCAGTTGAAACAGATAACCGAGGACAGCCAAAAAAATGCTCTCCGCAATCTCATCGACCAGTCACTGCTCGTGCAGCGCGCCAAGGACATGAGCATCAGCGTCGAGCCGGACGTGATCAAGCAACTGGACCAAATCCGCATCGAAAACAAACTGGATAGCTTGGAGGCTCTCGAAAAGGCGGTTGAGTCCCAGCCAGGACTGAACTGGGAAGACTTCAAGAACAATATTCGCAACGGCCTGCTCACCAAAAAAGTGATCAGCAGCGAAGTCGGCTCGCACATCTCCATCCCCAAAGACGAAGTTCAAAAATACTACGAAGCGCACAAGCAGGATTTCATCCGCCCGGAGCAAGTGGCCCTGAGGTCTATCGAGATCAATACTGCCGGGAAGGATGAAGCGGAAGTCGCGGAACTAAAGAAGAAGGCAGACACGGCCCTGAAGCGCATCAAGGACGGGGAAGATTTCGGCGAAATCGCCAAGCGCTACTCCGACGGCGCCACGGCCAAACAAGGCGGCTACCTGGGCATTTACAAGCGGGGCGAACTCTCGAAGCAGCTCGAAGACGTTGTATTCACCTTGAAAAAGAACGGCCTTACGGAGGTGATGGAAACGAAGCAGGGATTTCTGGTCATGCAAGTCCTGGAGCACTACGACGAAGGCCAGCAGTCGCTTGCCAAAGTCGAGAATGAAATCATGGACAAGCTGTATGGCGAACGAATGGAGCCGGCCCTGCGCGATTATCTCAAGACGCTGCGCGAGCAAAGTTACGTGGTGGTGAAGCCCGGCTACCAGGATGCCGCCGGCGGAAGCAACTCCGAAATCCAGGAAGTGAGCGCCACGCCCGAAGTCACCAAGACCAAGCGGGGCCACAAGAAATTCCTGCTCTTCGGCAAGCGTCCCGCGGACACGGGCGACTGATGAAGACGGCTTTCGTCACGGACCTCTCGACCGAACAATCCATCACCTCTTTCTTTCTCGTGCACGAAAAAGAAATTCGCAACACCCGCGCGGGCAAGACGTTTCTCCGTCTCGAGCTCGGCGACCGCAGCGGCGCCATCGAAGCCGTCATGTGGGATCAATTTGAGGCCGCCGCAAAAGACATCAGCCGCGACGACATCGTAAAAGTTCAGGCGCGCGTTGAAATCTACCGGAATAAGCCGCAGCTCTCTCTTCAGAATCTCCGCCGCGCCAAACCGGAAGAGGTGGATCTCGCCGATTTTCTCCCGCAAACCAAGGGAGACGTCGCTAAGCTCTGGGGGGAACTTCTCGAGTATGCGAGTTCTATAGCGAATCCGTGGCTCAAAAAATTAGTGAACGGAATCATCGCCGACCCGGCAATCGCCCCGCGCTACAAGCGCGCCCCCGCCGCCAAAGTCATGCACCACGCCTATCTCGGCGGCCTGCTCGAGCACGTCGTCGGTCTTTGTGGTTTGGCCAAGCAAATCGCGGCGCACTACCCGGAGCTGAATGCCGACCTGTTGATGACCGTTGCCATCCTCCACGACGTCGGCAAGCTCGATGAACTCTGTTACGAGCGCGCGATCGGCTACACCACCGAAGGCCAGCTCCTCGGCCATATCGTCATGGAACTGGAAACCGTGTCAAAGGCCATGGACACCATCGAAGGATTCCCCGCAAATCTGAAAACCGTAGTCCAGCATCTCCTGATCAGCCATCACGGCCAGTACGAATTTGGCTCGCCCAAATTGCCGATGATCCGCGAAGCAATGGTTTTCCATTATCTCGACGACATGGATTCCAAAATGGCCGCCGTCCGCGCCGCCCTGGCCGCCGATTCCGGCGAAGAAGAATGGTCCGCGTACAGCGCCGCTCTCGGCCGCCGCTTCCTCAAACTCGACGAATTCCTCAAATCCGCCGCCACCACCAATTCATCCACCAGCTGATTCCCGAAGCGGAAAGTGCCGCCCCGCCCGTGCAATTGGCAGTTTCGGGCACACTTGGGACTTATCTATTAGTGAGAACGTCTGTGCCGTGAGCTTGGGTTAGATCTCGTTCTTGTGGAATCGGTCAATCAGGTGAGCGCACGCGCGCACGGTGAGCGCCATCATCGAAAGCGTTGGGTTCTGGCACGCGGACGACACAAAGCTCGCCCCGTCCATCACGAACAAATTCTTCACGTCGTGCGCCTGGTTGAACGCATTGAGCACTGACTGCTTCGGATCGTTCCCCATGCGAGCTGTCCCCAATTCGTGTATGGCCATGCCCGGCATTTCGACGCTCGCCCGCACTTGGATGTCCTGCGCGCCCGCCGCTTCCAGCATTTCCGCCGCCGAGGCGCCGGCATCCTCCATGAGCGCGGCTTCGTTGTCGCCGTGGGTCATGCTAATGCGCAACGCAGGAATGCCCCAGGCATCTTTAAGATCGCGGTCGATCTCGATGTAATTGTCCCAGCGCGCCAGCGATTCACCGAAAGCTCCGAGCGAAATCCCGTACACGCCATCTTTTACGGCCTTCTTCATCGACGCTCCGTAGCCTTCGGCCTTGAAGTTGAAGTCTGCGTCGGCCCCGCCCTGGTAACCATAGCCACGGATGAACCGGGAATGTTTGGCGTTTGAAGGAGTGTTCCGGAAGCGGGGAATGTAAATCCCATTGGGTCGTGCGGGCTCGTTCGCATTGGGAAGAGTCTTGAAATCTGGCATGCGACCTGAAGCTCCCGCCCCCACGACGTGATCCATCAAGTAATGACCGAGCGCCCCGCTCGAATTGGCCAGTCCGTTGGGATATTCCCGCGTGGAGGAGTTCAGCAGGATGCGCGTGGATTCCAACGCCTGCGCGCAAAGGATCACCGCTTTTCCGCGGACTTCCTTTACTTGCCGCGTCAAGCGATCCACGTACGTCACACCGCGCGCCTTATTCGGCTCGGTGTCCATCTCCACATGGCTCACCACGGCGTTGGTGATGAGCGTGCAGTTCCCGGAAGCCAGAGCGTCCTTGACGGTCGTAAACGGGCTGCTGAAATAAGAAAACGTGCTGCAACCACGTTCGCAAGGCCCGCAATAATGGCACTGGAGCCGTCCATTATGATTTTGCGTCAGGATTGCCGTGCGGCCGATGGTCACGGTGTGCCCGAACTTCGCTTTGACGCGCTCTCTCAGCAAAATTTCTCCGCAGCTCATTTTCATCGGCGGGAGAAATTGCCCGTCGGGCAGCATTTCATTCCCCTCCGTCGCTCCGCTGATCCCGACGTACCGCTCCACGATGTCGTAATAGGGCGCAAGGTCGGCATAACTAATCGGCCAGTCATCGCCATACCCATCGCGGCTCGCCGCCTTAAAATCGTTATCGCTCATGCGGTAACTCTGGCGGCCCCACACCAGCGATCGCCCTCCGAGGATGCGCAGCCGTTGCCACGTAAATGGCCTGCCGGGAGGCGTGCTGTACGGATTCTCGAGGTCGTTCACGAACCACTCGTAGTTGTATTCCATGCACGCGTAGCACTGCTTTTGCACCGGCCGCGTGCGCACCACTTCGGGCGAGTGATCGCGGTATTTCAGCTTGTAAGCCGGCATGTGCTCGGTAAACTCTTTCGGGCTTACCGCGCGGCCTGCTTCGAGCAACGCAACTTTCAAGCCCGCCTCGGCAAGTTGTTTCGCGGCCCAGCCGCCCGTGGCTCCCGATCCCACCACCACGGCATCGTAGGTTTGCTGCAGAGGGTCTTGCGCCATGCCCGCCATTCGAGTTATGCCTGTCATATAAGTCCCGCTCACTTGTGATCCCCTTCCGGATGTTCGCAGCCTTGGTAGGGGCCGTGCGCAAACGCACCGTCCCACCCTAATTCTTTCTCTCCAATTTGTGAGCTGTAGTAGGCAGACATGATGCGCCCCTTCAGCGCTTCAAAATAACCGTGTCCCGGATCGGCCACGGCACCCGTGTCACCAGCCCATCCGCCCCCGACGCGGGGATATGCCAGCGCGTGCAACAAACGATCCTGTTCTTCCCGTGACAGGTAGCGAAACGCCGCCTTGAATCGCCGCATGCTTTCGCCATCCAGATAGCCGAGCGAGTTCAAAAATGCTCGTTGGGTTTCGGGTGTCTCAGCAGCCAGCACAAGATCGATATAGCGATTCACTAACGCTTCCTTCGCGCCGGGAGTGTCCGTTGAAGGAATAATCAGGTCGCTGAGCACGATGAGCGTTTCGTTCTGATGCTCATCCAAAAAAACTGGCTTCCATCCCGGGGCCGAGAGGTCCTTCGAAGCGTCAACGCCCTTTTGTGCCGGCGTCAATTCGGATGTCTGCGCAGCGCTCTGCGCCCCGCTTTGCGCATTGGCGAGCGCGGGGCGAAGCGCCGCCGCGAACGCACCGGCAAGAACACTGCCTCGTATCATTTCACGTCGTTTCATGGAAACTCCTCGCCCGCAACTCACCGCTTGCAGCAGATCTTGGGCACCGGAAAGTCTACACCAATGGGAAGCGAAAGCTAGACGCCCAAAACCTGTTCCAACAAACCAAGGCGACCGCGTTATGCGGGAGATCCTCCACTTCCTTTCCGCGAAGTGAGCTGCTCAGCGGGGACTGAATGGGTGGGGATTACTTGAAGCTGGTCGCCAGTAACGGGAGGATGTCGGGGCACTCGGAGTCAGCTCACATGCCTGGTCAACCCGGTGACCCGGAATAGTGAAGTGCTATTTCATGTTTCGGGTAACCCGAACTCTACAGGAATTGATGGAATATTCTCCGCCAGGGCGCGATTGGCTTCTGAGCCAACTCTATCGTGATCTCGCTGAGGGTCCGCTATGATGGCAAGTTCGTTGTGTTCAGGGCTCGACAAGTGTACGATTCACTAGCTAGAGCTTCAAATCGGAGATTGCAGCTCAGTGAGGCGAGCAGGGGTATACTTCGCGCTGATCGTCCCATCACCAAAAAATCTACTTGCAGGGAGGGTTCCATGAGTCGACGCCTATGGGCCTGCACAAAGCTAACCGCTTTTGTGCTTTTGCTGTTGTCAGTTCCTGCCCGCGCGCAGGAATTTTCCGCCAAGTTCTCTGGCTTCCAAGAGGTCGGCGGCCTGGGTGCGGGTGAGACGGGAGCCATCTTGTCGACGGGGCAAGCGACGCTCAAGTTGACGCTTGACAAGACCGCTCAAACGCTCACTTACACACTGACCTATTCCGGCTTAACCAATGTTTTGCAGTCTCACATTCATTTCGGCAAAAAGCACGTGGCCGGCGGGATCATGGTGTTCTTTTGTTCGAATTTGGGTAACGGTCCCGCAGGAACTCCAACTTGCCCAGACGATACTTCAGGAGAGGTGACCGTGGCAGGAACAATCACCGCGGCGGGCGTGGTGGGGCCCACCGCACAGAACATACTACCTGGCGATTTCGCCGGAGTAGTAGCGGCGCTCGCATCCAATACCGCTTACGGGAATATCCACACGAAACAATTCCCGGCAGGCGAAATCCGCGGGCAGGTCCATGCAGAGCGTCGTCACAACGACCGCGAGGGGGACGACAGCAAGGACAAGGACAACCATAACCACTAAGACGCATTGGCGGGTAGCGCAGACAAACACAGCTGATTCAATAATGCAGTGAGTGGAGTAGCTCTAACGACTGAGCAGATGTTGTGACACATGGCGTGGACGTTCAAGGCTGATGCCTAACGAGACGCTGCACCCTTTGGGTTTTGGTTTTTCAGAGGGCGCGAGTCTTTGACTTCTCCTGACTCGATCGGTCTCTTGGCGGATGGCAGACTTAAAGCACGGTGAACCTCGGTCCGCTCTCGCCTTGCAGGGGCTCCCACATCGGCCTAGACTGGATTAGCCAGTGATCGAGCATATGCTTCCCGCATCTTTCCAAATTCGCGACCTGACTATCCGCCCCGCGGCGGTTCTCGCCCCTATGGCTGGCGTGACCGATACGCTCTTCCGCCGCGTCATCCGCGGCCTTGGCGGCTGCGGCCTGCTGATGACGGAGTTCACCAGTTCTGAAGGCATTACCCGCAGCGCCGCAAAGACGCTTCGTTACCTCTATTTTCAGGAAGACGAACATCCCATCACCGCGCAACTCTTCGGCGCGAATCCGATGGTGATGGCTGAAGCCGCGCGCATGGTCGAAGACCTTGGCTATGACGCCGTGGACATCAATCTCGGCTGCCCCGCCAAAAAAGTCGTCAAGTGCGGTGGTTCCGGTTTGCTGCGCGATCTGCCTCTCCTCGGAGAAATTTTCAAAACCGTGCGCGCCGCAGTAAGAATTCCGCTTACTATCAAGCTCCGCGCCGGCTGGGATGAAAACTCCATCGTCGCCGTGGAAGTCGCGAAATTGGCGGAAGGCATCGGCGTCGAAGGCGTGGCCGTGCACCCCCGCACGCGTACACAGGGCTACGCGGGTGCCGCTGACTGGAGTATCATCGCCGCGGTCAAGCAGTCCGTGAAAATTCCAGTCATTGGGAATGGCGACATCAATACTCCAGAGGATGCTGATCGCATGGTCCGCGAGACCGGTTGCGATGCCGTCATGATCGGCCGCGCCGCCGCAACCAATCCCTGGATATTTTCCCAGATGCAGCAATATGCCGCGAGCGGTCGTTACGACACACCGACGGAGAACGAGCGCCATCAGTTACTTTCTGGCTACTATAGGCAAATTAATGCTGCCAACCTGCCCGATGGTTTAGGCAAAATGAAGCAGTTCGCTTGCTGGTTTACCCATGGCGTGGGGAACGGCAGCGAGCTTCGACGAATCGTACATGCGGCGCGAACGCCCAGCGAGGTTATCGAGAAGGTCGAATCCTTCTTCGAGAGCCGAGCCGCCGCGGGGATCATCCGTTCGTCGGCCGACCAAGATAGTAATCGCTCTGCGGCTGCCCAGAATGATGGCCGCGCGGCGAACGCCAGAAAAGAGGACCTCGCCCATGGTCCACTTGACGCAGACCGTCTCGAAGCAACGCTCGGAGCGTAGAATCGCCGTCCGCCTGCCGCTCAAAGTTCGAGGCCGCGATAGCCGCGGTGTTCTCTTCGAAGAAGAAACTTCCAGCGAAAATCTGTGCCGCAGCGGTGCCGCGTTCGTCACGCGTTTCGACGTCGCCATCGGCTCCGACCTCGAAATCCGGATTCCTTTCTCGCACTACGCGTCGCGCCGCAGCGAAGCCGATTTTTCCACTTCTGGCCGCGTCGTCCACGTCATCGATGCTTCCACGCAAGGGGAACATCTCGTCGGCGTTCAATTCACCGGCCCCCGCTTCCAGCGAGTTTTCCGCTCAGAAACCGCCGCTTGAATCCTGGCCTCCTACACTAGCTCGCACAACGCGCAGGGACTCCGGCACCCCTGTATCTATTTTGCATTTTTCCCTCTTGTCATCCCTCGCGCCAGAGATAGAATGCACCCAGCACGTCGAGCATTAGCCGCCCAGTAGGGGTATTGGGCATCTATCTTGGAGAAAAAACAGTCTAAGCAACTGGGGTAGTTGTAGTCCGCTTGACGACAACTTGAGGGGGTGTGAAGTGAGAATCTTCAGAGCGCTCACGGGTGTGTTTGCATCCATTCTTTTTTTGGCTGGAATCCTCTTCGCCCAGGGAGTTGGGACTTCTGGCGTTATACGCGGAACGGTGATCGATCCTACCGGCGCGAGCATTCCGAAGGCGACCATCGTTGCCGAGGACCCCGCGAAGGGCATCCTCCGAACTGCCATTTCCGACGACAGCGGTGCTTACGAATTAACAGGCCTCCCGCCGGCCACTTATCAATTGACGGTAAAGATCAGTGGCTTTCAAACGCAAATCCATAAGGATGTCGAAGTCAGCGTCGGCCGAACCGTTATCGTCGATTTTCCCATGAAGCTATCCTCCGGCGTGGAGTTGGTCGAAGTGAACACCGAGCCCCCCGTTGTGGAAACGGAGAGAGGACATCTCGCTGACACTGTCAGCGAGCAATTCATAAAAGAACTCCCGATTGACCGCCGCGATTACCTTACCTTCACATTGCTGATGCCCGGCGTCTCCGATTCTACCCACCTGGCCGGAGATCAAGATTTTCGCGTCAAACAAACTCCGCAAAGCGGACTTTCCTTTTACGGAAGCAACGGCCGCGGCAACAGCGTCACGGTCGATGGCGGCGAAGCCAACGACGATTCGGGTGGTGTACGCCTGACCCTGAGCCAGGAGGCCGTCCAGGAGTTTCAGATCAACCGCAGCAACTATTCCGCCGAATTGGGTGGAGCAAGCGGCGCGGCCATCAACATCGTCTCCAAAACCGGCACAAACCTGGTCCACGGAAGCATCTACGGGTTCTTCCGCAACGATGCCCTGGACGCCGCCGACCCCTTTGCCAAAAGCCAAGCCCTCCAGCCAGGAGAACCGTTCAATCCGGCGGCCCCGGACCAACAAGGCACAAACATAAAGAATTCACTCAGCCGGCAGCAATTCGGCGGCACTCTGGGATTGCCAATTAAGAAAGACAAGACTTTTGTTTTCGCGGCGTTCGAAGGCCTGCACCAGGATGCGCAAAATGCAGTTCCAATTCTGACAAACACGAACATCTTCCGCCCCAACGCCGGTCAGGTGGCCACCATTAATGGATTGGGGGCCGAAGCGGGTAATCCAAACGTGCCCTGCCTTACGCCTCCTGGGAAACCTGTCGTAGTGCTCCCCGCCCAAACTTGTGCCTTCGCGCTTCAAAGCATTTTGACGGTCAACGGCAATCCAGGAGCGAACCCGTTTGTTAGTCCAGGACAAGCTGCTCTCAATGGTTTTATCATCGGCCAATTAGAGGCCAATGGGGGCGTGTTTCCTTACAACACCCATCGCTATCAAACCTCTGTCCGGCTCGACCATCATCTCAACGACCAAAACGAGTTTTTCCTCCGCTACAACTATTCTCACGACCTCGAGGAATCGCCGGACGTGCACTCCCTTACTGGATTCTCGCGCGGCAGCTCTATTCATGCTTACGACAACACTATCCAGGGGGCTTGGTATCACCTCTTCAGCCAGTCCATGCAAAATGCCCTGCAGCTGCAGTTCAACTATTCCACGTTCGATGTGATTCCGAACGTTCCCGGCCAGGTTGGCCTCGACATCCCGGGCTACGCCAGTCTGGGAACGCAAATCTTCATACCTAGCTTAACGATCATGCGCCGCCCAGAAATTTCGGACAGCTTCACGATCATCCGCGGCCATCACACCGTGAAATTCGGCGGTGAATTCCTTTATCGCGGGAATCACAGCGAATCCCACACTTTCTTTCCGGGGCGCTTTGTTTTTGGCAATCTGCCCGGAGCCGTACTCAGCCCTTGCCTGCTTCCCTCAGCTTCCGCGTCCGCGCCCAATCCTTGCGGCCTGATTTCACAAGGGGGTTTCATAAACTCTTTGCAATCAGTTTCTCTGGGAGTGCCGCAATTCTACGAGCAAGGTTTCGGCAATCCCAATTACGACTATCCCCGTCCGTTCACGGCGTTGTTCTGGCAAGACACGTGGAAAATCGCGCAGAACTTCACACTAAACTTCGGCGTTCGCTACGAACTCGACTCTCAATATGGGCCGCTGGGCACCGATAAAGACAACTTCGCACCTCGCCTCTCGTTTGCCTGGGATCCCTTCAAGAATCACAAGACCGTCATTCGCGGCGGCTACGGTATTTTTTATTCGCAGATCTACGGGCAGATTGCCGACGTCATCCAAACCCTTGGCAACGTCAACAATACCCGCCAAATTGCCAATCTCCTCGCGCCAGCCAGCATCAATGCACCATGTCCACCGGCGGGCGTCAGCACTCCTACGATTCCGTTATCGGGCTGCATTTTCCAAACGCTTTTCGCCCAAGGTAAAGTCTCGTGCACGACGCCAGCCGCCGGCGCTGCTGCTTGCATTACGCCCGCTGACCTCACGCAGTTCGGCATCACCGTTTCGAACACCGGGCCGCTCCCCTTGCTCACCGTAATTTTCAGCGGCCAGCCCGGCTACCAAAATCCGTACTCCCAGCAAGCTTCTCTTGGCATTGAGCGTGAAATTGCCAATGGATTTTCTGTCTCGCTGAGCGGCATCTATTCGCATACGCTGCGGCTTCCCGTGGCCATCGACGTCAACGCCGTTCCGCAGCCTTTCCAACTTGTCACCGTACCGCTGGCGAGCGGAAAGACGGTGACTTATCGCGATTGGAATTCAAATCCGGCGCTTGACCCAACACACGCCGCTCCGTGCGCCGGCGCTGCTATACTCCAGTGCTTTGTGAATCCTGGGATTCTCCAAGCGGATCAATACAGCTCTCAGGCTTCCGCTCTCTACGAAGGCGGCATCATTGAGGTCAAGGAGCGCTTCAGCAACAATTTCACGCTTATTGGCAACTACACCTACAGCAAGGCGTTTGACACTTCCACGGACTTCAATAGCGACTTTGGCCCGGTAGACAACACTAATCTCGGCGCCGATCGCGGTCTTTCGGACTTCGACCAGCGCCACAAATTCATTCTCGCTGCCGTCCTCGATAGCCCTTGGAAAAATGCCATCCTTGCGGGCTTTGAGGTCGCCCCCATCGTCCGCTATAACAGCGGGCATCCGTTCAATTTATTGGCCGGGTCCGACGTCAATGGCGACCGCCATTCCACAAACGATCGTCCCATTGGTGCGGGCCGTAACACCGGCCTGGGCCCCGATTACGCGGCCTTCGATCTGCGCATCTCGCGCCTGTTTAAGTTGGGGGAAAGAGCAAACTTGCAGTTGATTGCCGAGGGATTCAATCTCTTCAATCGCACGAACTTCGCCAGCGTGAACAATGTGGTGGGACTTGGCTATGGACTTCCAACAGCGGTTGGAGGTGCTGGAGCGACCACATTCCACGTTTCGGGCACGAGTGCCGTCGGACCGAGCCAGCCGCTTGGTTTCACTGCGGCGCTGCCGAAGCGCGAAATTCAGTTCGGCTTGCGGCTGAGCTTCTGACCTCTCGTCGTGCAGGTTGCGCCGTCATCTCGCCGGCGGCGCTGCGCAGGCAAAATTCGCGGCGTCGTTGGTATCGCCTGTGCCCTTGTATCTCGCGACTTGAGGATACACGCAGAGCGGCCTTGTCATCATTCCTGCCCTCGGGCCATTGCCACCAGGCAGCTTCGTGGCAGTCACTGTTGAAGGCGCCTCGCCTTTTTCGACCCACTGCTCGAGCGCCATATACATGTTGTGTTGCGCATCGTTCTGCGGGCTCATTCCAAACTGCCCGAAGGTATCCGGCCCTGGCCCTCCGCCACAATGCTGCATCCCGGGAACCATAAAGAGCCGCAAGAACGAATCGGCTTCCGCCTTGCCCATTTTTGTTTGCACGCTCTCGAAATAGTTGATTGAGTTCAGAGCGGAAATCGCAGAATCGTTCCATCCATGATAGATAATCAGTTTACCGCCGCGGGAGGCAAACGGCTTGAGGTTTGTCTCCGTTGCGTTTAATACATTCGCAAACTTTTTGTCAGCGGCAGCGACCGCTTCGTCCAGATTGGCCTTCTTGTAATCCCAGTCGGACTTGTCGTAGACCATGTCGGAAAAAAATCCACTGCCAAACGCAAACAGCAAGCTCTTGCCCGGCCCTGGCCCCGTTATCCATAGCGGCCAGCCACCTTGCCCGTCTTCGCCTCCTGGCAAGAATCCCGGAAAAATTTCTCTGCCTTTCGAGTCATGGGCGCCTTCATATAATTTTTTCAACGCAGTCGCCTGCGGCTGGGTCAGGCACGAGTCCGAATCGGTCTCTTTGCAGAGCAATCTCGCCGGATCGAAATGGCACTGCCTCGGGTCATCCAACACGCCGTCGGTGACCCCGTCATTTGCGTCGCATGCCGCGTTGACGGCCTTCGCAATCATTGGGATTTTGCTCGTCGGAATGTAGCTCGCCGGATCCGAAGTCGTAGTCTGGGCATCATATAAAGCGCTCGACAGCAGATGCGTCCAATAGTTCGCAGGCGCACCCGCCAGGATCCCGTCATAATCTTCCGGATAGCGCTGCGCCTCCATCAAGGCTTCGCGTCCTCCATTCGAACAGCTGGAAAAATAGGCATGTTGGGCGCTGCCGCCGTAAAAGGCCTTAACCGACGCTTTGCCGACCATGGTCATCTCGTGAATCGCGCGGTATGCGAAGTCGATAATCTTCTCCGGATGTCCAAGCGCCCAACTTGCGTCGGGGGCTTCGCCCGTATGGCCCGTGTCCGTGCCTGCCGATGCATACCCTTGGGCGATCGCCAGCGCCAGCCCGCGATAGTCAATTTCACCGGCAAAACCGCCATTGCCTTGGCCGCGGAATTTACCGTTCCATCCGTTGGCCGGCATCCACACCTCGATCTTAATGTCGGAGTCCGCGCTTGGCTTGGCCTCCGCCATGACCCTGCAAAACGCCGGCAGCCGCTTGAACATGGAGGTGTCACCCCCCGGCCCACGGCGTGCGTTTGCCGGCTGCTCAAACGCTCCCGCCGCGACAGTCTGCGCCGACGTAATTGTTGTGTTCGGCAAAGTGAGCCGAGCTAACTGCTCGCAACTCTGCTCCGTACTTTGGGCGCGCGATACCAAAGCTCCACTCACCGCCAGTAACGCAACCACCGCATATTTGCTCACGCAAGACTCCTTTCTGTCCGACTTAACACTTCGATCACCTCAGTTCGACCTGGACCGCCTCACCATCCGCGAGGATGCCAGCACATCCTAGCCGAAACGCGCGCTCTATCCAATCCATCGATTCAGCTTCTCTTTATATGAATTTTCCTTCACATCCATTTGAGAACTCAGCAGGTGGGCAAACCCTAATCAGCGCTGGCCGTCAAAGCAAGTGGGGCGCGCTATTTGTTCGTTAATTCCATGCTCGGCAGGGAACTTCTTCGCGTTTGAAGCGTCTCTTAATTGACAGGACTCAAGCGACCCTGGAGGAGGCTCAGGCATGTTCTCATTTTGGCAAGATCTCCACTACGCTGGACGAAACCTTAGGAAAAGTCCAGGCTTTACCATCGTTGCCATGATAACCCTGGCGCTCGGCATAGGCGCCTCCACCGCCATCTTCAGCGTCATTGAGAACGTTCTGATGGAACCCTTTCCGTACCCCGATGCCCAGCACTTCGTTTCTGTCCAAATCCACGACACGGAACAAAACCGGCCTGGCGGACGCGGTGGTTACAGCGGCCCTGAATATTTGGACTACGTGCAGCAAAACCATGTCTTTGACCGCGTCATCGCCAATGACGGCGGCGACGTGCTCTACACTTCTGGCGAGGGCACGGATCGTTTCAGCGGCGGCTATGTGGCGCCGGGCACGTTCGAATTTCTGGGAATGCCCGCGCTGGTCGGGCGCGTGATGCAGCCTGCGGATTATGAACCCGGCGCTCCCCCCGTCTTCGTCTTACGTTACAAAGTCTGGGTCAACCGTTTCAACGCCGACCCCGCCATCCTGAACAAAACCTTCGTCTTGAACGGTACGGCTCGCACGCTCATCGGCATCATGCCGGCGCGATTTGGCTGGGGCGATTCGGACCTCTGGATTCCCGAGAAACCCAGCCATGCTGACACCACGCCGGCGCTCGGCTTCAATCGCTACTGGTTTCTGCTTGGCCACCTCAAGCCCGGGGTCTCCGAACGCGAAGCCCAGGCGGATTTCGCCGTGATTGCCCAGCATCTCTCTACCGTTTATCCGAAGGACTACCCAAAACATTTCACGGTCGAGATTCAATCCCTCACAGATCTGGTGGTCGGGCGCTTTCGCACGACGCTCTTCATCGTTCTCGGAGCTGTTGGATTGCTGCTGCTGATTGGCTGCGGCAACGTGGCCAACCTGCTGCTGGCACGCGCTACCACTCGGGAAAAAGAGTTTGCCATCCGGGCTGCGCTTGGCGCAGGGCGTTGGAGATTGGTGCGCCAACTTCTCGTTGAGAGTCTCATTCTCGCTGTCGGAGGCGCTACCCTTGGCGCATTGCTCGCGTGGGGCGGTCTTAAATCCCTGATTGCACTGATTCCGCAAGATATCGTTCCAGCGGAAGCAACGATTCGTTTGAATGTCACCGTTCTGCTTTTTACACTTGGAGTTTCAGTGGCTACCGCGGTGCTTTTTGGGTTGGTCCCAGCGCTGCAAACGGCGCGCCGCGATCTGAACGACCCGCTGCGAGACAGCGGCAAGGGAGTCAGCGGCGGTTTTCGCCACGGACGTTTGCGCGACGCCGTCGTTGTTCTCGAAGTTGCTCTCTCGCTTACGCTCCTGGTCGGCGCAGGCCTAATGATGCGCAGCTTTGTAGCTCTCCGCGAGGTTCATCTTGGTTTGCAGCCGGATCACATTTTGGTATCTCGACTGGTGCTTCCGCGAGACCGCTATAAGACCGCCGAACAACTCACAAGTTTCTATCGTCCGCTTCTTTTGCGGCTTCAAGCGATGCCAGGAGTTGTTGCGGCCACGGAGACCAGCTCTTTGCCGCCTTACGGAGGCATGGGCGCCGAAATTGAAATTCCCGGAAAAACACATAGCGAAAAGTGGAACTCGCTTGTTCAGCTTTGTAGCGAGAACAATTTTGCGGTGTTGAAATTACAATTCCTGACGGGCCGGCCGTTCACGGAAGGGGAAGTGAACGGCGCGAAAAAACTTGCCGTTGTCAACCAGACGTTTGCTCGCAAATATCTCGGCTCAGACAATCCGATCGGGCAGCGCGTGGGCGTGGCGCAGCTCGAAAAATTTCCCGATCCAGTCCACGATCCATGGTTTGAAATCATCGGCGTCGTCGCCGATGCAAAAAACCACGGGTTGCAGGACCCAGTCGACCCGGAGCTCTGGCTTCCGTATACGATCACCGGATCGAACGAGCGTGGAATTCTTGTTCGCACCGTCGGCGAGCCGCTCGCGATGCTGAACGCCGTACGCCAGGAGATTTGGGCCACGGACCGCAGCGTGGCTCTCACGTTGAACGGCACGCTCGAGGGCTACATCAGCCAGTTTTCCTACGCCGGCCCGCGCTTTGGATTTTTCTTGCTTGGAATCTTTGCCAGCATCGGGCTGGTGCTCGTGACCATCGGCGTTTACAGCGTGCTGGCGTACACCGCTGCGCGCCGGACGCACGAGATCGGCATTCGTATGGCTCTCGGTGCCGAGCGCGGTGACGTCCTCAAGCTGGTCATAAACATGGGTCTGCGCCTGGTGATTTTGGGAGTCGCGATTGGTCTGGCGGCCAGCCTGGGAGTCGCGCGCGTGATCGCCACTCAGCTTTGGGGCGTCTCGGCGTACGATCCGGTCACGCTCACCGCCGTTCCGCTGCTGTTGCTAATCACTGGCTTAGTCGCATGTTGGGTCCCGGCCCGCCGCGCGGCACGAATCGACCCGCTCGTAGCTCTTCGCTACGAGTGAAAACCGGTGTCACTTTTCATTGATGTTGCTCACGGCACGATGAGCGGTTTATCTTTGGGCATCGCGTCGAGCGTTGTCTTATCCAGATTGAGATGTGCCGCGACCAGTTCGGGCGGCGTGTGTGTGAGCCATTTAGAGAGTGCCAGGTCCTGGTAAAAGCTGCTCTTGAACATCTCCAGGAATTTCAAATCGGTCGTGCCGGTGTTTTCGATGTAGTGCGGCAGCGTCTTTTGGACGTAGCCGACATCCCCCATTTCGAAGTCCATCGTTCTTGCGCGCGCCCCCGTGGCAAAGACGGTCATGCGCGCCTTCCCGCTGATGTAGAACAGCCATTCATCCGCGTTCGGGTGCCAGTGCAATTCGCGCATGCCCCCGGGCTTCACCGTCACAACTGCTGCGGCGATGGTCGTCGAAATTTTGAAGCTGCTCGAATCGATTACCCGCACTTCACCGTTCTTCAGCTTTGTGGACGCAGGGTGCTGCGTGGTGCGAAACGCAAAATCAATCGATGACGCTCCAAGCGCCCCTGCTGCCAGACGCTGATCTTCGGCCAGCGGTCCGGGAACCTCCGCCTGAAAAATGAATTTCTCCTTCTTCGGCATTTTTGCCAATGCCGAGTGCGCAACTCCAAAATTTTTTGCCACCACGTCGGGCGGCGTGTGCGCCATCCAGTCGGTCAGGAGCACGGTTTCATACTCGGAGAAATTGCCGTCGTCAAACACCAGCAGAAATTCCGCCCCATCCGGCGCCAGGCCCTGGATCGAGTGAGGAATTCCGGGCGGGAAATACCACAGATCGCCGTCTTTCACGTCCGTCACGAAGCTTTTGCCGTCCGCGTCGATGCAGGTGATCCGCGCGCTTCCGTACAGCATGTAGGCCCATTCCGCCGCAGTGTGCCAATGCAACTCCCGCACTCCCCCGGCCGTCAGCCGCATGTCCACGCCTGCGAGCGACTTCGAAACCGCCAGCTCGCGCACAGTCACTTCGCGCGACCAGCCGCCTTGCTGAAACCGCTTGTGAGCGAATGAGAACGGATACTTGAAGGTCTGCACTCCACCCGCATCCGTCGGCAGGGGATGGTTGCCGGATGGATTTGCAGCGTCCAGAACCGCATTCGTCGGCCCCGGGTCGCTCGCGCTCCTGTCTCCCTTAGGAATTTGCGCAGTGTTCTGTTCCTGCCCTCCGATTCTGTCTGGTCCCAGCACACTGGCGGCTGCCAGCGCCGCCGAACTCGCTCCCAAAAATCCCCTCCGCGTCCACTGCTCTTTTTCGCTCACCCCGGCCATGTCCACCGTCCTAGTAGATTTGACTGGGCCCGCATCTCCTTCCCAGTCGTCGATACCGTACACTGAACCTCACCGCTCCGCAACGTTCACTCCCTCGTGTCGCTGCGTGATAGTTCATTCCCCGTCCCAGGGGTGGTATCTTTTTCCGGGCGACGCGATATGCCATCTTTTCGGAGACGATTCATTTGCCTGAGCAACTTCCTGAAAAACCACCGATTCGAAGACGCTTTATTCTCTTAAGCAGCCTCGGTGTATTTGGCGCAATCTCCTTTGTGCCGAGCATCACCGCTTCCGCCGTGCCCCGCCCATCGATGCTTCAGCTGTGGTGGTTCGTGCTCGCCGTGTCTGGGATTTGCATTGTGTCGTCGTGGTTCGGCTTGCGCCTGGCCGACGCTGCTCAGCTGCCTATGCCGTACTTGCGCCGACTCGATCTGCCTTCCAAACCCTCCGGGAGAAGCGGCATCCTTCCCGCCGTAACGTTCGGCTGCTTCGTTGCCGCGGGCGCCATCTATGTCCTTCATTGGTTCCGACAACCAAATCTTGCCGGTCCGCTTTGGTCCAGGGTTGCGAGCGTTTTCTTCGCCGCTGGCAGCCTCGAGCTCGTTGTTCATCTCCTCATTATGAGTGCGGTCGTTCGCCTGGCCCGTGGAAGAGTCTGGCTGGGCATCCTGGTTTCAGCAATTGTCTTCGTTGCATTCCATGTTATGGGATTGCAAGGACAAAGCGCTTCGCTCATCGCCGCCAGCGCCCTGCTCAACGGAGTTTTTGGTCTGACCCTCGGCTTCTTCTACGCCCGCTACGGTTTTGAATACGCACTCCTCTCCCACGCCGTCGCCCACATCCTCGCCGTTACTCTGGGTTGATCCATTGCTGCCGTGTTAGGCCGGTTCGTGGAACCAGCCTCCGCCGCCCTATTTATCAGCAAGTCGTCTAGAGCGAGACACGCATCGCTCGTTGTGTCCTGTACTGCACAGACTTAGGGACTCTTTCCGCCCATACTTGCTATAAGCCAGGATTCCAACATTGGAGTTCGCGATTTACGGAGGACCACACGTGCACATAGCAACCAAATATCTGACTTTTCTATTCTTGACTGCAGCGCTCACGGCTTCGGCAGCGCCAAAGGCGGGAGCGGCTCAGCAAGTAGTAATCAGTGCTGGCGTCGATCATCATCGCTACTACGACCGCGATCATCGCGACTACCATGAGTGGAATGACCGCGAAGACCGTTCCTATCGCGTGTACCTCGGCGAAAGGCACAGACACTATCGTGAGTTCCACCACATGAACCGCAGCGAGCAGAATCACTACTGGCAGTGGCGCCATAACCATCCAGATCGCGACTAGCTTTATCATCAACTCGCCAATCGAGGTTCCTTCCTCCATGCGCGACAGCGTGGAGGAAGGGTTTGGTTTTTATACACGTTTGGCGGCGAGCATTTCGAGTTCTCGAGCCACCGCCGAATCTGGGCAATCGAAAGGAAGCAATATGTCATTCGGACTTTACGCGATTGGATTCGCGGTTCTCACCATCGGCCTTATTTATGGCGCCTACCTGGTGCACGTACCCAGACAATGGATTGTTGTGGGTGCGATCGTACTCATAGGAGTTGGGATTCTTTCCGGGGTTAAAGCAACGCGCCAAAGAGATACGGCGGCATAACCGCCGCTTCAGATCGGCTCGCCCGACGCGGTTCCGTGAGGGATCCAGGAGCCGGTGAAGTTTCAATAGACTTAGAACCGGAAGGTCAATAAAAAAGCCGGCTCGCGTGGAGCCGGCTTTTTCGTCTGTGGTGGGATTAGCGAGGCGTTGAGGATGCGGTGACTGGCAGTATCACCAGGGAAACGATCTTCGTGCCGATCACTTCGCCCGAAACGACCAGCTCGACGCGCCGGTTTTGCTGGCGCCCGTCCGATGTATCGTTGGAAGCGATGGGCCGAGTCTTGCCAAAGCCCTGGGCAGTCGTCGAGGATTCCGGCACGCCTTGCCCCGTGAGATAGGTCCTCACACTCTCGGCGCGTTGCTCCGAGAGGGTCTGGTTGAACTGTTCCGTTCCAACGCTGTCCGTGTTGCCTTCGACCGCCAGCTTCAGCGTCGGATAGGCCAGCACGATGCCCGAAATCTTCGCCAGCTTTTCGCGAGCCATGGGCCGCAGCGTGTATCGTCCACTGTCAAACAGCACATCGGACATGTTCACGACCAGGCCGCGGGCCGTGTCGCGTGTCTCGAGAATCAGGTTGAACTGCTGGAGCAGCTTCGCGCGAAGCTCTTCGCGGTCGCGTACGGCATCCCGCGCCTGCAGGTCGGATGAAGCGGCTGCGGCTCGATTGCGGTCGGAATCAGCTTCGGCGGAAGCTTGAGCACTCCTGGCGTCCTGAACTTGCAGGTCGGAGGCGGCGGCTGCGGCTCGATTGCGATCGGAGTCGGCCTCGGCATTGGCTTGGGCGCCCTGAGCGCGCCTGGCAGCCTCTTCGGCTTCGTGCTTCTTGCGGTCGGAATCATCGCGGTCGCGTACCGCGCCTGCGGTGTTCGCTTCGGCTTCACGCTTCCTGCGGTCGGCTTCGTCGCGGTCGCGAACGGCATCCGCAGTGGCGGCGTTGGCATTCGCTTCACGGCCCGCTGACTCGTTGCGCTCGTGCTGTGCACGATCCGAATCAATGCGCTTCATGGCGATTTCGCGCGCGTCTTCCGCGGTCTGCACCGTTTCACGCGAGATGGAAATCAATGATTTCCTGTTTTCGTGTCTGCTGGTGGCCATCGCATCCGCTTCGTTCATCTGGCGCATTGCGTTTTCGTAGCTGGAGCTGGCATACCGCTCGGCTCCCGCCGACTTTGCGATGCGTACGGCATTGCGCGCTTCAAAGAATTCCAGCGGCAACTTGGCGTTCAAAACCACGGGGTCGAAGTTATAGCCCGTGGGGATGTATCCGCCGCGATCGATCAGTTCATACTTGGCTTCCATGGCTTCCGACGTGCCTTTGGTGTCCTGGCGAATTACATTTTCCACGACCACCACATTGCTCGGGCGCCGCACCGCGTAATAAGGTTCCGCGGTCACAATCATCGCGAAAGCCTGAAGATCGGTCGTTACGTCCAGCTTGCTGCGGTGGTTGTCTCCCACCAATACTTCGCCGAGATTCACGGAACGCCCCTCCGGCGAAATGGCCCAAAGGACGTAGGTGAGATATTCGTTGCCGAATGCTGTCGGTCTGTCAAGGTCTGCAAATTCAACTTCAATTTCCAGCGCCCCGCGCTTGCTTTCTACTTTTGCCTCGCCCCTTGCGCTGGGCATGAGGTCGGTACCCTGAAAGTCAATCTTTGTCGCTCCGCTGCGGTGTCGATAGTTAACGGCCCGCGCCGTGCGGCTGACGACGGTGACCCGGTATGTTGGTATGGGATCGCCCGGCTGTGCGGGCCTCTGTGTCTGTGCTTGGCCATATACGGAAGCACCAAGCGCGATTGCCAATCCTAATGTAAGTCTTGAAATCTTGTTCATGAGTCTCCTTCGAAAAATTGCGAGACCCTGAGTGTGCCTCTTCGAGCCTGTTAATACTGTCCTTAAGTGCACATATTTCTGAATAAGTCGCGCGAGCGCGTAATTTGCCGGCGTTTGTTCCGCCTGGGCGGGAGAGGCCGCGTTTACGTGGATTTACTTGGCAGTGATTCCTTCATTACAATTTCCAAATCTTCAAACATCTTCTCTTTCCGACCCACGTTTATTGCGGAAAAAGTACGCCGCTGCGCCAATCACGATGGCGAAAAAGAGGACAACTCCAGCCAGCATCGCGAAGGCGCCTGAGTCCACTCGAGCTCCGGGCAGCGCTGCAAAGCGCTGCGACCAGATGGCTGCGTAACCCAGGGAGTCGTGCACCCCAGAACTTCCAGCCGGCGTCGTTGTCCAGGGAGCGACGCAACAGAGAATGGCCAATCCACCCAGGAGGCTAAAGAACGTAACGCTGAAAAGAGTTTTCATAGGGGCACAGTTTACACCGGTCGACTACCCTTCAGGATAAAGACAGCCTGGTCGCAAAGTCTCGACTGCCACTGGATCGAGCAGCGGTTCGCCGGAAGGTGAGAAGCGCCGTGGCTGGTGACTACTGGAAGAGAAAGAGCCGCAGCTGTTCGAAAATCTCCGCTGGGAGCGCGCGCCGCGCGGCAATTGGCGGAAAGGATTGGCCAGCCAAACGTGCTCTAGCCGATCGAGGGATGGCCGCCATCGACCCGCTTGGCGAGGGATTGTGCGCGCCGGTATCTCTCAACTTCAATGGCTTCAGCCGCGCAGAGTTTCCGGTCAACGTGTGATTCAGTTCGCGGCGCGCCTGAATGCAGGATGCAACGTTCCCCGGGGCGGACACCACATGTAGGACAAGGGACTGCGGATAACTGTTTGGGCGACAGGTCTCTCATTCGCATCCCGCTAGCATGCGACAGAAATTCAAGGAAAGCTATCCAATTTGGAACACTTTCGGCAAAAAAATCGAAACCCGAGGCTATCCTTCTCTCGCTGAGCGACAAGGGCGCTGCCAACCGCCTACAGAAAAGGCAGAAGGTCTGCGTGTAAATCGACAAGGAAGGCACCTAGCCTCAATACCACAAGTCAAGAATGTTAAATTTATATGTCGCTATTTTCTGGCTCGCGGGAGGTGACGATTTTTTCGTAGGCTTCGCGGCGGGTGAGGCCGCGTTCTTTGGCGGCGAGTTTCAGGGCTTCTTTGCGATCGAGTTTGGCTTGGTGGATTAATTCTTCGACGCGCTCGGCGAGGGATTGCATGGAGTTGGCGGGAGTGCGGGCGTCAGCGGGATCTTCCGCGCCGATGAGCAGCGTGATTTCACCTTTGGCGGGGCGTTCCTTGAGCGAGCTAAAAAGCTCGGAGAGTTTGCCACGGCGGAACTCTTCGTGGAGCTTGGTGACTTCGCGGGCGATGCAGGCGGTGCGGTTGCCCAGAACTTCGCGGGCGTCGGCGACGCATTCCGCGATGCGGTGCGGGGCTTCATAAAGAATGATGGTGCGATCCTCGATGCGCAGGCGCTCCAGGGCGCGGCGGCGTTCGCCAGTGCGCGCGGGCAGAAAGCCGACAAAGAGAAATTCTTCGTTGGGCAGGCCGCTTGCGGCGAGCGACGCGAGAAGCGCGGATGGGCCAGGCACGGGAACAACAGGGACATGATGACGCAGGCAAAGCGTGACGAGCCGATGTCCCGGATCGGAAACCAACGGCATGCCCGCGTCGCTGACGAGAGCAATCTTGGCGCCCTGTTCGAGAGAGATGAGCAACTCGGGCGCGCGCGTCAGCTCGTTATGCTCGTGGTAGCTGACGAGGGGCTTGCGGATTTCGTAGTGGTTCAGCAGCTTTTGCGTGTGGCGCGTGTCTTCGCACGCGATCTGGTCGACTTCTTTTAGGATGCGGAGAGCGCGGAGAGTGATGTCTTCGAGATTGCCGATGGGCGTGCCGACAAGATACAAGCAGCCAAGTGCGGTTTCGGTGTTGCTCGCGGCGGGTCCGCTCATGCATTTGAGTCTAGCACGCGCTGCGGGGACATTTTGTCACGCATGCTATACTTTTTTGTTTGGAGCTGAGACGGAGGGAGTTGCTGTGCCACTGTACGAATACAAGTGCCTGAAGTGTGGGCGCCACACCGACAAAATCGAAAAGGTCGGAGGGCCGCACCTGAAGAAATGCCCGCATTGCGGCGGCAAAGTGGAATCGGTGATCACCGCACCGGCGATTCAGTTCAAGGGGTCGGGTTGGTACGTCACGGACTACGCGGGAAAATCCACGGATGGGGGAAGCAAAGAGAGCAAGCCCGCCGCGGAAGGCAAAGACGGCGGCAGCAAGGACGCCGCGGCTAAAGATGGTGGTGGAAAGGAATCTGCCGGGAAAGAGTCTGCGGTAAAAGAGGCTGGCTCCAAGGAAAGTTCCTCGAAAGAAAAGAAGCCCGCGAAGAAAAAGTAAGCACGAGAGGAATCGCATGCCCGACAATCCACAACCAACTGGCGCAACACGGAAAGTGCGCAAAGCAGTTCTTCCAGCTGCGGGACTCGGCACCCGTTTTCTGCCGGCGACCAAAGCGCAGCCCAAAGAAATGCTGACGGTGGTGGACAAGCCGCAAATCCAGTACGTGGTGGAAGAGTGCGTCGCCTCAGGAATCGAGCACATCATCATCGTGACGGGGAAGGGTAAAAATTCGATCGAAGATCACTTCGATCATGCCCCCATGCTGGAGCGCTTCCTCGAGGAAAAAGGGAAGACGGAACAAGCTGCTATGGTCCGGCGGATCAGCGACATGGTGCAGGTGAGCTACACGAGGCAAAAGGAGCCGCTCGGACTTGGCCACGCTGTGCTGGTGGCGGAGGACTTGGTTGGTGACGAGCCATTCGCAGTCTTGCTGGGGGATGTGTTGATTCCTGGAAAGAATCCCGCCACCAAACAGCTCATTGATGTGTATGCCGCCACGGGCGTCGGCGCGATTGCCGTCGAAGAAGTGCCGCGGGAGAAAACGCATCTTTACGGAATCGTCGATGGCGAACCCGCGCCGCTGCCGCCATTTGACGCACGTCTGTTGAGGATTCGCGACCTGGTAGAAAAACCGAAACCAGAAAATGCGCCATCGAACCTGGCGATCACCGGACGCTACGTTTTACCGCCGGCGATTTTTGATTGTTTAAAGCGCACCAAACCGGGCGCGGGAAACGAGATCCAGCTAACAGACGCCCTGCGCATCCTGGCGCAGGAAGACGGGCTGTGGGCGTACATCTACGAAGGCGTTTCGTATGATGCGGGCGACAAACTGGGATTCCTGAAGGCCACCGTGGAGATCGCGCTGCAGAACGAAGAGCTGGGCGCGCCTTTCCGCGATTACTTGAAGAGCTTGAAACTCTAATTCTTCCTGGTGTGAGTCTGAAGATGACGCGGATTCTGGGGATTGAATCATCGTGCGATGAAACGGCGGCGGCCGTGGTGGCCGATGGGCGCGAGATTTTGTCCAGTGTGGTGGCCTCTCAGATTGACATTCACCGAAAATATGGCGGCGTGGTGCCGGAGCTGGCCTCGCGCGAGCATTTGCGCCAGATCGTACCGGTGGTGCGAGAGGCGCTGGCGCAGGCGGGAATGAAGTTGAGCGATGTGGATGCGATTGGCGTGACGCAGGGGCCGGGGCTTGTTGGAGCATTGCTCGTCGGAATTACGTACGGAAAAACTTTGGCGGCGGCGCTGGAGAAGCCGCTGATCCCTGTAAACCATTTGGCGGGGCATGTGCACGCTGTTTTTTTGGAGGCGTTTAAAGCGGGACGTATGGCGAAATTGCCGGCGGTGTGCCTGATTGTTTCGGGGGGGCACACTGTTCTTTACGAAGTGACGGCAGGAGATTCAGACGGGCAGGACTTGGGCAGACTTTTACGATATCGAAAAATCGGACAGACTCGCGATGATGCGGCGGGCGAAGCGTACGACAAAGTTGCGAAACTGTTGGGGCTGGGATATCCCGGTGGGCCGATTCTGGATCGCTTAGCGGCGGTTTCGAACCGCGCCCCGGCTCCCGTGAAATTCGGTGCGACGAAAACGCGGGGGAACCCGCTCGATTTCAGCTTCAGCGGGTTGAAGACGGCGGTCCTCTATCACGTGCGCGAGCACGCGGAATACTCTGGCGAAATTCGAACGCGCGAAGAAGCTCTTCAGCGCGATGAACGAAAGTTCGAGCAGTTGCTGCCTTTATGCTCGCCGCAAACTCTGGCCCTCGTGCGCGAGTTTCAGAACGCGGTGGTCCGCGATTTGGTGGACCGCACCATGTTGGCCGCGGAAGAGTTGGCAGTGGAGAGCGTGATGGTTTCGGGCGGCGTGGCGGCGAACAGCCAGTTGCGCGCCACGTTCGAAGTGCGCGCGAAGAACACGGGGATTGACGTGTTTTTCCCGAGCCGGGCGCTCTCGACGGATAACGCGGCGATGATCGCGGCGGCGGCGTTCGAGAGATTTCGCGCAGGCGTCTTTGCTGACTCATCTCTCAACGCGGACCCGAGTTTGGTGCTGGCGTGATGCCGATAAAGGGACAGTTGAGAAAAAACTCAAAGAGACGACCGCCGCATTGACGAAGTTTTTGTGAGATCTTGCAAGCGGGACTGCGCTTGACGCCACACCGGTGCTTGACGAGAATGCGGGTGGCGTGGACCCAGTTTCTGGCCGCGCACCTAATTGCTTACCTTTGGAGTGCCATGAACTCAACGAAGCAGTTCAGCGATTCTCGATACGGAGGCCAAGTCTCCATTCAACGGATCATTGGAGTTGCATTCGCCATGCTCTTTGCGTGTGCAGCGGCGAAAGCGCAGGATCAGACCGTGCAACTCCTGCAGATTTTGTCCGATGCGCCCGGGCCTCCCGGATTCGAAGAGCCCGTGCGGAAGATCATGGTGGAGCGAATGACGCCGCTCGCGGACCATCTCTCGTACGACGGACTGGGCTCGGTGATCGCCACCCAAGGCAGCAGCGGACCGCGTGTGATGATCGACGCGCATATGGATGAACTTGGCGCGGTGGCGCGGCGCGTTACGCCAGACGGTTTTGTGACCATGCAGATGCTGGGCGGTTGGCTCGACGAAGCGCTGGTCGACCAGCGTTGGATCATTCTCGGAGCGCAAGGACCGGTGCGCGCGACGTCCGGAATTCGTGATGCACATCTGGCTCCAGCCGAGGAGCGCGGGAAGCTCATCAACACGCGGGACACGATCTACCTGGATATCGGTGCGAAGAGTGCTGACGAAGCGCGACGCCTGGGAGTCGAGGCGGGCGACCCCATCGTTCCCGACTCGAGCTTCACGGTTTTGAACGGCACGCAAAACTATTTGGGGAAGGCCTGGGACGACCGCGTGGGCTGTGCAATTATTTTGGAGGTGATGCGCCGGCTCGCGCACAGCGCGCATCCCAACCAGCTCTTCTATGCGGCGACGGTACAGGAGGAGATCGGGTTGCGTGGGGCCCACACGGCTGCCGACATCGTGAAACCAGACGTGGGAATCGCGCTCGAGGCCGGTGTGACCCATGACGTGCAGGGGGTGCGGCCTGACGATGCGCTTGAAATTTTGGGAGGCGGGCCGGGAATATTTCTCTTCAACAGCAGCCAGCTCCCCAACCGGAAATTTGTGGCCTTGACGAGGCAAACCGCCAAGGAGAAATCGATACCCCTGCAAGACGAACTGATTGTTATCTATGGGGATGATGCCGCGGAAATTCAGAAAAGCAATGGCGGTGCGCCGACGATTACGCTGACCGTTCCGACGCGTTATACGCACGCGCACAACGGGATTATCAATCGCGCGGATTACGACCGTACGGTCGAACTGCTCGTGGCGTTAATTCAGCATCTGGACGCGGCAACAGTGAAACAACTGCGCGATTTTTCTCCCGCGCCTTAACGCTCTCGCATTTTTGCACGCCGCCAGGGCACGCCATGCAGTAGCCGGGGAATAGTAAACACAAAACCTAACACAACATGACCGTGGCCTTCTTGCGCGAGTTTGGGGCGGAGAAGTGAGGACGGGCGACAGCTAGTGTCGTAGGGCTTCGAGGCGCATGTCGGCCGCGAAATTCTGAAGTGCGGAGGCGTCTTCGGTTGAACCCGGGAGAAGAGAAGTGCGTTGCATCTGTGCGTCGCGAGCGGCTTGTTCGGTGGTCCAGGTTTTCACGAAGACGGCGTCGCGGGCGTAACGTAGACGTTGGAGAGTGGCGTCGGAAGCCCCTGCGTAGATATCGATTTGCTTGAGGAAGAAGTCGACGAGTGGCTTGGGGAGTTCAAAAGAGTCCGGAACGTCTCGGCGAGTGTACTCGTAGATTGTTTTTTGGCTCCAGGGATTGAACTTTCTCGTGTCAAAGGTGTCTGTCTCCTCCAGAAAGATCTGCGAGGTGGGAACGACCACGCGGATGAGGGAGCCCGTTTTCGGCTGCAGAACCCAAACTGCGACGGTGTGATTTGCCGCCGGCCAGAACAGGCCGACCTTCTTGACGCCGGCGCGCTCAACGAGAAAAGCGTAGAGCGCAGAGAGTTCGTCGCACTCGGCGATCGCTGTTGGTTCAGTTAGAGAAGGGTGGTGAACCGCTTTCCACTGGCTCCAGACCCTGTCGGAATTAGGCGGCTGATCGGTGATGCTCCAGTGCAGATTCCAAAAGCCTGCGTCGCGCGTGGCTTCATAGAGGAGACGGATGATAACGAAGTCGGAGTAGCGGACGCTGTCAGCCGAAAGGTGATGAACGGCGAGGAAGGACTGGAAAGCGAGGCGCATGCCCGAGGAATTCTCGAGAGAGTTGGCTTTCTGACGAATGGCGTTAACAAATTGCGCGAGTGGGACGCCCTGTTGCGGAAGTGCAGGTTGAGCGGGCGATTGGGCATTCGCGCGGACGCTGGACGAGACGGCAAGCAGAATAAATGCACCACAGACGGGCAGACGCAGCAAAGGTTTCATAGGAATCCGCGACCTTCTTCATTGTAAGCCATCGTCCATCGACAAAAGCGCAGAACACAGGTTAAGAGTGCGTGCGGTATACTTCTGCCGCGATGGGAAATTCTGCGAGCCTCGATGTGCAATTTCGAATTGCCAGTGATCAATCGCTGCTGGTGTATTTTGGTTCACCGAAAGAGAAGAGCGGGGCTCCGAGCCCGGCCGGGGCCAACTCCCTCACGCCGTTACAAAATCAAATCACAATTCAGACGCATGAACAGGTTCGGAGATTTCTGCGGCTGATGGAGTTGGAGCCGATTCCAGGAGTGCGCAACCTGCATCCCGCCTATTGTTCAGTCCTGGTCAAATTTGATGCCATGAAGTTGCGCCCCAGCGAGCTGGAAGAAAGTTTGCGGGGTTACATCGAGCGGATGGAGAAGCTGGCGCTGCCGGAGGCGCGTTTGGTTGAGATACCGGTGTGTTACGGCGAGGAGTATGGTCCGGACTTGAAGGACGTGGCGGAGTTGCATGGAATTACGACTGAGCGGGTGATCGAGCTGCATGCTACAACGACCTACGTAACTTATTTTTTGGGATTTGCCCCTGGCTTTGCGTACCTCGGGCAGCTGCCGGAGGCGCTCGCCACGCCGAGACTGGGGACGCCCAGAAAGAGCGTTCCGGCAGGAAGCGTGGGAATCGCAGGAACTCAGACGGGCGTGTATCCGATTTCTACACCGGGCGGATGGAGATTGCTCGGGCGCACGCCGGTAAAGATGTTTCAGCCGGAGAGAGCCGAGATGAGTTTGCTGTCGATCGGCGATCGCGCGCGATTCGTGCCGGTTTCGCGGGAGCAATTTGCGAAGCTGGAGAACGCATGAGCGTGATTGAGGTGCGAGCTCCGGGAATGCTGACGACCGTGCAGGATTTGGGACGCGAGGGCTTTGGGCCGATGGGCGTTTCGGCTTCGGGGGCGGCGGATCCAGTCGCTCTGCGGATTGGAAATCGGCTGGTGGACAATGCCGAAGGCGCGGCGGGGTTGGAGATGACGCTGCTCGGCGGGACGTTTATTTTTCCGGGGCGCGCGGTGGTGGCACTGACCGGAGTTGATTTTAGTGCCACGCTGGACGACCAGCCTGTCGAGCTGTGGAGCTCGGCGGAAGTTCAGCCGGGGCAGACATTGCGATTGGGGCCGACGCGAGGGGGAGCGCGCTGTTATTTGTGCGTGCGAGGCGGGATAGATGTGAAATTATTTTTGGGGAGCGCGTCGACGCATCTCTTGAGCGGGCTTGGCGGAATCGAGGGCCGAGCATTGCGGAAGGGAGACGTGCTGAAGATTGGGACGGCAGGAGGAGGTTTTCGGACTTTTCGAAAAAGAAACGTGGCGAGGCGTGCGCTCGAGAAGCTGTTGCCGCGAAAGGTCTTGCGCGTTACCGCGGGGCCGCAAAGTGATTGGTTTTCCCCCGAGGCGCAGAACATTTTTTATGGGAGCGCGTATCGCGTTGCGGAGGAATCGAACCGTATGGGACTGCGGCTGGAGGGCGCGGCAATTGCAACGGCATTCGGCGGCGAAATGGTTTCCGAAGGAGTTTCGCTGGGGGCGGTGCAGATTACGGCATCCGGGTTGCCGATTATTTTGTTTGTCGAGCAACAGACCACCGGTGGTTATCCCAAGATTGCGAATGTGATTTCCGCTGATTTGAGCAGCCTCGGGCAGCTTCGGCCGCGCGATGAAGTTCGATTCGAACGGGTGGAAATAGAAACGGCGCGAATGCTTTTCGTGGAGCAAGAGAAATTGCTGGCCTCGAAGGAGTTGATAGTGGAATGAAAAGCCTTCAGCGGAAGATTGATTTGAATTGCGACATGGGCGAGATACCCGAAGCGATCGCCGACGGCACGCAAGAAGCGCTGATGCGCTCGGTCACCTCGGCGAATGTGGCGTGCGGCGGACACGCGGGCGATGCAGAGACGATGCGCGCGACGATTGAGCAGGCGATTCGCGCAGGAGTAGCGATCGGGGCGCATCCGGGTTATCCCGACCGCGAGAATTTCGGGCGGCTGGAGTTAAAGATGGCGGCGAAGGAAGTCGCCGACTCGGTGTTCGAGCAAGTGCGTGCGCTCGCGGATGTTGCGGAGAGTTGTGGTGCACCGGTGGTGCATGTGAAGCCCCACGGCGCGCTCTACAACCAAGCAGTGCGAAATCGCGAGCTTGCCAGGGCAATTGCGGATGGCGTCGCGCGATGGAGGCGCGACGTGGTGCTGGTGGGTCTGGCGGGGTCGCCCATGCTCGATGTCTTCCGGGAAGCGGGATTTCCAGTGGCAGCCGAAGCGTTTGCCGACCGTAGGTATGAGCCGGACGGAACACTACGGTCGCGAAAATTCGACGATGCATTGATCCGCAATCCCAAGGAAGCAGCGAGACAAGCGTTGGGAATGGTCGAGCGAGGGACCGTGATGGCGAGCGATGGCAGCGAGGTTGAGGTGGTGGCGCAGACAATCTGCATTCACGGAGATACGCCCGGGGCGACCAAAATTGCCGAGGAAGTCGCACGGGCATTGCGGCAAGGGGGAATTGCGCTCAGTGCGCTGGTTGGGACATAGAAGCCCGAGAAAAGAAAAAGCGGGCAACAGAAGTTGCCCGCCGGAATTAAAAACGCGCCCAGTGTGCGGCGCGTAGGCTATTCGAATTTTTCGGTCATTACCGGGAACTGAAGCTTGGCCTTCGCGAGAGACTTTACAACGATCGCTTCGGCGCTTTCCGCACTGGTGTTGCGCGACGTGGCCATTTCGCTGACCAAAAGATACTTCGCGCGTTCCAGCATTTTCTTTTCGCGGAAGGAGAGGGGCTTGCTGCGGCTGAGGGAAACGAGACTCTTGAGGACGACGGCCACTTCGAGGAGCGACCCGGTGCGCATGCGCTCGGAATTTTCCTTGAAGCGGTGTTTCCAATCGTGATGCGAATTGAGCTTGCCCTTTTCGAGGAAGCCAAGGACTTTGATGGATTCCGTGGATCGAATCACGGAACGAAGGCCAACGGTCTCTGCGTTTGATTGCGGAACCATGACACGCAAGCCGCTGGAAACGATGCGAATCATGAAGTAACGTTCGGTCCTGCCATTCAAGACACCGTAACTAATCTGTTCTACAAGTCCGACGCCGTGGTTCGGGTAAACGACCTTGTCACCAATTTTGTAGTCCATGGATCGAGAAGCCCCCTGAGATACTTAGAGAGTTTAAATGTATGTGTTGCAAGAGTCAAGATATATCCTCTGGAATCATAAGGTTAGGGAAAATTAGATGCGAATTTGGCAGTCGAATTGCTCACGGGAGGCCGCGCCGCATTGCGTAGCCCGCAGATCCCAGAAGTCTGGCTCAGCAGAAGGCCTAAACAGGCTGAAACACCTGTTTCAGCTGTCTTCCCGGTTTTAGGCCGAGGGGCCTGCCTGAAAGTCGTGCCGTACTGCGGTAGAATGCGCTCGTGATTCTACTGGCGTTGGATACCTGTGATTCGCGAGGAAGTGTAGCCGTTTTGCGGGACGACGAGGTTCTGAAGGCAATCCCGCATGCGGGCACGGAGGACTATTCGTCCTGGGTGCTGCCCACTGTGGAAAAGGCGTTGAAAGCGTCAGGACTCTCGATACGAGATATAGACACATTTGCGGTGGCCTCAGGACCGGGTTCGTTCACCGGAGTGCGGATCGGGTTGACCACGGTGAAAGCGTGGAGCGAGGCCTTCGGGACGACAAAGATAGCCAGTGTATCGAGGCTAGAAGCGATAGCCGTGCAGGCGGCGGATGGCGGCCAGTACGTGGCGGCATTCGTGGATGCGCACAGAGATCAGGTTTTCGGCGGATTGTATCGGAGAGAAGGGCCGGAGCTGAGTCTGGTGGAAGATGAGATGCTCGCGGCGCCAGAGGAATTCTTGGATTGGGTTAAGGAACGGTCGATGAATGGGCGCGTGCGCTGGATTTCCATGGACCCGGAAAAGATGACAGCCCAGGAAGGATGGCGAGCGCGCACAGCGGAGGGTGAGAGTGTTGAGGTGAGCAAGAGCGTAATAGCGCCGTTGATCGGAAGAATCGGGCGGCAGCGCGCTCTGCAAGGGCGCTTGACGGATGCCCTGGGGTTAGACGCGCAATACCTTCGACGGCCAGATGCGGAAGTTTTCTGGAAGGGCAGAACCAGCCGTGGGAGTTGAGCGCGGAACTGAGCGAAGCCTTGCGAGAGTACGCAAATTTCTTCCCCGCGATGCCGATGCGTTGGTGGCGATTGTCGCGGAATCTCCGGAGGCATCGACTTGGTCGGAAGAGAGCTATGTGAAGTTGGCCGAGGAGAACGGAGCGTTGGGGCTGGTCTCCGAAACGAACGGAGAGATAAGCGGATTTCTGGTTGGGAGGATGGTTGGAGACCAAGCGGAGGTACTAAACATGGCCGTTAGGGCCAGGGATAGGCGGACGGGCGGGGGTGGAGCGTTGCTGGAGGCGGCCCTGAAGGATTTCGGGCTGCGTGGAGCGAAGTGCGTCTATCTTGAGGTGCGAGAATCAAATACGGGCGCAATGGCGTTTTATGAGAAGCACGGTTTTGCCCGGACGGGCCGGCGGAAGGGGTACTACCGGAATCCGGACGAAGCGGCGGTGACCATGGAGACAAAACTCACAGGCTAGGACTAAATTCCCACTGGTTGCCTCTTGACGCCGTAAACCAGAGTGCTATCTTCTGTTTATGTAGTCTTCACAATTCAATTCGCGCAGTCGTGAGGAGGACGCATGGCAACACCCCAGCGGGCACCTCGGGACATACTCCTCGATACAGACGCCGAGTATCAGCGTCTGGCCGAGCAGCACTCGAAATACGAAGCAGAACTTCGACGAATCTCCGTAGCTCCCTACCTCAGTTCGGAAGACCTCCTGGAAGAAATCAAGCTGAAGAAGTTGAAGCTCCACTGTAAAGATGAGATGGAGCGGATTGCCCTGCGTATCCAACGCGCGCGGGCACAGTACACGCAATAACGCCCGCGACCCCGAAAATTCTGTCGTAGAATGGCCGCGCTTGCCCGTCCGTTAACACTTCGGGCGAGAGCGATAGGGTATATTCTCTAAGGCATGGTCAAAGAGGGCTACTACTTCGGTTTGCCGCTTCTGGTGCTGGGTGGCGTGGCGTATTTGGCGGAATGGGCCGCGGCGGCGGTTGTACTGATCTGCCTGGCCATTTTTGTCTTCTCTTTCTTCCGTGACCCAGAACGTGTGATTCCGAAAGAAGCGGGCGCGGTGGTGTCTCCAGCCGATGGGCGGGTGCTGGTGGTCAAGGATGAGGAGGACGCGGGCCGGCCGGGGAAGCGCATCAGCATCTTCCTGGCGATCTGGAATGTACACGTGAACCGCGCGCCTGCGGACGGAGTTATCACAAGCCTGGAATACAAGCCCGGAAAGTTTCTTGCAGCCATGCGAGAGCAAGCCTCGTTGCAGAACGAGCAGAACGTATTCGCGCTCTCGACCGACGCGGGGGAGATGGTTTTCAAACAGATCGCCGGATTAATTGCCCGACGCGTGATAAGTTGGAAAAAGGCCGGGGAACGCGTAGCAAGAGGCGAGAGAATCGGCCTCGTGCGATTCGGTTCGCGGGCAGATGTGTGGGTGCCGCGGGACGCCGAGATTCTTGTGAAAGTGGGTGACAACGTGAAAGGCGGGGCTAGTGTACTGGCGAAATGGCTGCCAAAGGCCAGAAGCTCAGGAGTGGAAGAGCATAAGACTTCGGAGGCGGATGCAGGTGTGCCGGCCATAGGGAAAAGGGCGTAAGGGATGGACGAGATCGAACAACACGAGATTCCGTTTGAAGGCAAGCGTCACCGAAACCCCAAGCGGCGCCGGGGAATTTTTCTCCTGCCGGCGATGATGACGTCCGCGAACTTGTTGTGCGGATATTACGCGGTGGTTGCCTCGCTGGTCGGCGCACCGGAAGATTTGAACCGTGCCGCGAAAGCGATTGGATTGGCGATCCTGTTCGATTCTCTGGATGGGCGGCTGGCGCGGATGACCGGTACGACGACGGAATTCGGAGTGCAGTTCGATTCGCTCGCGGATGTCGTAAGCTTTGGCATTGCGCCCTCGATTCTTGCCTACGCGTGGGGATTTCGCAGCGTCACCAGCATGGAAGGCGAAGGGCTGCATCAGCTTGGCCAGTTTGCCTGGGTTTGCTGTCTCGCGTTTTTAATTTGTTGCGCATGGAGGCTGGCGCGTTTCAACGTGCAGGGAATGGCGCCGGGCAGCTCGAAATATTTTGTAGGCATGCCAACTCCAGCAGCGGCGGCGGTGATTGCCGCCATCGTCCATGGGTTTCGCTTGGGCGGGCCAATGTCGATCGGGCCGCTGCAAAACGGCTGGTGGGCGATCGGCTGGTTCGTTCTGGCGGCGGCGCTGGGCGGCTTAATGACTAGTACGATCCGGTTTTACAGTTTCAAAGACATTCCCTGGGCCCGAAAGCAGCCCTCACTCGCAATCGTCCTGGTCTGCATCCTGGCGGGGGTCATCTGGCTTTACTCAGAATACACGCTAATGATCATAGCTTGCACGTACACGCTGGTGGGTGTGACCCTGCATCTCATCCGCTTCTTCCGGCATCGCCTGGTTTCGCGGACCGCGTGATTCATGCCATCGCTTGAGCGGGGATCCGATCGAATCGTGATTGCGGGCGCTTCCTCGCTGCTGGGAGCGGAGCTTCGTTCCTTGCTCGAAGAAAGCCGCTTTGCGGGCGCTGAGTTTCGCCTGGTGGATGAAGAAATTGCCGCGGGGATGCTGACCGAGGCTGGTGGTGAGCCTGCCGTGATTCAGCCCGTGGAAGAAGGGACGTTTGAACGAGCTGCGAAAGTGTTCTTCACCGGTTCCGCGGACTTCACTCGAGCGAATCTGGCGGCGGCACGAACGGCGAGTGCGAAGGTCATCGATTTGTCGGGTGCGAGTTCAGGACTGGACGAGACAGTGAATTGGTTCCCGAAACTGGATTCCTTGCACGGAAGAAACTTTCAAAAGGATGCCCGCGTCTACGCTATTCCTTCCGCAGCTGGGACGGCCGCTGCTTCGCTCGCGCTAGGCTTGTCCAGGATCGGCGCATCGCGGCTGGTGGTGATCTGTTTTCAGGCGGTTTCCGAAGCCGGGCGTGCCGGAATCGAAGAGCTGGAAAGCCAGACGGGGCAACTTTTGTCCTTTCAAGGTATGGGGCAGCCTGTGTTCGATACACAGGTGGCGTTTAATCTCTTGGATCGGTTTGGCCCTGGCAGCAAACACAAGCTGAGCGGAGTGCGGGAGCGGGTACGCACGGAGACCCAGGCGTGCGTGGGAAAGAAAGGTGTCATGCCTTCCTTGCAGGTAGTGCATGCTCCGGTGTTTTATGGGACGACGTTTGCTGCTTGCGCGGAGTTTGCGCCGGGAACGAAGTTCGAGCAGGTGGTAGCAGCGTGCGAGGAAGCGGGATTCTTGATTCCGTCGGACGGCGAACCTGGACCGAGCAATGTGAGTGTAGCGGGAGAAAAAGTGGCGCACCTGGCGAAGCCTGAAGAAGACCCAGCGCGGCCGGGAGCGTGGTGGTTCTGGGGAGCTGCAGATAATATTCGTTTGCCGGCGGCGAATGCCGTAAAGCTGGCGGAGATGCTGCCATGACCGGCGCACGAATGTTGTGCGCTGCGACGACGATCGCGGTGATGGCTTCTGCATGCGGATATCACGTTGCCGGTCATAGTTCGGCGTTGCCGAAAAGCATCCGCGTGATTGCCGTGCCGGCGCTGGAAAATAAGACTACAAGTTACCGGCTTGAGCAGAAGCTGACAGCAGCGACCGTGCACGAATTTCTGGCGAAGACGTCGTACAGGATCGTGTCGAATCCGGAATCGGGAGACGCGGTCTTGAGAGGCAAGGTCGTCAGTTTGGAGGCTCTCCCGCTTTTGTTTGATACGACGACGGGCCGTGCGACGACGATGCTCGTAACGGTGAAGTGTGAAGTGTCGTTTACCGAGAGCGCGACACAGAAGGTGCTCTTTCACACGGACAATTTTATCTTTCGCAATCAGTATGAAGTCTCGACCGACCTGAAGAGCTTTTTTGAGGAGCAAGATCCGGCGCTGGACCGGCTGGCGCAGGATTTTGCGCAGCGTTTGGTTGCGGCGGTCACAGAGAATTACTAAGGGAGCGAGACGGATGGCGCGGGTTTCAGGGGAAGAATTGTTGGAGCGGCTGGAAACGGGCAAGCCCATTCCGGCGCTGCTGCTCCACGGCGAAGAACCGTATCTAAGGGACGCCTGCCGCGCGCAGTTGATAGAGAAATTCGTGCCGGAGGCTGCGCGGACTTGGGCGGTTTCACGGTATTCGGCGAGCCGCGGGGAAACCCAGGCGGCCCTCGACCAAGCACAAACGATGGCCATGCTTTCGCCGCAGCAAGTGGTATTCCTCGAAGAGGCTGAAGCGATCGAAAAGCTTGGAGAGAAAAACCGGGAAGAGGCCACCGAGCAACTCGAAGCGTATCTGAGGAATCCTGCGCCATTCACGGTGCTGGTGCTGGAAGCGACGAAGCTGGACCAGCGGATGAAATGGGGGAAGCTGCTGTTCGAGAAAACCCTGGTGGTGCAGTGCGGGCTTGGGGAAGACACGGGAGAGAGGCAGAAGGGCGCGGTTGCGTTCGCACGGACGATCGCGAAGGAGGAGGGCGTGGAGTTTGAGAAAGGCGCCGCCGAAGATTTGGCGGAGTTCGTGTCGGCGGATTTGATGCGTCTGAAAACGGAGATCGAAAAGCTGGCGACGTTCGCAGGCGAGAAGAAGTTCATTAGCAGAAATGATGTGACCTCCCTGGTGATTTCCGAGAAGACGACGACGGTGTGGGAGTTGGCGGGCATGGTGGCGTCGCGCCAGGGGAAGAAGGCGCAGGAGTTCCTGGACCAACTACTGCGCGATGGAGAGGTGCCGCTGGAGATACTGGGCGCCATAACTTGGATGTACCGTAAGGTGATAGAAGCTAGCGAATTGAAAGGCATGACAAACGGCTGGCAAGCCTCGCGAGCGCTGGCGATGAACCCGCAGAGGGCGGAACTTGCGCTGCAAGCATCCCGCAAAATTCCCAAGGCGCAATTACTTGCAAGCTTGCGAGCGTTGCAAAAGGCCGACGATCTCCTCAAAGGCGGCGCAAAGGATGCGCGGGCCGTCATGGAATTTCTGGTTACGGAACTCACGATTGAGGTAAGCAAGACGAAATCAGCCTCGAGATAGAGTGACTTTGCGAATCAAGAAAATGGGCGGGCCAAGGCCCGCCCCAGCAGAAACATGCTGGCGAGAAAAAAGGCAGGCTGAAGCCTGCCCCACAGAAACCCACTGACAAATTGGCTGGAGACCTGAAGCCTTACTTGGCGGCTTTAGCCTTGACGCCATTGAACGCGAGGCTGAGGCGCGATTTATAGCGGTTGCCGGTGTTTTCGTGGAGCACGCCCTTGGTGATGGCCTGGTCGATCGCGGACATCGTCGGATGGAGAAGATTGCCCGCGGCGGTGGCGTCTCCGGCGGTTAGCGCGGTGCGCAAACGGCGCATCATGGTGCGGACCCGGGTGCGGTTGGCGCGATTGACCTCGGCGCGTTGATGAGACTGCGCCGCGCGCTTCAAAACCGACTTTTTCTTCTTCTTGATTTTGGTAGCCTGACCCTGCGCCATCTATTGCTCCTTTTGGGTGTCGCTCAAACTTCTAACGTTAAACGAGGCATGGGGCTTTGTCAAACGGGTCGAAAGGGCCGCGGCTGGTGACTCGTGACTGGTGGAAGAGGAAGGCCTGGTGGCGTTGGTGGCGTTGGTGGCTGGGGACAAACGCTCCCTGCAACGCGGGGGCTGGGCTCTGACGGGATGCGAGGAAGGCGACTTCGTCGGACAGCCGGAAAGATCTCTCACTCCCGATAGTCGTCCCGCAGAACCATTCGGGATGCAGGAATCGCATTCGGGACAGAAATGCTTCGCCGGATTTCTGGTTAACAATAACGGCCCCTCCCCCCTGGGGTTTTTCATAAGTGTTGATTCTAAGCAGTTTAAGTTTTCTGTAAGTTGATTAGAATCAACACTTCTGGGAGGCTTTGGAAGTGTTGAATCCAAAGGACTTGTTTGCACGAAAATTGTTCAAATGCGTCTTTTTTGGCAAGTGTGGGAAATGAACGACTTAGGCTGACGGACGGTTCCAGAAAGCAAAAAACGCCAGCAAGATGCTGGCGCTACCAGGACAAGTTACAATGATATACGGGTAAACTATACCCCCAAGAGTAACCTCTTGTCAAGAGAAAAACCGAAAAATAGAAAAAAGGCGCGGCAGAAGTTGGTCGCGCGGTCGTTGCGTGCGGGTGACGGCTATTTGTGTGGAGGGAAAGAGAGCGGGAATTCGAAGATTTGATCCTCGACAAAAATCCGCAGGTTGAGTTGGAGAGGATTCTTGTCGCGCTCAAACCACACGACGCCCGAGGCTTTGCCATTCGGCGCGAGGGTTTGCTTCTGCAGCACAGGGGATTGGTCCTGCAGTCCTTCCGGCGAAAAATAATTGGGGGTGCCAGGGACGTACGCCGCGGGTTTGTAGGCGGCGTTCGTGTACTTGGCTGAAGCGGGAGCGGTGGCACTGGCATTCGTCGAATAAATTTGGTGAGTAAACACTTTGGCGAGTTCGCGAGGATTCTGGTGCGCGAGCGAACGGAGACGGGGCGTCAACTCATCTAATGTGAAGCGGGCCGGATTGAAGCGGACCGGCGCGGCACTGTCGTTCACGATGGCGACGCTGGCACGCAGCTTCCAATCGGTGTCCTGCAACGAGACCTGGACGGTAATTCCGTTCGCGGTGAGCGATTCTACGAGCGAATCGCCGCTGAAGAACTGGTCGCTGCCAGGGGCGCCAGACTGCCAGCGCGCGATGCCGTTATCAACGACAGCTTCGACCGCGCGATCGGCTGCAGATTTCGCTGGAGCTTCGGAGAGATACATCCGCGCAATGAAGCCACTCCTGCCGTCGGAAGTGCGGATTTCCACCGTGTAACCTTCCGAGTCGGAGAGAATGGCGACTTCCTCGCCGCAGGCTAACTGGGTGACGACATGCATGGGAAGGACCTGCGCTGCGTCCGCGGTAACCGGTACATTTTGAACGCCGCGGCAGACTACCTTGCCGCGAAGCGCTACTGGCGGCGGGGCAACGCTGGAGCCGGAATTCTCCGCGGCGCAAAGAGGCAGAGTGGCTGCCAAACTCGCGAAAGTGCCCAGAATCAAGAGCTTATGTCTCATGTTTTTCTACTCACCCCTCAGAGATGAGAGTCTGCAGAAAGCTTTGTGCGTTATCGTCGATTGGTATGTTCGGATTACCAAGGGACTAGGTCCATAGCGCGTTCGTACCAGAGGACAGGTTACGAACGGCATACAGAGAGCGGAGCTTGAAATGTGTGTGAAAAGGGTTAGATGCCGAGACTCATGGCCCGAGAGGTCCAGAAACTTGAGGTTTGTAACGAGCGAGTAACTTGACCATAACGCGGGCGTGGGTTAGGGTGTAAGCAGTTTCTTCCTGAGTTGACCGCGGCACGGTCACCGATCGCGAGGAGGAATCCCATCGGCCACCCGGCTTCCTTAGCAGGCAGACCTTCCACTTGGATGCGACGTACCGTTCACATATCCGGAAAAATTGAACCCTTCTTCGGCACGCTCGACGAGAATGTGCGTTTGCTGGAGGAGTCGCTGCACGTGCGCACGCACCTGCACGATACCCGTTTGACCATTGAAGGCGAACAAGAGAGCGTCGATCAGGCCGTGAAAATCGTCGAGGAGTACAACCACTTGACGAGGCATGGCCGCGCGCTTTCGAGCACGGAAGTGAAGTCGCTGATGCGCGTGGCCACGGAAGAGCCGCACGAATCGCCGCGTGGAATGTTCGAGCCGGCGCGCACGCGGTCGTTCGGGAAGAAGCAAGTCACGCCGAAAAACGCGAGCCAGCGGCGGTACATGGAAGAGATTGAAAAGCACGACATGATGTTTGGCATCGGCCCGGGTGGAACGGGAAAGACGTACATCGCGGTAGCCATGGCGGTAAGCGCGCTGCTGACGAAGCAAGTGAACCGAATTATTTTGGCACGGCCCGCGGTGGAGGCCGGCGAGCGGCTGGGATTTTTGCCGGGCACGCTGCAGCAGAAGATCGATCCCTACATGCGTCCGCTTTATGACGCGCTCTACGACATGCTGGACGCGGACAAGCTGGAGCGATTTCTCGAGAAGGGCATCATCGAGGTGGCGCCGCTGGCTTTCATGCGCGGGCGCACGCTGAACGATTCGTTCGTGATTCTCGACGAAGCGCAGAATACGACCAGCGAACAAATGAAAATGTTTTTGACCCGGCTGGGATTCAACTCGAAGGCGGTAATCACGGGCGACACGACGCAGATCGATTTGCCGCAGGGGAAAAAGTCCGGCTTGATCGAGGCGCTGGAGGTCTGCGGAAAGATTGAGGGAATTGGGGTGGTGCAGTTCGGCGAAAAGGACGTCGTGAGACACAACCTCGTGCAACAGATCATTCGTGCTTATGAGGACTATGACGTGGCACATCCGCAGCGCGGTGGAAACGCAGGTGCCGGCGCGGTGAACAGCAAGACAGGAGCCGGGTCCGAGGAAACCGCGAAAATACCAAACAGAGAAAATCAGCGCGCATGATTTTGAACCGCCAGCGGGCGGTCCGCGTCGTCCGGAGGCCTCTTGAGACATTCTTGCACATAGTGGAGCGAGAACTGGGGCTCGGCGCGTCGGATGTCACGATTTGCCTGGTAAGCGATTCGGAGATTGCGCGAATGAATGAGGCTTTTCGCGGAAAGAAGGGGCCGACGGATGTGCTGTCGTTTCCAGCGGAAAAGCAGGGCGCGGTTTTGTTGAGCGGGAAAAAAAGAACCAAGACACGGGAGACAAAGGGCGCCGAGAAAGGCCGAGGTGAGGCGAAAGCCCGGGCGACGGAGAGGTATTTGGGTGATATTGCCATAGCGCCCCTAACGGCTGAGCGTTATGCAAAAAAGAACGGGCGAAGTTTGAACAATGAATTGCGTGTGCTGATCCTGCATGGTGTGCTTCATTTGATGGGCTACGACCACGAAACCGACCGCGGCGAAATGAATCGCATCGAGCAGAAGATGCGGCGAAGATTCAGGTTGTCATGACCACGTATAGATGGGTTTACTCTCTAGGTGTAGTCCTTCTCGGCTTTGGGCTCCCCATTTTTTCCTACCTGGCGCTGATCTATCGCGAGCTCGGCCGCATGAATACCGGGCGCGTTCACGAGCATTTGGAAATTTTTGAAGCGGAGATTGAACCGCGGCTGCGGATCAAGAGGCGCAGCGGCGGGCGGACTTTCCGCATTCTGGGCCACTTCTGGCTGGCGTTCCTCGTCCTGGAAACAACACGCGGAGTTGTTTACTTCGTGCCGGGGACATGGGAATCGCTGCTCGAATTTGTCGTGTTCCTGACGCTGGAAGTCGTGATCGCGATGCACTTCATTCCGGACATACTTCTGTACCGCACGACGGGCCGCTGGCTGCTGCCATTATTGCCGTTGATCCGGGGGGCGATGTGGCTGGTTTGGCCAGTGAGAGTATTCCTTGAGGGAGCTGAGTCACTGGCGAGGATCTCCGAACATGAGCCGGAGATGACCCAGGAACAACGGACCGAAGAGAGGATCGAAGCGCTGGTGGATGCGGCGGAGGAGGAAGGGATCATCGCCGCGGACCAGGCTGACCTTATCGAACAGGTCGTGGAATTCAGCGACAAGCGGGTTCGCGAGGTGATGACCCCGCGGCCGGACATCGTGGCGATCGCGGCGGAGGCCACGCTCGAGGAACTGCACGCAAAATTTGTCGAGAAGAAATTTTCGAAGATGCCGGTGTATGAGAAATCGCTGGATGATATTTTCGGAGTGGTACACGCGCAGGACTTGCTGCACATCGCCGACCAGGACTTGCCGAAGCGAAAGGTACGCGAGCTGGTGAGGCCGGTGCTTTTTATGCCGGAGACAAAGGCGGGTTCGGAGCTTCTGCGTGAAATGCGGCAGAAGGGACAGCCGCTGGCAGTGATCATCGATGAGCACGGATCGGTGGCGGGAATCGCGACAGTGGAAGACCTCGTGGAAGAGATTGTGGGCGAGAGATGGAACGACGGGAAAGCGCCCGCACCGGACGTCGTGCGCGAAACAGATGGAGGGCTGGTCATGCGCGGAAGCATGGCCATTCGCGATGTCGAGGAATTGTTGGGCGTGAACTTCGGCAAAGACGCGGATGAGACAGTCACAACCATAGCGGGATTGCTGAGCCATGCTTCAGGCAAGGTGCCCGCGCCCGGAGACAAAGTCGATTTGGAGGGCTACCGGTTCGAAGTGCTAGAAGCGAACCAGAGGAAAGTGTTAAGGCTCAGGATTCGAAAAGGTATGGCGGCTGCGCCGGCAAAAGCTAATCCGTAGACTTCAAAACAACATTTGATCGTCCAGGCTCTTCCGACGTGGTGTAGGAATTCCTGCACCGACGCGGTACCATGCGGGTGCTCGAACGGCATGGCAGTGCTCCAAAGGAGGCAGTGTGATCAGTGGGAATAGGATCGTGCGTGGGATGATTTTGCTTGCAACGCTCTGCGTCTGTATGCCGTCCACGCAAAGCTTGGCGCAAGAGGGCGGAGCGGCAGCCACGGCGAGCCCGGACATGCGCTGGGGAGTGAAGATCCCGATGCGCGATGGCGTGTCGCTAAACGCCACGGTGTTTCAGCCGCACGCACAGAAGGATCCGCTGCCTGTGATTTTCACGCTGACGCCCTATATCGGCGACAGCTATACGGACCGGGCGATGTATTTTGCGCAGCATGGGTACGTATACGCACTTGTGGATGTGCGCGGGCGCGGCAATTCCGGCGGAGAGTTCGAGCCGTTTGCGAATGATGCAAAAGACGGCTACGACATCGTCGAATGGCTGGCGAAGCAATCGTACTGCAATGGAAAAGTGACGATGTGGGGCGGCTCATACGCGGGATTCGATCAATGGGCTACGCTCAAGGAGTTTCCGCCGCATCTGGCCACGATCGTTCCTGCTGCCGCGGCGCATCCCGGAGTAGATTTTCCATTCCAATACAATATTTTCGGACCGTACGACGAACAGTGGCTCACGTTTACGAGCGGAGTCACCGGGAACGAGAAGCTTTTCGGGGACGGGTCATTTTGGGGAGCGAAGTCGCGCGAATACTACGATAAGCATCTGGCGTTTAGAGAATTCGATCGCATCGCGGGGAATCCGTCGGCGGTATTTCAGAAATGGGTGCAACACCCTATACCAGATGCTTATTACGACGCAATGGTGCCGAGCCCGGAGCAGTACAAACGAATACAATTTCCGATTCTGACGATTACCGGCCACTACGATGGAGACCAACCGGGCGCATTCACATATTACAAACGGCACATGGAGTACGGGGCGCCAGAGGCGAAACAAAAACATTTCTTGATTATTGGGCCGTGGGACCACGCGGGCACGAGGACTCCGCGCAGGGAGGTTGGCGGACTGAAATTCGGCGAAGCGAGCGTTTTGGACCTGAACAAGCTGCACAGGGAGTGGTACGACTGGGTAATGAAGAACGGAAAGAAGCCCGAGTTTTTGAAGAAGCGCGTGGCCTACTATGTTGTGGGAGCGGGGGCGGAGAATTGGAAGTACGCGGACACCTTGGAAGGCATTTCGAACGAGAAGCGCACTTTGTATCTGGGATCAAACGGAAAAGCGGACAGCGTGTTTCAGTCTGGGATGCTTTCGGGCAAACCAGGTTCGGGCGCAACTTCAGACAAATGGACCTACGATCCGCTCGATACGAGGCCGGGCGACGCGGAACAGGATGACGATGCAGGAGGCCTGATAGCGCAGCGCGCGCTCATGAACACCTACGAGAATGGAGCGTTTTACCACAGCGAACCGTTTGGAGATGCCACCGAAGTAACGGGCTTTTTGAAATTGACGGTGTGGCTGGCGATGGACGTCCCGGATACGGACCTGGAGGCGGAAGTCTATGAGATTTTGCCTGGCGGAGGTTCGGTCGCGCTGACCTCCGCGACGATGCGCGCACGGTACCGCGAGTCGTTGCGACAGGAGAAACTCGTCACTCCAGGGAGAACAGAAAAATACGTGTTCGATAATTTCACATTTTTTTCCCGGCTCGTCGCGAAGGGGAGCCGCTTGCGGCTCTTTGTACACTGCTTGAACTCGACTGGGACGGAGAAGAATTACAACAGCGGCGGAGTCGTGGCGCTGGAAACCGCGAAGGATGCGAGGACGGCGCACGTTACGCTGGTCCATAATGGCGAGCATCAGAGCACCCTGGAACTGCCGGTGGTGAAATAACGCGGCTGAAAGGGAGAACGGAATTAACGAAGAGAACTCGGAGTTCACGGCAGGTGTGGAGACGAGATTAAGCGTGGAGAAAACAGAGACTAAGA
>Ga0070693_100000057_pt1 | contig 43721 bp, 37 predicted proteins | sample KBSK1103metaG_FD_65472 | JGI IMG/M metagenome (GOLD analysis project Ga0070693, IMG submission 65472) | Corn, switchgrass and miscanthus rhizosphere microbial communities from Kellogg Biological Station, Michigan, USA - KBS K1-10-3 metaG | ecosystem: Host-associated > Plants > Roots >...
ATGATTTTGTAGCGAGTAGCACGCAACTCCGGTGAAGATGTCCAACAGTCTGTTGTATCTGACCCTCGCCAACAGCGCTTGTTCGTCACTGAGCGCGTACTTTGAAACGATTCCAGGCGTCGAGTCAGGCACCTTCGTGGTTGCCATGTTCTCGTTCGGCGCAATCGGTTTGCTGCGAACTAGAACGAAGCGATACTTAGCTCTTCCAGCAGGTCGGATTATCCACGTCTCGCCTTCGCCAGCAAGTTTCTGAATGCTATCCGGCAATGCGGCTCGGTATCGAAAGCTGTACACTAAGTCGCCGAGATTTTTCGGAACATCAACCTTCAACTCGTTGCACACTTCCACTATTTCTTCGCGCTCGAAGTCCACTTCACGGGTGCCCGGCTTGTATTTGGAATGAAAGATTCTTTCGATGACTTTGGTGTAGGTGTTCTTCTCAGTCATGTCCGTCTTTGCTCCCTTTTTCGTTCCAGGCCAACGAAGCAGCACGACTTCTTCGCGTAACTGTTCCTTCGTGGCGGTCGCCAAGCGCGTCCTAAACAAATCCGTGCCGATGACTTCATAGCCGAGTGAGTCTGCGATGTCTCCTAGAATCTGGCCCGTGCGAATCATCACGCGCAGGTACGATGCTTGGTCGCCCACGACGTATGCTAGACGGGCACCAGGCCGAAGCACTGTCCGAAGGTCGGCTAGGTGTCGTTTCATTCCGCCGAAGTAGAGTTTTGTCACTCTCGCGTACAGACGTTCAAAACCGGAAGTCTTGCCCAACGCAATGCGTCGCTTCTCGATTGTTTTTGCGATTCTCTCAATCTCGTCGTGCCCGGCGACGAGCAAATCGTCACGGTCGCTCTTGTAGACTCCGCGTGTATTCGACCGCACCATGTCTTGCTTGAGTGCCCGAAGGTCTTGCTTCTTCGTGATGAATCCAAGCAGTACAGATTCCAGTCGGGTCGTCCGCGTGTAGTCTTTTTCGTTCGGGTACGGCGGCGACGTGATAACCGCGTCAACGGAGTCTGGTTCTAAGACGCTGAGTGCTTGTCGCGAATCTCCAAGATGTACAGTGGCGTCAGTCGCTTTTAGATTTTGAACAACGCGCAAGTCTTCGACCATCGCTTGTACAGCGCGCAACCAAAGAGTGGTGACGGGTACATCGTCTTTCGGTCGTCCAACACCGACTTCCGGCCCGAATTCTAGATTGCTAATACCAAAGACGAGAGACTTGGCGAGTGCCAAGCGTTCGTTGCGTATGAATCGCTCGTCTCGCATCATTTGCAGAACGTCGAGCAGCACTAACGTCCTGTGAAGTGGAAGTGGACTAATCGAATTTGTGAGCAGAAGTTTTTCGATTTCGTGCGGCAACTTTCGGAGTGCCCGGCGTGGTTTGCTCTTCGTGAACAAGGGCAACTCGTCAGGCTCGTCAAAGCCATCTGCTTCGAGTATTTCGGCCACGCCTTGGGCGACTTTCTCCGCGTGACCAAGCAGGCCGTTCGGGTCTACGCTCCAATCGACTTTTACGCGACTCGCAAAGCACGGCATGGGGTTGGCTTCGATACCGATGCTCCCGATGCCGAGTTTCTTGCACTCAACCAACGTGGTACCTGTACCGCAAAACGGGTCTAACACAGTCATGCCAGGAGCGGCACCAAAGCGGTTCAGGTAGTCGCGAACGAGATGCGGTGGGAAGGATAGAACGAAGCGATACCAGTCGTGAATGCAGAAGTCTTCGGCGCGAAGTTTGTTGTTTTCCTTGACCGGAAGTGGGCTTGTGCCTGTCGCTGCCATCTGCCTGTGAATGCTATCACTGTTCGCCGCGAACACAAAAAGAGCTTCTCTCTTTATTCTCTGCAATTCCCAAATGAACCGGGACTTCTACAGATAGCGCCACTCGGAGTGACCAGCCCGAGTTTTTGTACCAGTTTCAATGAGAGAGTCTACATCACAGCCATGGGCTGCGAAATTGCATTTGGTGGCACCAGGGGGCTACAGGCCGCCGGCGCCGGCGGCCTGTAGCCCAGCGACGAGTGGGGCCGCAGCGTGTTGTAATGCACCCGCCACTTCTCGATGACCACCTGTGCCTCCCTCAAGGAATAGAAAATCTCTCCGTTCAGGCGCTCGTCCCGCAATTTTCCGTTGAAGCTTTCGCAGTAGCCGTTCTCCCATGGGCTTCCCGGTTCAATGTACAACGTCCCCGTCCCTGATAGGTCGTGTTACCGGACAATGGGATCTGGGCCGATTTCGCTTCTCCGGTAACGGCGTTAACCAGGACTTTGCCACGCAAAGGCCGTTTTGGAGATAACTTCAGGTCATCACTCTGGAAGAGTAGCGGGCCACTTCCCTCGTTGCCCCAGGGCAACGACAGCTTAGGTTTGTCATAGGTAAGGTTGTTTCAAGTGCGAATCGTGTGCGAAAGCAGCACGACCAGGGAATCGGTGAAGGAATAGGGGAAAGTCTTCGCAGATTCCCTGGAGTCACTACTTCGACTTCGCGTTGGGATCGCGTAGAGGCAGGAGAGGGGAATCTACACCCATTTATGCGGCGGTATCCGTGGAGGTCAGCCATGCGGCACGTTCGACCAGCGGTTGTCGTTAATTGCAGCCGTTCGTCCCTGTTGTTTGGAATGATGGTCTGCTTGCTTCTTTCATCTCTGCTTGTCTTTCTACTTATCTAGGGCCTTTTGCTCCTCCATAGGCCAGCGTTCGTCTATTTGGGTCTATTGTCAGTCTCACGCCCCACATCCGCTCCGTCGTTGCTCGAAAACAACTTCGTACCTGCTCAAGGGCAACGACATCGCGCAGTCCGCGAGACTAGTGTTCAAAACGGACTCCTCGAAAATCGATTGGATTTGAGTCGGTCCGTGCGGGAGGCAATTACTGCCAGGGCTTAAGGCCCATTCGTACTGGAAAGGCAGGGATGAGTATGTGGCGCAGAAATTGTCCAGTTTGCCGGCGACCTTTAGAAAAGAAACATCCCGCGGAGACGGTCCCTTGCCCCTGCGGTAAGTTCGTCTGGAAGGGCTAGTGCGCTGAGCTATGTTTCGACACGCGCTGGTGTTGGGTAGCTCCGAGGGTTTTAGTTGTCCGGTTGGCGTTTATCAGGCGTTAGGTCCGCTTTAGATGGCGTGAATGCTCCTGACTCCAATACTTATCGCCCTTCGTCTTCTTCTAATCGATTCGGCCCAGCTCCGATTCTGGCGTGAAGAACTGTTACCTTTGACAGTTCCCGGCGAGGCTGGTTGGCCTTATGCTCCCGTTAAATGGAACGCATATGACGAACCGGAAAGCTCCTCTCCATATTCACGCATACCCCTTTCCGAAAGACGGTTTGTTTTCCATGTCCGACGCGCCTCTCCGTTCAATTATCGAGCAGATGCCCGGGCTCCACTGGACCAGCGACCAGAATCTGCGCATCACTGCGAACTGGGGCATGGATTTGGCTTCTGTCAGAATTCCCCCCGATGGGCTCGTAGGCCTCAGCGTTTGGGAGTTTCTCTCCTGCACCGACCCGCACACCACGCCCCTCGCGGAACATTACGAGGCCTTGCGCGGATTTCCTTCACAGTTCGAATACCACTGGAAAAACCGCTTCTGGGAAATCCGCCTGGAACCGCTTCGCGCTCCCTCAGGAGAAATCTCCGGCTGCCTCGGCTCGGGAATGGACATTACCGCGCGCAAGAAAAACGAAGAGCAAGCCGTCTATCAGTCCCGCCATGACGCCCTCACCGGCTTGGCCAACTACCGCGAATTTATGGACCGCCTCGAGCATGAAGTCCGCCGCGCCGACCGCAGCCATCATTCCTTCAGCCTGCTTCTGCTGGATCTCGACGGCCTGAAACGCATCAACGATCTCCACGGCCACCTTGCGGGAAATCGCGCCCTCCAGCGTCTGGCCGCCGTCGTGAACGAACACTGCCGCTCCACCGACCTCGCTGTGCGTTATGGCGGCGACGAGTTTGCTATCGTGATGATCGACTCGGACAAGGGCATGGCCGAGCAAGGCGCCCGCCGCATCGAGAACGGCCTGCGTACGGATCAAGGCAAGCCTGCTATCAGCGTCAGCATCGGCATCGGCATCTACCCGGAAGACGGCCGGACCGCCCCCAGCCTCATCGAAGCCGCCGACCAGCAACTCTACAAATACAAACGCACCCACCGGATCTTTCGTGCACATAAATGTGAGTGAAGGGGTGGTCCAGCAATCACCTCCCGGCACCAGAAAACCTACTCCAAAGGGGCGCCCTTTTATAATGCGTTAATCAGGAGTTACCAAGTGTGGGCAAAGCTGTTGGGCTGAAATCTCGACAACGAGGTCTAAATCTGGGTGATTTCAGACAGCAGACGTGGAGTCATTAAAACGTGGCTGGCGGCCAAGATTCGGCCTCCAATCAATGGACTAACTCTGCCGTCGCTTCAGCATGAATTAACTTGAATCGCGTCTCAGAGATTTTCTCCGCCACAACCACTCCGTCATCGCAAAACACACGGATGCGGTCGCCAATACTCAATAGCTTGATGAATTCGCTGAATTCCACGCGCCTTCCGGCACAATCTACATGTAACGTATGGATGCCATCCATAACTCGCGCAACTTCAAATTGATTTTCTCGCCCGACCATCCGTAATTGATCCGCAATTCTGCCCGCAAACCGCCGAAATCTACCTGCGGCCCTTTTGCAGCAGTCCAGCACCGCTGACAGTGATAAGCCGACGGCGCAAATTCTACGTTTTTTCGACATCCTTTGTCTCCACTACTGCAGTTAAGTTTCCCCACAAGAAAAATGTCTTCGGGCTTATAGGAGCATCTGCGATCAGGCGGGACGCTGTCGTTGCTCGGGGACAACAAACAGTAACGGAGCTGATTTTACGGAAAACTAGATTTGTATGCGTGTAACGGATAGTCACACGTCATCACTAACTTACCGGTGGAATCCAATACGGTCGCAGAGATCGTTGCCTGATGAAACATCCCGCCCAATATACTTAGCGTCATTCATGAGGGCGCTCTTTGCAGGAGATGATGCGAACGATCAAAACCTACTCCAAAGGAGCGCCCTTTTATGATGCGTTAATCAGGGCCTATTAGGTGGACTTTGGTTTAGCTGACGGGTTGAAGTGTATGCCATCATATTTGCGTATCGCGGACCACGTGGCTTGGTAATCTTGGAACTTCACCCCGATGGCATAGCGGTCGTCCAGTCTTTCGCAATAAACCACGTTCCCGCATGTCGTTTCTCCGTTCCTAGGAGTTACCATTATCTCGCCGCCAGGTTGCCAGGGGTGTCTAGAAAATATGCGAGCGCCGCGTGCACTGATGTTATCGGTGTATGTCCTCTCTTCTCCATCGGTACTCGCACGTTCGACTGAGGCGAGGCGTACCACGACGATGATGGGGAGCCGTCTCTCCGTTCTGCCACTGAGCGTTTGGTCCAAAGACATATCGCCCAGACCTTGACTGGGCAAACCCTGAGTTGTAGCGCCGCTTGGTGGGCTAGAAATCGTTGACCTAGTCCCTTGGCTGGAAGAGGTTTGTGTGGCGCGTTCCTCTGGTTACCCTCTGAGAAAGCGCGTCGGCAACAACGCGCGTCTGTGTTTGAATACTCTTCCTCCACGTCTGCCACAATCGGGTCAAGACCTTAGTACTTTTCTCAACCGCCGCAGGGAGGTTAGAACTCCAAAGCCAGGTCGGATGAAAGGTCCCCGTCGTGAAAGGAGTCCCAGTTGAGACGGCGCAATAATCCACATGCGGGCTAGCAGCAAGTCCCGGTAGGTCGACCGGTTGAGACCGCCGCGTTACCGGACATGTGGTTTTGGGGCGATTTCACTTGTACGAATACGGCGTTAGTGCGGCGGACCGTTCTCGCGAGAGCAAATACATCAGGCGTGGATTTCGCTGCGAGTTGGGACGGACGTGCTTCCGTTGTTGGTGCACGCATGCTCCGAAGAGTGCATCGAAAGCCTGCCAAAGCCCGCCTTCGGCTACTGGGAGCGGCCGCATTTCGGGGGATTGGATCTGGATCAGCCGCCAGCTGATTTCCGAGAACCGCGTTAATCCCGTCTTAGGACATTCAACCCCTGATTAGTCGTGCCGGACAAGTGATCCTGCTGGCCAGTTCTCGTCAATCAAATCCAAAATACGTGCTGCAAGTTCAGTGCAGGGTGCTGAACTGATGGTGATGTTGGCGACTTAGCGCAGTTTGAATCGAAGATGAATTGTCACCCGCGAATGCGGCAATCAGAATGAAGCATCAATTATTTCGCCGACCAAGGTTGGCCCATGCCGCAAGATTCACATGCCGCGAAAAGGAGATTCCCGCGGGTGGCGCTGCCGAAGGGCATGCTGGTCGCCTGGGAGCACAATGGCGGCCGTTCCGTCTCTCGCGTAGCGACGCTGGGGCTCGGTGGATTGTTTATTTCCACCTCCGATCCGCCAAACATCGGCACGTTGATAAAAATCGTCTTTGACGTCCCCGGCGGCGAAGTGCGGGCGCGAGCGATCGTGAAGAATGTGAAAGCAGGGCAAGGCATGGCTGTCTCGTTCGTAGAGATGGGCTATGCAGACCGCGCGCGGCTCGCTCAACTCTTGAAGAAATTGGCCTAAAAGTTTCAGCTCGCTGCGGCGGCCAGAAGCGTTTTTAAGCGGGGTCTTAGCCGCGATTCAACGCTGCTGAAGGTCCCCGCTTAAGATCTGGCTCCGAAAAGCATTTATCCGGTAACGGCGTTATACATCCAAGTAGCACGGCGTTCTCTTGCTCAACCGCACGTCGCAGGCTCATGCCCGAGCCACCCAGCCATTATTTCGTGGCAGATTACTGGTTTTGGCAATTCGCGGACCCAACTGGCGGCCGGACAGACCATAATCCTCCATGCGTCTACCAGGCATGAGATTCGCAAACAATCATAGAAACGCTCGGCGGGTGGGGAGACTTTGCACGATTTGCGTTGTACAATCGCGCTCGAAAGCGCGGGGGTGGCAGTTATATGTCGAATCCTGGGCATCATTTCGTGGCGGTAATTGGCGGTGCGATTTCAGGCTCGGTGGCGACGGAAATTCTGGCGGATCACGGAATTCGAGTCGCGGTGTTCGAGCAGAACACGCGGCCGTACGGCAAGATCGAAGACGGTCTGCCGCGTTGGCACGTGGAGCAGCGCAAACAGGAATACGGGCGAATCGACGCGCGCATGAAGAAGCCGAATGTGTATTTCATCCCGTCGACGAAGCTGGGCCGGGATTTTAGTCTCCCCCAGCTTTTCGAGTGGGGCTTTTCGGCGGTGATTCTTGCCAATGGCGCGTGGCGCGACCGGGATTTGGGCGTGCCGGAAGGAGAAAAGTACGTCGACAAAGGCCTCGTTTACCAAAATCCCTTTATTTACTGGTACAACCACAAGAACGAAAAGGACTATCTCGGACCGCGCTATGAAACGCCCGACGAAGCCGTGGTGGTGGGCGGCGGACTTGCGTCGCTTGACGTGGTCAAGGTGCTGCAGCTCGAAAACTACGAACGTGCTTTAAGGGCTCGCGGCATTCAGACCAGCATGCATGAGCTGGAAAAAAGTATTCCGGAGGTTTGCAAAGCGCACGGCATCAAGCCGGAAGAGTTGGGCGTAAAGGGTTGCCTCTTGATTTATCGCCGCCGCGAACAGGACATGCCGCTGGCGCAGCCACCCGACAATGCGACGCCCGAGCAGATCGCCAAAACGGAAATGGTTCGGCAGAAAATGCTGCGCCTGGCGCGCGACAAATTCCTGTTTCGCGTACAGGATCGCAGGCTGACGACCGGGATCATCGTGGAAAACGGACGGCTCGCAGGGCTGAAGGTGGTTGAAACGAAAATCGAGGGCCGCAAGGCTGACCCGATCCCCGGCTCGGAACAGGAACTCCGCGCGCCGCTGGTCGTTTCTTCGATCGGCTCGGTGCCGGAGAAACTTTCTGGGATCAACATGAATGGTGAATACTACACATTCTCTGGCAATGATCTGCCGCGGTACACCGCTATGGACCGCGTATTCGGGGTCGGAAACGTAGTTACGGGACAGGGGAACATCCGTGTGTCGCTGGTGCACAGCCAGAAAGTGACCAAGCGCGTGGTGGATTGCATGAAGGGCGAGGATGGAAACGCCGGCGCTGGAGCGGGCAGTGCTGAACAGCAAGTCGCGAGTGCCATGGACGCGATTGGGAAGCAGATTGCAGTAATCCCACAGCTTTCAGACGACCAGATGGCGGAGGTGGAGCGCCAAGTTCATACCCTGCAGCAAAAAGCGGGCTTCACGTCCGACTACGACTCCTGGATTGCCAAGGTGACTCCGCCCGACCTCGAATAGACCGTATTGCTTACAATTCGGATGCGTTCGCGAATTCCAAACTTCAGCCAAACTTCGAACGGATAAGGCCTTTGGCGGCGACGAGAAAGGCCAAGGCGGCGTAGCTGCCAGCGGCGGGCGACTGCGATGGTGAGAACCAGACGCTTGAGGTTGCCGATCTGGCGGCCGCGGTTGATTTCGCTGGGGGAGCAAGTGTCGACCTTTTAAGGTTGATTGCATGTGGAACAACCTTTATTGGTTGTGTTTGGCAGAAACGACTTTTTTTAATGATTGTTATGTAGCAATTTCGACCTGACGACGAGGTTGTGCCGCCGAGCATGGTGGCCGACGGAAAGCCGACGCAGCCGAGGCGAAGGCGACTGTACAACTGGACAGGATACTGGAAAGCGACAGGTTCCTAGTGGGAACTTGTCAGCACGGATGAGGGGCGCTCCAATAGAAGTACTATGAGAAACACTCGAAATACCAAGAAAAACAAAGCGAACCAGGTCATTTTCGCGTTTTTGATGGTCGGAGCGTTTTCTTGCGAGCGGGCGTCGGCGCAGGATCGAGTCTTCAATTGGCTGCCGGCGAATGACGAAAGCGTGCGGCTGGACCCGGGGAATTATCATACGGCGCGGACGTACCGTCCGAACGCGCCCGGGCAAAACAATCACGTGGATATCAAGTCGGAAAAGCCGGTCACCATTTTCATGACGCCGGAGGGAGGCTGGAACGCGGCGCTGCAGCACCCCGAAAACATTGGCACGCTGCGGCAAGTGTGCCTGCGAGAGCACGTGGTGGCGACGACGTACGTTTGCGAGATGCCGGTCGAGCCGATGACATTGGTCATTCGGGATGAGAGGTACAGCCCGGATGCATCGATATTTGCCGGGCTCGGCGAAGTCCTGGATCCGAGCAACCAGGTGGAACGCGCGGTAGGCGCTGGGATTGCAGCGGTGCTGAATGCCCATGCGGCGTCCAAGCGGCAGTTTAAATCGCCCAACGACGTGCATATCCAATATTACCGCTGGGATTGCGTGGAGAATTGCATTCAGCCGGAGTACCAGTGGAGCCGGCAAGTGAAGGAGAAGTACGAGCTGACATCGTTCTTGAAGGTTTATGGCGGATTTGCGCCAGATCACGACGGGGAGCAAGTGAGCATATGTATCAAGTCTCCCGTGCCGATGGTTGTGGCGATGCTGCCATCGGACGTTGCCAACCAGTTGCATGCAAGGCCGGACGCGCTGGAGGCCGCACTGGAGAGGAACAACTGCCAGCAGCGCGGAGTGCAGACCCAGACGTTCGAGTGCACGTTCAACCTGGGGGATGGGCCGCAGTCGCTGGTTGTCGTGCCGGAACCAGGCGCGAAAGTGCCGCATCGCAAGAAAGCGGAAATTGAGATGCTGGCGGCGAAGTGCGTGGCCAATTGCGCGCTGCTGCAAAGCCAACAGTAAGCAGCGGCGGCGACTGTCGCAGAGTGCATTCCCACCTGTCCTGACAGAGCGGATAATTCCTCATTTAGCATTCGAGCGGTCCGCTCGAATGCTTATTCAAAATTAGAAGCGCGCGTCAGCGAGAGGGCGCCAAAAGGGCACGGAGAGCCGTGCCCTTTTTTTTGTTGATGCGAGTTGGAAGCGGACTACACTCCGCCGAGGTACTCGACGTGACAGTAGGTGCCGAGGCGCGTGTTGTAGGCCAGGTAGAAGCCGTCGTGGTCGGGATCTTCGTAGACAACGATCTGGTCGGCGCCCCAATTCCAATCGTCGCAGAAGCCGTAGTCAGCAGCGGCGATGCTGAAAGCGAAACCGCCGAACCAGAAGCGTTCGCGGTTGCCGCCTTCAATCCGCCAGACATGGCCGCGGCCGAAGCCTCCGGTGAACCGCCCATGCTCCCAAGGATGATCGAGATGATAGTGCTGATCGTCGCGGCCTGAATCGTGGCCGATCCATTTATCGTTGGTGTGAACGTGCGGGGCTTCGGGGTGGCCCTTTTTGTCGGCAAATTTCGGCGCTTCCTGTAGTGCAGAGTGTTGCGCAGGGCGGGCAGGAGCGGGTCCCCGAGCGGGAACATGGCCGTGGCCTACATCGCGAGGAGGCGGAGCGCCTCCGTGTTTCTCTTTTTCTTGGGCGAGAGCAGGAACAGAATAGATCAAGAACAACACAAGAACGCTTAGAAGTGATTTCATGCGAGCCTCCATGACGGTTTTGTGTTTCCGCAAAACTGGAGCCGGGATTTTTTCTGCTTCGTGCCAGCCGGATCTTTGTTGCTTACAACTAACAAAACCCTATCCCAGAGAAACATTGCTTTTCTGAGATCAGGGCCGTGGTGATGCCAAGCTGGTAATTAGACGGTTGCTGAGGGGCAAAAGGTTTCGGTCTAGAGATTTTTTGAGGCGCGAAAGGCGCGGACGCGTTGAGATGGCGCATTTCGGCGGCGGTGAGTTTGCCGCCGAGGCCGTCAAGCGCGGCACGGAGTTGCGGGAATTTCTCGAGCGCGTCGCGGCGAACGATGGGAACGGCGTCGTAAGGCGGGAAATAGCGGAGATTGTCTTCGAGAGCGACAAGGTGAAGCGAGTCGATGAGGCCGTCGGTGGAATTGCCGGCGACGATATCGACTTGATGATCGACGAGAGCGCGGTAGAGGAGGCCGAGGTCCATGACGTTTGGTTGCGCGGCGAAATGGAGAGCGTAGCGGCTGCTCCAGCCGCGGAAGCCGTCGGGGCGCTCGAGGAATTCGTAGCCGACGCCGGCGCGCCACTTGGGGGCGATGGGGGCGAGGTCGGACATGGTGCGGAGGTGAAGGCGCTGTGCGTCGTCGCCGCGGACGACCATGGCGAACGTGTTTTCAAAGCCGAGAGGGTCGGTAAGGTCGAGATGGAAACGCTGGGAGTATTTCTGTTTGACGCGATCGTAGATGGCGGCGGAAGTGTCGGAGCCGGGAGATTCGTTAAGGACAGCGGTTAGGGCGGTGCCGGTGTACTCGACATAAAGATCGAGATCGCCGGAGAGGAGGGCCTTGTGGACCAGAAGCGTGCCGCCCAGATTGGTTTTACGGACGACGGGAATGCCGGTGCGTGCTTCGATGTGCTGGGCGAGGAGTTCGGCGAGGATGACTTGTTCGGTGAAGAATTTTGAGCCGATGGTTAGATGGGGTTGCGAGGGCTTGCGGCAGGCGGAAATGAAGTAAAGGAGGTTAAGGAAATAAAGGAAGTAAAGGACCCGGAAAAGAGCGCGGCGCATTTTTAGGCTACCTTGAGGCGGCGTTCGAGCAGACCGAGGAGGAGGTCGGCGAAGATGGCGAGGAGGGCGGCGGGAACGGCGCCGGCGAGGATGACGGAGTCGTTGACCATAGCGACGCCGCGGAAAATGAAGGTGCCAAGACCGCCAGCGCCGATGGCGGCAGCGATTGTGGCGACGCCGATGGTGATAACGGTGGCGGTGCGAATACCCGCGAGGATGATGCTGAGCGCGAGCGGCAAGCGGACACGGAGAAGAATTTGTGTGCTGGTCATGCCCATGGCTTCGGCGGCTTCGAGAATGGCGGGGTCAATGCCGGTGAGGCCCACGTAGGTGTTGCGAAGAATGGGGAGAAGGGCGTAGAGAACAAGGGCGACAATAGCGGTGCGGCGGCCGATGCCACCGATGAAGGGAATGGGGATGAGGAAACCGAAAAGCGCGAGGCTGGGAATGGTTTGAAAAACGCTAGCAACGCCCAAGGCGATGGCGCGGAGGTGGCGATGCTGCACGATGAGCATGCCGAGCGGGACGGCGATGGCGATAGCGAAGGCCATGGCAATGACGACGAGAGTCAGGTGGTCCAGCGTGGCGCTGAAAATTTCGGAGCGATGGTCGAGGAAGAAGTTCCAGGGACTCATGGAGAGACTCCATTGGATGCGGCGAGGGATGCAGTGAAGGCGTGCACTTCGGGATGATCGAGACGCAGAAAATCCTGAGGGGGCGCGAGGGCCACGAGTTGGCCTGCGTGGAGAAGAGCGATGCGGGAACCGAGAAGAAGGGCTTCGCGAACGTCGTGGGTGACAAAGACGATGGTTTTGTTGAGACGGCGGGCGAGGGCGCTGAATTCGCGCTGAAGTTCGGCACGGGTCACGGGATCGAGCGCGCCGAAGGGCTCGTCCATAAGAAGAATTGGCGGATCGGCGGCGAGAGCACGTGCGACACCGACGCGCTGGCGTTGGCCGCCGGAGAGTTCGCGCGGACGGCGGGTCGCAAATTGGGCAGGGTCGAGACCTACGAGGAGCAATAGCTCTTCCACACGGGCGGCGATGCGGGAGGCGTCCCAATTTTCGAGAGTTGGGACCAGGCCGACGTTTTCAGCCACTGTGAAATGCGGAAAAAGGCCTGCCTCTTGAATAACGTATCCAATAGAACGGCGGAGACGGATGGGGTCGTAGCCGGTAGTGGCGCGGCCCTGGACAAGGACTTGCCCCTGTGAGGGTACGAGCATGCGATTGATGAGCCTCAGAAGGGTGGTTTTGCCGCTGCCGCTGCGGCCGAGGAGGACCAGGGTTTCGCCGCGCGAGATGGTTAGAGAGATATTAGAAACGATGGCGCGGTCAGGAATATCGTTTATGTGGTAGTGCACGCCGCGAAATTCGATGGCGACGTCCGACGGCGCTGCGAGTTTCGCATTCATTTCGATTGACAGCCTCACGCCACAGGGGGAACATCGTACCCCACTCAGCCTCCCGGCGCCGAATTTCGGCGCATCCTTCTCGCGGAAGCGGCATCCAAACAAAGGGGAAGACGCCATGGGAGCCACGGCAACAGCTGTCCGCATCCGGCACGACCTGCACACCCGCCTGTTAGAAGCGCGCGCGCAAACCGATGAGTTGTTTCGCATTGTGCGCGACGAGGCGATTTACGACCGGCCCATTCCGGAGCGACACCGGATTATCTTCTATAGGGGACATGTAGAGGCTTTCGATTGGAACTTGCTTGCGCAACGCGCGTTTGGCTTGAGTTCCGCTCAGCGAACTCTTGATGACCTATTTGCGTTCGGAATTGACCCCGTAGGAGGGGGTTTGCCAACGGATGTACCAAGCGATTGGCCCAGGCGCGAAGAAGTGGAGCGCTATAACCAGCGGCTGAGAAGTGAACTGGATCAGGCCATTGAGCATGCTCTGGCGCGGCCTAAGGAAGGGCATCCGCATCTGATTTCGATGTTGGAAGCGGCCATCGAACACCGATTGATGCACGCGGAGACGCTGGCATACATGCTGCACCGGCTGCCCACGGAGAGAAAAATTCAGGGGCCGATTGCGCTGAGGTCCGGTTCGCGAGGCTCCAAGTCTCGCCTAGTTGAGATACCCGCAGGGCGGGCCACGCTGGGGCTATCCCAGAAGACGGGTGATGAATTCGGCTGGGACAACGAACAGGATGCACATGCGGTTGAGGTTGCGGGATTTGCGATCGATAGCGGCAATGTAACGAACCAGGATTTTTTGCGTTTTGTTCAGGCTGACGGATATGAAAACCGTGCGCTGTGGAGTGACGAGGCGTGGGCGTGGAAGGAAAAGGAAGGCGTTCAGCATCCGGCATTTTGGAGGCGCGACGGAAATTTGTGGATCTATCGAGCGATGTTCGGCGAAATTCGCCTGCCGCTGGAGTGGCCCGTCTACGTGAGCCACGCGGAAGCGACGGCCTACGCCAAGTGGCTTGGGCGAGCGCTGCCGAGCGAAGCGCAATTTCACCGCGCCGCGTATGGAACGCGCGAGGGCCGGAGCGAACGAAGCTACCCATGGGGAGAAGAGCGGCCGAGCGTGCGGCACGGCAATTTTGATTTTCATCAATGGGATCCTGCGCCGGCGGGAGCGCATCCGGAGGGAGCGAGCGCCTTCGGGGTTCACGATCTGGTAGGCAACGGCTGGGAATGGACCCGAACGCCGTTCGCGCCATTTCGTGGATTCGTGCCAATGCCCTTTTACCCCGGCTATTCCGCAAATTTCTTCGATGGGAAGCACTACATCATGAAGGGCGGGTCGCCGCGCACGGCTGCGTGCATGTTGCGGCGATCCTTCCGGAACTGGTTCCAGCCTCATTATCCATACGTCTACACGACATTCCGTTGCGTTGAGGAATAGCACTAGCAAGAGAAACCCGGTACTTGGGAGCCGACATGCTGATGCAAACACTTCCGCAGAGACATGTGTCCGAATTCGCGGCCGATGTGCGCGAAGGTTTGACGAAAAGCGGACAGAGAGAACTGCCTTCAAAATATCTGTATGACGAGGTCGGCTCAGCGCTGTTCGAGACGATTTGCGTCCTTCCGGAGTACGGACTGACGCGCGCAGACGCACGCCTGCTGGAGAAACACGCACGGGAGATCGTCAGGCGGCTGCCGTCGCCGGTGCACGTCGCAGAACTTGGAAGCGGCAGCGGAAAAAAGACGCGCTGGATACTGGAAGCGCTTTCGCGGCGGCAGAAGACCTACTACTTTCCCATCGAAATTTCCCCATCGGCGTTGGCGGCGTGCGAGAAGGAGCTGGGGCACATCGATCTGGTGAGCATAGTAGGGTACGAGCAGCCGTATCTGGAGGGTTTGCGGACAGTGGCCGACGGACGCGCCGCCGGGGATCATCTGCTGGTGCTGTTTCTGGGAAGCACGATTGGCAATTTCGATCGCGAGGCAGGAGAAGAATTTCTGCGGAGTATGCGCGGCAGCTTGCGCGAAGGCGATGCACTGCTGCTGGGCACGGACCTGGAGAAAAGCGTCGAGGATCAATTGCTGGCCTATGACGATCCGGCCGGAGTGACGGCCGCATTCAACTTGAATCTGTTGGCGAGGATTAATCGGGAACTGCGGGGCGACTTCGATCTGGCTTGCTTCCGCCACGAGGCGCGATGGAATGCGATTGAGCGGCGCATTGAGATGCATTTGCGATCGACCTGCCGACAGCGCGTTGAGATTCCCGCGGCGGGGCTTCGCGTATCGCTGGATGAGGATGAAACGATATGGACGGAAAGTTCCCACAAATACCGGTTCGGAGAAGCAGCCGAAATGGGGGAGCGAACGGGGTTCCGGTGTGAGGGCCAGTGGGTGGACGAAGAGTGGCCCTTCGCACAAAATTTATTGATCGTGGAGTGAAAAGGCAGCGATTCGAAAAAAAGGGGAGGCAGAGTTATTTGAGCGGTCCACTCCCTTTTTGCTGAGGGGCGACCTGGAGGACGAGAACCCAGTCTGTCGCACCGCCACCGTTTCTTCCAGGAGTCGTGAAGAGCATTGCCCCGCGATTGGGAAAAGGACTGCCTGCAATCTCGGTGTATTTCCCGGAAGCCGGATCAAACCACCGAGCCCCCGCGGAACCGCCTAATATTGCGAGGTCAATCGCGATTGTTGTCGAAGGCTTGCTTGTGGGGGGAACATAAGCGAGCAGGACCTTGCCGTCGCCGGTGGCGGCAGTGGTAATGTAATCGGCCTCGCCATAGTTTCCTCCACCTTGCGTAATGATGTTCTTCGTCCCCGCAAGGCCGGATGGAATCAAATCGAACCAGGGCACGGTGTCCAGCAGTTGGCCGAGGCGCACCATGTCAAACGTGCCAGGAGAGTTGAGAGCCTTCTGCCAAGGGGCGTGGCCAAAGCTAAAACCGGACCACCACCTGTTGGTGGCAAATTCCCAAATGTCACGATGGCCGAAAAAGGCGCCGGCGGTACAGCCTCCGAGAACGGCTCGATACTCGTATTTGCGAACGGATGCGGAGTCTCCGTGGTCTCCGTGTTCCTCCTCATAGCCAGTTTCCTTTAGATAGGCAGGGCGAGATGGCGCAGAGGTGAAGGCATTTCGGGCTTCCACGTAGGTTGCGCCAGATTGTCCCTTGATTCCATAGGTATAGACGGCGTTAAGGTCCATGGAGGATGCGAAAGCAAGCTCATCCGTCGAGATGGAGTTGGGTTCCCAATCGCCGGCCCACAACTGGGTCGCTCCAGCCGATTTAATACCCTCCAGAAACTTGTGGAACCGCGACTCCCCCTCCGATCCTGGTGGAGGCATATAATCGCCGCCGATGACCCAAAGAACATTTCTGCGATTCTTATAGCGATTTCCAATGTAGAGGCCAAATTTGTAGCAAACAGATTGCGTGTTGGTCGCGTTCGTTAAAACGCTCCACCATCCCTCATCCTCACCGTTGTACCCGAGATACATGACTGCCAAGCTGACGAGCATGCCCTTCGAGGCGGCCAAATCGATGATGGAGTCCGCGAACGCGAAATAGGCTTCATTAGGTTTCGAGAAATCGCCGGGCGAGGTGAACGGCTGATCTCCGTTGCGGTTGGCGGGCGCGTGGACGGCAAATTTATGCTCGAGGAGATTGATATTGATGGTGTTGAACCCCTTGGCCTGCCTGTCGGAAAAATAGAGCTGTGCCTCGGCATACGTGAGATTGGCGATCAAGGACTGAGCAGAGTCGCCCTGAATGCGAAAGGGCTTGTTGTTCTGATCGACGAGATAACGGCGGTCTTCCGAAACCTTTAGCGGGTAAGCGTATGTGGCGGCGGTGGTGATCTGTTCCGCAGCAGGAAAAGCCGGGAAAGCCTTCGCGCCCGCGGGATTGGATGAGCATCCGGCGGTAAGACAAAATAGAGCACAGATGATTGGAGGGAGGATTTTTCTGGGTATGCCGCGGATGCGATAAAACATTTCCAGTTTCACCGGCGACGGGCCAACGATAACACAAATTCTTGGAATGCCACGACGCCCAGAAGTTAGTTACTCGCAGCACGAATTCTAAAAGGATTCGATCCGCCAAACGAGGCGAGCGAACCAGGGTTCCTCCGGCGCCAGAGGCGGATTCCAGACGGCGAGTATCTGAGAACCCTGGTAGACGCGCTCGAAACCTTCCTCGGATTCGGAAACCGTCTCAATCGGAGCGATCCACAATTCCTTAGCGCCCGGCGCGTGAATCGCGATGCGGACGCGCTGCCAGCCGTCTTCCATGCGAAGCAGCGGTCCGGGCAAGACGCCGCTGAAGCGCAGATTTTGCCGTCCCTTTGGCGTTTCAAAAAAGCGGTCAGGCTCGGCCGGAGCCAGGAAATTGATTATGGATTCGATACCAACTGAGATGGGCTTCGGGAGAGACTGTTTGAGTTTCAGGCCGATTTCGCAGCCGATTTCGCAGCCACTCGGGGAGGGGCCGAAAGTAAAGCGTTTCGCCATGGAGAGTCTCGGCTCGGCGCCTTCACCTTTCGCAGCGGACTTTAGTTCGTCTTCACGAATTAGTTGAACATCATTGGCGGATGAAGATTTGACGTCAAAGGCGCCGCCGGCGAAACCGGGATCCTCTTGCAATTCCAAAGTCTCATATTCCGCCTGCGTCCGGGCGGAATCGAAGAGCAAAACACGGAACGCATGACGAGGCCAGCGGTCGTAGCGGAGAAAACGCTCGAGGCCAGGCTCCTTGACGAGAGTTTGTTCGTGAATGGATGCGACGCTGCCCTGCACGGTAGGATTGCCGGCTTCGCGCAGACGCGCGTGGTAGGCCTCTGGCCGCCGCTGGATGGAATTGATGAGGGTCGCGGCAGCGGGCCGAAAATCGAAAGAGGCCAGGGTTCCGCCGTCCGTGGGTTTGAGCAATGCCTGATATTCGGGGGCGGTGAAAAGGTGTTCGTGAGCACCGTCCGCGTCGAAGTCGAGCAATTCGACGCGAGGGACTAGCGCGCCGGCAGTCAGGCGGTCGGCAATGAGTTCGGCACGAATCAAATTGCGCCAGAGATCGGTGCGGAGATGGGGGGCATAAAGGCCGCCGAAGATGCCGTGCCAGTAGGCGTCATTGCACTGCGCGCGAAAAAGCAGGTCGCGGGCTTGCGCAAGCTCGTCGGAAGCCTTCGTTTTGGTGTGCCGCGCGGGAACCGCCGCGATGCGCGCGGAGACGCGCAGCATTTTCTTGTGGAGCAAATTTGATTCGGAGTACTTGCGGAAAAAGCCGCGCCAGGAGCCGCCGCGGAGGAAGGAAAGCACCTCAGGGCGCGCGCTGAACTCTTTCTGGACGGCGTGGTAGCGCTGGCGGACACGCGTGGGCAGAACCCACTCCATCATTTCGCTGTAGGAAGCGGTGGGAAGATCGGCGCGGCCCAACGGCGAGTGATCAACGAGGTATTCTCCGGGGGTCGAGACGCGAAGCCAGGAAACATTTTCCTCGAGGGCGGTGAAGAATTTTTCAAGCCAGCCGTCTTTGTAACAGTGGACGTTGGTTCCTGGCCAGACACCGAATTTTTCCAGATCATCGCCCATTGCCGCCATGCCGCCAGGATGCAGGGCCGCACTGTCGCGGAGGAGGGTGATGACCTCCTCGACCTTTCGGAACGGAATTAAATAGCGAAGCGACTGTTGGCCCGGGAAGAGCCAGATGCTTTGGCCCCGGTCTTCGGCGATGTAAGTGCCAAAGAGTTCTTCGGGCTCAAATCCGGCAGCGAGAAAATGGATGTCGTCGACGAGGGTGTAGCTGACGTCGGCCGAGGCAAGCGCCGAGGGAAGCTGCGGCTCCCAGACGCGCTCGGCGATCCAGGCGCCGGTCGGACGATGGCCGAAGTGTTTTTCGAGATAGGCGGCGAGGCGTATGGTCTGTTCGAGCTGATCCGCGGGCGGGATGGAGACCAGGATCGGTTCGTAAAAGCCGCCGCCGATCAACTCTACTTGTCCAGCGCTGACGAGGGCTTTCAGGCGGGCGAAATATTCGGGGCGATTTTCTTCGATCCAGGTCAGCAATGGCCCGGAATAATGCAAGCCGGCATGGACGACCGGATGTTTCTCGAGGAGTTCGATGAAGGGGAGATAAGAGTCCTTGTAGGCCTTTTCGAGCACATGGCCGAAATTGCCGCAAGGCTGGTGAGCGTGAATCAGAAGGACGAGTTGAAAGCGATCAGCCATGTGGACAATTTTTCTCTCAAGCATCATACCGTGTGACGCAACATTTCGGATTCATGAGATGAAAATGATGCGCGAGAAACGCATTTGGTCGCCTTGTTTTTGACGCCTGAGGCCGGCCCGGCGACGGGGAGGGCTCAGGAGATTGACACTCGTTCGCGCGTATGAAAGGCTAACCAAGGAATAGAGTACACGATGAGAGTAACAGCCAAAGGCGAATATGCAACGCAGGCGGTGCTGCACCTGAGCCTGCAGTATCCCGAAGTGGTGACCATCCACGAGATCGCGCAAAGGCACCACATCCCGCTGAAGTATCTGGAACAAATCCTGCTGGAATTGAAGCGTGGCGGGATATTGGAGAGCCGGCGGGGCGTACGCGGGGGTTACACGCTGGCGCGACCACCCGAGGAGATTTCCGTGGGGGCGGTGTTGCGAGTTGTGGACGGCGCTTTCGCGGAATCCAGTTGCGTGCATAACGAGTCGCTGGGCGGAGTGTGCGTGGAGGGCGATAGCTGCGGATTGAAACAGATCTGGAAGGATGTTCAGGGGGCAGTCGAGAAAATCCTGTTCGCGACGACGTTCGAAGAAGTGCGTAAGAGGACCCTGAGCGGCGGAGTACGACCTGCGGAAACGGCGCGCCTCGAAAGCTGAGGCAAACAAAACGGCACGCCGAAGCGTGCCGAGGTAATCGCAAAATACTCTCGACCAAATAAGGGAAGTCGCGTTACTTTGCGGTGTAAAACTCCGCGTTCACCGGCGTGTAGCTCTGCCACTTTTCGGGAAGGTCTTCCAGAGCGAAGATGGCGGTCACCGGGCAGACCGGGACGCAGGCGCCACAGTCGATGCATTCCGTCGGATTGATGTAGAGTTGCGTGACCTTCTCATATTCAGGCTCATCCTTGCGGGGATGAATGCAATCGACGGGGCAGACGTCCACGCAAGCGGAGTCTTTTGTGCCGATGCAGGGCTCAGCGATTACGTAAGCCATTCAAATCTCCTTTGCTCGAACAGCGGGCCGAGAGCGCTCCAGGGGAATGGAAGCGCCAGGCGGAATTTTCTTATACCACGCCTTTGCCGGGGCCAACAAGCAACTGATCTGATTGTACTGTGCGAGGAGAGGATTCTCAACCGCAGCACATGCGGCTAGAATGGTTTGGGAAGGGACACCGATGAAAATCCGAACTGCTATTGCTGCCCTGCTATTGTTCGCTGCTGGTGCCACGCTTGCCGCGCCGCAAGCCAAGGCTCCGGGCGATCCCAAAATGATCGATGCGCAAGGGTTTCAAAAAATCGTTCAAGAACACCGTGGAAAAGCATTGCTGGTGAATTTTTGGGCCACGTGGTGCGAGCCTTGCCGCGATGAATACCCCATGCTCAACGAGTTGGCGAAACAGTACGCGCCGGAAGGACTGCAGGTCGTCGGCGTAAGCATGGATGATGACGGCGACTTGATACTGATGCGCCGGTTTCTGGCACGGTACAAACCGATTTTTCCGAACTACCGCAAGACGGCGGGGGCTGAGGCTGCGTTCAGAGAATCCGTCCTTACGGGATGGACCGGAACGATGCCTGTATCGATCTTTTATGCGAAAGACGGACGACAAGTCAGCCATTTCTTGGGGGAGAAAAGCCGGGAGAAATACGAAGAGGCAATTCGAGAACTGCTCGCTGGCGGCACCGGCACGCCATCGACGGACAAGTAGCAGCTCGCGTCAAAACTTAACGAATAGCAGAGAGCTGATGGTGCTTGATACGAAGGGCAATCGAATTACATATTTTGGACATAGTACGTTTTCAGTGACAACGCCGTCAGGGCAGGTGGCGCTGATCGACCCGTGGGTGATGACGAATCCGGTGTGCCCGGCCGGATTGAAAAATGTGGCGCGACTGGATGTGGTTTTCCTTACGCATGGGCACTCGGACCACTTGGGTGACCTTCTTGCGCTCGCGAAGCAGCACAAGCCAAAGATTGTGGCGATCTTTGAAACATGCCTTTGGATCGAGGGGAAAGGGTTCGTGAATGAGACGAATCCGATGGGAAAGGGCGGATCGCAGAAGGTCGGCGAGTTCGAAGTGACGATGACCCATGCGGTCCATTCGAACTCGATCGATGATGATGGCGTGCGGCATTATGGAGGGGAGCCGGCGGGTTACGTAATTCGAATGCCGGGAGGCTTCACGATTTATCACGCGGGAGGTACCGCGCTGTTTGGAGACATGAAATTGATTGGCGAGCTTTACAAGCCGGATCTGGCCATGCTGCCGATCGGCGACCGCTACACGATGGGGCCGCGTGAAGCGGCATATGCGATCCGGCTGCTGGGAGTGAAGCACGTCATCCCCATGCACTATGCGACGTTTCCGTTTTTGACCGGGACTGTGGAAGGGTTGCGGCAGGAAACGCGGGACATTTCGGGGCTGCAGATTCATGCTCTCAAGCCGGGAGAAAAGCTGTGATTCGAAGCGAGAACTTGCGCAGTGGCTACATCCAAGACGACGTCGAGCAGTATCTTTACGAATTACTGCCGGAGCGGGACGCCGTCCTCGGCGAGATGGAGAAATACGCCGAAGAGCACCGCGTGCCGATCATCGGGCCGGCGGTAGCGCGCCTGCTGGCGTTGTTCGCGCAAGTTTCCGGAGCGAAACGCATCTTCGAAATGGGCTCAGCGATCGGCTATTCGACAATATGGCTGGCGCGAGCGGCGGGACCCAAGGGGAAAGTACACTACACTGACGGAGATCCCGCGAATGCAGAACGTGCACGAGAGTATTTCCGCAAGGCGGGAGTGGCGAAACGGATCCATGTGGGGGTGGGCGACGCGCTCGAACTGCTCAAGAATGCGGCAGGAAAATTTGATTTAATTTTCAACGATGTGGACAAGCATCAATACCCGGCTGCATTGAAGGTGGCACTGCCAAAGCTGAAGAAAGGCGGGCTGTTCATTACGGACAACACGCTGTGGTCCGGCAAGGCCGCGCGACCTGCGGCTCCAGACGACGCCGCGACACTGGGCGTGCAGGAGTTCAACCGGCTGGTGTACGCCTCGAAGGAACTTTACCCTGTATTGATCCCCCTGCGTGACGGGGTGACAGTCTGCAGAAAGCAGTAAAGCAATGAGAAGCTAAGAGCGCAAGAAATTGCGTATTAAGAAGCCGAGGTTGGCGGGGCGCTCGGCGAGGCGGCGCATGAAATACGGGAACCAGTCGTTGCCGTAGGGAATGTAAACGCGCAAACGGTACCCGTCCTTCACAAGGCGGCGCTGTAAGTCAGTGCGTATGCCATAGAGCATTTGAAACTCGAAATCGTCCTTGGAAATTTGCTTGGCGGCAGCCCAGCGAATGGTCTCCGCAATCATCCGCGGATCGTGGGTGGCGATTCCGTGGTAGAAGCCGCTGGGCAGCAGAATCTTCATGAGTCGAACGTAATTGAAGTCGACGTCTCTCTTGCCCCGGTACGCGACCTCCGGCGGCTCCTTGTAAGCCCCTTTGCAAAGCCGGATTCGACAGCCACACGAGAGCAAATCCTGCACGTCCGTTTCACTGCGAAAAAGGTAAGCCTGAATGACCGTACCGACGGCGGGATTCCGAGCGCGCACGCGTTTTGCTATGTCGAGAGTTCGCTGCGTGTATTTCGAGCCCTCCATGTCAACGCGAAGAAAATTGTCATACCGCGCGGCCAGCTCCACGATGGACACCACCAGGCCCTGGCAGAAATCGGAATTGATATCCAGCCCGAGCTGCGTCAGTTTGCAGGAGACGTTGGCATGGAGGTTTTCCTGGTGAATGCGCTCAAAAACTTCCAGGTAGGCGTCGCGAGCGCGCTGCGCATCCGCCGTAGTTGCGCAATTCTCTCCAAGATAATCGAGACTGACCATCATGCCCGCGTTATTGCAGGCGCGGGCTGCTTCGATAGCTTCATCAAGAGTTTCGCCGGCGACGAAGCGGCGTGCCATCCGGCGAGTGGTGCCGTTGGTGGTGACCCATTTGGCGAAGCGGGGACTCTCGGAGAGCTTGAGAAGCGTCGCACGGAGCATGGAGTATGATTATGCCCGTGTAAATCCTCAGCGACTAGTCCTTGTGCTCTTCCAGGAACTTTTCCGCATCGAGAGCGGCCATGCAACCGGAGCCCGCGGCAGTGACGGCCTGGCGGTAGCGATGGTCCTGCACGTCACCAGCGACGTAAACGCCTGGAACGGACGTCAGGCTGCCGTGCTTGGCGAGGAGATAGCCATTGCTGTCCATCTCCAGCTTGCCCTTGAAGACGGTGGAGTTCGGATCGTGGCCGATGGCGACGAAAACGCCGTCGACTGCAAGTTCGCGGAGTTCTTTCGTCTGCAAGTTGCGCACGCGCGCGCCTTCCACGTGGCCTTTGGGAGCGAGAATCTCCTCGACCGCAAACGGAGTAACGAATTCCACTTTCTCATTGGCTTTGGCGCGATCAATCATGATTTTGGAGGCGCGAAATTCGTTACGGCGGTGGATGAGGTACACCTTGCTTGCGTAGCGTGTCAGAAAGTTGGCCTCTTCCATCGCGGAATCGCCGCCGCCTACCACGGCAATAGCTTTGCCGCGGAAGAAATAGCCATCGCAAGTCGCGCAGGTGGAGACGCCGTGGCCGATAAGTTCCCTCTCGCCCGGCAGGCCCAATAAGCGCGCTGAAGCCCCGGCAGCAACGATTAGCGTTTTCGTTTCGTAGGAGTCTTTGCCCGCCGTAATCTTGAACGGCCGCTGAGTAAGGTCCACTTCGCTTACCGCCCCGGCTTTGAATTCCGCGCCGAATCGCTGGGCCTGCTTGCGCATGTTCTCGATGAGTTCGGGCCCCATGATGCCGTCGGGGAAGCCCGGATAATTCTCGACGTGCGTGGTAAGAGAGAGCTGGCCGCCCTGCTCGTGGCCGTCAATCACCAACGGCTTCAGATTGGCGCGCGCCGCGTAGATCGCCGCGGTGAGGCCGGCGCAGCCACTGCCGATGATCACGACGTTATGCATTCTTATTATCTCCGTGTATTAGATTCGGCGGCGTGCCTCTGCGATACATGTATCGAAGCTACAGCGAAATCCGGTATTGTAGCATCCTCCCCCTCGCGAGTTGGTCTGCAAAGCGTCCAAATTGGAGTGGCAATTTTGCCCTGGTACGTTGACCCCCGCTTGGTGCCGAAGCTATATTCACATTCGTCTGAGAGAGCAATATCATCGTTTCCCGAGGAGAGAATCAGATGGATCCCCGCTATCCCATTGGAAAATTCGCAATGTCCGCGCAAGTAACTCCCGAAAGCCGGCAAGAGGCGATCGAAGAGATTGCCGCCACGCCAGCAAAGCTGCGCGCCGCAGTGAAAGGGTTGAATGATGCGCAGCTGGACACGCCGTATCGCGAGGGCGGATGGACCGTGCGCCAGGTCGTCCACCACGTTCCAGACAGCCACTTGAACGCTTTTGTCCGCCTGAAACTCGCCCTCACGGAAGACAAACCGACGATTAAGCCGTATAACGAGGCGGCCTGGGCCGAACTAGCCGATTCAAAATCGGCGCCTATCGAGAGTTCGCAGACACTTCTCGATTCCGTGCACGCGCGCTGGGACCGTTTGTGGCGGTCTTTGAAGCCGGAGCATTTCGCCCGCGTTCTGGTGCATCCGGAGCACGGCGAACGCACGGTGGACTGGCTGGTCTTTCTTTACGCATGGCATGGCAGGCACCACACAGCCCACATCACCGAACTGCGGAAACAGAAAGGCTGGTAGAGAGGGCGAGTGGCGCGGGCGGAGGCGGCTCGTGTAGGATGAATTGATACACGAGGAGAATGCATGAGCCGATCATCAGGGACTTACGCGATTTTCGAGACTTCGCAGGGCAACATCGTGGTAAAACTTCTCGAAAAGGAAGCGCCAAAAACCGTCGAGAATTTCGTAGGATTGGCCGAGTGCACAAAGGAATTTACCGACGAAAGCACCGGCAAAAAACAGAAGAAGAATTATTACGACGGGCTTGTATTTCACAGGGTGATTCCGAAATTCATGATTCAAGGCGGCTGCCCGCAGGGCACTGGCCGGGGCGGCCCAGGATACAAGTTTGCGGACGAATTCCACTCTTCCTTGAATCATTCCAAGGCCGGCAAGCTATCCATGGCCAACTCCGGACCGGGCACAAACGGCAGCCAATTTTTTATCACCGTAGCGGCGACTCCATGGCTCGATAACAAGCACACAATCTTTGGGGAAGTCGTCGAGGGGCAAGACGTGGCGGACAAGATTTCGAACCTGCCGCGCGATTCCAATGACCGTCCAAAAACACCCGTAGTCATGCAGAAAGTGCGCATCGAACGCGTTCCCTAAACAAGCGGTATGACACTGCTGACACCCCACCGGGCTCTGCGGCTCATGATCGAAGTGATCTTTGTGCTGCTGGGCGTGCTTGTCGTTTGGCTGGCACTCACAGGGCGGATTCTTGTCGAACGCCATAGGCTGTCCTGGTTGATCCTTAGCGGGGCGCTGATCCTTTGGGGCTTGCGTGCGCTCTATGGGCCCAACAAATGGTGGGCGCGCTGGGAAAACTGGACGCGCGGGCTTTCGCTGACTCTTCTTGGCGGAGTAATGCTAGCCATTTCGCGGGCGCCTTTTGAGTGGGTCGGGCCGCTGCTGGCCGCCGCCGGGATCTTGATGGGCTTACGCGGAATCATCGGGGCAGTTCTTGTTTTCCGGCCGCGCTAATTTCCTACGGTTGTTTTTTCGTCTTATTTCTGCCGCGCATTAGATATACTCCGCACAACGAACGGCCCTCTCTGCTTCTGCAATCGCGCAGGGGCGATCGTTTGGCCCACGCCACAAGACAAAAAAGGAGACACACCATGCTGAAGGAATTCAAAGAATTCGCCATGCGCGGGAACGTGCTGGACATGGCTGTCGGCATCATCATCGGCGCGGCATTCGGAAAAATCATCACATCATTTGTTGAGGACGTCATGATGCCGCCGCTAGGTCGCCTGATTGGACACGTCGATTTCTCGAATATGTTCATCAGCCTAAACGGACAGCATTACGACTCGATTGAAGCCGCAAAGAAGGCCGGGGCGGCGCTGAGCTACGGCGTGTTCTTGAACACGATCATTAACTTTCTCATCATCGCCTTCGCTGTGTTTCTTCTCGTGCGCATGGTGAATCGCTGGACCACAAAGCCGGCCGCTCCCGCTCCGCCGACAACGAAGGATTGCCCGCAGTGCGCGATGAGCATTCCGATCCAGGCCAAGCGCTGCGGCCACTGCACGGCGCAGTTGGCATAAAACCGAAGTTTGAAGGTAAATTGAAAATCCGCGCGGACGGAAGCCAGTTCAAGAGGACTGTGGCTTCTTTTTTGTTTGGTTTGCTTCCAGGTGAGCGCGCAGCCGTTTGAGAACGGCATCTTCCTGCCCATCCTCGATCTCTTTCTGGACCTCTTCGAGTGCGAAATGCACGACATCGTGATGATGCAGTTCCTGCGGGGCTAACATGTCGCTAAATCGCAGCCACAATCGGTGCAGCAGATTGACTTCGTTGGCGGTCAGGTTCGGCGCGTGCGGGCCCAGGACCTTGTAGATTTTGTCGCCGTTCGGCAAATGAATTTCAAGATTGAATTGCGGTTTTATGTCGCCTAATTTTTCCCACGCGTCGCCAATTAGCCGGGCTTGCTCTTCGGTGTTGTCCTTCGCCGAGCGTCCAATGACGATCGTGCTGGACTGAAGCGAAGCGCCCGCGCGCAGGATGCCTTCCCACAGGTCATTGGACGCAACCACCGCGAGCCGGATCGACTTCCCCCGCTTTTCGGCCATGGAAAGGGCTTGCGAAAAGAGATGCTGCTCGATGCTGCCGAACAGTTGATCGGCGTCCAGCTCATTTTCGCCGGAAGCGGACCGGCGTAACAGCCGGACGTGCAAGATCACCACATCGCGTCGCCCGGGCTTGATGCGGTCGAGGACGTTTCCCAAGTGATAGAGATTGAAGTGGTTGCTTACGGGCACAAGGATATTGCCGGGCCTAGCGCCAACGGATTCCGGTGTCAGTTCAGCCTCCAGTTCCAGGTTGAACTGGTCCATCTCTACATGGCCCGCACCTCCCCTGCTAGCGCGATGCTCAGAGATCGTGAAGACAATGAAGAGCAAAACGGAGAAGGTGCCGCCCGCCATGGTGGCTACCGGCTTGGTGAATAGATTGACGACGGCGATGAGAAAGAGCGTGAGCGTGATCAAGCCGAGGCCGACGGGAATCTGCACGCCCCGAATATTAAAGTTAAAAGGCACCTGGAAGTCACGATGACCCGGACTGGTGTAGCGCAGGACAAGCACCGCCAGGCCGTTCATCGTGAAACTCCAGATGACCCCAAAAGCGTAGAGGTTCGCGAGAAAAGTGACATCGCCGCGGCTGATAAAAATAGTGATGATCTGCAGAGCAACGACGACGTTTATGATGCGGTAGCTGGTGCCGAATCTCGGATGCGGCTGCCGGAACCACGAGCTGAGAACGCCATCCTCGGAGACGCGGTTCAGTACGCCATTCGAGCCGACGATCGCGGTATTAACCGCGCCGGCCAGAATCAGTGTCCCTACGACGACGACGAAAGCGTGAAAGACCAGCCGCACAATGAGCGGCCCATGCAAGCTCATCGCCAGGCCGCCGATCAGGTTTTCGAGGTAGTTCTGCCGGACGCTGTCGGGAATGATCATGACGGCAAAAAAAGAAACCAGGGATGTGAAGACCAAGCTGTAGATGAAGATGACCAGTCCGGCCTTTTTCAGGTTAGGCAGTTTGGGACTTTCAATCTCGCGGTAAACCTGCGCCAGAGATTCCTCTCCGCTCATGGCCAGCACCGAGTGCCCCAGTGCGATGAAAATGGCGAGGATTCCGAACATGTGTGGAAGAGGACTGCCTGCAAGCCAGCCGAGCGCGCTGGTATCCAATCGTAGATTGCGCGGGTGCGGCCATGGCGGAAGAGCGGAATGCCTCAAGACCGCTGTGTAGATGCACCAGGCGATCAACAGGACGACCATCACCGTAACCAGCTTCATGATGACTAGCGCTTTTTCGCTGGATTCCGGAATGCCCTTGGTGTTCTGCCACCAGAAGTACACCGTGACAAATATTGCGAAGCCCGCTGCGAGGAAGCTCACCTCGTTCGGCGTAAGCGCGGTGCCAAGGTGCGAGTATTGCAGCAGCTCGCTGATCAGCCCGGCGAGATACTGCCCTGCAGCGACGCCGCTGATAGGGCCGGTCAGGATGTAGTCAAACATCAGCGCCGAGACGCTGAATTTTGCGAGGGTTCCGCCGAGGGCCTGTTTCACGGCGCGGTAGACGCCGCCGCGCACGAACATGCTGCAGCTCTCGACGTACACGGCGCGGACCGCGTACGAGAACAGCATGATGGCCAGGATGAACCACGGCGCGGTCTTGCCGATGTAGCCCTCGGCTTCGCCGCCTGCGTAGTACGCCGAAGAGGCCAGATCGTTCAAAACGATAGCCGCTGCCCGCCAAAAGGAGATGAACGTGAGAAGCGCCGTCGTGGCGACGATGACACGCGGAATTCCGTTGCCTCGGCTGCCTGCGGCAGCAGGGCTGTTTGGAGTGCTGCTCATGTACGGGTGATCTCGACCAGCGGGTTAAAATGCTCGCACTTTTCTGCCGCGAAGTCTAGCCGAACGGTCCTTTTTGTTGTGACTGAAACGATTTTGCTGATACTGGAACGACTCAAGAGGCGGCGGTGCGGAAGGCCATAGCGCACTCGGCGCACGGGCAGATGCGGCGGAGGTGGTCGTAGCTATAGATGCCGGTGGAGTGTCCATCCGAGAAGGTGATTTGCACGGCGTAGTTGCCGACGACCGTGGCGGCTTGCGCGCGGGGCTTGGGTTTAAACATCGGAAGCGATGGAAAAGATGTGCCCCCAGGCGCTGCGGTGGCAAAAGCTTCCTTTTTCCCGCGCTCGTCGTTGCACGTAGCGCAGGGGCATTCTTCGCGCAGATAGGCAAAGTCGTAATGGCTTGTATGGCCGTCGGCCCAGGTGATGTCGACTCCAGCACCGCTTTTCACGTGTATCTTCACGTCGGTCGGCTTCTTTCGTGGATCGAGTGGAATGGGCATTCGAGAGAACGGAGTTAGCTTTTGAGTCGTCCGTCGCAGCAATCGCCCGGCGGTATGGGATTGCCGTGCGGGCAAGTCTTTGGATGGCCGAGAAACGTGCAGATGCGCTGATCCAGTTCGGGGCTGATGATGTGCTCGAACTTGCAGGCTTGCGTGTGCGCTTCAGTGTCGTCGATGGAGAATGTGTCCTTAAACAGGCGCTCCGCGAGGCGATGGCGCCGGACTACGTCGCGCGCGCGCTGGCTTCCCACGGTTGTGAGCTGCGCTTCGCCATTCTGCAGCGCGACCAGACTTAGTTCGGTCATGCGGCCGAGGACTTTCGCGGCTGGCTCCTCGGGAAGGATCGCGAGACTTCCGGCAGGCCCGCTGGCGTGCAGCGTGCTAACCTGAGCCTGCTTCCCTTCCTCACCGCAGATCCAAATTTGCTCGAGGAGATGATCGAAGCGAATCTCGTCGTCAGCGGAAACCGCGGTGCAGCAATCGGCGGTGTTGGCAAGCGGGCACTCGAGGGGGTGGCCGGGGCCGTGCTGTGCGGTGTCAAAGTGGAGGCGGCCGTGTGCGAGTTCGATGCGGCGGTCCGCTTGCCGGGCGATGTCCGGGTCGTGGGTGACCATCAAAATCGTGTGGCCGGACTCGTGCAGTTCGCGAAAGATTTTCAGGACGATTTCTTCGTTCGCTTCATCGAGATTGCCGGTGGGTTCATCGGCCAGGATAATTTTCGGCTGATTGATCAGCGCGCGCGCGATGGCTACGCGCTGCTGTTCGCCGCCGGAGAGTTGTGCCGGAAGGTGAGTTGTCCGCTCGCCCATGCCCACGCGATGCAAGGCTTCTTCCGCCTGCTTTTCGTCCGTCACGCTGTGAAAATATTGCGCGAGCATGACGTTTTCGAGTGCATTGAGATAAGGAACGAGATGAAACTGCTGAAAGACGAAGCCGACTTTTTCGGCGCGGTAGCGGACCAGATCGCTCTCGCTAAGCTTCGAGAGGTCAATCCCATCCACAATGACTCGGCCGGAGCTGAGCGTATCGAGCCCGCCAAGAATATTAATGAGCGTGGTTTTGCCCGAGCCGGACGGGCCCATGAGCGCCACCCATTCGGCGGCGTGCACGTTGAAACTAAGGTCATCAAGCGCGCGCAAAGAGCCGTACTTCTTGACGAGATTCTCGATAGCCACCTGCGGCGCCGCGGTCTTTTGTTCCGGCAAAATCTGGACAGGGGCGCTCACGCTTCACCTCGAAAAACCGAGGCAGGCCGGACGCTCGCAAGCCGCCGGAGCGGAAACGCGCTGAGAATCGCGACGAGGGTGGTAAGTGTCACAGCTATAGGATACACAATCAGTCGCGGCTGCGCCGCTACGCCAAAAACCTGTTTGCCCAGCCAGATAGAAAGAAAAATGCCCGCTGCCGCGCCAATCGCGCCGCCTGCAAATCCGAGCAGCGCCGCTTCCACCAGGAAAAGACGCAAGACACGCCGAGTTGCGCCGCCGATGGCTTTCATCAGGCCGACGTCGTTCCTGCGCTCCATCGCGACGTTGGTCATTGCCGCCATTACGCACAGGCTCGTGAGTAGCAGAACCACCGCGACGGTTGCCGTCAATAGACCGCTGATGCGACCGTAAATCTTGGCTTCGCCCTCAGTGAATTGCCGAATAGGACGGACGCGAGCCTCAGGAATGGCTTGAGCAAGCGACGCAGCGAACCGGGTCACCGACGCCGGCGTCCCTGTGGCAATGACCTGGATGGAGCTTAGCCGCCCCGGACTCCGCGCCAGACCCTGCGCGACTTGTATCGGCACACCGACCTGCTCGTCCTCTTGCCCGCCGAGGGAGAGCGCAGACCCCACACGACAAACCTCTTTGGCCGGGCCACTTCGCAAAACCAGTTGATCCCCCATGCTCAGATGCAAAGCTGAAGCCACTTTCGTTCCCACGTTGCAAACATTCAGGGTGTCGGCCCGTTCAGCGGCGTTTTGCTGAAGGCGTCTTGCATCCTCTACAATCACTCGATTGGTTCCTGAATGACCGACTACTACCACCTGGGTAGGTTTCGGAGATTCGGCGGAGTTTGACGAAAGCGCATACGCGTCTGCGATCAGCGCCAGCAAACCTGTCCGAGTGACTTGGTTTCCTTCGTTTGATTCAGGCACTTTGCTTAAAATCGACTCATCCAGCGTCCCGGTTACTTCATTCTCTGACTCAGAGCTCCTCGGAAGGATCGAAATATTAGGCCCGAACGCGCGGAATTCGGTGGTGAGTCGGCGCTTGGCGTCCACTTGAAGATTCAGGAGAGCCGCGGTGACAGCGGCACCCGCCCCGAGTGCGAGCAGAATCACAAACAGGCGGCCGCGATTCGCTCCAAGCAATCGGCGAACGATGCGCCAGAACATTTGTCTATTTTGCGAACGATGAGACGCCATCATTCGCCTCGCAGGATGGGTGCCGGCTCGTAACGCGATGCGCGGCGGAGGGGGATGGCGCTGCCTAAGAGCGTGACTCCCGCGGCAAGCGCAAGAACGGCAACAAGAACAAGCAGCGACGGCGCAGGAGCAACACCGAAAATCTTTTGTCCCACGAGGCGCGCAAGAATCATTCCGAGAGAATAGCCGATCCCGCCGCCGACGAACGCAAGCACAAGTTGCTCCGCGGCTAAGAGAAAACCAACAGTGCCGGAGCCAGCCCCCAAGGCTTTCATCAACCCAATTTCCGTGCGCCGTTCGATCACCGAGGCCGCTGCAGATGCGCCGACGGCCAGCGCCGCAGCCAGCAAGGCCGCGAGCGTCACCATCCACAGCAGTGCGCGAACTCGCGTGAGGATGGTGCCTTCGCCTTCGGCCACGCGCCGAATCACGCGCACATCCGTCCCCGGCAACACCTCTTCGATGGATTTCGCAATCGAAGAAACATACGCCGTGCACATCCAGCGCTCGAGATCTGCTGGGGTCATTTTGCTGGGATCGCGGCGTCCAAATTCGTCTTCGGGCTTAGTCAACGCGCTTACATAAAGCTTACGGTATTCGCCAGGCTTGCCGGCCAATTGCTGAGCTGCATCCAATGGAATGACAACCGCGTTTTCCTCCGGCCCGCCCGTCGAAAGCAGCCCGCTGACAACAAAAGGTATGTTCTGATGAATGGCAACGCGCAATCTCTCGTCATCAAGAACAGTTGAGCTTTGTTGCGCGATTTCTTCTCCGCGTAGCTCAATCGTGTCACCGATCTTTGTGTTTCGCAGTTGAGCCAATTGTTCGCCGACTACGCATTCCTTAGTGCCGTCAGCAAACCAGCGGCCCTCAATGCGCCACCATGGATTCGTTTTCTCGACACCGCTGGTGAAGGTTGCCCCGTCTGGGAGATGTACGGGATGGCCAGCCCAAGTTCCGATCACAGAAACCTCGGAACTGGGCTCGATCTGACCTGTGTATGCCGGGTGGCCACCGGCAGGATCATGGTGAAAAACTGTTGTCAATTCAAGGATAGGCGCAAAGCCCACAATATTGTTGTGCCAGAAGACTGTCTTGATTTTGGGAAGGTCAGCTTCAGGAAGATACGCGCCAGCGTTAATGGGCCGGTAGTCCACGCCTCCAATTTCGAGCGGCAGCGAATCGGCTTGCGGCGTAACGAGCAAATTCGCGCCGAGACTGCGGAACTCGCTCGCGAGGCGGTCGCCCACGTCGAGCGATACGCTCAGCGCCGCCGTAACAACGGCCATGCCCAGCGATAACGCCGCGGCGGTCAGCACCTTGCGGCGCGGGCGGCGTGTAAACGAATCGGCAACGAGACGCAGGAACATGGGATCGGTGTTCACGCTTGCAAGAGCACGAACGATCGTGCCCCTACTGTGGTATCTCCTTGGTCGCTTGCATCAGCGAAGAAACGTCCAGGACGAGATCTGTGCCGTCCAGATGCGAGGGCACACCAATCGGATTGCAGCCCCCTGCTTCCCCAACTGTCGGTATATAAATCGCCGAGCCGCAGTGCCTGCAAACGACGTTCTGCCCGTCCTGGCGATAACCCTCGGCTCCGCATATGCGGCAAGCGTCCAGCGCCGTGCCATAGCCATTCGGCTTTTTGATGATCATGAAACGTAACGATTGCCCTCCGGCGCTGATCGTGAACAAATGCATTTTGCCATCCTGCACTTCGCTCACGGGAATGCGCACTTCGTTGCCCACAGCAGCGATGGCCTGCGCCGAAGGCGGCGCGGAATTTGCGCGCGTGTAAACAAAGTCTGCCGTCAGGACGAGAATCACCGACAAGCAGGCCGTCGCCGCGGCGATTATCCAGCGGCGCTGGCGGCGATTTTGTGCTTCCAGCAGCCGTTTCTCCGCCTCACCAGAAGCTTCTTTGGCCGCTTTCGCGTGGGAGGCCGATTGCCACTCGCGCAACACAAGGAGCGTGGCGGCGCCAAAGATAAGCACGAAGAAAAACAACTCATTCCGCACCACGGGCCCAATGACCGCCATCTCCGCCTTGCTGGACGGCAGCCACTGCGCTTCGCTCAACTCGTGCAAGCCAGTCAGCGCAAGTTGAATGGCCACAAGGATCAAAATGACGCTGGTAACGGCAAAAAACCGGTGCAGCGGAACACGCAGCGTTCCCTTGAAAAAGAACACGCCCACGGTTACGGCTGCTCCAATTCCCACAAGCGTCCCAATCCAGATTTGCAATCCTTCCGTGGAAAGCTCCACCGCTCGCAGAATGATGGCCAGCTCTGCCCCTTCACGCAGAACCATCAAAAAAACAAAAAAGAAAATGCCCCAACCCGCAGCGGCTCCTGCGCGTCCAACGTATGTCTCGATTTTCTGTTCGATCTCCTTTTTGAGGTGGCGCGCAACGCGATTCATCCATAGGATCATCGTAATGACGAACGCTGCCGCGACCAGGTACATGACACCTTCGAACCCGTCTTCGTTGATCCGCCAGCGCTCCAGGAGGACCGCAACAGCCAGGCTGAGCGCAACGGCTGCAACGACGCCATACCAAACAAAACGTGCCAGTTGCGAGCGGCCGGTGCGCGAGAGATAAACTAGGATGATGCCAACGACGAGGGAGGCTTCGACACCTTCACGGAGAGCGATGAGAAAAGCCGGGAGCAAGCATTCTCCAGTTGTAATTCAGTTGCAACTACGTTCTAAGTCTACCTTTTCTATGAATTTCCGTCAACCGGACCAATCCAGTCCGATTTCCTTCTGGGAGACACGGTAGAATAGGCCGCCGGTCAATTCAACCATGATCTTCGTCCACATCCGCCAAGCCGCCTCTGTCCTTCTGGCGGTTCTTCTTTCTTGCAGCCAATCTTTCGCGCAAACCCAGGCCTCCCCGCCCCAAACTGTTCCCAATGAAGCGCAGATCCAAATGGCACCGCGTCCCAATCCGAAATACGCGAAGAAACTTATTGAACTCGGAGACAAAGAACTCGCCGATGGGCGTTTTGATGAAGCGCTCAACGACTACCAGCAAGCCGCGCGGTACGCACCCCAGGACGCTGCTCTCATCGAGCGCGTCGCGTCCATGCGCTCGAAGCTCGTTCGCGACCATGTGGAAGCCGCGGAGCGTGACGCCCTCGCCGGTCATGCGGACGTGGCTACCGAGGAACTGGCCAAAGCTCTGCTTATCGATCCGGGGAACACGATTGTTACGGAACGCATGAAACAGATGAAGGCGATGGATGATGGCCCGGCCCCAAGGTCCCAATCAAAAATCGAAGGTCTGCCAGAATTGAAACCGCGCTCAGGAAAGCAAAACCTCAACCTGCGCGGAGACACTCGAACGGTTTATGAGCAATTGGGGCAATTGTTCGGGATAAAAGTTACGTTCGATCCGGACTTGGCGCCCCGAGCCGTCCGGCTTAGCATAAACGATGTAGAGTTCAACACGGCCTTGAAAGTCCTCAGCGTGCAGACCGGCACATTCATTCGGCCCCTGACTTCGACGCTATTTTTCGTAGCGGCGGATACACCAGAGAAGCAAAGCCAATATGGCGCGCAGGCGGAGCAAACGTTCATCTTGCCGGCCTCTGTGGGGACGGACGAAATGACGGATATGGTTCGCGTACTGCGCGAGATGACGGGGGCCAGACGGGTGGCGCTCAATGCGCACAGCCGGTCGATCACCATTCGCGATACGCCGGAAAGACTGGCGCTCTCAGGAGAGATCATCCGTCAAGCAGAAAGAGCCCGCGGTGAAGTGCTGCTGGAGATCGAGATCCTCGAAGTCGACCGCAACAAAGCGCGTACCCTGGGGCTGCTACCGCCATCCTCGGTTAAGCTTATTTCGCTGACTCCAAACGTCCTCACTCAATTGCAACAGTCCAAGGACCTCAGCACACTGATTACGCTGCTGGCGAGTATTTTCGGAAATGGCACAAGCTCAGCCGCCGGAGGCTCCCTCAATCTCAGTTCCCTTATCCCTCCGCTGACTGTCGTGGGAGGCGGGAAGACGACGTTTCTCCTGACACTTCCCGCAGCCGCGGCGCAATTTTCCGACGCGCTGTCTCTCGTGCACAGCGGGCGCCAAGTCCTACTGCGCGGTCAGGACGGCAAACCTTCCTCCTTTTTTGTGGGTGACCGCTTTCCGATCACTCTTTCGCTGCTTTCTGCCAGCCTCGGAGCCTCTACTGCCGCCACGTCGATTCCGGGAACGACCAACAGCATTTTGCCGAGCACTTCCTATAACGTGGGCGTTGGGCCAGTCGCGCTTACCGCGGCGGACTTCCGGAACGTCGGTCAGCTGGATCTCGCGGTGGTCAACGAAATCGACAACACTCTCACGATTCTGGCGAATCTGGGCAATGGAAGTTTTGTACAGGCAGCGGGTTCCCCCATCTCGCTGGGAGCTAGCCGAGCGACTACGCCCGCTGTCGCTCCGTCCATCGCCACGCTGGTCCTGACCACCAGCGGCTTTCACGACTTGCTGGTCACCGATACCGTCGCAAACACGGTGCAAGTGCTGCTCAGCAACGGCGACGACACATTCAAAGCGGCCACAGGATCGCCCATCTCAGTGGGCCAACAACCCAGCGCCATCGTCACCGGCGATTTCAACGGCGATGGCAATCAAGATTTTGTGGTTGCGAATTTTACGGACAACACTTTTTCTCTGTTTCTCGGCAATGGAGATGGAACGTTTAAGCAAGCCTCCGGCTCGCCCTTTTCCCTGCCCAGCGCAGTGGCAGGTCCCATCGCGATGACGGCGAGCGACTTTAACTCGGATGGAAATCTGGATTTGGCAATCGTGAATCAAACGACAAACGATGTTTCCATTCTTCTCGGGAACGGGGATGGCACGTTCACCCAGGCGACTGGCTCTCCGGTTGCCGTCGGCCGATTGCCGGTGGCCATAGCTACCGGCGACTTGAACAATGATTCACACCCCGACCTGGCGGTGGTCAACCAAACGGACAATTCCGTTAGCGTGTTGCTGGGCAATGGCGACGGTACGTTCACCCCCGCGATTAACTCACCGCTTGCTACAGGGCAGACACCGTCGGCGGTCGCCATCGCGGACTTCAACGCGGATGGCAATCTAGACATCGCCGTGACCGACCCGCTGACGGACAGCGTCTCTGTATTCCTCGGCCTGAGCCAGGGATTATTCGCGCCTGCGTTTGAGCTTCCCGTGGGCTCGAATCCCACGGCCATACTGGCAGCCAGCCTTAGCGGCACCTCGCTGCCTGACGTAGCCATCACGGACAATCCGTCTGGCGTGACGGGTCAAGTCACTGTCATCCTGAGTCCCGCCAGTCTGTTTTCAAACGCAGGAGCAGGAGTGGCGCAACAACCCTATCCCGGCGCGCAATATGAAGATCTGGGCGTCAAGGTGAAGGCCACGCCGACCACTCATCCGAACGACGAAGTAACACTGCAGTTGGAATTCGAAATTCGCGCTCTCTCCGGATCATCCATTAACGGCATACCGATCCTTACCAACCGCACGCTTTCCCAAACCGTGCGAATTAAAGAGGGCGAGCCCACTATCATCGCCGGCTTGCTCGACAATCAAGAAACTCGCACTCTGACGGGCCTTCCTGGATTCGCAAATCTTCCCGGCGGAGTGGGCTATCTCTTCGGGCAAAGGAACGCTACCTCTCAGGATATCGAGATGCTGATTGTGATCACTCCGTACAAATTGCGGCTCAGGGACCGCGTCTCACGCTCCATCTATGCCGGGCGCGACACAAATATTGGCCGCGGTTCCGCGCCCGTGCCAGCGCCTCCGCAACCGCAGCCGCAACCGCAGCCGCAACCGCAACCGCAGCCGCAGCCTTAACCGAGATGGCAGGCATCTGCCGCATTGGCCTTTCCGGCGATTTCTTTTATTTATGGCAGTGGGTCGAAAACGACGATGGGTTGATAGGTGCGCGGCACCAGGGCTTCCGCGATGGCGACAAGCTTGTCTTGCTGGCTGAAAACACGCAAACGCGGCGGCTTGGTCTCTCCCCCATCGAGCTGCGCTGTGGCGCCGGGAGGCAGCTCCGCCCGGCCGGGCTGAATCTGCGCGATCTGAATATTGAATTTCGTGCCGTGCCGGACGCGTTTCTCGATCACCGGCAACACGTTGACCCGCGGAAAATTCGGCAGCAGGTTTTCCAGACGGATCATGCAATCGGCAAATTTCCCCGCTCGCGCAGCCTCCGCGAGTTCCTCCAGCTTGATGGCCTGCTCGAGGAAAAATTCCCCGACCGCGGTCCGCGTTATCTCCGTCAGGTGTGCTCCGCAGCCGAGTCTTTGACCCATGTCGTGCGCCAGGGAGCGGATGTAAGTGCCGGACGAGCACTCGATGACAAAACGCGCCACGCTTCCTTCGATGCCCGTCAGTTTATATTCGAAAAGTTCGACTTCGACCGGTTTCAACTCGACGGGCTGCTTTTTGCGCGCCAGTTCGTACGCTGGGCGGCCTTTCACTTTTTTTGCGGAGAATGCAGGCGGAATTTGCTCGAACCGGCACACCTTTTCCGCGGCGAGCTTTTCGAGAACCGTTGCGTCAAGAGCCGGGGAACTGTCCGGGCCTTGCTCTTCTCCGTCCGAATCATATGTATCCGTGGCAAAGCCAAAACGGAATGCCGCGGAGTAGCGTTTCCTGCGCCCGTTGTAAAACTGCACCAGCCTCGTCGCGCGGCCAAGCAGTAGCACCAGAACGCCTGTCGCCAGCGGGTCGAGCGTGCCGAGATGCCCTATTTGGCGGAATCCCGCGAGATGCCGCACGGCATCGACGACGTCGTGGGAAGTTTTTCCCCGCGGCTTATCGATGACGAGCGCCCCGTCGAACGGGGCCGGCTGAGGTTGGCGTGGCATGGGATGCGCGGTCGCTATTCAAACTTTGTTTAAGTAAGGAATCTCTTTATGCCAGAATCCCAAAATAGTCGGGCGGTTGTGCGCAGACAAAAGTAGCGGCATTGGGCCACGCTTCTTGCGTTTGCTGGGGTTTGCGCGAGTCACCAGTCACTTTTCACCTTGCGTTCATTAACTTCCAAATTCACGCTAAGACGCGGCCGGCTTGTCCTTCTTCATCTCTTTCAAGAGCTGATCGATGCGCTCGGTATATTCCTGCGAGTGGTCCAGCGTGAAATGTAGTTCCGGCAGCCGCCGAAGCTGCAGCCGCTCGATCAGCTCGCGGCGGATGAACCCGGCAGCATGTTCCAGCGCTTTGATCGCGTCGCGCTGTTCTTTTGCGGAGCCCTGCATGTTGATGAAGACGCGCGCGTGCTTCATGTCCGGCTGCACGCGCACTTCGCTGGCCACCACCATGCCCTCGAGGCGTGGATCTTTCAGCTCTCCGGCGAGCATGGCGTTGATTTCGTGGGCGATCTCCTCGCCCACCCGTTCATGCCGGTGATTGGCTGGACTCATTTCCGTCCCCGCGACGCTCTCTAAATAATTTCGATCGCCTGGTTGATCAAAATCGAACCCAGGATGCGGTCCGCCTCATCCAGGACTTTTTGCAATACTTCGTTGACGTGCTTCTCTTCGTTCGAAAGTGTCACGACGCCCACCACCGACCTCTGCCACACGTCCTGATGGTCCAACTCCGCCACCGCGACATTAAACTGCCTCCGCAGCTTATCCTTCAAGCTGCGCAACACTTGCCGCTTGTCCTTCAACGATTGCGCGTCTGGGATGTGCAGCTCAAGGGTAAGCAGGCCAACCGGCATGAGCACTCCGGGGGACTAATTCTCTTCTACTTGCGGCCGGCGGTCCCGACGCTTTGGCCCGCCGCTTCCGCGGCGCTGAGCTTCTGCACGCTGAAGCATTCCAAAATATCGCCGACTTTCACGTCGTTGAAATTTGCAATTCCCGCTCCGCATTCAAATCCAGTGCGCACCTCGCTCGCGTCGTCCTTGAAGCGCTTCAGCGAGCTGAGTTTCGAGGTGTAGATGACCGCGCCATCGCGCACAACCCGGATTTGCGCGTCGCGCTTCAGCACGCCGTCCACCACATAACATCCCGCGACGGTGCCCGCGCCCTTGACACGGAAAGTGTTCCGCACTTCCGCCCGCCCCAGATACGTTTCCTGGATGACCGGCTCCAGCAAGCCTTCCATGGCTTTCTTGAGTTCGTCGGACACCTCGTAAATGATCGTGTGCGAGCGGATGTCCACATGTTCCTGTTGCGCGAGTTCCATCGCTTTGCGGTCCGGACGGATGCCGAACGCGATGACGATCGCTCCGGAAGCCGAAGCTAGCAGGACGTCGTTCTCCGTGACCGCGCCCACCCCTGAGCCGATAATCTTCAGCTTCACCTGGTCGGTCGAGAGCTTCGGCAGCATTTCGCTGAGCACTTCCACCGAGCCCTGCACGTCCGCCTTGATGACGATGCCCAGTTCCTTGACGTCTCCAGCCTTGAGCTGTTCGTGAAGCTGGTCGAGCGTGATACGCGCTCCGCTCGTCCGCGCCATCGCCGCGTCGCGTTGTTTCCCTTGCCTGTATTCGACAATGTGCCGCGCCTTGGCTTCTTCAGTCACTTGGAAATGGTCGCCAGCTTCGGGCACGCCCTGCAAACCGAGCACTTCCACCGGCGTCGATGGCGGCGCGTCCTTGATGGTTCGGCCGCGATCATCAAACATCGCGCGGACTTTGCCAAATACCGAGCCGCAGATGAAGAAGTCTCCCAAGTTTAGCGTTCCGTTTTGCACCAGCACCGTGGCCACCGGGCCCCGTCCTCTGTCCACACGAGACTCGAGAACCGTGCCGGTTGCAGGTGCTTCAGGATTCGCCTTCAATTCGCGCAAGTCGGCGACCAGCAATATCGTCTCCAGTAGCTTATCAATGCCTTTTTTCTGTTTCGCGGATACTTCTACAAATTCCGTGTCGCCGCCCCATTCGGCAGGGACCAGGTTTACGTCGGAGAGCTGGCGCTTGACGCGCTCTGGTTGCGCTTCCGGTTTGTCGATCTTGTTGATAGCCACGATGATCGGCACTTTCGCGGCCTTCGCGTGATCGATCGCTTCTTTCGTCTGCGGCATGACGCCGTCATCCGCGGCCACCACGAGCACCACGATGTCCGTCACCTTCGCGCCTCGCGCGCGCATCCGCGTGAACGCTTCGTGGCCCGGCGTGTCCACAAACACCACGCTCCGGTCGTTCACCACCACTTTGTACGCGCCGATATGCTGCGTAATCCCGCCAGCTTCCCCGCCGGCTACGTCCGCTTCTCGAATCGCATCGAGTAAGCTCGTTTTACCGTGGTCCACGTGCCCCATGACCGTAACCACTGGGGGCCGCGGCTTCAAACTCTCCTTGGTCTCTTCCTTGGCGACTTCCAGCACCATCTCTTCTTCCAGCGAAACAACGTTCACGACTCCGCTGAAGGCTTCCGCAAGCGTCGTTGCCGTAGGCACATCCAGCGCCTGATTGATGCTGGCGAAGACTCCTCGATCCAGGAGCGTCTTCAAAAGATCTTTCGCGCGCACATCGAGCTTTTCCGCGAGTTCCCGGATGGTGATCCCTTCGGTAATCGTGACGTCGCGCGGTGGCCTTGGTTCCGGCGGCGCAATAACCGCTGCAGCAGAGCGGCGGTCTCCTGCTCCCGGACGCTGGCGAGTCGGGTGCAGCTTGCGCTCGCCCTCCTGCTCCCGCTTGTCCATGACGGGGCGCTGCCTCTGCGGCGGTTTACGTGTATAGAGCGGCTTGCCAGGCTCCGCCTTTGGCGGCACTTTGTCCGGTGGCAGCGCTGGTAGCATCCCGGGGCGTCCCGGCATGCGCGGCCCCGGACGCGTGCCCGTGGGCATCGCTCCGCGCCGCTGCTCAAAAGGTCGATTCGCTGGCGAGCTCCCCGTTCCTCCCGGGCCTCCGGGCCGCGGCGTGTATTGTCTTCCTTGACCGGCCGGCTGCATGGGACGCATTGGCTGGCCGGGACGCGGCCCACCCGTGCGCTGCCCGCTTCCGGGTGTTGTTCCAGGAACCGGTCCGCGATTGCCCGTTGGCATCGGACGAGAAGGAGTTGTTGGACGTGCCCCAGTGACACCAGGTGCCGCAGCCGCAGGACGCACGGGAGCTTTCGTTCCAGGCTGAACTGTTGGCCGTGAGGTAGCCGGCGTCGCAGTCTGCTGACCTGATGGGGATGGGGGACGGATTGGTGTCGGCGCCGGAGCTTTGGTGGCCGGGGCAGCAGGTGAAGCTGGCTTTGCGACCGGCGAAACAACGGCTGGCGTCCCTGCAGGAGCCGAAACCGGCGCCTTCGGAACAACGGGCACAGCCGCCGGCGTGGCCGACGCCGCCGGAGCAATCGGGGCTGGGGTAGCGGCAGGTCTCGCTGCTGGCGCTATCGATGGCGCAACAGGCGCGGCGCTTGGCACCGCAGGCTTCACCGCCACACTTGGCGCGGCCGCTACCGGCGCTGGAACAGCCACTGGCCGCATCCGCGCCGCTTTCGCCGCTGCTTCCTTCGCTTCCTTCTCCGCTTTAGCGGAGGCTTCCGCCGCGGCCTCAGCCTCTGCGTGTCCCAAAATGTTTTTGCGAACCTTTTCGGCGACATCCACGGGGATCGAGCTCGAGTGCGTCTTCTTCTCCGTGACACCGTACCCGGGCAAAAGGTCAATGATTGCCTTGGCCTTGACCTCGAGTTCGCGGGCCAGCTCATTAATTCGGACTTGGTTTGCGTCGCTCATGCGCCCTGTGGACCGTTCTTCGGTCAAGATTTCCATTTGCCCCAGCTTCGCCGAGGCCGATTGTTGCTTATGGTCGTGGCTCTTCCTCCGCCTTCTTGGCTTCTTCCTTGCCTTCTTCGGGATTTTCAGTCGCGGGCTCTTTTTGCCCTTCTGGGACTGCTGCCACGGTCTCGTTGCCGCTTTCGGCGGTCTCTGGAGTTTCCTCGGCTACCGGCCCGGTCTCTGCGGACTCGGCAGTCGCTTCCGCGCTTTCAGCAGCCGCTTCACCTTCTGCAGTCGCCGCTTCGCCTTCCGCCGCCATGTCGTCCGTATTTTCACCGGCCGGCGCAGCAGCTGCGGCCTCCGCGCCGCCTTCGTAGAACCGGTTCACCGCCTGATAGATCTTGTCGACCATCTTCTCGCCAATTCCCGGAATCTCCATTAACTGCTCCGGGGTCATCGCCGCGAGTTTCTCGACGTTGGCAATCCCGGCGGCTTCGATTTTTTCAATCGTCTTGGGACCCACGCCGGCTAGCGCCGTCAGCGGCGTGGCCGGGGCCGTCAGAGCCGTCATCTGCTCTTCAATCTCTTGCCGCTTCTCTTCCTCGCTCTTGATGTCGATGTCCCAGCCGATCAGCTTGCTGGCCAGCCGGACGTTTTGGCCTTTTTTGCCAATCGCCAGCGATAGCTGCGAATCCTCGACAATCACCTCGAGCTTCTTGTTTTCCGGATCGGTGATCTGTACCCGCGTCACTTTCGCCGGGCTCAGCGCTTTCTGCGCAAACGCCACGGTCTCTTCGCTGTACGGGATGATGTCAATTTTCTCGCCGCGCAGTTCGCGAATAATCGACTGCACGCGCATGCCTTTCATCCCCACGCATGCGCCCACCGGATCAACATCCTTGTCCCGGCTGGCCACCGCCACTTTCGTCCGCTCGCCTGCTTCTCGCGCCGCATAACGAATCTGCACCGTGCCGTCATAAATTTCCGGCACTTCCATCTCGAACAGCCGCTGCACCAGGCTCGCGTCCGCGCGCGAAACAATCACTTGCGGCCCTTTCGCGGCACGGTCCACCATCTTGATCACCACGCGCAATCGCTCTCCAATGTTGTACGTCTCGAGCTTCGACTGTTCGCGCTTTGGCAGACGCGCTTCCGTGCGCCCCATGTCCACAATCAAATCCGGACCCTCGGCTCGCTTTACGATCACCGTCACCAGCTCGCCTACGCGCGTGTGATACTCGTTGTAAATCGTGTCGCGCTCCGCCTCGCGAACTTTTTGCAGAATCACCTGCTTCGCCGTCTGCGCCGCGATTCGTCCAAGCACATCCGTCGGTTTCGCCGCAATAATTTCCGTGCCGATCTC